>Ga0207648_10007381_pt1 | contig 10822 bp, 7 predicted proteins | sample KBSMisM32_FD_184310 | JGI IMG/M metagenome (GOLD analysis project Ga0207648, IMG submission 184310) | Miscanthus rhizosphere microbial communities from Kellogg Biological Station, Michigan, USA - KBS Miscanthus M3-2 (SPAdes) (version 2) | ecosystem: Host-associated > Plants > Roots > Rhizosphere... | reverse complement strand
TGGAACGCGGCGGCCCCGGCTACGCGTACCAGCGCTTCGTCGTGCAACGCTTCAAGCGGAATCGCTTTTTCGGTGTGCAGCCAGCCATCCCACCCATGACGCGATGGGCTCTTGTCGCCAAGGAGTCGCTGCAAGGGCCGATAATCGCAGTGTTCGAATTTCTGGAATAGCCGCCGCATCGCCTCGGACGACCACGACGGGTCTTCGGTCTGCCGCGCAATCGCATCCCAATCCGCATTGTCCGGATAGAGCAGGATCTGCGCATTGTGCGCAGTACACCCACCCAGCGTCCCAGCGCGCGGATAGAGAACACCCTTGATGTGTTCGCCGCTGAGAGTGCACTTTGGATCACGCCGCTGCTTGTCGTCGTTCGCGTAATGACGCACGAAGTAGTCCCATGCGATGGCTTCGTTCTCGGTCGAGCAGGCGTGGAACGCCGGAACATCGTAGTCTTCCGGAAGACAGTTCTCTTTGCGAAGCGCATTGCCACCACGCAATTCACGGGGATCGCCGCCGGCTTCCAGCACGAGAACGCTGTGACCGGCTTCCGCGAGGCGCGACGCAACTGTTCCGCCACCCGCACCAGAACCGACGACGATATAGTCAAAAGTGGCCTGGTTCATGTCCTTGGCATCCAAGAGACTGGGTTCGGCATGATCCTAGCGAAAGGTGAACGCGAAGTCGATTGCTACGATGACTCCGCGCTTCACCTTACAGTTTGCAGCTCGCGCGCAGCCTGCGCGCTGCGCAGCTCGAACAGTCTTGCCTGCTGGCGCCGGGCGATCTCGATCGCCTCGTGCAGGCAACGCTGCGCACCTTCGACGTCGCCGCGTTTCGCCAAGGCCTCGCCTTTCAAACGCCACAATTCCGCGGCGTAGAACCGTTCGCCCTTGGTTTCGCTGATTTCGAGCGCGCGGCTCAGCGCATCGAGCGCCTCGTCGTGCCGGCCCGCGGCGATCAGCCCTTCCGCCCACAGCGCCATCGCGAACGGCTGATAGGCGGTGGCCTGCATGCCGGCGTGCGCGCTCATTCCGCGATCGAGCTCCGCCAGTCCTTGGTCGACGTGGCCGTTCTTCACCAGGGAGGCGCCGCGGACCACCTGCGAGATGCCGATCCACGTCGCGAAGCCCTGCTCGCGGGCCGACGCGAGCGACTCGGTCGCGCAGCGCAGTGCGGCGTGCGAATCGCCGCTGATGTAGAGCACCGCGGCGAGGTAGCACAGCGAGAAATTGATCGTGTGCAGGCCGCCGAGCGACCGCGAATGCGCAAGTCCGGTCTCACCCGCCCGGACGCCTGGCGCTACGTCGCCCATAATGGTCAGCGTCAACGCGAGATAGCACAGCCCCGTGGATTTCTGGTCCTGCACATACAGCACCTGCTTGCCCCGGCGCGGTGCCTGATCCGCGTCGTAGAGCAGCAGCGCTTCCTCCAGGTGCTTGCGCGCGTTCGCGAGCTCGCCCTGCAGAAACAACGTGCCCCCCAGCAGCAGGTGACCCATGATGAACGGCGGTTTCGAAGCCTGCGCCGCGGCGCGCGCAAGACATTCCTCGGCCAGGGCGCGGCATTGGTCGAAGCCGGCACGCGTGATCTCGAACGAGCCGAGACCGGAGAGCACGGCAAAAATCTCGGGCGTATCGCCGAGCTCGCGGCAGAGAGCGAGTGCCGTCGTATACGCGCGACCGCATTCTTCCGACGAGAACCCGCGGTATTCCGCATAGATGCCGCCCAGCGTGCGATGCACGTTGAGCTCGCGTCGCATGCGCGCGACCGACTTCGCTTGCTTGCCGAGAATGGCCAACGCGCGGTCGAGGTGGGCGAGGGCCTCGACGAAACCCGACCGGCGCGCCGACACCTTCGCCGCCCGGACGAGAAAATCAACGGCATCGTCGAGCTCGTTGGCAGCCTGCAAGTGATAGGCGACGACTTCGGGCAGCGCTTCCGCCAGTTCCGGGAAATCGCCGATCAGTACCCGTGCGATGCGCCCATGGAGCGCCACCTGCCTTTTCTTCAGCAGGTTGGCATACGCGGCATCGCGCACCAGCGCGTGCCTGAACGCGTAGCTGAGGACCGCGGTCGATCGGCCGCTGACTAACAGGCCGGCGTCGACGAGCCGACGGAGCTCATCGCGAACCTGTTCTTCGGGCAGGTCGGCGATCTTGATGAGCAGCTCGTGGGAAAACTCGCGACCGATCACCGCCGCCGTCTCGGCGACCACCTTCGCCGATCCCAGCCGGTCGAGGCGCGACATCAGCGAATCGTTCAGCGTGGTCGGGATCGCGCCGGACGAACCTTCGAGAACGTCGCGCGTCAGGTCCTCGATGAACAGCGGCAGCCCGTCCGTTCGTTCCGCGATTTGCGCCACTGCCGAGGCGGGCAGCTTCTCGTCGCCGCAGATCGACTCGATCATGGTGATGGTGTCGGGCCGGTCCAGCGGTTTCAATGACATCTGACGCAGCCGGTCCTTGTCCTCCCAGTGCGATTGGAACTCCGGACGCGCCGTCAGCACGACGAGAATCGGCAGCGTGCTCAAGCGGTCGATGAGGACGCCGATCAGCTCATCGGACGTCGGGTCGATCCAATGGAGATCCTCGACCACGAGCAGGAAAGGTCCACTGGCGGCGAACGCTTCCAGCGACTGCATCAGGATCTGGAACAGCCGACGCTTCTGCCGCTGCGGCGACATGTCGACCTGCGCGTATTCGCCTCCGATGCGCACGGAGAGCAGATTCGCGAGCAGCGCCACGATCCCCGGCGCGTCCATCGCCAGTTTCGGAATGAGGGCTTCGAGCTTGCGCAAACGGGTGGCGTCGTCGTCGTGCTCCGCGAAGCCCGCCGCAATGGCGAATTGCCGAATGACGGGCGCCAACGGGCTGCTCTGCAAATTCGGCGAACAGTGGTACCAGACGCGAAGGCAATTCGGGTCGACGATGCGCTCGGCCAGCACCTCGGTCAGGCGCGACTTGCCGACACCGGGTTCGGACACGATGAGCACCGCCTGGCCCGCGCCATTTTTCGTGGCCTCCCATAATTGGCGGAGCTCATCCAACTCCGCGACCCGGTTCACGAGCGGCGTGCGTGTCGAGGCGCGCAGCGCATGGAAGCGGCTGCCGACCTTGCGCTCGCCGATCACCCGCCACGCGGGTATCGGCTCGTCGAATCCCTTGAGATCGCGGCGACCGAGGTCGTGGTAATCGAACAGGCGGCCGGTGAGACGGTGAGTCTGCTCGGACACGACGATTTCGCCGGGACCCGCCAACCCTTCGAGCCGCGCGGCGAGATTCGGCGCGGTGCCGATCACCGCGAGCGGCTCGCCGCCGTCGGGAAGGTCGCCGACGACGACGACCCCCGTGGCAATGCCGATATGCACCTTGAGGTCGGCGGTGGTCACCGTGGACCACGTTGTCCCGGCAATGCCGAGCGCAGCCCGGATCGCGCGCTCCGCGTCGTTTTCGTGCGCGCGCGGATAGCCGAAGTAGGCGAGGATGCCGTCCCCGATCAACCGCGCTACGACGCCGTCGTGCTGCTTGATGATGCCGGCACAGTGCTGGCGGTACGCTTGAATCACTTCCGCGAGCTCTTCCGGATCCAGGCGCAGTGACAACGGGACCGACTCCACGATGTCGCAGAACATCACGGTGAGTTGGCGGCGCTCGGGGCCGCGCGAGCTGGTCATCGCTGAGCTTTACGGAAGTGCATGACAATGCATCGATTCAACTCAACGTCGTTCCCGCGAAGGCGGGAACCCAGTGACGTTCGACAAAAAGACACTGGGTCCCCGCCTTCGCGGGGACGACGGAGTAATTGTCACGCAATTAGGTAATCTTCAATAGCTCGGCCATCGGCATGTCCAGGTGCGACTATGCGGCACGGATAGGCTTCAGTTCAATCCCGAAGTGATCGTAAAGGTAGGCGATGCGGCCCGGTTGGATCGTGGGGCCGGCGAGCTCGAAGCGTGCGGCGCCAAGCAACGATGCCAGCGTTGCCTTGAGCACGAACATCACCAGCGACTTGCCCGCGCAGCCGCGATCGTGATCGCTGAACGAATAGACTTTCGGGAATCCCACGCCGCGAGCTTCCGGCGAGAAGGTGTCGGCGCGATCGCCGAACACGCGCGGATCGCGGTGATAGAAGCCGGCGTGGATCAGGAGCTGCTGCTCGGGCTCGATCGGTAGGTCTCCGCCCAGCAAAAAGGCTTTCTCCGCTCGACGCAGCAGCAGCGGCACCGGCGTCCACAACCGCAGCTGCTCGGCGATGCAGGCTTCGAGATAACGCAGGCCGTCGATCGAAGTCGTGGTCAAAGGCTCGGCAGCGAGAATTTCTTCGCGGACCCGCGCCTGGACTTCAGGGTGCGCGGCGATCAGCGCGAGGGTGCGCGCGACGTGCAGCTCGATGGCGTCCTTCAGAACGAAGAACCAGAAGCCGATCTGCGAAGGCACCTTCGTCGCTTCCGTGGCGCTGCCATCCGACAGCGACATGGCCGCGTCGTGCATCAGGCAGCTCGCCGACGACGCGGTCCTCTGACCCGCCAGCAACTGGTCGATGCGCGCGTAGAAAGCGGAATAACTCGGCACGTATCGCAGCAATAGGTTGCTGAAGGGGATCATGCGCGCGAGGTGCGCGGCAAGCTCCGGCTCGCTTTGACCCATGCCCAGGATGACCTGGTGCGAGATGCGCTCCCCGAGCGACTGGAAATCCATCCACCGAAGACCAGCGGAGCGATCGGCGGTGAGACGCGCCGCTTCGGTGATGGCGATCGCCACGAACGCCTCGCTGTGCCGATGCGGCTTTCCGGTGTCGAGGTCGAGGGCGTGTGTATTGAAACCCCTCCGATCGCGAGCTTCAACGGTGCTCGAGACAATGAGCCCATCGGGCACGAAGCGCGACAGCGCGCGCTTCTTGAGAAACGGGTCGGGGGCGTTGGCGTCCGAGGCGAGCACCGCGTCCATGGTGGCGGGCGCCATCACGAGCAGCGTCCTGCGCAGCGGAAACCTTACCCATAGCTGGTCGCACCCATACTTGTCCCTGAGATTGCGCAGGAAGTGCGCCGACCGCTCTCCCACCCCGCATTGGACAAAGAGCCAGAGGAAGACGCGATTCGGAGCGACGAGACCGAGCAGGAATACCGGGATCGTGAGAAAGAGTTGCAGGCGTGCCCAGTCGGTCCAGGAGACCTCTCGGGTTTGGTTAGCCATCAATGGTTCCCCTGTGCGCATGCCGCGGATTGGCCAAGAGGTCGCGGCGCAACTCTTCGTGTGAAGAAGTGACAGCTACGAATTCCTGCTCGACGCGCGTCCCAGGTACCAAAGAAATCCGGAAAGCGCGAGCGATAGCCCGAACGCCACGTAGAACATCCCGTCACTCCCGGAGGCCGCAGAGCCCAGCATGACGTAAGGAATCGGCACTAATGCATTTGCCGCGGTCGCCGTAAGCATCGTCTTCCCCGAGGGCATCCGTGCCGTTCCGGCAACGATCAGCGAGCCTTCCGCAAGCACGGGCACGGCCCGGCAGGCTGCAATGACCCAGTAGCCGTTGCGGCTCATCCATTCGGAGAGGATTCGACCTTGGTGATGGCCCACCAGAACGCGGATGGCGAATGGTCCGATCAAAAGCCCCGTGGCATAACCGACCGCCGCGCCGATTGTAAGCCCAAGGCAGCTCAAGCCCCATCCCGCCCATGGGCCTGCGAGTGCGCCCATGACCGTCATGACGATCGAGCTGGGAATCGGCAGGTAGACGTCCAAGACGAGCAAGACGACACCCAGCCATGCGGCCCAATGGGCGCCATTACCCCCTCTCAGAAGATCTTCTGAAAGCTGCTCGAGCTGCTCGCCGAAGAGGAGGAACGGAACGATGATCGCAGCCGCCAGAAGCCCTCCGGCGACTATCCAACCCGCGATCACGCCAAATCGACGGTTCTCGAAAGAATTCATGCCACCCGTTTCGGACTCGGACGTCTTGCCGTAGTAGCGGCGCGAAGGCTCATCGAAACGCGAGAGCGCTACCACCGTTTGCGTGTCGCATCCACTTTACCGTCTACGGCCGCTCCGGAATTGCATCCATCCGGCCGCACATTCGTCTCGGCGAAAGCACGTCGGGGTGCGTTCTGTCCCACTCATCAAGACGCGCATTCTCAGCTTCCAGGCGGTCTGCGACCCAAACATACACCGGATCTCGCTTGCTGCTCGGTTTGGCAATTTGCGAATGGTCACGCGGAAAGCCAACGATCGGCGAGTCGGCCAGCTGAGCAATCGACTTGGCTGCGCTGGCCTCGGTGACGATGAGTAAAGGTCCCAGGTATTCCTGTTCGTACCCCGCGTGCAGGTGAACCCGTCGACAGTCGAGATCTTCACTCTTGGCCGCATCCGCGACGCGAAAAGTCACCATCATTCGTGCGAACTGGTTATCCGCCGCCAGCGACGTCAGTGAGTCATCCACCGGCATTCCCAGGAGCGTCTTGAGCCGCGTACCCATGTCCGCTACTTGCGATCCAAGAACCGGTGTTGCGAGCGTAATGACGTAGGCGTTCTGGGATCGGTGGGGATGGCTATAGCGACTGGATACGAGGTGGATATAAGTCGCGACCAGGTTCCCACCCAGGCTGTGCGCAATGAAGCCGATGCTGCGATACTGGCGCGTGCGCAGTGGCTTGAGCGCTGCCATAAACCCATCTGCCAGCTCTTCGAGCCGCGGATTCGCCGATTTGCTCCACGTGATCAGATTAGACCGATAGTTCAAGCGGTAGACATCGGTCCTGGGCAAGTCGGCCGCCAGCTCCGTCGGCCAATCGAAGCGATCATTGCGGTACGTTTCATCGTCGCCGTAAATGCCATGCACAAAGACAATCGCATCGAAGCGGCTGCATTCGCTCGACGTACAACGCGCGGCGGCCTGGGGAACGAGACTCACCTGCGCCACTGCCGTAGCACCCGACATTGCCAACCCGAGAAATGCGCCGATGCAGCTGATCAAACGAATGAAGTGCATGCAACATCCTCCATTGCGATGGGCTAAAGGCGTCAGGTGCGCTCCCCGAGGCACTTCGGCTGCTTCACTTACGCGACCGCAACGCTACGACTGCTGCGGGCGATCGCGCCGCGGCATGGTTTTCCGCCGAATCGAGCGACCACACCTCCCTCACCGCGGTGACGAGCGCGCGCATCGCCGCATCGCCGGCGCGCGCGGCTGGATAGAGAAGCTGCAACTGCGTCTGTGCTTCCCCTTTCTCCAGCACGACGGCGTTGCCCTCGGCCTGCGCCTGGCGCGCCAGGTCCTCGCGCATCAGGCCGAGGCCGACGCCCGCATAGACGAGGCTCGTGATGATCGCCTCGCTGTCGCCTTCGATCACGTGGGCCGGCTCGAAGCGATAGCGGGTGAAGATCTGGCGCGCCATCTGGTAGTGCGAGCCGTCCCGCGGCGTCGAGATCCACGGCAGCGCGGCGATCGCTTTCCAGCTGGCGCCGCGCACTCGTGCGGCCCATTTCCCCGGCGCGACGATGCGATAGCGCAGACGGGCGAGCGGCAGTCCGGCGAGACCGGAGGGCACCGTGGCCGCCAGCGCCATCCCGCAATCGAGATCGCCGCTGCGAACGCCGGCGATCACCGCGCGCGAATTCTGGTGCCGGATCTCGATCTCCAGCATCGGGTGGCGTGAGACCAGGCAGTGCATGAGCTCACCCAGGCGCAGCAGCGTGGGATCGAAGAATGCGCCGAAGCGAATGCGCCCGTGCACTTCGCCGGACCAATGCCGCGCTTCCTCGCTGATATCGGCGGCCAGCGCCAGCAGCCGTCGCGCGGAGGCGAGGAGCGCGACCCCGGCGCGCGTCAGCGTGAGACCCCGGGGCTTGCGCAGGAAGAGGGCGACGCCGAATTCTTCCTCCAGCGCCTTGATCTGCGCGCTGGCCGCGGGCTGCGATACGTGGATGCGCTCCGCGGCGCGGGCGAGTGTGCCGCATTCGGCGACCGCCGCGAACGTGCGAAGCTGATAGAGCTCCATCTTCGGAATCGGTGAACGCAGCAATCGGAATTTGCGAATGGCGCCGGCGGCGCGCCACGGATAGATTGTATCGCCTGCATCCACGAAGGAGGAAAACGCCATGGCCAAGCCAAACCGGACCACGCTCGTGCTCACCAACAAGGAGGCGCTCGGCCTCGTGCCGATGGCCGATTGCATCGAGCTCCTGCACGAGGCGTACGCCGACTTCGGCAACCGCAACGCGCAGGTGATTCCGCGCCGGCGCATCCACACGCCGCTCAAAGGCTATCCCGAGCAGCGCTGGGGCTGGATGAACGTCATTCCCGGCGTGGTGCCATGCCACGGCGTCGCCGCGATCCGACTCGACTGCGCGCACATCAGCTTCCCGCTGAAAGGCGGGCAGAAGCGCATGGAATTCCCCGGCGACTTTTCCGGATTCGTGCTGGTGTGGGATCTGGCGACGAACGAGCTCCTCGGCATCGTCCATGACCACGCCGTGTCGGCATTGCGCGTCGGCGGCACGTCGGGCGTGGTCGCGAAGTACTGCGTGCGCGAGGACGCCGAGACGATCGGCATTCTGGGGGCCGGCGAGCAGGCCGTCGCCCAGGTCGAGGCGATCTGCTCTGTCCGGCCGTCGATCCGCAAGCTCAAGGTCTATTCGATGACGCCGAAGAACCGCGCGGCGTTCGCGGACAAGATGGGCAAGCAGCTCGGGATCAGCGCCGAGGCGGTGGACAGCGCCGAGAAGGCCGTGCGCGGCTCCGATGTCGCGATCGCCGCGACCAACTCGGCCGACCCCATCCTGTTCGGCGAATGGCTGTCGCCGGGCTGCCACGTGATCGGAATGATCGGCACCAACCGCTTCGACGGCCGCCGCGAGCTCGATGACGAAGTCGCGCGCCGCGCCGATCTCATCGTCGCCAACCTCATCGAGCAGATCACGCTGGACGAGCAGCCCGAGATCATGATGCCGCTGCGCAAGGGCTACTGCTCGTGGAACAACATCTACGAGGTCGGCGATCTTTGCATCGGCCGCATCCCGGGCCGCTCCGCGAGCGCCCAGATCACCTATCATCACAACAACGTGGGCATGGGAATCCAGTTCGCGTCGGTGTGCAAGCGCGTGATCGAGGTGGCCCGCGAGAAGAAGATCGGCACCGAGCTCCCGGTCGACTTGTTCATGACCCGCCGCGAGGGGGAGGAGGTCTACGCTCCCTGAGCTTCCGGCAGGTGCAGCCACGAGGAGATGTGCGATGAGGATGTGCAAGTTCTTGCTGCTGGCGTCGTTGTGGTGCAGCGCGGCGGCGCTGGCGCAGACGTGGCCGACCAAGCCGATTCGCCTCGTGGTTCCCTATACGGCAGGCGGCTCGGGGGACATCGTCGCGCGTGCCATTGCGCAGAGAATGTCGGAGGGCCTGGGCGAGCAGGTAATCGTCGACAATCGCGCCGGCGCGAACGGCAACATCGGCACCGAGATGGTCGCCCGCTCGCCCGCCGATGGCTACACACTTTTGCTCGCCACCGACATCCAGTTCGCGATCAGCCCCGCGCTCGGCATGAAGCTGCCGTACGACCCGGTGAAAGACTTCGAGCCGGTGAGCCTCGTCGCGTTCGTCGACCTGATCCTCGCTGCCAATCCGGCACTCAAGGCGAACAACATGCAGGAGCTGGTCGCGCTCGCGCGCGCGCAGCCGGGCGTGATCAACTACGCGTCCACAGGGCTCGGCAGCACGCATCACCTTTCGATCGAGCTGCTGAAGAGCATGGGGTCGTTCGATGTGACGCACGTGCCCTACAAGGGAAGCGCGCAGGCGTTGCCCGATCTCATCGCCAACCAGGTGCAGATGATGCAGCTCGGCGTGCCGCAGACCCTCACTTACCTCAAGTCGGGTCAGTTGAAAGCGCTGGGCGTGGGCTCGGCCAAACGCCTCGCCGTGCTGCCCGACGTGCCGACGATCGCCGAGCAGGGTTTTCCCGGATACGAAGCCAACAACTCGTGGTGCCTCTATGCGCCTGCCGGAACGCCGAAGGCGATCGTCAACCGCCTCGCGACCGAAGTGGCGCGCGTCGTCGCACTTCCAGATGTGAGGGAACGTTTTCTCGCATCAGGTCTCGATCCGGTCGGCAGCACGCCGGCTGAGCTTGGCGCTCGGATGAAGGACGACTACGAGAAGTGGACGAAGATCGTGCGGAAGATCGGGATCAAGCTCGAGTGAGTTGGGGTTGGGTGGAAGGTTTTTGCGATCGCGAACGATGGCGATCGGACACAGATCGGTTCCTGGCTTGACCCAGCCAGGATCTGCGTGCGCGATGTGCACGGCTGGCATAGTCAAGCGGCCGCTCTCCGCATGGCCAATGCCGCTCCGGCACCGCTGCCAATGATCAGCACCAGCCCCAGGCTGGACATCCACGTCGGATGGTCGCCCCAGACGATATAACCGTAAAACGCCGCAAACACGACGGTGCTGTATTGCAGTATCGCCGCCAACGTTGGCGCGCCAACGCTGAATGCGCGGGTCATTGCAAGCTGACCAGCGAGGCCCGTTATTCCGATGCCGATGAGCAGGCCGATACCGTGGACGGAGTAGGTTGCCGGCGGCGTGAACGGCATCGCGAACAGCGATACGACCATCGCCGACAGCGTGTAGATGAACACGGTCCGCCACGTCGCCTCACCCAACGCGCCGAGCCGGCGGATCTGCAGATAGGCGATCGCAGCAAGCGCACCGGAGCCCAGGCCCGCCAGGAACGGGATCAGCTGATCCTGTTGCAGCGACGGGCGCAAGAGCAGAAGCACACCGGCGAAGCCACCCGCCAGCGCCCGGATGTCGATGATGCTCGGTGGGTGCC
>Ga0207648_10007380_pt1 | contig 10823 bp, 9 predicted proteins | sample KBSMisM32_FD_184310 | JGI IMG/M metagenome (GOLD analysis project Ga0207648, IMG submission 184310) | Miscanthus rhizosphere microbial communities from Kellogg Biological Station, Michigan, USA - KBS Miscanthus M3-2 (SPAdes) (version 2) | ecosystem: Host-associated > Plants > Roots > Rhizosphere... | reverse complement strand
AACAAGTTTGCGCTGAGAAGCGGCAGCGCCGCGGCAAAAGTCAAAACAAAGAAGGCGCGCGCGGGCGCCTCGGCCATTTGCGCGCGGAGGGATCTTCTGGCCAGCAGATAAAGCAATCCGAAATAAAATGGTAACGGCGCCAGCGACCAGGCCAATATGGCGTTGTTATAGGTCATCGCGCCCAGGGGCCACAGACCGAACAGTGCAAAGGGCGGGTAGACGAACCAGGTGCCTAGGCCATCGGCGCCAGACGACAAAAAAGCCTGCCATTTGCCCGCATCGTAAATCGCGGGGATGTCGCCGCTACGCGCGTGCTGGGCCGCGTTCCAGAAGCCGACAAAGTCGCCGCCGAAATGTCCGCCGCGCACCTCGGTGAAATAGAGCACGAGATTCAAACAGGCCTGGAGCGCCAGAACCAGCGCGAAGCACAGGACCAATTTCTTCTGCAGTGCAGACATGATACCTCGCCGGTGATGGGCTTAGCGGCGTGTCATGGTTTCTCGAATGACGATCATGCTTTGGATGCCATAGGAAACCGCCCAGGTTGAATAGCCTGAGTTGCAAATTATTATCAACTGCCGGCCTCGCGAAGGCGGCATGCGCTTGACAGCCCCTGAAACCGCGCATTTGCTCACCATCCCGATGTTTCGGGTCAAACTCACGGAGGCTCAGCATGTGCGATGAATTCATTCACCCCGGCCTTGTCACCGATTCCAGGCTTTCACGCCGCAGCTTCGGCCTGATGACGGCGGCGACCGCCGGTCTTGCCAGCGCGCCTGCGTTGGCCCAATCCAATGTGGTCGAAAAGGACGTCGAGGTGAAAACCCCCGACGGCACTTGCGACGCCGTGCTGTTTCATCCCGCCGGCTCTGGCAACTGGCCAGCCGTTTTGATATGGCCCGACATTATGGGCCTGCGCCCGGCCTTCCGCGACATGGGCCGCCGCCTGGCGGGTCAAGGCTATACCGTGCTGGTGCCCAACCCCTTCTACCGCTCGGCCAAGGCGCCGGTGATCGGCGACAATTTCGATTTCAGCAATCCCGAACAGCGCGCCAGATTGACCGGCTATCGCAACGCCATGAGCGATGAGGGCGTCGATCACGATGCTCAGGCCTATCTCACCTTTCTGGATGCCCAGCCGCAGACCAAGAAGACGGTCAAGGCTGGGGTGCAAGGCTATTGCATGGGCGGATCGCTGTCCTTCCGCACCGCCGCGGCGGTGCCGGGCCGCATCGCGGCGGTCGGCAGCTTCCATGGCGGCAACGGCTTGGTCACCGCCAATCCCAACAGCCCGCATCTTTTGATCACCAAGACCAACGCCGCTTATCTTGTGTGCCAGGCGCAGAATGACGATGCGCAAAATCCCAAGATGAAGGACGATCTCAAGGCGGCATTCGTGGCCGCCAAGCATCAGGCGACGGTGGACGTGTACCAGGCCAATCATGGCTGGTGCGTCAAAGGCGGCGCGGCCTACAATGAAGCCGAAGCTGAGCGCGCCTGGACGGCGCTCGGTCAGCTTTACAAGACCAGCTTGGCGTAACGCGTGAAAGAAGCCCCGCCGGATTTCCGGCGGGGCTTCTTGCTTGTGTTGATACGTGTTGAAACGCGGTTATTCCGGTACCGAAATACCCGAGCCGCCCAATTCGCTGGGGAAATCCTTAAGCTTGGGCAAGCCGTCGCGCATCGGCAGCACGGTTTGCGCATAGTTGACATGGACGCCCGGTGCGAATTTCAGCGACGGCAAGGTCGCGGCATAGACATCGACCAAACCGATGGTGGGATGATTGGTCATCACATGCCCGCCGCATTTGGAGCAAAATTGCCGCTTGCTGAAGGCTGTCTTGCTGAAGCTGGCAAGATGTTCGCCGCCCGCCACAACCTTGACCGTATCCGGCTGCCACAGGCTGAAAGCATTGACCGGCCCCGCCGACCAGGAGCGGCAGGAGTCGCAATGGCAATAGCCCATGGCCGCGGGTTCGCCTTGCGTCTCAATCCGGACGGCGCCGCAGAAACAGGTGCCCTGATATGTCTTGGTCATTTTCAAATCTCCTTGGAAAATTCAGGCTTCTCTATCACGACTTGCAGATATTCCGCCGGCACCACCATGGTGCCGTCATGCGCCAGGTTGAACCATTTGATCAGGGCCTTGATGTCGTCGGTTAGGGCTTGGCTGGTTTCCTCATCCAGGCTCTCGAAGGCCTTGAGAACCGGACCGTAAAAAGACTTGAAAGTGTCCAGCCAGTGATCATCTGAGCGGTAGCGGAACATGAAGTTTTTGACCCTGGTATTGTATGACGGGCCTTGACCGAACAGCTTCACGATATGATCCGGTGTCCCCCACAACGCCGGCGATTTCATACCGGCGGGGGGCGGGAGATAGCGGCCAACCGCCTTGAACAACTCGCCGATAAAGCCGGTCGGCGTCCAATTGGCCAGGCCGATCTTGCCGCCTTCGCGGCACACCCGCATCATCTCCTTCGCCGGCTTACTGTGATCGGGTGTGAACATGGCGCCGAAGGTCGAGGTGACGGCATCGAAGCTTTCATCGGCAAAAGGCAGCGCTTCGGCGTCGGCGATCTCGATTTTGAGCGGCAGCCGCTCGGCTGCAGCGCGCTCGCGCGCCCGCTCCAGCAGGGCAGGGACATAATCGCTAGCGGTCACGTCGCACCAGCGGCGCGCCGCGGCCAAAGCGGTGGTGCCATTGCCCGCCGCCACGTCCAGCACCCGCAACCCGCTGCGTAAGTCCATGGCTTCACACAGTTCTTCACCCACGATCTGCAACGTGGTACCAATTACGGCAAAGTCACCCGATGCCCACATTGCCTGTTGGCGCGATTTGACATTCGCGGCGTCCATCACGCCCGGAAGGATGGTTGCGGCGGGCGCCAGGAGAGTAGGGCCACATACAATCGCGTTTTTCATGGACTTACCTTTCATCGAGAACAGGACGGCTGTTGGAACGGGGTTATGCAGGCCTTGGCTGCCGGAATGAATGACCGGTCTTCCGGATGTCTTGACCGGAAATCCGGATAGCAGCCGGCTGACCAGGAGAAATGTTTGAACGCGGATACGCTGTCTGATGTGTTGAAGGCCGTGCGGCTCAAAGGCGCGGTCTTCTTTGATGTCGAGGCCAGCGTGCCTTGGGTGGCCGAGGCGCTGCCGGCCAAGCAAACCGCCTCCATCATCCTGCCGGATGCCGAGCATGTGATGGAGTATCACGTGATCACCAGCGGTAGTTGCTGGGCATCCATCCCCGGCCGCGACGGTGAGCCGATCCTGCTTCAGGCCGGCGATGTGGTGGCCTTCCCGCAAGGCGATGCGCACGTCCTTTCCAGCGCGCCCGGCATGCGGGGCGATCCAGGACCGGATCCATCGGTGGTGCCGGGTGAAATCGCGCAACTGCCGGTGATGTTGAATATCGATGGCGGCGGTGCCGAGCGGACTCATCTGGTGTGTGGTTTCCTGGGGTGCGATTCCCGCCCTTTCAATCCCCTGCTCGAAGCCTTGCCGCCCATTCTGCACATACCCAGTTCCGGGATCGCCCATAGCAGCTGGCTGAAGGAATTTTCCCGCTTCGCGGTGATGGAAGCGGGCGAGAAACGGATGGGTGGGAACGGCATCCTTTCAAAGCTTGGAGAATTGATGTTCTCCGAACTGGTGCGCCGCTATGTCGAATCCTTGCCCGAAGAAAGCCGTGGCTGGCTGGGCGGATTGCGCGACCGTCATATCGGGCGTGCCTTAAGCCTGATGCATGGCCAGCCCACCCGTGACTGGACCTTGGATCAGCTGGCCAAGGAAGCGGGGCTGTCGCGTTCGTCGTTTGCCGAACGCTTCACCGATTATGTCGGCATCCCGCCCATGCAGTATCTGCAAAAATGGCGGCTGCAGATCGCGGCCGCGCGCTTGCGGGATGGCGACGCCAATATCGCCACCATCGCGGCCGATGTCGGTTATGAATCCGAAGCGGCGTTCAGCCGGGCGTTCAAGCGGGTGATCGGCATTTCACCTGCGGAGTGGCGTGACAACCGGAAAGGCACTTAAGGCGCCGGTTCGCCCGTCGCCTCGATCAGCAACCGCACAAACTCCTTCATCTTGTTGCCGTCGATCCAGCGCACCACCGCCACGATGTCGTGTTGGTAATCGACAAAGACGATGTTGGCGCCGTCGCCGTTATAGGAAAGACTGTCCTCGCGCGCCGCGGGGTAGGTCTTCTTGCCGGTGTTGAGATACCAGTTGCAGAAGCCGTAATTGGGATTGGGACCGGTCGGGGTGCGCGCCATCGCCACCCATTTGTCGGAAAGAATGGTCTTGCCGTCCCACTTGCCTTTGTTGAGGCCCAAGAGCCCCAGCCGTCCCTGGTCATAGGCGGTCAGGAACATGCCGCCGCCCCAATGGCCGCCGCCGCTCACCACATGGAGACGTTTGCCGTCCACCTCGGTATAGGAATTGTCATAGCCTTCCCAATGCCACTGATCCGACATGCCGATGGGATCGGCGACATATTGCTTGAGCACCTCGGGCAGCGGCCGCTTCCACAGATGAGTCAAAGCCAAGGCCAGCGCATTCACCCGCACATCGTTATATTTCCATGCCTTGCCGACCGGCGGCGGACCCTTTTCCAATTCGCTCCAGGGTTTGCCGTTCTCGGGCCGGTCCGCCCACCAGGGTTTGCCCCACATGGTGCCGATCCAGCCGGATTGCTGACGCAACATATCGTTCCAGGTGATGGGCTGGTTGTGCGGCACCATGAAGTCCGGCGTGGGCCGCACATAATCGATCACCCGGTCGTTGATGTTTTTGATCATCCCCTTGTCGAACGCCACGCCCGCCACCGATGACAAAAAGGTTTTGGTGACCGAGAAGGTCATATCCACGTCATGGGTCTTGCCCCATTCCGCCACGATATAGCCGTGACGGATGATGATGCCGTTGGCGGGGGCGTGCGCCTTGAGCGGACCGATGGGAGAGGAAAAGGCCTCGCCGGTATATTTCAACGGCACAGATACGCGCAGGTCGCGAATGTCCACCACCTTGGCCATCTCGGGTGAATAGGTGAGCTCCGCGGAGATGGCATAGTCGATCGCTGCCTTGAGTTTGGCGGGATCGAGCTTCTCCTGCTGCGGCGTGTGCTTCGCCCATTGCTCGCCCTTGGGCGGGAAATAGTCGGCAGCGAAGGTCGGCGAAAAACTGAATAGCGCTGCAGACAGCAGCGCGAGCGGAAGGCACTTCATGGCGGGCCCCTTTTTTTATGGGGCGGTCCGGCTCATGCCTAACGCCCTTTTTGGGAAGCTTCCAGCGGTGCGGCGATTTTGTCAATTTTTTCGTCTTTCGCGGCCGCAAATAGGCTAGAACAGCGCCACAATAAAAAGAGCAAGGGGACCCTTATGTCATTGTCTTTCGACCGCTCGGCCGCATTGATCGCCGATGCCGCGAACACCATCGCGGGCGGGGTCAACAGCAATTTCCGTATCGGCATGGCGGGCGGGCCGCTGGTGTTTGCGCGCGGCGACGGTCCCTATCTGATCGATGCCGATGGCAACCGGTTGATCGACTATTATTGCGGCATGGGCGCGATGATCCTGGGGCACACGCCGAAGGGTGTGCAGCAGGCGGTCAAGGATCAGGTCGACAAGGGCATTCTGTATGCCGGTCAGTCGGAAATCGAATTCGAAGCCGCGAAAATTTTGTGCGAACGCATCCCTTCCGCCCAGCGCATCCGCTTCGGCTCTTCCGGCTCGGAAGTGGCGCAGGCTGCTTTCCGCCTGGCGCGCGCCGCCACCGGCAAACGCGTGATCCTGAAATTCGAAGGCCATTATCACGGCTGGTTCGACAATATTCTTTGGTCCACTGCGCCGGCGCAAAATGCGGCGGGGCCGGAAGATGCGCCGGTGCTGGTGCCGGGCAGTGTGGGCCAGGACGCAATGGATGCCACCGGTCTGGATGTGGTCGGTTGGAACAATCTGGAGCGCCTGGAAGCACGGCTGGCCAAAGGCGATGTCGCGGGCGTGATCATGGAGCCTGCCATGTGCAATCAGGGCGCCATAGAAGCATCCGCCGGTTATCTACAGGGCGCGCTGGCGGCTTGCCGCAAGCATGGCGCGCTGCTGATTTTTGATGAAGTGATCACCGGTTTCCGGTTGGACCGCTCGGGCGCGCAGGCGCGATTCGGCGTGACCCCCGATCTTTCCATTTTCGCCAAGGCCATGGCCAACGGCTTTCCGGTGGCCGCGATTGTGGGCCGCGCCGATCTTTTGGACATGTTCGTCAAGGGTGGCGTGTTGCATGGCGGAACCTTCAACGCCCAGCCCGTCACCATGGCGGCGATGCTGGCGGTGCAGCAGGCATTGACGCCGGGCGGCTATGAAGCCGCTTCCCGGCGCGGCGTACGCTTGCGTGAGGGCATTCGCGGCATTCTGGAAGACGCCGGTGTGAAAGCCCAGGTCACCGGCTTTGAATTGATGTTCCATGTCGGCTTCGGCTTGGACGCGCCGGCGCGCAATTACCGCGACCTGCTGAAAAGCGACAAGGCGCTTTATGTGAAATTCTGCCATGCCTTGCTCAAGCGCGGCGTGCGGGCGCTGGAACGCGGCGCCTGGTTTGTCTCCTTTGAACACTCCGACGATGTGATCGACAGGACTCTGGAGGCGGTGCGGGGCGCGGCCAAAGAAATTGCTTAGCGCTTTGGGCTCTTGAACAGTAGCCAGGTCAAGGCATGGGCGCTGGTGGAAGCCACCAGTGACAGGCCGAAAGCCGGCCAAATGCCAAGTGGGCCCAAGAGTGTGTACAGAACAAAGCAAAAGGTCCCCACTGCGGCCAGCCCCATGGACATTCCGGCGACGGCTTCCTGCACGGCGTGGCGGCCATATTGCAGCTGGCTGGAAATGCAGATGATAGAGCCCATCACCGGAAAGGTGGCGAAAATGCCCGACCATTTGCTGCCCATGAAACTGGAAAACTGGGTGATCACCACCGTCATCGCCGCGCCGGCGATCATGCGGGCGGGCAAGCCCCACCACACATATTCGCGCTCTTCGTCCGAAGCTTCGCCGCGCGGATAAACGAACAAGGCGCCGACAAAGGCGGCAAAGGGCAACACTTCCAGCCAGCGCGAGGCGCTCTGCCACACCACCGCGGCCGCCGCTGCCGCTGTCCAGAGTGTGAAAGCGACAACCGTGCATCCCAGCCAGTTCAACCGGCGGGAACAGAAAGCGTAGCTCATGGTAAAGATCAGCCACGGTACCAGGCCGAAATAAGCGCCCAGCGCCGCCTGGCTGCCGAACGCGACACCGTGATCCAAAGTCACGAACAACAGCAGCGGCCCACCCACAATGGGGAAGCCGGCCAGCCAACCGGCCACGCGCGGGCCATGCAGCCGTTCGACAATCCCGAACAGTAGCAGCGCCAATGGCACAATGGTGAGTTTCAGGATCAGCAAATCAGTTCCCCGCTCGCAACATGGTGCCGCGAAAACGCTTTTCCGCCAATGGTGCAGTGCCATATCGCTTGCGGCGATCAGAAAAACCGCCGAAAGTTTGCCGGGCTAAGGGTGTGGGTCATGACCAGAGTTTTTATCGCGGGCATTTTTCACGAAACCCATTCCTTTTCGGGCGATACCACAGGGCTGGACGGCTTCGTCATCCATCGCGGCCAAGAGATTCTCAACCGGCGGGGCGACGCCTCGCAGGTGGACGGCTTCCTGTCGGTGGCGGAGCGCGAGGGCTGGGAAGTGGTGCCCAGCGCCGTTTATACCGGTGGTGCCTCCGGCACTGTCGATCATGCCGTGTTCGAGGCTTTTTGGAGCGAAGTTCAGCCGGTGCTGGATAAGGCGCTGGCCGAGGGACTGGACGCCATTCATCTGTCGCTGCATGGCGCCATGGTCACCAGCCAGTGCGATGATCCGGAAGGCGAATTGATGGCGCGTATCCGCTCCAGGCGGGGGGCGGGTAATCTGCCGATCTATTGCGTGGGCGATCTCCACGGCACCATGACACCCAGGATGGGCGATCTCAGCGATTGCATGATCTATTATCGCGAGTGCCCGCATACCGACGCCTTCGACAGCGCCGTTTTGTCAACGGAGCTGTTGGCGCGTTGCCTCAAGACCGGAGTGCGGCCCAAGCATTTCGTGCTGGTGACGCCGATTGTGTGGCCGCCCACCGGCACCGGCACCCGCGACGGGCCGATGCGGGCGTTGGAAGATGCCGCGCGCAAGATCGAGAAAACCGTCCCCGGCGTCTTGGCGGTGAATGTGGTGGGCGGTTACGCCTTTTCCAATGTGCCTTATGCAGGTGTCGCGTTCAGCATCATCACCGAGGGGGATGAGGCGGCGGCGCAAGGTGCGCTGCGCGAACTGGCGGGGATCGCCTGGGAAAAACGCGAGGGCGGCATCCCCAAACAGCATGACCTCGACACCGTGGTGCGCGAGTTCAAGGAGAGCAACTACAAGCTTGGTGGCAAAGGTCCGGTTCTGCTGGTGGAGCCTTCCGACAATATCGGCGGCGGCGCGCCGGGTGATGGCACCGATGTGATGCGGGCGCTGCTGAAATACGACATCGAGGGCGCCGGCGTGGCGCTCGCCGATGCGCAGAGCGTGGCGGCGCTTCAGAATGTGCCGATCGGCGGCAAGATCACCTTGCCTATTGGCGGCAAGGGCAGCCCGCTTGATCTCGGTCCGGTCACGCTGGAAGTGGAATTGATTTCGCGCAGCGACGGGGTGTTCGAACTGGAAGACAAGCATTCCCATCTGGTGGGTTCGCTGGGCAAGATCATCCGCATGGGTCCCACGGCCGTGGTCAGGCATCGCGGTCTCACCATCCTGCTCACCAGCAAGAAGCTGCCGCCGTTCGATCTGGGCCAATGGCGCAGCCAGGGCATCAATCCGGAAGACCTCAGCATGATCGGCATCAAGGCGGCGGTGGGACACCGCGTCGCCTATGGCAAGATCGCGGCGAGAGAATACACAGTCAACACGTCCGGCCCTTGCACCTCCGACCTCACCCGCCTGCCTTACACCAAGCTGCGCCGGCCGGTGTTTCCGCTGGATCCGCTGGAGGTCTAAAATGCTGGACCGCCGGGGCGTGCTGGGGGCGGCTGGCCTGCTGGCTTATCCGGCCCAGGCTTGGTCTGCGCCAAACGCGCGATCAGGCAACAACCGCGTCATTACCGCCATGATGTTCGCCGAGCCGGCGCATCTGAATTATCCGCTCCTGAACACGCGGATCATGCAAGAGATCTGCGGCAACATTCATGAGGCGCTGCTGCTGTTCGACTGGCAGTTCAAGCCGCATCCCAACCTGGCGCGCGCCTTTGAGATGTCGCCCGATGGGCTGACTTATACCTTCCATCTGCGCAACGACGTGACCTGGCATGACGGCGTGAAATTCACCGCCCGTGACGTGGCCTTCAGCTGCGGCACCATGCTGCCCCAGGTCAATCCGCGCAGCCGCAATGCCTTTGGCCAGATCGCCAGCATCGCCATGCCGGACGATTACACGATCTCATTCAAGCTCAAACAGCCCTTCAACGCCTTTCTGATGTCCTTCATGGCGTCCAGCGCGCCGATGATGCCGGCGCACATTTATGAAGGCACCGATTTCCGCAAAAATCCCTACAACTTTAAGCCCATCGGCACCGGGCCGTTCAAATTCGCCGAGTGGAAGCGCGGTCAGTACATCCATCTGGCGCGCAACACCCATTACTGGAAGCCGGGCCAGCCGGGCATGGACGGTATCTATTTCCGCGTCTGTCCCACGCCCGAGCAGCGGCTGGTGGCGATGGAGACCGGCGCCGTGGACGTGGCCATGGCCGATGACATCGACTCAGTCGTGTCCTCGCGGCTCAAGGCCAATCCCAACATCGTCTCGCGTAGCGACGCGTATAACGGCACGGCCGAGATCTTCATTATGGAAGCCAATATGCGGCGCTGGCCGTTCAGCGACCGTCGTGCCCGCGCCGCCTTCTTGCATGCGGTAGACCGCGAATTCATGGTCAAGGCGATCAATTTCGGCGAGGGGAAAGCGGCGCATGGCCCCATCCCTTCCACCGCGCCTTATTATGACGAAAAGGCTTTGGTCAAATATCCCTACGATCCGGCGCGCGCCCGCGCGCTGCTGGACGAGATGGGATGCAAGCCGGGCCCGGACGGTGTGCGGCACCGCTTCGGCATCATGATGGTGCCGGATGGCGGCGGCGCCTGGACGCGCATCAGTCATTACATCAAGCAGGCTCTGGCCGAAGTGGGACTGGCGGCGGAGCTGGAAGCCACCGACTGGCCCACTCAAAGCCGGCGCAGCGGCAACTGGGAATTCGATACCGACACCAATTCCTATGGCGAATACGGCGATCCGGCCATCGGTACCTCGCGCTTCTATCTGTCGTCGAATATCCGCAAGGGCGTGCCCCTGACCAACCTGCAGGGTTACGTCAATCCGGAAGTGGACAGGCTGTTCGCCCAGGCCGCGGCGGCGGTCAGTCCTGAAGAAGCGCAAACCTGCTACAGCCGCTTGCAGCACATCCTGACCCGCGATGTCGCCATGCTGTGGCTGTTTGAGCGCCAGCCCATGTTTTTCTACAACAAACGGCTGAAGAACGTGATCATGGGCCCCAACGGCCCGAGCGACGGCCTGGGCGCGGCTGAGTTGGCATGAAACTGCGCTACATCGCCATGCGGTTGGTCAAGACGGTGCTGGTCGCCATCGCGGTGGTGTTGCTGAGCTTTTTTCTGATCCGCTTGGCGCCGGGCGACGTCGCCACCGTCATGGCAGGCCAGGCCGGTTATGCCGACGAAGCCTATATGAAGAGCCTGCGCGCCGAATATGGCCTGG
>Ga0207648_10007373_pt1 | contig 10829 bp, 11 predicted proteins | sample KBSMisM32_FD_184310 | JGI IMG/M metagenome (GOLD analysis project Ga0207648, IMG submission 184310) | Miscanthus rhizosphere microbial communities from Kellogg Biological Station, Michigan, USA - KBS Miscanthus M3-2 (SPAdes) (version 2) | ecosystem: Host-associated > Plants > Roots >... | reverse complement strand
ACCTGCTACATGACGAAGTGTCCTTACGTGCCGCCGCACCCGTGGAACGTCGACTTTCCGCACGTGATGCTGCGCGCGAAGGCGGCGAAGTACAAGAGGGGCGAAACCTCCGCGCGCGACAAGATTCTGTCGGCGACCGACGCGCTCGGAAAGCTTGCGACTATCCCGGTGGTCGTCCAGTTCGTGAACGCGGCGAACAAGAACGCCGCCGCGCGCGGGGTCATGGAAAAAGTGCTCGGCGTGCACAAAGACCGCGTGCTGCCCGCATATGCGGGTGCGAAATTCCGGTCGCACGCGGCGCCCGACGCGTCATTTCCCGTGCGCGAGGGCAAAACCACGCCCGGCAAGGTCGCCATATTCGCCACGTGCTATGTCAACTACAACGAGCCCGGCATCGGGCACGATTTGCTAAAGGTCCTCGCGCACAATCAAATTCCTGCAGTCATCGTCGATAATGAAGCGTGCTGCGGCATGCCGAAACTCGAGCTCGGGGACTTGGAAGCGGTCGCGAAGTTAAAAGAGGTCAACGTGCCGCGACTGGCGAAGCTCGCGCGCGAAGGTTATGCGATCCTGACCGCCATTCCGTCGTGCACGCTGATGTTCAAGCAGGAGCTGCCGCTCATGTTTCCGGACGACGCGGACGTCCTGGCGGTGCAGGCGGCAATGTTCGATCCGTTCGAGTACTTCGTGATGCGCAACAAGGACGGGCTGCTCAAAACCGATTTCAAGCACGCGCTCGGCAAGGTGTCGTATCACATCCCGTGCCACTCGCGCGTGCAGAACGTCGGGCAGAAGACCCGCGAGATGCTGTCGCTGGTGCCCGGAACTGAGCTTAATACGGTCGAGCGCTGCTCCGGGCATGACGGCACCTGGGGCGTCAAAACCGAGTTTTTCGCGCAATCGATGAAAATCGGCCGCCCGGTGTTCCGGCAAATGGCCGCGACCGATCCGGATTATCTGAGTTCGGATTGCCCGATCGCCGGCCGCCATATCCAGCAGGGCATCGGCGAATCGCGCGCGCGCAAAGAGCATCCGCTCGCGTTGTTGCGCATCGCTTACGGTCTGTAGGTTCGCACCAGGACTGCAAATGGCTCACATCGACCCGCACAGCTTAATGACGCTCGAAGCGTATGCGAAAGCGCGCAAGGATTTCCGCGCGCGCGTGCTCGCCCACAAAAAGCACCGCACGGTAGCGCTCGGCGAGCATCTGACGCTAATATTCGAGGACGAGCTCACGATTCGTTATCAGGTTCAGGAGATGCTGCGCGTCGAGCGTATCTTCGAGGAAGAGGGCATCCGCGACGAGCTCGCCGCCTATGATCCGCTGATACCCGACGGCAGCAACTGGAAGGCGACGATGTTGATCGAATATCCGGACGTCGCCGAGCGCCAGGCGCAACTCGCGGTGCTGCGCGGCATCGAGGACAAGGTCTGGATCGAAGTGGCGGGCCATGCGCGTGTCTACGCAATTGCCGACGAAGACATGGATCGCTCGAACGACGAGAAAACGTCCGCCGTCCACTTTCTGCGCTTCGAATTGACGCCGCCGATGATAGCGGCGATGCGCGCAGACAGCGATCTGGCGATCGGCGTCGCGCATCCGGCTTATGCGGCACAAATCGACCGCGTGCCGCTTGCGGTCAGGTCGTCGTTGGCCGGCGATTTACGGAGCTGACATGAGACTTCGCTGGCTCACATCGCTTGCGTCGTGCGCGATTATCGCCCCGCTGATGGCATCCGCACAGCCTGTGAGTATCTTCCCCGGCGACGACGATGCGGAGAAGAAGGAGTTCATCGAACGCGAGGTCAAGCTGCCGCCGTTTCCCAAGGACGGCAGCCTGCTTCAGTTCGATCCGAGTGCGGCAAATTCCAACCGGTTTTTCGTCGATGCCGATTCGATTTCGATCGACGACGACGGGACGGTGCGCTACACGCTGGTCGTCAAAACGCCCGGTGGCGGCGAAAATGTTTCATACGAAGCGATGCGCTGCGAAACCACCGAGCTAAAGGCTTTCGCGTTCGGCCGCCGCGACGGCACGTGGTCGAACGCGCGCGCGCCCGCTTGGCGCAAGATCCGCTATCAGGACGTGAACCGCCAGCACGGCGTGCTGTACGCGCATTATTTCTGCCCGGACGGCGCCCCGATTGCGTCCGTCAAGGACGCGATCAACCGCTTCAAATACGGCGTGCCCTACGGCCAGCCGCCGCGCAGCAGCAACCGCCGGTAACGGCGCTGCCCTGTGGGCTGGCTTACAATGCCGCTAGCCGCAACCGGAGCGTGCGGGCGATGCTCCGGGACGGCAATTGGGGAGGCGCATGGACGAACCATCGAAGGCAGGCGGCAACCCGGCGCAGAGTGCGGGCGCGCCCGAGCGCGATTTGACGTTTTTGCTGCCGTTGATCGACAAGATACGCGCGGTGGAATTTAAGTTTCACGGTGACGCGTCGCCCGCGTCGCCGCCCGACGCGACCGCGGCGGGTGCCGGGCAGCCAGGCGATATCATGGCGCGGTTGCGCGCGCTCGAAATCGATGTTGCGGCAATCAAGGTCACGCTGCGGGACACGCTGGGCGCGCTTACACGCGAGGTCGGGGAGGCGGTAGATGCGGTGGCGGCGGCCGCTGTCGAATTGCAGCCGCAGTCGTGGCGGCGCATCGCGATTGCCGCAGTGACGACGATTACTCTGCTGCTAATCGCGCACTGGCTGGTGGTGTTCGTTTATGACCTGCGCACCATCGTATTGCGCCTGATTTCGGTTGTGATTCCGCTGCCTGTCTCTTTATGGCTGACCTTGCGCTATCGCATCAACCCGTGGCGGCAAATCGGTGTCGCGGTGGCGATCGGTCTGGTCGCGGTGTTCGGCATGTCATATGTGACGAGCTTGCACGAACACACCTCGGTTTGGCCTGAAAATCTGCGCGAGTGGCGCGAGACTCTCGAATACGTGGCAAGTATCGCGCTTGCGCATTACACGGGTGTATTGATCAGCTCCGCGCTGCAGGCGCGGTCCGGTGCGCGCAATCGCGCCGGCGAGGCCACATTGAAGCTCGCGCGGGCGCTGGCGTCGGTGACGGGCAAGGCCGTGAAGACGGGCACCGAGCTGAAAAAACACGTCGATTCCATCCACGGCATGCTCAACAACCTAATGCCCGTCGCCAGCGCGATTGCGGCGGTCGTTGCCGGTCTGAAAGGGGTGGTTAATTGACGGCGGGTTTGCCCGGCGCGCCGCGAACGGCTATTTCACGACGGTAAAGCTGACCGTCTGCGATTTCGTGCGGCCATCGGCATCGGTTACGTCGATCTTGAGATCGTGGGATCCCGCGGGGACCTGGGCGTCCGCCAGCGTGATGCCGGTTTCGGAGATGGCCGCTTTCAGGCGCGGCGTCAGATCGACCGCGGGTTTTTTCAGGTATGTAACCTTCACCGAAGACGCGTCGATTTTAGCGCCGCCATGCGGCTGAAACTCGACCTTCATCGCGAACGGCGATTTGACCTGCTCCTCGGGATTGGGACTCACAATCTTGATGCTCGGGCCGCGCGTGACGCCCCCGCGCGTCAAGAGCTTGGGTGCCGCGGGAAGTTTCGCTTCGTCTTCCGAAATGAGGTCGACCGCCGCTGCGAGTGAACTCACCGCGAGCCCGGCTCCTAATACGCACCCGGCTAACGCGTAACGCAGTCCACGAAGGATCTGTGTACTCATGTTGCCCTCCACAAGAATTATCGCGCCCAAAGACTAACATACGCGGCCGCAGCCCCATGGTCACATCAGGACGAGGTTGTCGCGGTGTATCAGTTCCGGCTCGTCGACATAGCCCAGTTTGGCTTCGATCTCGCTCGACGGCGTTTTCAGTATGCGGCGGGTTTCCACGGCGCTGTAATTGACCAGCCCGCGCGCAATTTCATTGCCGTCCGGACCGCAGCAGCCGACCGCTTCGCCGCGCTCGAATTCGCCCGTCACATCGAATACGCCGATCGGCAGCAGACTCTTGCGTTGCTCGCGCAGCGCCTTGACCGCCCCCGCGTCGAGCATCAGCTTGCCGCGCACCTGCAGGTGATCGGCGAGCCATTGCTTGCGCGCGGCCAGGGTCTGGGTCCGCGCCTTTAAGAAGGTGCCAATGCGCTCGCCGCGCGCGAGCCGCACCAGCACGTTTTCTTCGCGGCCTGACGCAATGATCGTGTGAGCGCCGCTGCGGGCCGCCCGTTTGGCCGCGAGCACCTTGGTGAGCATGCCGCCGAGCCCGATCGCGCTGCCCGCGCCGCCGGCTATTTTTTCAAGCGCCGGATCGCCGGCGTCCACCTCGCTCAGTAGCGTCGCCCGCGGGTCCTTGCGCGGATCCGCCGAAAAAAGCCCGGCCTGGTCGGTGAGTATCACCAGCACATCGGCCTCGACTAAGTTGGTGACGAGCGCGCCCAGCGTGTCGTTGTCGCCGACGCGAATCTCGTCGGTGGCGACCGTGTCGTTCTCATTGATGATCGGGATCACGCCCAGATCGAGCAGCGTGCGCAGCGTGGAGCGCGCGTTCAGGTAGCGCTTGCGGTCCGCCATGTCCTCATGGGTGAGCAGAATTTGCGACGTGATGAGCGAATGCTCGCGAAACCGCGACTCGTACGCTTCGATCAATCCCATCTGCCCGACTGCCGCCGCGGCCTGCAGTTCGTGCACCGCGCTCGGACGCACCTTCCAGCCCAGGCGCTGCATGCCCTCCGCGATGGCCCCGCTGGATACCAGCAAAACCTCGCGGCCCAGCTTGCGCAGTTCGGCGATCTGGGCGACCCAGCGCGCGAGCGCCGCGTGGTCCAGCCCCTGACCTTGATTGGTGACCAGGCTGCTGCCGACTTTTACGACGAGGCGCCCGGCTTTGGCGAGTTCGCTGGTCATGTCATTTCGAGCCATAGTGGACGGGGACCGGATTCAGGAATTCGCGGAATCACGGTCGGCTGCGGCATCCTCGTCCGCGGTCGCCGGCTCGCGCGTCGCATCCAGGTGCGCCATGATTGCGTAAATGAGCTCCTTGCAGCCCGCGCTGCTCAAGGCCGAAATAATAAAGCTTTTGTCGCGCCAGCCAAAATCCGCCAGGAACTGCTGCACACGTTGCGCCTGCTCGTCGGCCGCGAGAAGGTCGGCCTTGTTCAGCACCACCCAGCGCGGCTTATCGTACAGCGCCTCGTCATATTTTTTCAGTTCGTTGACGATCGCGCGCGCTTCGGCGACCGGATCCGTTGCCGCGTCGAAGGGCGCGATGTCGATGATATGCAGCAAGAGGCGGGTGCGCGCGAGATGGCGCAGGAATTGATGGCCCAGGCCCGCGCCTTCGGCCGCGCCTTCGATCAAGCCTGGAATGTCGGCGATCACGAAGCTGCGATTGTTGTCGACGCGCACGACGCCGAGATTCGGATGCAGCGTGGTAAACGGATAATCCGCTACTTTCGGCCGCGCGGCCGAGACCGCCCGGATGAAGGTCGATTTGCCCGCGTTGGGCATGCCGAGCAGACCGACGTCGGCGAGCACCTTCAACTCGAACTTGAGCTTGCGCGATTCGCCCGGCATGCCGCGCGTGAACTGGCGCGGCGCGCGATTGGTGCTCGATTTGAAATTCAGGTTGCCCAGGCCACCGTCGCCGCCTTTGGCAATCAGCATCTTTTGCTCGTGGTTCGCAAGATCGGCGATGAATTCACCGGTCTCGAAATCGCTTATTACGGTGCCGACCGGCACGCGCAAAATGACGTCGTCGGCCGATTTTCCATTGCAGTCCGAGCCCATGCCTGCCGAGCCGTTTTTGGCGCGATGGATGCGCGCGAAACGGTAGTCGACCAGCGTGTTTATGTTGCGGTCGGCGACTGCAAAGATGCTGCCGCCGCGCCCACCGTCGCCGCCGTCGGGCCCGCCGCGCGGCACGAACTTCTCGCGCCGGAACGACGCGGAGCCGTCGCCGCCTTTGCCGGCGTGCAGTTCCACCGTAGCTTCGTCGATGAATTTCATAGTCGCACGGCTGCAGGTTGCGCGAAATCTGCGCGACACGCGATATTCAGAAGGGAAGAGTTCATGCCGGTAGAGCGCTCTTGATGTTTCGGTTAGTGGGTAACGATATCAATTGCAAAGCGCGACGGAGAAACAAAAAAGCCCTGCGCATCGGCAGGGCTTTTTAATGCGTCAGCAGCCTCTTTATGCTGCGGGAACGATGCTGACGGTTCTTTTCTTGGCCGAGCCCTTGATCGCAAACTGGACGGTGCCTGGGACTAGCGCAAACAGCGTGTGGTCTTTGCCGATGCCCACATTCACGCCCGGATGAACCTGGGTGCCGCGCTGGCGCACGATGATGCTGCCGGCATTGATCAATTCTCCGCCGTAGGCTTTGACGCCGAGGCGCTTGGAGTTCGAGTCGCGGCCGTTACGGGAACTGCCGCCTGCTTTTTTATGTGCCATGGTAGTCGGAGCTCCTTATCCTGCGATGCCGAGAATTTCGATCTCGGTGTAATTCTGGCGGTGACCCTGCGATTTGCGATAGTGCTTGCGGCGGCGCATTTTGAAAATGTGCACCTTGTCGCCGCGTCCGTGGGACACGATTTTTGCGGTTACCGACGCGCCGGCGACGAGCGGGGTGCCGAGCGACACGTTGTCGCCGTCGGCAACCATTAATACCTGGTCGATGACGATTTCGGAACCGACGTCAGCCGCGAGTTGTTCGATTTTTAATTTGGCGCCCGAGGCGACGCGGTACTGCTTGCCGCCGGTTGAGATGACCGCATACATGATTTGACCCTTTACTGACTGGAAGCGCCGCTGGCAAGCCGGATTCGGAAAACCGCACATTATACCCAACTGCGATTTTTCAGTCAAAGCATAGTAAAATGAGCGACTTGCCATCATCGCTGCCATGCCTGACCGGGCGTTTTTTAAGCCGGGCCAGCGGACGGCGCCATTCACTCACTGCAGCCCGATGTCCGTTCCCTTCATTCAAGACCTGATTGCCGACGATATGCGGGCGGTGGACGCGGTTATTCGCCGCCGCCTGGCCTCCGAGGTCGCGCTGGTACGCGAAGTCGCCGAATACATCGTCGGCAGCGGCGGCAAGCGGCTACGGCCGGCGCTGGTGATCCTGTCTGCCGGCGCATTCGGCTATCGCGGGACCCAGCACCATGAGCTGGCGGCAGTGGTCGAGTTCATCCATACGGCCACCCTGCTGCATGACGACGTCGTCGACGCGTCCGAACTGCGCCGGGGCAACCCGACCGCGAATGCGCTGTTCGGCAATGCCGCCAGCGTGCTCGTCGGCGATTTCGTCTATTCACGCGCGTTCCAGATGATGGTCGAGGTCAAAAGCATGCGCGTTATGCAGGTGCTGGCGGACGCGACCAACGTGATCGCCGAGGGCGAAGTGCTGCAGCTGATGAACTGCCACAACACCGCGATCGATGAGCACGCGTACCTGCAGGTGATACGTTACAAGACCGCGAAATTGTTCGAGGCGGCGACGCGCCTGGGCGCGATCCTCGGCGGGGCCGATGCGGTGTTCGAAAGTGCGATGGCCAATTACGGCATGCACCTGGGCACCGCGTTCCAGTTGATCGACGACGTGCTCGACTACTCGGGCGATAACAAGGCCACGGGCAAGAACGTCGGCGACGATCTCGCCGAGGGCAAGCCGACGCTGCCGTTGATTTACGCGATCAAGCACGGCAATGCGGCCGAAGCCGCGCTGATCAGGAAAGCCATCGAGGAGGGCGGACTCAACGAGCTCGAACAGGTGATCGCCGCGATCCAGCGCAGCGGCGCGCTCGACTATACCCGGCGGCAGGCCGAGGCGGAGGCGCGCGCGGCCGGTGCCGCGCTCGCGATACTGCCAGGTTCGACTTACCGCGAATCTTTGCTACAATTGGCGGACTTTGCCGTAACACGCAACTACTGACAGCGCATAACACTGTAATTAATGGCGCGAGGGGCACGCAACACGTGCCCCTTGTAGTTGGAGCGCAGCAAATCGGGGTGTAGCTCAGCCTGGTAGAGTACTGCGTTCGGGACGCAGGAGTCGGAGGTTCGAATCCTCTCACCCCGACCATTTCGGTCAATCACCACCAACCATTATCGTACTGTCCCTGCGCGACCGGCCGCGCTGCGCGTGGCCAACGCCGTGATACCCGCCTCGACGGGGCAGTGCGCGTGATGCAAACTACCGCTTTTGGGGAGGCACACGCTTGCGAGGGATTACTTGGGCAAACTGATTTTCCTGGTGCTGGCCATCGTCCTCGTGTGGCTGGTGCTCAAGAACCTCGCCAAAGCGCGCCGTCGCGATCAGGCACCGCGCCCGCCGGCGGCCGAAGATATGGTCCGGTGCACGCACTGCGGCGTGCACCTGCCGCGCAGCGAAAGCCACGCAAGTGGCGGTAATTTTTTCTGCAGTGAAGACCATCTGCGGCTGCACCGCTGAACGATGTCGGTCCTCTCTTTCGTGCTGAGGCCGCCGGCTCCCACCCAGGGCGCGGCCGCGCAGCCCGCGTCCGGCGATCCCCCGGACTCCTACTGGCGCTCGCTATTTCTGTTCAACGGTTATCGTTTCATCGTCGCGCTGCTGCTGCTGTCGGTCCCGGCGATATTCGGCCGCCAGCTCACGTTCGGCTCGATGGAGTTCGAGCTCTTCGTTTACACCGCCGCGGTGTACGTGCTGTTCAGCCTGCTGTGTTTCGTGGTCATAGCATCGCGCCGCCATTTTCACGTGCAGCTCGGCGTGCAGGTCAGCGCGGACATCGTCTTTATCGTCGTGTTGATGTTCGCGAGCGGCGGTATATCGAGCGGCCTGGGCCTGCTGCTGCTGTCGGGCCTGGCGGCCGCCGGCCTCATCAGCCGCGGCCGGCTTACGCTGTTCTACGCAGCGCTCGCGAGCATCGCGGTGTTGATCGAGCACACGCTGCAAGTCCTGCTCTACAACGGCCAGACCACGCAGTACGTGCAGGCCGGGCTGCTCAGCATCGGCTACTTCACCACCGCGTGGGTCGCGCATACGCTGGCGAAATATCTGGTCGCAACGGAGCAGCTCGTCGCCCAGCGCGAAATCGATCTCGCCAGCATGGCCGAAGTGAGTCAGCTCGTGATCCAGGACATGCAGGACGGCGTGCTGGTGGTGGACGAGCTCGGAGTGATCCGCCAGCACAATGCGCGCGTCGAGGAAATGCTCGGCCCCTTGCACGAGCATAAACGCGAGCAGACGCTGCGCAGCTATGCGCCCGCGCTGGCGTTACGGCTCGATCAATGGCGCAAAAATCCGGTCGTCGCCTTCAACGCGCTGGACACGGTCGTGCAGAACAACAAGATCAACGCGCGTTTCGTGCCGGTCGGCCGCAGCCGCAACGTCGGCGCGGTCATTTTTCTCGAGGACTTGAGCCGCGTGCAATCTCAGGCGCGCCAGCTGAAGCTCGCGGCGCTGGGGCGGCTTACCGCGAATATCGCGCACGAGGTGCGCAATCCACTGTCCGCGATCAGCCATGCCACCGAACTCCTGCAGGAAGAGCCCGCGCTCAACGACACGGTGGCAAGATTGCTGACGATCATTCACGACAACGCGAAGCGGCTCGACCGCATGGTCAACGACGTGTTGAAGCTCAATCGCGGCGACCGCGCGCATCGCGAGGTTTTCCTGGTGGGCGACTATCTGAAAACGTTCGTCGAGCAGTTCTGCCAGATCGAAAAAAAGCCCGCTTCCCTGATCGCGCTCGAGCTGGCGGTCGACACCGAAGTCACGTTCGATCGCAGCAATCTGAATCAGGTGATGTGGAATCTCTGCCGCAACGCACTGCGGCATTGCCGCGGCGGCGACGCGAGCATCCGCATCGCCGTCGATTTGATCGGCGGCGGGACCATTGTAAAATTGGACGTGGTAGACGACGGGCCAGGCGTGCCCCCGGCGCTGCGCAACCAGCTGTTCGAGCCGTTCTTCACCACGGTCAGCAGCGGCACCGGTCTTGGGCTTTACCTCGCGCGCGAAGTGTGCGAGGCCAACGATGCCAAGCTGGAGTTCATCGAAACCCCCGCGGGGGCGCAGTTTACGGTGCTGTGTCAGGGAGTGATAAAACAAAATGAATAAAAGCCGCGTACTGATCGTCGACGACGAGGCCGATATTCGCGAGCTCTTGAGCCTCACGCTGCAGCGCATGGGGCTCGACACCGATTGCGCCGCGGGCGAGTTCGAGGCGACTCAGCTGATGCAAAAGCATGGCTACGATTTGTGCCTGACGGATATGCGGCTGCCGGACGGCGACGGATTGAAGCTGCTCGAGCACGTCGGCCAGAACTATGCGAGCACGCCAGTGGCAGTGATCACGGCGCATGGCAGCGCAGAGAATGCGGTGGCCGCATTGAAGGCGGGCGCCTTCGACTACCTGGCGAAACCGGTCTCGCTGAGCCAATTGCGCGCGCTGGTGCTCTCGGCCCTGAAGCTGCCGCGCGCCAATCAAGCGAGGAAAAGCGACGACAAAGAGCTGGAGACGGGTTCATTTCCGGTCCTGCTCGGCGACTCGGCGCTGATGCAGCAGACGCGCCAGATGATAGACAAGCTCGCGCGCAGCCAGGCCCCCGTGCATATCAGCGGCGAGTCGGGTTGCGGCAAAGAGCTTGCGGCGCGCCTGATGCACTTGAAAGGTCCACGGCGCGAAGCGCCGTTCGTGCCGGTGAATTGCGGCGCAATCCCCGAGAACCTGATGGAAAGCGAGTTTTTCGGCTACAAGAAAGGCGCGTTTACCGGCGCCGACCAGGACCGCGAGGGTTTTTTTCAGGCGGCCAATGGCGGCACGCTGTTTCTCGACGAAGTCGCCGACCTGCCAATCCAGATGCAGGTTAAA
>Ga0207648_10007372_pt1 | contig 10830 bp, 9 predicted proteins | sample KBSMisM32_FD_184310 | JGI IMG/M metagenome (GOLD analysis project Ga0207648, IMG submission 184310) | Miscanthus rhizosphere microbial communities from Kellogg Biological Station, Michigan, USA - KBS Miscanthus M3-2 (SPAdes) (version 2) | ecosystem: Host-associated > Plants > Roots > Rhizosphere... | reverse complement strand
CAGCAGAATGCGATGAATCTCCGCCATTTCTTCGTCGAGCAACCGCACCAGTTCGTTGTTCTGGTCGATAGTCTCGAGCGGCTCGACAAAGACGGTCTGCCCGCTGGAACTGGCTCCGTGAATCACGCCCTGCACGCGGCGCTTCTGCTCGATCTTAATGGGAATCACGAAGCGCTCGCCGCGGATGGTGATCAGTTCGTCCTGCACAGCGCCGCCTTCGGACAGGCGGCGCAAATAGCCTCGCAGCGACTCCTGGATCGCCCGCTTTTGCCGTTCGATCTCGCGCCGGATTCGCGCCAGTTCCGGCGAAGCGCGGTCTTCGAGCGTGCCGTCAGGCTGGATCTTGTTGCGAAATCCGCGCAGGAATTCGGTGAAGTCGATGATGCCGGATGAAAGCTCCGCTACCGCGGCCCATTCCACTTTCATTGCCGCCGGCGGGCTCAAGGCGATTTCCCGCCACTCGGCCGCGCGGTCGATCACCAGCACCACATCACGAATCTCGGTGGTTTCGAGGACCGCGCCCGCAATGCGCGCCTTCTCAACGGGAGTTGAGATGTTCAGCAGCCCGGAGAACTCGAAACGCCCGCCCACCCGGCGGAATTCGCGGATTTCGCTGGTGAGCTGGTGCTGGTTTTCGATCCAGCGGCGATCGAGGGATGGAGCCAGCGCAGCAGCCCGCTCCTGCCCCAGCGGCGAAGATCCGTATCCACGGATCAAGTCGAGCAGAGACTCAAACTCCAGTACCCGGGCGCTGCTGTGGATGAGAGCGGACGACATCGTCCTCATGTTACAAGAAGGGCCGTACGTCGGGGCGGATACCGTCGCGGGTTCCGGTTGTCCAGAATACGAATTTGAGATTTCGGAGCTGGATTTCAGATTCCTGGGCAAATACCGTAGGCAGCGGAGGGTGACTGGGGAAAACGAAATTCAGATTTCAGTTCTCGGTTCTCAGAGTTCCACGACCCGCCGCATCGAAACCAGAAACCAGCCCTAGGCCTGAGCGGCTCCGGCCATCCTCCGTGCCGGCTGCTTCGCTGCAGGGAAGCGAAGTTCGAAAACCGCTCCACCTTCAGGCCGGTTCTCACAGCTGATTTGTCCATGGTGGTCCTGGACGACACCATAAGTGACGCTCAGTCCGAGGCCCATGCCTTTCCCGACAGCCTTGGTCGTATAGAAAGGATCGAAAATACGCTGCGGGTCCCGGATGCCGGGGCCGGAATCGGAAAACTCCATCACCACCTCGTCACCTTCCTCGATCACGCTGACAGAAAGGGTCCCTCCGCCCACCTCTTCCAGAGCGTCAGTCGCGTTCCCGATAATTTCCACGCAGCACTGGAAGAGTTGATTGACGTTGCCCCAGATTTGCGGGAGCCCGGGAGCAATCCGGCTTTCCACATGAATGTCCTTGTTTTCCGTGCGCAGCATTTTCATTTGCAGGGCGCGTTGTACGATCGATCCCATATCCAGCAGCGTCTTTTCCCCGGGCGACTGCTGGGCAAAACTGAGCAGACTGGACAGCAGTTCCCGGGTCCGCCTGGCCTGTTGTCCGATCTTGCGCGCCATGCTGGCCTGTTCCGATTCCAGACCCGCCTGCGCTGCCAGAAGCTCGGAGTATCCCAGGATCGCAGCCAGGGGGTTGTTGATCTCGTGCGCCGCTCCTGACACCAGCTGGGCGAGCGACGCCAGTTTCTCCCGCTGCACCAGTTCGGTCTGCAGCCGCTTCATATTTTCCAGGCTGGAGCGCGATTCTTCCAGCAGCCGCACCAGTTCCCGGTCCATCAGGAATTGGCGAAGAAATACGAACATCCCCAGTACCAGCATCGCGGCCAGCGTGACCAGGAGGCGGAACTGGCGCAGGTTAGGCGGCGACGTGTCGCGAAACCACGCCCAATATCCCATCACTGGAAGCGAAAGCATGGCCAGCATGGCCAGCCGGGGAGCCAGCATTTGCCAGCGCGAGAGCTCTGACGGTGCCGGCTCCGACGGAGGCTTCAATTCCCGCGCCAGAAGGGTGGCCCAGATCATCCAGCCAATTGAAGCAATGAGCGGGATGTCATAGATGCTGCCGGTGTAATATTGCCCGCGAGCGATGGCGCCATTCAGTACCAGGGAACTTACCGCGTAAAGTCCCGAAGCCACGAACAGGTTCCGGTAGATTTGTTTCCAGGCGCTCCGCGCATTCCATGCCAGTATGCCCAGCACCATCAGGAATGCCATATTTTCCACCAGATAAAGCAGATCATAGTGGGGACTGTAGAGAGCCACGTTGAGGACTACATACTCGTCGGGAAAAACAATGAAGGCATACAGGAAAACCCACCACACCAGCAGCATCAGGAAGGTCAACGTACTGAAGTAGAGTTTTTTTTCATCCGACAGGTGGGGACGCAACGCCACCGCCGCCATGAAGGGGATCACGTGCACAAAGAGGACGACATCCCCAATAAAGGGATCCGGAAGGGTGCGTCGCAGGATCACCTCGTACAGCGTCCACAAGCCCAGGTTCATTGACCACAACAGACAGCCCAGCGCCATCAGCCCCCAGAACAACCGAACCTGGCCGCGGGTCGAAACCGCGTTCGCCACCATGAGCAGGAAGGCAAGAAACAGCAATGAAAACTGGACAATATCGCCGAAGGCGAGCAAGCCGAACCCGGCCGGCATGGTCAACGACACGCTGGCATAGATCAGTGTTACGCCTACGATGCCGGCGATCCGCCATTGACGCTTCGAGATCATTAGATATTCCGCATTTTAGTGGCTGAGGTTGCAGCCGATCAGTTTCGGGCAAGACAAAGCATTACTTTAGTACCAGTCGACGGTCAGTAGCAGGCGTCAGTCGTCGGGGGCTGCATTGGTTGCTAAGGACTGACGACTGAAGACTAGGCGTCCTGCTAGAATCACCCCATGACCTTCCCGGTCACACGCCTCCGCCGGTTGCGCCAGAACGAGCGCCTGCGCGCCATGGTGCGCGAGACCCGGCTCACCCCTGAGGCCTTGGTTTACCCCCTGTTCGTTTGCCCGGGTGAAGGTGTGCGCAAGGAAGTCCGGTCCATGCCGGGCGTGTTCAACCTTTCCGTGGATGAAGCGGTGAAAGAGGCGCGAGCGACCGCATCGCTGGGCGTTCCCGCCATCATTCTCTTCGGGTTGCCCGAGACCAAAGACGAAGTAGCCACCGGCGCCTGGGCGGAAAACGGAATGGTTCAACAGGCTGCCCGGGCCATCAAGCGCGAAGTGCCTGACCTCATCATCATGGGCGATGTTTGCCTGTGCGAGTACATGTCTCACGGACACTGCGGCGTCGTGCGCACGCCCCAATCCCCGCAATCGCTGGGAGCGGCGGCGAAGAATTCGATGGCTGCCCTGGCGGTGAAACCCGAAGACAAGATGAAGGCCATCGACGCGCTGGCCGCGGCCCATACCGCCGGCCAGGAATTCGAAATTCTCAACGACGCTACTCTGGAACTGCTGGCCCGGACCGCGGTTTCTCAGGTCCGTGCCGGGGTTGATATCGTTGCCCCATCCGACATGATGGATGGCCGCGTGGGCGCCATCCGCAAGGCGCTCGATGAGGCCGGACTGCCCAACGCTCCTATCCTTTCTTATGCGGCCAAGTTCGCTTCCGGCTTCTACGGCCCCTTCCGTGAGGCTGCTGATTCCGCGCCCCAGTTCGGTGATCGCCGCTCCTATCAGATGGATGGCGCCAACCTGCGCGAAGCCATGCGCGAGATCGAGGCCGATATCGAAGAAGGCGCGGACATGATCATGGTGAAGCCGGCCATGCCCTATCTGGACGTGATTGCCGCGGCCCGCGAGCGCTTCGACTTGCCTCTGGCGGCTTACCAGGTTTCCGGCGAATATGCCATGATCGAAGCGGCCGCCCGTAATAACTGGATTGACCGCGACCGCGTCATGATGGAATCGCTGACCTCGATTCGCCGCGCCGGCGCCGGCATTATCGTCACCTATTACGCCCGCGAAGCGGCCCGCTTGCTGGGCTAGCATATTTCATCCTGATTTCCTCTACCCTGTCATCCTGGGCGAAGTGGAAAGTTCGCAAAGCGAACTTTGCACGCAGTCGAAGGAGCCCTATACCCGCATGTGCGTTTTGACGAGCGCGTTGCGTTTACATCATGGGCAGCGCAGGCAAACTGCACAAGGGCGGGCAGGGGTGCTTCGATTGCGGAAGAGCGGTCGCAAGCGGCCGCGATTCCTCCGCTCAGCGACAAGGAGCCAAGCTTTGCGTGGCTAATAGCGCTGCGGATTCTGCACGTAAACCACCCGGTCATTCTTGCACGCCCAAACCAGGGCGACGATCCATCCAATCACACTCCATCCCAGGAAGAAATTGAGTAGAAAGATGGAAAGCTTGTCGTATTTCTCGCGCAGCAGGGCGATAATCGTCGGCAGAAAGTAGAGGAGAAATCCCGATCCAAAGATCGGAAATAGGAAGAACCCGAAAACGTGCATTGGAGGCCTCCTTACAGATCATTTTACGTCCAACATGAGCTGTAGGTTCCCTCAATTTGTCCCCTGAGTCTGAGGTAGTTGTTCTCGAGCGTGCCCCGTCCAAGTTGCGCTTGGGCGGGTGGTGTGAATCGGCGGCGAGCGAACCGCCATCCACTGCCGCGCAGGCGTTGCTATCGCAACCCGGAGCCTGCCTGTTCTAGAATCAAACGTTTGCTGTTACGCATCTGTTCATAGTGAGGGACACTCCTTGCCTGAAACCATCTATGACGTCGCCATCATCGGCAGTGGTCCGGCCGGCTACACGGCCGCCATCCGCGCCGGCCAATATGGACTGAAAACCGCTCTCATCGAGAAGGACAACGTGCTCGGCGGCACCTGCCTGCACGTTGGCTGTATCCCAACCAAGGCCCTGCTGTTCAATGCCGAGCTCTGGGACCACCTGAAAGAGGCGAAGGAATTCGGTATCGAAGGTGTGGACGCGCGCAAGCTGAATTGGGCAGCCATCCAGGAGCGCAAGTCGAAAATCGTCGCCAAACACACCAAGGGCCTCGATTTCCTGATGAAGAAAAACAAGGTGGAAACCATCCGAGGCTACGGCAAGCTGACCGGTCCCGCACAAAACGGCGTGCTGACGGTCGAAGTCTCCGCCGACAGCAAGACCAGCCAGGTCAAGGCGAAAAATGTGATTCTCTGTTCCGGATCGGAAGCCCGCATGCTCCCCGGCCTGGAACCCGGCGACCGCATCCTCAGCAACATCGAGATCCTCTCGCTCAAGGAAATTCCCAAGTCGCTGGTGATTGTCGGCGCAGGCGCGGTCGGCGTGGAATTCGCTTCCATCTTCCGTTCCTTCGGCACCGAAGTCACCATGATCGAAATGCTGCCCCGCCTGGTTCCCGTGGAAGATGAAGAAGTCTCAAAGGAGCTGGCGCGGGTTTACCGCAAGCGCGGCATCAATTTCCACACCGGCGCCAAAGTCGATAAGGTCGAAAAAAGCAAGTCAGGAATCACGGTTAACTTCAGCGTGGGCGGGAAACCGCAGAAGATCGAAGCTGAGAGAATCCTGATCGCGGTTGGCCGCAAGCCGCGCACCGAAAACATCGGCCTGGAGAGAACGAAGATCAAGCCCGACCGCGGCTTCATCAAGACCGACAGCTGGATGCAGACCGCCGAGCCCGGGGTGTACGCCATCGGCGACATCGTAATGGGGACGCCACAACTGGCCCACGTTGGCGCCATGGAAGGCATAGTCGCCGTGACCAAGATTGCCGGCAAGAAGGGCAAGCCCATCAACCCGGAGCACATTCCAAACGCAACTTACTGCCATCCCGAGATTGGCAGCGTCGGCTTGACCGAGGCCAAAGCCGAAGAGGCAGGCTACAACGTCAAAGTCGGCAAGTTTCCCTTCACCGCGAACTCGCGCGCTTCCATCGTGGGCCAGCACGAGGGCTTCATCAAGATCGTCTCCGACGCCGACTACGGCGAGATTCTGGGAGTACACATTATCGGTCCGCAGGCCACCGAGCTGATCGCCGAAGCGGTCGTAGCCATCGAACTCGAAGCCACAGTGGAAGAGTTAATGTGGACGATTCATGCCCACCCCACACTGGCCGAGGCCATGCTCGATGCCTCCAACAGCGTTTATGGGATGGCAGTCAACGCCTGAGAAACCGGGCCACGGATTTTCACGGATTAAACAGATAGATCTTTTAGTTGTTTCTGATCGGTGTTTATCCGTGAAAATCCGTGGCAAAGAATTTCTTGATCTCCGTCCTCCAACTCGGCACCGTGGATTACGCCACCGGCCTGCGCCTGCAGGAGCGCCTGGTCGAACTGCGCAAGGAAAGCCGTATCGGCGACGTCCTCCTTCTGCTCGAACATGCGCCCGTGATTACTCTTGGCCGCAATGCCAGCCGGAAGAATATCGTTGCGTCGTCCGAACTGCTCGCCCATCGGGGCGTGGAGGTATTCGAATGCGACCGCGGCGGGGACGTTACCTTCCATGGCCCCCGCCAGCTCGTCGGCTACCCCATTTTCGATTTGCGCGGCATCGCCACTCCCGACGGCAAGCGCAAGACCCTGGGCGCGATCGAATACGTCCGCCGCCTCGAAGAAGTGCTGATCCGCACCTGCGCCGACTTTGGCATTCCCGCCGCCCGCATCTGCGGCCTCACCGGCGTCTGGACTGCAGCAGACAAGGAACAAGCCAAAATCGCCGCCATCGGCGTCCACATCTCCCGCGCCGTCACTTCCCACGGTTTCGCCCTCAACGTCAACACCGACCTCGACTACTTCAAACTAATCGTCCCTTGCGGAATCACGACCCGGCCTGTCACCTCGATGGCGAGAGAACTAAACCGGGAGCTTTCGCTTCAGGACGTTGCCCATTCCATCTCCCGCAATTTCGGTATTCTCTTCGAGAGCCAGATGCTCTGGCTGGAGAGTCTGGATGCGCTGTTAGGGCAATCCGTGGGAGTACCGCTAAAGCTGCCAGAGGAACTGCGCCAGTTGCACAAGGAAGAAGATACGTTCCGCGCCTAGTGGCAGGGAACTCTCGGGACGCGACAGAACCGAACCCTCCGCGTTAGCATGGATGGCGCGCCGATGGTCAAAAAGCAAAAAGCTAAACGTGCCGCCAGGTCCGCACCATCCCCAGGCGCGAACCAGCGCACCTATACCATCGCCGATCATCGCCTTGAAAAACTCGACATCTCCATCCGCCAGGTCCGCAAGTCCGGCAAAGTCAGCTATGAAGTCACCGGCGACCTGAGCGCGCCAGTCCCGCCCATCCGCGATTCCAAGTATCTGGGCAAAAGGCAATGCATCGAAATCTACCGCTGGATGCTGCTCAACCGGAAGATGGAGGCTGCGCTCGAGAATCTTTACAAGCAGGGAAAAGTAGTCGGAGGAGTTTACTTTGGTCTGGGCCAGGAAGGCTGCTCCTGCGCCTCGGCTTACGCCCTGCATAAAGAAGACTGGCTCGGCCCCATGATCCGCAATCAGGGCTCGACACTGGTCCGCGGTTTCTCCCCGCGCGACATCATGATGCAGTACATGGCCAAGGCTGGTTCGCCGACCCGGGGCCGCGACGCATCGTCACACTTCGGTGACATCAAAGACCGCAACGTGGTTTCTCCCATCTCAACCCTGGGCGACCTGCTTCCTGTTCTCGCGGGAGTGGCCCTGGGCGCGCGTTTGCAGGGACGCAATATCGCCGTCATGACTTACATCGGCGACGGCGGCCAGTCCACCGGCGTCACCTACGAAGGCTTGAACTTCGCCGCCGTGCAGGACCTCGGCCTCGTCCTGTTCGTCGAAAATAATCTGTGGGCCTACTCCACGCCTGCCGACATGCAATTCCGCGTGAAAGACCTTGCCGAGCGCGCCATCGCCTATGGCATCCCGGGCGTGATCGTTGACGGCACCGACCCCTGCCAGGTTTACGACGCCGCTCACGAAGCCTGCGAACGCGCCCGCCGCGGCCAGGGCCCTACCCTCATCGAAGCCAAGATGATGCGTATGAAAGGCCACGCCATCCACGACGCCGCCGACTACGTCCCCAAACCGCTGTTCGAGTATTGGCGCAAGCGGGATTGCATTACCCGCTTCGAAAATTACCTGTTAAACGTAAAAAAGTGGCTGACGGTGACTGAGAACCGAGAACTGATCGCCGGTGTAGATCAACAACTGGAAGCCGACCGCGATTTCGCAGTCTCGAGCCCCATGCCGGAACCGGAATCCGCCGCCGGCGGTGTTTATTGCGAGAATGGCTGCCACGAAATCAAACCGAAGTACGCCATGCCTAAATCCAGGAAAGGATCGGTGGTCAGCGCCGGAGGCAAAGAGGCCGCAGTGCATTTGAGATGACGGGACTTGCCGGATAAAAAGATCGCCATGCCACAACTCACCTATCTCGAAGCCATCCGCCAGGGCATCTGGGAGGAAATGGAGCGCGATCCCACCGTCTTCTGCCTGGGCGAGGACATCGGTATTTACGGCGGCGCCTTCAAAGTCACCGACGGCTTCATTGACCGCTTCGGACCCGAGCGCGTGATCGATACGCCCATCGCGGAATCCGCCATCGTTGGCGCCGCCTTCGGCGCCTCGCTCACCGGGATGCGTCCGGTGGCCGAGTTTCAGTTCATGGATTTCATCGGTTGCGCTTTCAACCAAATCGTCAACATGGTTGCCAAGGCTCACTATCGTTGGGGCGCACCCGCACCGTTAGTGATTCGCGGCCCCAGCGGCGGCAATGTGCACGGCGGCCCCTATCATTCCCAGAACCCGGAAATGTGGTTTGTGCACGCGCCCGGCTTGAAAGTGGTTTGTCCGGCCAGCGCGTACGACGCCAAAGGTCTGATCAAGGCGGCTATCCGCGACAATAATCCGGTCATCTTCTTTGAGCACAAGTATCTATATCGCCGCATCAAGGAAGAGGTTCCCGCGGAAGATTACATTGTGCCGCTGGGCAAGGCGCGCACCGTCCGCGAAGGCCGTGACCTGAGTATCATTACTTATGCCGCCATGGTGCACATCGCACTGGAAGCCGCCGAAACGTTAAGCGCAGAAGGGACCGAGATCGAAATCGTTGACTTGCGGACCATCTCGCCGCTGGATCGCGAGGCGATTGCCGCTACCGTGCGCAAGACCAGCAATGTAATCGTACTGCACGAACACTCCCGCACCGGAGGCCTGGCCGGCGAAATTGCTTCCATCATTAATGAAGACGCTTTCGACCATCTCGACGGCCCCATCGTGCGCATCGCCGCCCAGGATTCTCCGGTACCGTTCTCGCCGCCGCAGGAGGAGTACTTTCTGCCCCAGGTCAGCGATGTGCTGCGGGAAGCCCGGCGGTTGAAAGCATACTGAACCACGTTGGGACAGCCGCCCCCGGCTGTCCGGCCGAGCGCAGCTCGGCAAGAGAATTTAAATGCAGGAAAATCTCGTCACCATCGCGGTCTTTCATAGCCAGCCGGAATTCCTGCTGGCCCGCACCCGCCTGGAATCTGCCGACATCGAGTGCTTCGCGTATGATGAAAACATGCTTCGCATCGGTGGCTGGCATTCCCATATACTCGGCGGAATCAAGCTGCAGGTGAGAGAATCGGAAGCGCAGGACGCCCGTGCCATTCTGCATCACACGGCACCGCTGGATAATCCGTAGCGCGTCCTCTTAACGCTCAGTCCACCATCGACAGGAGGCAAGAATGCGCAATTTCACTCTCGGCGTCGTCGTTACCTTGCTCTTGCTCCTCTTGGGAGGGCTGGCCATCGCCACGCTTGGATTCCTGCCCACGAATGCCGACTCCGTTCCGCCGAAGATGGAACGCCGCATCGCCATGTCCGCCATGGATGCCTCCATGGAGCGCCATGCCCCGCGCCTGACCAATCCCGTGCCCCCGACTGACGAAAACCTGATCGATGGAATGAAAATCTACACCATGAACTGCGCCCTGTGTCACGGAGGCCTCGACAACAAACCCAGTCCGCTCGATGGCTCCTTCTACCCTCCGCCTCCCCAGTTGATTATTCATCCCCTGGATGATCCCGAGTGGCATATCTACTACGCCGTCCGCACCGGTATCCGCTACACCGGTATGCCCGCATGGAACAAGGCCCTGAGCGACCAGGACATGTGGAAAGTCACTGCCTTCCTCTCGCGCATCGAAAAACTGCCTCTTCCCGTGCAAGACTATTGGAAAAAATCCACCGGGGTCGCGCCGCCCCCCGTTGACCCCAAAGGGGAAGAGAACGGGCATCACGATTAGAAACGCCGCGTGCTGCAACCGAGCACGCTGGGCTGAATATATATAATGAAGGATTGCGCGCGCCCGAAACGGAGCCGCAATAGAGAAGGGAATTATGCCGACTGATATCGTCATGCCCCAGATGGGCGAATCGATCTTTGAAGGGACCATCACCAAATGGCTGAAAAAGCCGGGTGACAAGGTGCAGCGCGACGAGCCGCTGTTCGAGATTTCGACCGACAAGGTGGACGCCGAAATCCCGGCGCCGGCTTCGGGCGTCCTGCAGGACATCAAGGTCGCCGAAGGCGCCACCGTGCAGGTGAACACCGTAGTCGGCACGATTTCTGACGGCGATGGTGCTGCTGCCAAGCCCGCGCCCGCCGCCCCGTCCGCTCCCGCAAAAAAGGAAGTCGCTCCAGCCCGGACGGCTGCCTCGGTGGCTGAACCGAAGCCCGTCGCCCCAGTCTCACAACCCGAGGCCTCCCGCGAAGAAGACGACCATGCGCGCTCCTCTCCGCTGGTCCGCAAAATCGCGCGCGAGCACAACATCGATCTGGCGCAGGTACCGGGAACCGGATTGGGCGGGCGCATCACCAAGCAGGACATCACCGCATTT
>Ga0207648_10007366_pt1 | contig 10836 bp, 6 predicted proteins | sample KBSMisM32_FD_184310 | JGI IMG/M metagenome (GOLD analysis project Ga0207648, IMG submission 184310) | Miscanthus rhizosphere microbial communities from Kellogg Biological Station, Michigan, USA - KBS Miscanthus M3-2 (SPAdes) (version 2) | ecosystem: Host-associated > Plants > Roots > Rhizosphere... | reverse complement strand
ATGTCGAAGTCGCTGTTCGGCATCGGCGTGAACTTGCCGTTCTCGAACTTGACACGATTGGCATGAAGCTTCGTCACCTGGCCATTGTGGCCGGTGAACTTTGTGGTCGAGACACTCCACTGACGGTTGCAGCCTTCTTCATGCGCGTGCGACGTGCGGAGCTGCATGGGCCAGAGCGGCCAGGGGGTCGAGTCCGCACGCTGCGGTGGTGGCTCCGGTAATAGCTCGAACTGGTGCGCCTCGGTGCAGCCCTGGCGATGGGCGGTGCCGAGACAGTCCGACCCAGTATCGCCGCCGCCGATAATGACGACGCGCTTCCCCTTCGCCATGATGGGCTCGTCCGTGACCGGAATCCCGGCAATGCGTTTATTCTGTTGTGTCAGATAATCCATTGCGAGATGCACGCCCTTGAGTTCACGTCCAGGAATCGGAAGTTCACGGGCCTGCTCCGCACCCATGGCGAGCCCGACGGCATCGAACTGCTTCCGCAACTGTTCGCCTGAGATGTTTTTTCCAATCATCACCCCGGTCTTGAACTCAACCCCCTCGGCTTTCATCTGTTCCAGGCGGCGATCGATGACCCATTTCTCCATCTTGAAGTCGGGAATGCCATACCGCAGCAAGCCGCCAATGCGATCGGACTTCTCAAAGAGGGTGACCGTATGGCCGGCGCGAGCGAGTTGTTGCGCTGCGGCCAAACCCGCCGGCCCGGACCCGACAATGGCGACCGTCTTCCCCGTATTGGTAACGGGCAGGACCGGTTCAACATAACCCTCATTGAAACCACGATCGATAATGTTCCACTCGATGATGCGAATAGAGACAGGATCTTCGTTGATGCCGAGGACACAAGCTCCTTCACAAGGCGCCGGGCAGAGCCGTCCTGTAAACTCAGGGAAATTGTTTGTCGTATGGAGCGCTTTGAGTGCATCTTTCCAACGGCCACGAGAGGCCAGATCGTTCCAGTCTGGAATCAAGTTCACGACCGGACAGCCGGTATTACCCTGACAAAATGGGACTCCACAGTCCATGCAACGGGCCCCCTGGGTCTTGAGCTTCTCTTCGGAGATCGGCTCATACATCTCCTTCCAATCGAGCACACGAAGCTCAACCGGTTTCCGCTTGGGGCCCTCGCGGGCATATTTCATGAAACCTTTGGGATCACCCATCTCTTCATCCAACCCAGGCTGAGGTGAAGGTCGAGAAATACACCTTCGTCCTTAATCCTGGCCTTGTTTTACTTCTTTACAGCTGCTTTCTTCTTCCGTTCTTCCAACACTCGCTTGTAGTCCACCGGCATGATCTTTTCAAACTTCGGCAGCATTGACTCCCAGCTATCGAGGATACGTTTTGCGTTCCGGCTGCCTGTCTGCATAAAGTGCGATGTAATCATCTGATGCAACGTCTTCTTATCGTCCGCCGTTTTTACCTTCTCCAATTCCACCATGCCCATGTTACAGCGGGATTGGAACTGGTCGAGTTCGTTTAGCACAAATGCCACACCGCCCGACATGCCGGCTGCAAAGTTTCGTCCCGTCTGACCCAAGACGACAACCACCCCCCCGGTCATATACTCGCAGCCGTGATCGCCGATTCCTTCGACCACAGCTCTGACGCCGCTGTTCCTCACTGCAAACCGCTCACCGGCCATGCCGTAGCAATAGGCTTCCCCCTGCGTTGCTCCATACAATGAGGTGTTACCGATGAGAATCGTCTCTTCCGGCACATAGATCGCCTGTTTCGGAGGGAAGACAATGATCTTCCCACCGGACAGCCCCTTGCCCAGATAATCGTTCGATTCCCCTTCGAGAATAAGCGTGATACCGTGGGACAAAAATGCGCCGAAGGATTGCCCGGCGGAACCGGAAAACTTGATAGTGATCGTGTCCTCCGGTAACCCCTCAAGTCCATACGTTCTTGCCACTCGGCTGGAAAGCATTGTCCCGACCGTGCGATTTACATTTCTGATTGGCAGGTCGAGAGTCACTTTCTCTTTCTTCTCCAGTGCCGGTTTGCACAACTCGATCAGCTGGTTATCGAGTACACCTGCAAGACCATGGTCCTGCTTCTGCACACAGAAGCGGGCTATCTCAGGTCCAACATCCGGCACTTGCAAGAGCGGGGTCAGATCTAACCCCTTGCCTTTCCAGTGGTCGATGGCCTTCTGTGCTTTCAATTTATCCACCCGTCCTACCATCTCATTGATAGTCCGGAACCCCAGTTTTGCCATAATCTGGCGCAATTCTTCCGCGACAAAGAAAAAGAAATTCACGATATGTTCCGGCTGCCCGGCAAATTTCTTCCGCAAGGCAGGATCCTGCGTCGCGATGCCGACGGGGCAGGTATTGAGATGGCATTTCCGCATCATGATGCAGCCTTCGACGATCAGAGGCGCGGTTGCAAACCCGAACTCCTCGGCGCCCAATAGAGTAGCGATCGCCACATCCCGTCCGGTTTTCATCTGCCCGTCGGTCTCCACCCGGATACGCCCCCGCAAATCATTGAGTACGAGAGTCTGATGCGTTTCGGCCAAGCCCAGTTCCCACGGCACCCCCGCATATTTGATGGACGACAGTGGAGAGGCGCCGGTACCGCCTGAGTCTCCGCTGATAAGCACCTTGTCCGCATGCGCTTTGGCTACTCCTGCCGCAACCGTGCCGACACCCACTTCCGATACCAGCTTCACCGACACAGCCGCGTCCGGATTGGAATTTTTCAAATCGAATATGAGCTGCGCCAGATCCTCGATCGAATAGATGTCGTGGTGCGGCGGCGGCGAAATGAGCTGTACGCCCGGCGTCGAGTAGCGCAGCCTCGCGATGTTCTCATCGACCTTGTGCCCCGGCAGCTGCCCGCCTTCGCCCGGCTTGGCCCCCTGCGCCATCTTGATCTGGAGTTCCTTCGCATTGACCAAATAGTGGCTCGTGACGCCGAACCGGGCCGATGCCACCTGCTTGATATAACTGTTCTTCGAATCGCCATTCGGCAACGGTTTGAACCGTTCGGAGTCCTCCCCACCCTCGCCGGTGTTGCTCTTTGCGCCCAGGCGGTTCATTGCGATGGCCAGCGTTTCATGCGCTTCCTTGCTGATCGAACCGAAAGACATCGCACCTGTCGTAAACCGCTTGACGATCTCCTTCGCTGACTCCACCTCCTCGACAGGAATGGCCTCCGGAAGGAATTTGAATTCGAGCAACCCACGGATATTCGAGAGCCGCTTACTCTCGTCGTTTACAAGCTGGGAAAACTCCGCAAAGGTCTTCGGATCGTTGGTTTTGGTTGCATGCTGCAGCTTGGATATCGTGTCCGGATTCCAGTTGTGGTGCTCACCTTGGATGCGGTAATGGATTTCCCCACCGAAATCGAGTTGCCGTATCGGCACCGGCTCATAGGCCAGATGGTGGCGCCGAAGCGTCTCCTCGCCAACTTCACGGATGCCGATCCCCTCCACCCTCGACGGCGTGCCGGTAAAATAGCGATCGATGAGTTCGTGGTTCAATCCGATGGCTTCAAAGATCTGCGCGCCGCAGTAGGATTGCACGGTCGAGATGCCCATCTTCGAAAAAATCTTGAGCAACCCCTTATTGATCGCTTTAATGTACTTGCCTTCCGCAGTCTGTGCGTCCAACCCTTCAGAGAAGTACCCCTCGCGCTCCAGGTCCACGATCGACTCGAAGACCAGATATGGATTCACCGTCCCGGCCCCATAGCCGATCAAACAGGCGAAATGATGCACATCCCGCGGCTCGCCGGTTTCGACGATGAGACCGGCTTCCGTCCTGGTGCATTCGCGCACAAGATGATGGTGAACCGACGCGATGCCGAGAAGACTTGGAATCGGCGCCCATCCCTCGTTGATGCCACGATCGCTCAGGATGAGAAACTTGTAGCCCTCCTTAATCGCCTGCGACGCCTGGCGGCAAAGATCGTCGACCGCCGCCCCAAGCCCCTCCGGTCCTTCTGCCACCCGGAACAGCATCTTGAGCGTCTTGCTCTTAAAGTGCGGATCGGCAATCTCCCGGAGCTTCTGGAGTTCGGCATTCGTGAGGATTGGCTGTTTGACACGGATACGCCGGCAGGACTCCGGATTCTCATCCATCAGATTCGGCTTTGGCCCGATGCTGGTCGTGAGCGACATGACCAGTTCTTCGCGGATCGGATCGATCGGCGGATTGGTCACCTGGGCGAACAGCTGCTTGAAGTATTTGAAGAGCAGCTGCGGTCGATCCGATAGCACGGCCAATGGGGTATCCGTACCCATTGAGGACGTCGCCTCTTGCCCCTCCACCACCATCGGAGTGACGACCATCTTCAGTTCTTCCACCGTATAACTAAAGGCCAGCTGACGCTGGCGTAACGTCGGATGGTCCGGCTGCGGCACGTTGCTTGGATCGGGCAGCTCATCGAGCGAGATCCGGTATTGAGTGACCCAGGACCGATACGGTTTGCGGCTGACAATCTCGGCCTTCACTTCCTCATCATCTATGAGCCGCCCCTGCACTGTATCGACCAGGAACATCCGGCCAGGCATGAGGCGGCCCTTCTGTCTGATCTTCCGGACGTCCATCGGCAACACGCCGGCTTCCGAGGCCAAAATCACCAGACCGTCCGTCGTCACCTGGTAGCGACAGGGGCGCAGCCCGTTGCGATCAAGCGTTGCGCCGATCAGCTTGCCGTCAGTGAAACAGACCGCTGCCGGACCGTCCCAGGGCTCCTGCATTGCCGCGTGATATTCATAGAACCCCCGGCGATCGAGATCCATCTGTGGATTCGCGACCCAGGGTTCAGGAATCAACATCATCATCGCGTGCGGAAGAGAACGGCCTCCCATGGTCAGGAATTCCACGGCATTATCCAGACAGGCGGAGTCGCTCTGCTTCTCGGAGACGATCGGGAAGAGTTTCTCCAGATCCTGGCCGAACAGATCGGAGTTGAGTCGGCCTTGTCTGGCGCGCATCCAATTCACGTTACCCTTGAGCGTATTAATCTCGCCGTTATGGCAAATGTACCGGTAGGGATGGGCCAACGGCCAGGTGGGGAACGTGTTCGTGCTGAAGCGGGAATGCACAAGGGCCAGCGCGCTCGCCAGACGTTCATCTTTCAAGTCCTGGTAGTATGCCGCCATCTGGTCCGGAAGCAACAACCCCTTGTATACAATCGTGCTCGCCGACAGGCTTGAGATATAGAAGTAGTGCCGGCCCTGAATGGCCGACTCGCTGATGGCTTTCTCCACCCGCTTTCGAATCACATAGAGCTTGCGTTCAAACTGCCCTTCATTGAGGACATCACGGGCAATGAACACCTGTCGCATATAGGGCTCTGTGCTGCGTGCCACGACACCGATCGCATCACTCTTGACCGGCACATCACGCCAGCCAAGAAGTCGTGCCCCTTCTTCGCCGATAATTCCGGCAAACACTGCTTCGCACTGTCGTCGTGCATCGGCATGGGTCGGGAGAAAGACCATCCCCACGCCATACTCTCCGGCATTGGGCAGGGAAATCCCCGCATCGCCGGTCGCTCGTTTGAAGAACTCATGCGGGACTTGCAGCAGGATACCGGCGCCGTCTCCCGTGCAAGAGTCACAACCCTGCGCTCCCCGGTGGCTCAGGCTTTCAAGAATCTGAAGCCCCTGCTGAACGATGGTATGGGATTTCTGACCCTTGATATTGACGACAAAACCAATACCACAGGAATCTTTTTCCTGTGCAGGGTCGTAGAGGCCTTGCTTCGCTGGAAGCCCGGGAATGCTCATGGCTCGTTTCTCGTTACAATTGAAGACGTAGCTACTACCAGACGGAGGCTACACCAGAGAGGCAGTTGGGATGGATAACCCCCTCACTCACAAGGCGAATTCCGTTCCTATCCACTTCGTTCACCTTAATGGAAGCATGATTCTTCTGTCAAGATTATCCGCCGGAGAGGAGACCCTATGCCCAACATCCCTTCAAAGGGGTGACTGGCTTGACTTTGTTTCCTTCTCTGCCCTACCATCCGCGCATGCCCCCAAGCCCAATCACTCCTGCGATTCACAGCATGGCAGACGTCTGGGACGCCTACCGTGATGAGCTGGAGGGGATGGAACGCCAGGCTCGTACGAACCTTGATTCCAGTGTGGCGCTTGTCAACACCGTCGCCGCCCACATTCTGAACAGCGGCGGGAAACGTATTCGACCTTTTTTACTCCTGCTCTCCGCCCGTCTCTGCGGTTACACCGGTCGCGATCATTACCAACTCGCCAGTCTGGTGGAATTCATTCATACCGCTTCTCTGCTCCACGACGATGTGGTTGACGACGCCGATATCCGTCGAGGCCGACGAACTGCCAGGAAAGTATGGGGCAATCAAATCAGCATCCTCGTCGGCGACTATCTCTACTCCAAAGCTTTCTGCCAGGTCGTCGACTTCCGGAACCATGCGATTAACGAAGTGCTCGGTGAAGCTTGTAAAAAGATGGCGGAAGGCGAAGTGCTTCAGCTCTATTACAACGGCAACCCCTCCATGCCTGAGACGGAGTATCTGAAAATTGTCGAACACAAGACGGCCGGCTTGATGGCTGCATCCTGTCGGATGGGAGCCATTCTCGCGGATGCTTCGGAGCTTCAGCAGGAGGCGCTTTTCCGGTTTGGTCTCCATCTCGGAATCGCCTTCCAAGTAGCCGATGACACGCTCGACTATACAGCCAATGGCGAACACTTGGGCAAATCGCTGGGACAGGACCTCCGCGAAGGCAAGGCCACGCTGCCGCTGTTACATCTGTTGCACCATTGTTCAGAACGGGATCGGCAGATGATCATCGATCGCATGGAAACCAGGGTCCTGACAGAAGAAGACCTTGGCCGATTCCTTCGCTTGATGGAAGAATTGGGATCCATTGCCTATGCCATGGATCGGGCACGGTCCTACATTGACGAGGCCCAGCGAGATCTCGAGCTGTTCGAAGATAGTACGGCCAAACGAGCCCTCTCGGTGACCGCCAACTATATGGTTACCCGCGACCGATAGCCTTTCTTCCCGCGTGTTTCCAGGGAACAACCCTTGGAATGGCACCGCGCAGGAAAAAGGACTCACCCTTCACACAATGGTCGCTCAACGCCCTGAACCACCTCACGGAGCAAAGGATTCAACATGGCCAAAATCATTCCTTTTCACGGAACGGCGTACGACACATCGGTGATTGGAGACGTCGCCCGGGTCGTTGCACCTCCCTACGATATCATCGATGCCGCAGGGCAACAGGCCCTCTACAACCGCCATCCACAGAATATCATCCGGCTGGAGCTCGGTCTCGACCAACCCGGCGATACCCCCGCGAACAATCGCTACACGCGAGCCGGGGCGACACTCCATGAGTGGCTCCGAAGCGGAGCCTTGAAACACGACGCCCAACCCACCCTCTACTACCACACTATCGACTATCGCCCGCCCGCGGCGGACTCTCAGGCTCCGATGAAGATACTGAAAGGGTTTCTTGCCACAGTGAAACTGGAAGCTCTCGACTCCGGTCATGTTTATCCGCATGAAAATACGCGGGCTGCGGCAAAAACGGATCGCCTGAATTTGCTCGAAGCCTGCCACACGAATTTCAGCCCGATCTGGTCTCTCTATTCCGATCCCCACAACGTCGTGATCGGGCTCCTCGAAGCAGCTGTCAAAGGAAAGCCGGCACGCTTCGACTTTACCGATGACGTGGGATTCCGGCAACAACTATGGGCCGTCACTGACCCAACGGTGCTCGCCCATATCGTCGAAGCGATGGGGCCCAAGCCCCTCTTCATCGCAGACGGCCACCATCGCTACGAAACAGCGTTGAATTATCAACGGCTGCGCCGGCAACAGGGCGGATCACCAGCGGGCTACCAGCCCTATGACGGCGTACTGATGTTGCTGGCCGCCCTCGAAGACCCGGGACTCACCATCTTGCCGACCCATCGAGTCACGACCACGCCGCTCCCTCCCTATGACAAGCTGCGAGCCCTCTTAGCCGAACAGTTTGATCTATATGAATTCACCTATACCACTGGAACCAGAGCGGCAGTCCGCGCACAATTCATTGAGGCGTTGCGAACCAAGGGTCGCACGATTCCGATGTTCGGCCTGGCCATGAAGGGAACAGACTCGTACCTCACGTTGGCCCTGAAACCTAGCCATCGCCCTCGATCGGACGCGTCGCCTCGCGCGAAGCTAGATGTCTCTCTCCTCCAGCAATTGGTTGTCACCACAGTCTGCCGGACGCAACATGAACAAGAAGCGATTCTCTACACCAAAGACGATCATGAGGCACTGGATTGGGTGGCGGACGGAACCGGAACGGCGGCCTTGCTCCTCAATCCCACCAAAGTCAGCCAAGTGCAAGCCGTGGCGACAGCGGGAGAGCGGATGCCGCACAAATCGACGTATTTTTTCCCGAAACCGCTGACAGGACTGGTGATGAACGTCATGGAGGAACCCGTGAGGGGTAAAGGGTGAGGCGTCAGGCGATGGGAAAAGACCCTCGTCCGAAAGTGCAGTGGGGCGATATCACCTCGCGCCTCACGCCTCACGCCTCACGGTATTGGACATGAAAGCCAAAATTCTTATCGTCGACGACGATCCTGATATTGTCACCATGCTGGAGGATCGTCTGCAGGCCTCCGACTACCGAACCGTTATTGCACAGGATGGGGTGCAGGCGCTCGAACTGGTCGAGCAGGAGGCTCCTGGCCTCATGTTGCTCGACCTGGACATGCCGCGTTTAACCGGCATCGAAGTCCTCAAGCGGCTCCCTAAAGTCAGACCGACTGAGGATCTCCCGGTCATCGTCATGACAGCCCATGCCTCGATCGATGCTGCCGTCCAAGCCATGAAAACCGGCGCCTATGATTTTCTGACCAAGCCGCTGGACAATGACCACCTCCTCCTCGTGATCAGCAAAGCCTTGGAACGAGATTCTCTCCAACGGCAGGTGGCCTGTCTCAAATCCGAGGTCGACAGCCGGTATGCTTCGATCGTGGGTATCAGCGCGAAGATCCGCACAGTGCTGGAATCCGCCCAACGCGCCGCTAGGTCCGATGCCAGCGTGTTGCTGCTCGGCGAAAGCGGCACCGGGAAGGAACTCTTCGCCCGTTCTATCCATCAGTGGAGTCCGCGCCAAACCATGCCGCTGGTGGTCATCAACTGTGTCGCTCTCACGGAAACGCTGCTTGAAAACGAGCTCTTCGGGCATGAACGCGGGGCCTTCACCGGTGCAGATCGCCTGCAAAAGGGCAAACTAGAAATGGCCGATGGGGGAACGATCTTCCTGGACGAGATCGGAGACATGTCGCTTCCACTGCAGGCCAAACTGTTGCGCGTGCTCCAGGACAGGGAATTTCATCGAGTCGGGGGCACAAGACTCGTGTCGATCAATATACGTGTCATCGCAGCCACGAACAAGGATCTCCGGCAGGCCGTGAAGAACGGTGAGTTTCGCGAGGATCTCTTTTTCCGGTTGAACGTCATCAGCCTCACTCTGCCCCCGCTTCGCGAGCGGCTCGATGATCTCCCTGCTCTCGCCAAGTTTTTTTTGAACCGGCATGCCAGGGATGCGAAGCGTCCAGGCATGATGTTCAGTCCCGCAGCCATGGAGGCCATGAGCCGATACCGTTGGCCAGGAAACATCCGTGAGTTGGAGAACGTGGTCGCACGATCCGTTGTCTTGAACCAGTCGGATACCATCGAACCGGACATGCTGTCGTTGGATGCCATAGGCCATAGCTCGACGGGCGAACGCCTATCCTATTTCTCGCTCCCATACCATGAATCGATGAAAGAACACACACGCACCCTCATACTCCTCGCGCTTCGCGAGGAATGTGGCAACCAGACAAAAGCCGCAGCCCGGCTCGGCTTGCAACGGACTTACCTTGCCCGCCTCATCAAGCAGTATGGCATTGACCCAGATCAGACGATGGCGTCCTGACTGTTCGCAGGAATACGTTGAGGATTTTTGGTCAATGTCGGACAGGCCCCTAGTCCGGTTTATCCGGTTTAGTTCGATCCGTGAACCAGGCACGCCATACGAGGACGCCTATCACGGACGCAAACGCGACTAGACAAAGCAGCGCGATCAAAAATGCCAGATCCATCAGATGGTCTGAATTAGCGGAATCTTCCATCACCTATCAGGAAAAGATGGATTGCCAGAGGGACATGATCCATCCCTTGAACAGCGTCAACCAATCACTATCGACTGGTTCGGGTAGTTGTTTGTTCGGTGGCTGCGGATTTTGGCTGGCTGGGGCGGGGTTTACGGGTGCAGGTGGTGCCGTCACCGTCGCCTTGGGTGCGGGATCTGCTTGGGCTGTAACCTGTGCCGGGGGGGCAACGCCCATCCCGGGCTGTTGGCTGCTTGGTACGATCGGTGAAACTGAAGCCCTGAGCCCATCTGGCTCACCTAATTGTGATTTGTATCTTTCAACGACCGATTGCAGCGCGGGCCGTTCTTCATTCGCACGTTGAAGGGCATAACGCAACTTATTCTGTTGGGCAGTCAGCTGACCGATTGCCCAAGCGAGTTTGCCGAGACGTTCCTGTGAAAGGGTGCGCTCGGCTTTCATTCTCTGCTTGGCAAGCTCGAGAGCCGACGAGGCAGCCTCTACACGCCCTGCAAGATCGCCTTTGAGTTGTTCGAGCTCACTGACCTGTTCGGTGAGCGCCTGCATTTCTGTTCTGGTATTGGCGACTTCCGCTTTTGTCGCTGTAAGGTCAGCGATAGCCTTGTCGTAGGTACTCGGCATGACACATGCGCTTGTCGCCAAAGCAGTGAGACACATCATCCCGGCTGCGGCGGTATGGATCTTCATTCCTCGCCTCGTT
>Ga0207648_10007364_pt1 | contig 10837 bp, 7 predicted proteins | sample KBSMisM32_FD_184310 | JGI IMG/M metagenome (GOLD analysis project Ga0207648, IMG submission 184310) | Miscanthus rhizosphere microbial communities from Kellogg Biological Station, Michigan, USA - KBS Miscanthus M3-2 (SPAdes) (version 2) | ecosystem: Host-associated > Plants > Roots > Rhizosphere... | reverse complement strand
GCAAGTCCCTACTACGCTCAGGATGACAGGGAGGGGTGACGCAGTCGTCTGAAAATCCCGTCGGTCAGGACGATAGCCTGCCTGGTGAATTCCCCACGGCTGCGCAATATGATGTTTGCCGGCGCTTATTTCTTTTGCTCAGCCAGGCGCTGCTTCGGTTCGACCGCCGCGGGCTCTTTCGAAGTGGTGGCCGCCCCTTGCTCCGCCGGCAACACCCGGATGATCGCCATCATCCCGTTATCTTCGTGATCGAGAATATGACAATGATAGACGAAATCACCGACATCCGGTCCTCGGAAGTCCATCCGCAAAGTCACGTTCGGATAAGGACCAGTGCCAGTCCAATAGGGCACATTAACTGTATCGAGTATCTGCTGATCATGTGGCGGCAGAGCTGTCCCGTTGCGCGCCTTAAGCAAGAAGTGAATCTGATGAATGTGAAATTCGTGAACCTCGTCCGACCGGTTCTCGATCACCCAGTCTTCGACTGCCCCCTGCCGGGTAACAATCGCCGGCGGGTCATCCATCGCGTAGGGCTTCGGCGTTTTCCCATCGACTGTTATGTAGAGATAATTGTCGTCCTCTGAGAAAAATAGCTTGCGAGCCCCAGTTGGTTTCGCGTCCGCCAAGTCCGCAAACCGTTTCCCGAGCGGCGGACCGGAAACGGCAGGAACTCTCGTGAAATCAGACGGCTTCGCTCCGGCTGAAGATGTCTTGATGGTAAAGAGCGGGCGTTGCGGGTCGTTGTCTCCCGCTGGGCCAGTGTCCACGGTGCGGGTCATGAGCACGGCGTTCTTCACCTCGGAACTTGGACCCGTCACGATAAATTCCGCCCGACTAGCCGGCGGCATGAGAATGCTTGTGCGAGTAATGCTCTTCCCCTGACCCGTTCCGCTTTGCGATCCGAGAGGAACTCCATCCAAGCCGATGATCTCGAGCGGTTGCTGCTTTCCATCGTAAATCAGGTTGAGATCGAGCATCGTAATCGCGGACGTGTTCGCGACGCGCCAGAATTGTTTCTCGCCTGGCTTCATCTCAAGCACAGCTGGAACATAAGCCGGACCTCCAATTGGGATGTAGTTCACCAACAGGTCCCAACCTCCTTCTTTTTGCACTATCCGTCCCCCTTGGGCGATACGTGGTCGTTTTCGCGGTCCGTGCCCGGGATTTCTCGGCAGAGTGTCGCGAACCACAAGAATACGTTGCGCCATTCCGGCGACGGCTGGATTCACATTCTCAATGCCTTCGACAACGATCGCGCCGGTCGCTCCCCCCTGCACCGCTGTGTTCGAGATTCCATGGATATGCGGGTGATACCAATACAATCCTGGTGGCTCGTTCTTCGGGATGTGAAGCTCATAACGGAAGGTCTCGTTCGAATTGACGATCGTATGAATGACTTCGTCCTCGTGGCATGTCGGCGGCGTGTTTGTGCCGTGAAAATGCATGTTGACCGATGCGTCAGTCATATTGAGTGCGCCGCATCCTCCCTCGCCTGCCTTCGCCATATCCATTTCCGGCATCGCAGGCATTTTTCCTTGTCCTTCCGGGACCAGGTTCGTCAGGTTAATGATCAACGTGTCGCCCGGTCTGACATGCAGGGTTGGCGATTGCGCGCCGTCAGAATTCATAAAACAGAACAACGCAATTCCATAATCGTCTGGGACGGTCTGGTAAGTGAGATTCACTTCCAGAACACCATTTGAGCTGTAGAGATTTTCAGGTTCCCGGATCGTGCTTCCTTGCGCATATCGTTGGCACACGTCCTGGGCGAAGGCCCCGGTGTGAGAAACAGTTAGCAAGGCCGCTGCTGACAGAAACGTGCCGATTGACCTGCCTGTTTTCGGAACCGCTCGCTCCGGGGTGACTCCACGGTGTGATCGTACTCTCATCCCTCCGTCTTACCACGCTGCAGTCAGCGCGGTCAAGACATGACTTTTTCGTCAGGTAACACCGCCCGTTTCGCCTGCGATTCCTCGGGAGCCATTGTTCCAGCGAAAAAGCGGTTCCACGCCCGCTATGCCACGCCAAGATCCCACTGAATAGTAACAGAACTGTTACGCAACAATTGTTGTCCGAGGGACAAGTTTCCAGACCGTCTTCGGATGCCGCGCAAGGCTAGCAGCCGCGATGAAGGTTTGCCGTCCGAGGACGCTCTCTCGGTCGACGTCGCGCCCCGCCGCAAATCGCGCGCTCGAAAATCGCAAGCCGGCGCAAGGGAAATGAAGCCGGCCACGATGACCTCACACAGGTCGCCGCCGCAAGAATCTGTCCATGCCTTCATGCGATCGGGACTTCTCCTGGCTGCGTTGCGGGTGTGGGAACTCAAACACGGCATTCACGACTACTTTTAGTCCCGCGCTTTCGCGCCGAAAGCCGCGGGAGCATCGTCGCGACCGAGAGGCGGGGGCCTGCGGCGCACGTTAGATTCCTTCCTCCGTCCCAGCGGGAGGCTCGACGGGTAAGCCGCTTTTGCTTGCGACGCGGACGTGAATCGCGCTTAATCCCGCGATATGGCATCTGACGAGTCGCGATTGCCGCCGGATCCAACACCGATCGTCGGTGCGGCCACCGACATTACGCCGCTGACGCATGAGGCGCCCAAGCCACCGCACGAACGCACCGCGGCAGAAGAGGCCGGCAACGTCCCGTGGGAAACGATTGCGGCGAGCTCGCGTTTCCAAGAACTGTTACGCGCCAAGCGAAGATTCATTATTCCCGCCATGATTGTTTTCATGGTCTATTACTTCGCGCTTCCGGTATTGGTCGGCTACGCCCGGCCGTTAATGGAAAGACGAATTCTCGGTCCAGTTAATCTCGCCTATCTCTTTGCGCTCTCGCAATTCTTCATGGCCTGGATCATCGCCGCCCTTTACGTCCGCGCTGCAAATCGTTTCGATCGCCAGGCCAAAGACATCGTCGCGAAGGATTGGGCAAAATGATGAGGTTTCACTCTCCTACTTATTCTTGCTCCTGCTCTGCTCTCAATTCCCGCCGATCCGCAAGTCCTAGAGCATGAGCATGAGTAAGATTAAGGAAGTGATTCAGAAAACGCTATGACTCCCGCCCTTGCGATGTTTCTACTCTTTGTGTTGATCACCCTGGGGATTACCTGGTGGGCGGCGCGCAGATCGCAAAGTGCCGCGGCCTTTTTCACGGCCAGTCGCCGCATCACCGGCTGGCAGAACGGCGTCGCGGTTGCGGGTGACTACATGAGCGCAGCCTCGTTCCTCGGCATCGCGGGCCTGATCGCCTTCTACGGCTACGACGGCTTCATGTTCTCAGTCGGTTGGCTGGTCGCTTATCTCACTGTGCTTTTGGTCGTGGCAGAACCGTTGCGCAATGCCGGTAAGTATACCATGGCCGATGTCTTGGCCTATCGTTTGAATCCGCGACCTGTCCGCGCCATGGCCGCACTCAGTACCATCACTGTCAGCACCTTTTACATGATCGCACAAATGGTCGGTGCAGGGGCGCTCGTTGCCTTATTGTTAGGCAGCTCCCATGTCAGTTATCAAACTGCTGTCATCGGGGTCGGTGTGCTCATGATCATCTATGTGGTCTTTGGGGGCATGCTTGCCACGACCTGGGTCCAGATCATCAAGGCGATTCTTCTGATTGCCGGAACCATTTTGCTGAGTTTACTCGTCCTGGCTCATTTTGGCTGGAGCCTGACGGCTTTTTTCAACGCCGTTACCCACGTCAGTTATCACGACAAAGGCGAGTTGGTCACAAAGAATTTTCTCGACCCCGGGTTGCGCTATACGGCCGCGAACCACGGCGCACTCGACTTAATATCGTTAGGCATGGCGCTTGTTTTCGGCACCGCTGGTTTGCCCCACATTCTGGTCCGTTTTTATACCGTGCCGGATGCGAAGACAGCGCGGGTCAGTGTGGTCTGGGCAATGGTCCTGATCGGGAGTTTCTATATCATGACCACGTTCCTCGGGTTCGGCGCGGCGACGATCGTCGGGCGCGACCACATCGCGAGTCATGGCGGTAACAACATGAGCGCGCCGCTGCTCGCGCAAGCGCTCGGGGGCGACATCTTCTTCGCCTTCATCGCGGCCATAGCGTTTGCCACGATTCTTGCCGTGGTCGCCGGCCTGACGATTAGCGCTTCCACCTCTTTTGCGCATGACTTCTACACCTCCGTCATTCATCACGGCAAAGAGCGAAAGCCGGGTGAGGAAGTGAGAGTCGCACGGATTACTGCCTTCTTTGTTGGCGCGGTCGCGATCGGCATCGCTATTCTTCTGGGCAAGGATGCCAATGTCGCGTTTTTGGTCGCGCTCGCCTTTGCCGTTGCGGCTTCGGCCAATCTGCCGGTGATAGTGCTGTCGCTTTTCTGGAAGCGCTTTAACACCACCGGAGCGGTCGTTGGCTTGGCTACCGGCCTGCTTGCCTCGCTCGTCCTGATCGCCATCAGCCCGAGTATTATGAAAATCGATCCGCCGGGAACCGCCGCGGCGGCCCGTCATCTCATTCAGCGCCCGGCTATTTTCCCGCTCGAGAATCCTGGGATCTTGAGTATCCCGCTCGGCTTTCTGGGCGCCATCCTCGGTACTTTGCTGCGTCGCGAACCAGAAGCGGAGCTGCGCTATTCCGAGTTACTCGTGCGGGCCAACACCGGGTTAGGTTCCGAGCAAGCGACGGACCTGTAGCGCCACCGCGGAGGTTACGATTGCAATTGCCGATACGATGGCGAAAAGAACAGGAGCCCACAAAGGTAAGGGACTTAGGGTGTTTCTAACGAGTGACGTTGTCATTTTATCCTTTCAGTTTCGATGCGGGGGATAACTAAAAGATGCCATCTTTTCGCCGTGCGAAGCCGCGGGGAGGCGTGAAGGGAGGATCGGGGGCAAGATTGTTCTGGACCTACTGTGCGAGCAGCACGGCCGATAACGCCAGTGCACTGTATCGCACGGCAGCGGTCCGGGTTTCGGTGCTGAGTTTTTGAAAGATATTGTGCGCGTGATTGCTGACCGTGCGCGGACTCAAGTCAAGAATCACAGCGATTTCGCGGTCGCGTTTTCCTTCCGTTATCCAATGCAACACCTCGCATTGGCGTGGCGTTAGCCCGAGCAAACGAAGATCGGTAGGATTGAATGCGCGAGCTGGCCTCGCACGACTGAGATCGCGGGATGCCTTGGTGAGCTTTCGGGAGACGCTCATGGCGGAGCGGTTATGTCAGGAATTCGCGTAGATGTAAATGAGAAAGTTATTACAACGGCAGAAGCGGGCGCTGGCGCCGTCGATTCAACCTCCATCTGCGTCTCCGCTGCGTCGCGGTGGGTCGACGCACGGATGCAAACCGCGCCGGAAACGGTTTGTCGTTCCGTTAGCTGTTGGCCAGCGCCGCCGTGGCGCCGTCCCATTCCGTGGTCAGCCGGTCCAGTTCGGCGGTGACGGCAGCGAGTTCGCGGTTGGCCGCAACCGCGCGGCCGCCCGGTTCGTAGGCTGCCGGATTTTCCAACTCGGCGATCAATTCTTTTTGCTGACCTTCCAAGCTGGCGATTTGCATTTCGAGATCGTGGACGCGCTTCTCATTTTCGCGCCGAATTTTTGCGAGCGCTTTGCGCGCTTCCGCTTCGGCTCGCTTCTGTTCCTTTTGTTCACGCAATCCGGGTTTGTTATGGCCAGGGGCGACGACCCCGGTGGCGGCCTCAGCGCGGCCGGCAACAGGTTGTGCGTTCGTTAGGCCAGTGCCGGCGGTTAAAGCCTCGCGCTCGGAAGTCGCCTTAGACTTATCCAGATAATATTGGTAATCGCCCGCATAGGGAGTCAGTTGGCCCGCGTTGATGTGCAGAACGCTCGTCGCGATTGCGCGAATGAAATGAACGTCGTGGCTGATGAAAATGAGTGTCCCTTCGTATTGCTTGAGCGCGCCGATCAACGCATCAATCGAGCCGACATCGAGGTGGGTTGTCGGCTCGTCCATGAGCAACAGGTTCGGCGGGTAAAGTAATAGCTTGACCAGCGCGAGGCGCGATTTCTCGCCGCCGCTCAAGACTCCGACCGTCTTGAAAACATCATCACCTCGGAAGAGGAACGATCCCAAAACCGTGCGCGCGGTTTGTTCCGAAACGGGATCAGTCACATCAAGCACACTTTCCAACACCGTTTGTCTCACGTTCAGCATCTCGACCCGATGTTGAGAAAAATAACCGACCCGAACGTTGTGCCCGATCAAGCGCTCGCCTTTCTGCACCGACAGAACAGCAGCGAGAAGTTTCAGCAGGGTCGATTTGCCCGAGCCGTTTGGCCCGACAAGGACAGTGCGCTGTCCGCGCTCGGCTTCGAAGTTTAGTGACTCATATACGACCAATCGGTCGTATGCGTGCCGCACATCCTTCAGAGTGATAACTCGCAGCCCGCTTCGCGGAGGTTGCGGGAAACGAAACTTGATTGTCTTCGCCTGCGCGGTCGGCGCAGCGATCTTTTCCATCCGATCGATCTGCTTTAGTTTGCTCTGCGCCTGCGAAGCCTTGCTCGCCTTGGCGCGGAAGCGATCGGCAAAGAGTTGGAGGGAGGCGATTTCTTTCTGCTGGTTCTTGTAGGCTGCGAGCTGCTGCTCTTCGCGCGCGGCTTTTTGTTCGATGTAACTGTCCCAGTTACCGCGATAACGAACCAGCTTCGCGTTTGCGATCTCCACGATACTACCAACCAGCGCGTTCAGAAATTCGCGATCGTGTGAGATCATCAGGATCGCGCCCGGATAATTCTGCAGATACTCCTGGAACCAGACTAACGACTCCAGGTCGAGATGGTTGGTGGGTTCGTCGAGCAAAAGAAGGTCGGGCTCCATGACAAGGAGGCGCGCGAGATGCGCGCGCATGATCCAGCCGCCGCTTAGGGTACTGGCAGGTCGCGCAAAATCGCTTTCGCGAAAAGCCAGACCGGCCAGAATCCGTTTCGCCTTCGGCTCGAGTTGCCACCCGCCGTGCTCGTCGAAAACGTGAAGCGCGGCGTGATAAGCCTCGTCGTCTCCGGCGTTACCTGATTCGTGTTCCTTGATCAGCTGCTGCGCCTTGAGCAATTCAGGCGAAATCGCCATCACGAGTTCGAGGACAGTCCCCTCCCCTGCAGCCGCGGTTTCCTGCGGGAGAAAGCCAAGACCGGCGCTTTTTTCGATCGAAATTTTGCCGGCATCCGGAGAAGCCTCGCCGAGAATAAGAGAGAAAAGAGTCGACTTACCCGCTCCGTTCGGTCCGACCAAGCCAATGCGATCGCCGCGATTCACCTGGAGCGAGACATCCTCGAAAAGAACGCGCCCGGCGAAAGATTTGGTGACTTGTGAAACGGTGAGCATCGCGAGAACGGGAACTGTTCCTTAGACCGGAGGGATCGCAAGTGGGCGCTGGCCTCGCGAAAGATCACGCTGTGCTTCTCCCCTAGATTTATAGATTTTTAGCCGCACATCGCGCGAAATCGGCCCTTTCTAGCCAGAGCCCTCGCAGTCGAGAAACCGGCTCCGATTAACTTTTCCGTCCGCGCCCCGCTTTTTTTGCAATTCCGGCCGCCTTTTTCTTTTGGAATGAGTGAACACCTATCCAAACCGGAACATTCCAAAGCTTCGAGGCGAAGAACATGCAAACACCACATTCACTCATCTTCCGACTCTACCTGTTTAGCCTAACCTGTACGCAACGAATCTCGTTGCCGCTGCTTTCCGTCGGCATCGGGGTCGTCCTCATGGAGCCTTGCATGAGCGCTCCCTTTCAGTTCGAGGCGACTGGAAGCCTCCACACCCAACGCTCCCTTCCCACGACGACCTTGCTGCCCAACGGCAAGGTGCTTGTCGCGGGCGGATTTGTTAGTGGTGGTGGCCATCTGGCGAGTGCGGAGCTTTACGACCCGGCGACTGGAATCTGGACGACGACCGGAAGCCTCGCCGTCGCACGCTCCAGTCACACAGCGACTCTCCTGCCGAACGGAAAAGTACTCGTCACAGGCGGTGTCGGGGGTCCTCTTCTCGGCTACTTAAAGAGCGCGGAACTATACGATCCCGCGAAGGGCACTTGGAACCACAGGCAGTATGCGCGATGCCCGCTCTGCTCAAACCGCGACACTGCTGTCTAACGGCAGGGTGTTGGTCGTAGGAGGTAGTGGCAACAAAGGTCTGCTCACCAGCGCCGAGTTGTACGATTCAGTGAGCGGAACATGGATGCCCACCGGCTTTCTCGTCCACGGACGCGGTTGGCACACAGCGACACTGCTGCCTAAGGGCACGGTTTTGGTTGCTGGAGGTGATGGCAACAGCGGAGCGCTGGCAAGCGCGGAGCTTTACAATCCGGTCACGGGCACTTGGAGCGCCACTGGCGACCTCGCCCACGCGCGCGACGTGCATAGGGCGACCTTGTTACCCAACGGCAAGGTGCTCGTTTCAGGCGGTGGCGATAGCTCCGGTATTGCCCTTGCCGAAGCCGAACTCTACGATCCGGCTAGCGGCAACTGGACAGTCACCGGCAGCCTGGGCACTGCACGGTTTTGGCACACCGCGAGTTTGTTGCCCAATGGCAAGATCCTCGTTTCGGGTGGGAACGATAGTGGCGGGTTCCTTACTGCCGATGCCGAACTTTACGACCCAGCCAGAGGGACTTGGACAGCTACCGGCCAATTGATCACCGCGCGTTCTACTCACACAGCGACCTTGCTGGCCAATGGCAAAGTCCTTGTCGCAGGTGGAACGACTAGCACCGGTCTTGGAAGCGCAGAACTCTACGATTGTGCAAGCGGGAGCTGGGCGGAAAGCGGTAGCCTCGCCACCGGACGGGATTATCACACGACGACATTACTGCCCAATGGCAATGTACTCGTCGCGGGCGGAGAGGACAGCCTTTACCACCCTATCGCGAGCGTCGAACTCTGCAACCCGGCGAGTCGCACTTGGACAGCCACCGCTAGCCTCCAAACCGCGCGCTCTCATCACACGGCAACGTTGCTGCCGAACGGCAAAGCGCTTGCTGCAGGAGGTTACAATAGCCTCTCCGGCTATCTCGCGAGCGCGGAACTCTACGACCCAGTGAACGGCAGCTGGTCGGAGACCGGCGTCCTTGCCACAGCCCATAGTAGTCACACGGCGACGTTGCTGCCTGGCGGGAAGGTGCTCGTCGCAGGCGGAAATAGCAGCAACGGCCTACCATTTGCCAGCTCGGAAGTTTACGATCCGGCAACCGGCACCTGGACAACCACCGGCAGCCTGGCCGTAGCACGCGTGTATCACACAGCGACTTCGCTGCCCAATGGCAAGGTGCTCGTCACAGGTGGTTACAACAGCAACGTCGGCATTATCGCGAGCACGGAACTCTATGATTCGGCAAGCGGCACCTGGGCAGTCACCGGCAGCCTCAATAACGCGCGCTCTCTTCACACGGCTACGCTTTTGCCCAACGGCAAAGTGCTCGTCGCAGGCGGTTGGGACAACTTCGGTCTCCTCGCGAGCGCTGAACTCTACGATCCGGCAAAGGGCACTTGGACGTTCACTGGCAACCTCACTGCAGCACGCCTCACTCATTCAGCGACGTTGCTGCCCAACGGCGAGGTGCTCGTCGCAGGTGGTTTCTCGTTCGCGAGCGCGGAACTCTACGATCCAGCCATGGGGACCTGGACGTCCACTGGCAGCCTTGGCGATGTACGCCAGTTGCACACGGCGACCTTGCTGAATGACGGCAAGGTGCTCGTGGCAGGCGGTTACAAAAGCTATGTCGGCTATCTCGCGAGCGCGGAACTCTATGATGTTGGCCTTGGATTCAGCAAATTCTGGCAGCCCACGATTAGCAAACTGAAGCTCACTGATGGTAAGCGATTCTTACTCGCAGGTTCAGGTTTCCAAGGCGTCTCACCGGCTTCCGGCGGTAACACCCAGGATTCATCCAGTAACTACCCGGTTGTCCAGCTCCGCAGTATTGATAACAGCGAGGTTGCCTTCCTTCCCGTCGATCCGGTCGAAGGATGGTCGGATACAAGCTTCAGTTCGCAACCTGTGAAACACTTCCCGCTCGGTCCGGCTCTGGCGACTGTCTTCACCAACGGTATTCCAAGCACTTCAAGGTACTTGGTCGTCGCACCGTGCGATCGCTAGGCAACGAAGAACAACACCTACCTATGAAATATCCATCACCTATCCTCAAGCCATATGCGTTGACGCGGTTTTTCAAAGCCACATTCATCGCTGGTATTCTGCCGGTCTTTCTGCTGTTACTGAGCATTCAAAGCGGGCGTGCCGGCAGCGCCACCGGGAATATGAACCCGACCAGCGGCGACTTCTTAATTCTTAATCCTTCCTTCTCCCTCCCCACCCCTCGCTTCCCCAACACGTTCCCAGATAGACAGCCACATAGAGCTGGATCGACGAGATCTGGAGCGGAAAATCCACCGCAGCATGAGTCCCAACTCCAACTAGCGAGACCAGGACGAGCGACAGCAAAAGTCGCTGTCGTGGTAACCAGTAACGGCCGCTGTTCAAAAGACCGCGAGTGGCAACGATCGTTCCGCCAAAAAAGACCGTCCCCCACAACAAACTTCCCAGCCATCCCCACTCCATGATGGTCTGCAGATAATCGTTGTGCAAAAACAGCCACACGATCTGGGTAGGATCGCCGATGGCACCGGCAAAGAAAGGAAAGACGACGCTAAAGGTTCCTGGCCCAAATCCTAAAGTCCCGGTCCTGGCTAAGGAATGCGAGGCAGCCCCATCCGCATCACGAAGGAAGCCGTGCGCCACTGAAGAAGTGTCGTAATAATACCCAACAGATTGGTTCAGATTGTTAATGGCTTGCGCGCCCGTGTACCATGTCCCCGGCACCTCGAAGGAGATGTAAGTTCCATCGATGTT
>Ga0207648_10007362_pt1 | contig 10838 bp, 8 predicted proteins | sample KBSMisM32_FD_184310 | JGI IMG/M metagenome (GOLD analysis project Ga0207648, IMG submission 184310) | Miscanthus rhizosphere microbial communities from Kellogg Biological Station, Michigan, USA - KBS Miscanthus M3-2 (SPAdes) (version 2) | ecosystem: Host-associated > Plants > Roots > Rhizosphere... | reverse complement strand
GCGACTACAAGTCGGTCAAGGGTCTTCGGGCGCCGGGAGGGAGACTGAGGCCGGTGACCACGGAAGTCATGAAGGCGGAAGCGGGACTCAGAGCAAGCCCTCAATGAGAGCTACGAAATAGCAGTCGTTCTCAATTCGTAGTTTCAGACCGTCTTCCCAACTCCGCGCACAATTCCCTCTACCCTCTTTTCAGGGTCGAAGTATTTGCGGGCGACGTCTCGCATCTGGCTCGCGGTTACCGCGCGCACTCTGCTCTCGTAGTCGAGAAGCTCCTTGAGGCCTTCGCCGAACATCCATGCGTCGAGCATCTCGCCGAGCAGTGCGGCGCCGCTCTCCCTGCTGATGGCGTGGACTCCAACTATGTACTCCTTTGCCCGGGACAACTCGTCGGCGGTGATCGGCTGTTCGCGTAGCTTGGCAAACTCAGCGAGGAGTCCGGCGCGCGCGACGCCTTCCTTGTCGGGCGATGTCGCGATGTAGGACAGGAACATTCCTGCCAGCCTCTTGGTGCTCGCCGACGCCTGGACGGTATAGGCCAGCGACTGGCGATCGCGCAGCTCATCGAAGAATCGTCCGCCGAGTCCGCTGGCAACGTTGCCGATGAGATTCGCGGCGAATCGGCTCTCGTCGTCTCGCTCAGGGCCCGGGAACGCCAGCGCGATCGCAGTCTGCGCCTTGTCGCGTGATTCCGCCGCGATCTTGATGCTCTTCGGCCAGCGAGGCTTCTTCACCTTGGGCGGCTTTGCCGGCTCGACCTCGCCAAACTCGCGGCCGACCATCTCGGCGACCTGGCCAACATCCACGTCCGACACCACTCCGATCACGATCGCCGACGTCAGCACCCGCGATTTGTGCCATTCCCTCGCCTGCTCCGCCGTCAGCGCGCGCAGCGACTCTTCGGTTCCCATTACCGGCACGCCATACGGGTGATTGCTGAAAGCGACCGAGCTCGCCAGCCGCATCGGGTAGCGGTACATGTCGTCTCGCAGCATCGCCACGTTCGACAATGCAACCGTCCGCTCGATCTCGAATGCGTCGTTGGGAAATGTGGGATGCTGAATCACATCACCGAGCAGCTCCAGCGCTTCGCCCAGCCGCGGTGTCGGCACCGAGAAGGACCAGCCGAAGCTGTCGCTGCCAGCGCTCGCCGAAATCGACCCGCCCAGCATCTCGGCATCCTCCGCAATCTGGCCGGCGCTGCGCGTCGTCGTTCCTTTGAGCATCGTCCGCGCAGTCAGCATCGTGAGACCCGCCTGTTCGGGCTCCTCCTCGATGGCTCCGCCGACGATGTAGACTCCGATGCTGGCGATTGGAGCCCCGGCTTTTCTCCGCACGAGAACCGGGACTCCAGACTCAGTGCGAAAGACCGTTACGCCCGCCTCCTCCTTCTCCCGTTCGACCGGTTTGGCATCCGGCGGCGAAGGACGCACGCGTGGAGGAATCGCCGGCAGGCGCTCTGATCCGCCTTCGCCGAGGATGCGCTTCATGTCAGCGGCGTCCTGGGCGACTACGTGGGCACCTTCGGGACGGTAGACGAGGGCGGCGGCGCGTTCCTCTGCCAGGTGCTCGCGCGTCACGCGCTGAACGTCATCAGCGCTCGCGGACACAAAGCGCTTGAAGTAATCGTCACCCAGCTGCCAGCTGCCCAGCGCTTCCCACTCGGCGAGATAGTTGGCGCGTCCTTCCGCCGTCTCGAGGCGACGCATCCAGCGAGCCTCGAAAATCCGACGCACGCGCGTGAGCTCGGTGTCCTCGAGGGATCCGACTCTGAGCTGGTGGAGCTGGTCCCAGATCACCCGCGCCGCTTCCGCGGTTGTCTCCGGCTCCGTCTCGGCGTGCACGATGAAGACGCCGAGCTCGGTAGGTGTGTAGTCGTATGCACTCACCGAGGACGCCAGCTTCTTTTCGCGTACCGCTCGATAGAGGCGCGACGCGCGGCCAGTCGCCAGAAGTGATGCGGCGACGTCGAGAACGGGCGTGTCCGGGTCGAGAGTACCGGGTGTCCGCCAGCCAAAGACCAGCTGGCTCTGGGCAATGTCTCCTGCCAGCTCCTTGTAGCGAAATCCTGTGCGGTCGGGCTCGGAAGGACCTGGATTGCGCATCGGCTGTCCCGCGTCGAGACCACCGTACAGCTCGGTGACGTGACGGAGCGCGGTGGCGGGATCGACGTCGCCAGAGATGCTGAGAATCGTGTTTGACGGCCGGTAGAAGTTGCGATAGAAGCCGTGCATCATCTCGCGCGTGAACGCGCGCAGACCGGGCTCGCGGCCGATCCGCCACCGTCTCATGCGATGCGCATCGTGGAGCAGCTCGTAGAGCGTCTCGGTGGCGACCGCTGACGGATTGTCGGCCTTTCGCTTCGCCTCCTGGATGATGACTTCCATCTCACGGGCCAGCTCGGGCGCATCGATCACCGAGTTGGCGTAGGCATCGGCTTGGATCTCCAATCCTCGGGCGAAGCTCGAGGACGGAAGGACGGCGTAGTAAGCAGTGTTGTCGTAGATGGTGTGGGCGTTGAGATAGCCGCCGCTCGCCTTTGTCTCCTTCGCGATCTCCCCGACGCCGCGCTTCTTCGTGCCCTTGAAGAACATGTGCTCGAGGGCGTGCGCGAGTCCGTTCTCGCGATCCGTTTCGTCGAAGTAACCGGCTTTGACGTACGTCACTATCGCAACGACGGGCGCCGAATGGTCCTCCTGAATGAGAACAGTGAGGCCGTTCGGCAAGACGCTTTTATGAATGCTATTTGAATCCATTTACTCGAAATCGGTGGACAACTCTCTGACGCCGCTCTCCCCTCTTCCCGCTTCCCGCTAATCAGCCAACGATCCCTTCCGCAAAAACACGAGTCCGGCTACAAAAAAGAGAAGTCCGTAAGCAAGGAGCCAGACGATATCGCTGGTGTGAGCGGTCCCATTCCCGATCAAGGAGTTTGCCACGTCGTCGACTCGATGAACGGGAGGAAGAAGCTCAACAGCTTTGCTTCTCCAGTCATTCTTGGCACCGTAGACCGCGCGCAGGATCCGCGCTCCGACCCAGACGGCCGCCAGGGAAACCCAGTCGTAACGCGTCGCGACACTCAGAAAAAATCCGATGCCGCCCATCGCCATGTAAATGAGCGCCACGTACAGCAGGAAATAGAGGACGCTGAATGCCGGCAGTATGATGTGGAGCAGGCTGGACAGGATCAGCATCGCCAGCAGCACCCCGACCAGGTACACGAAGAACATCTGCGCGTAATACGCCACTGGGCTTATCGGCTTCGAGAACAGAAATCGATAGTAGCCGTTCTTCCTGTCGCCGGATGTGATCCCGTTCAATGCGATCAGCACGGCCAGCGAGACAACCGCCGACGAAAACTGAATAGCAAGTCCCCAAACCGGTGATCGCTGATCGCCGGTCCACTGCGGCCCCAGCATCTTTCGCATCGGCTCGAACGTTACGTAGCCCCACAGAAATCCAATGAGCACGATCGCGATCCCGCGCTCGAAGACGAAATCGCGGAACTGCCATAGCGAGTACTTCGCCAGCCGCCCTCTGTTCATCACGATTCTCCGACCGCTTCCCTGAATTGTTGCTCGAGCACCGACCGCTCCGGGACGACGCTGGCGATCAGTACTCCTTTGGCGATCAGATCGCCAAGCACGGAGTTGAGCTGCTGAAGGCTGGACACCGTGACATCGAATTCATCGCGGCCTGCTTCTTCCGCCTGTGGAAAAGCCGCCCGGACGAGGTCGTGTCCGGCGGCTACGGCAATGCGAAATCGCGTCTGCGCCGGAGCAGCGTGCTCGTAGCCGGTGCTGACGAGGCGCTGCAACCGACCGCGATCGATGATGGCCACTCTGTCGGCGAGTCGCTGCAGCTCGTCGAGATTGTGCGAAGCGATGAGAATCGTCCGGTCGGGGCGGCGCAGGTCGTCCACGATGTCGCGGAAGCGCTGGGTCCAGAGGGGATCGAGACCGTGGGTTGGCTCGTCGAGGACGAGAATTTTCTCGTCACGCAGCAGGGCCTGCGCCAGCCCGAGCCGCTGCAGATTTCCCTTGGACAGCGCCTTCACCTTCTTGTCGCGGTGCTCGCCGAGTCCGAGCAAATCGACGACGTAGTCCACACGCTGCGGAATCTCCGCGTCGGGAATTCCGGCCAGAGTAGCGGATCGAACGAGAGCGGTCTGCGCGCGCCACTTCGGCGGAATCGCCACCAGTTCTGACAGATACCCGACGCCGTTGCGCTCGACGTAGTGTCGCGGGGACGATCCATCGATCTCTACGCTGCCGGTAGTAGGACGGAGATACCCGAGCATCATCGCGATGAGGGTGCTCTTCCCCGCCCCGTTGGGACCGGCGATGCCAAGTATCTCGCCGGCGCGTACCACCAACGAAAACTCCTCGACCGCTTTTACAGAGTTGCCGAGGAGTGATCTGTAAGTCTTCCCGACGCTTTTGAACTCGATCACAAAGGCGGAGGCGCTGTAGTCGGCGTCGCGGGGGCGAGACACGCGGTCCAGGGGCCGTTCCCCGCCTTGTTGATGAAAGTCGTTCCTTCCTGTACACGATTGAGGCGCATCAGCGAGCAGCCAAGATAGCCTTGAGCAGCGCGGTCCTGCGGGTTCGCCTGCACCGCGCGAACGAAGAACCGGCGGGCGAGATCGTACTGGCGGCTCGAGAACAGGACGAGGCCCATCTCGCGAAGAGCGAGAGCATTATGCGGCTCCAGCCTCAATGCAGAATCGAGCTCGGCGCGGGCGGTGGAGAGATCGCCCTGATCGCGCGAAATGCGGGCAAGAAAAACGTGCGGTGTGGCCTGTTGCGGGCTCGCCTTTACAGCTTTGGCGAATTCCCCACGCGCGCGTTCCATCTGTCCGTTCTTCATCGCATCGATGCCGGCGTTGATATTGTCGTCCGCAGCCGGACCGCGACCGAACATGAAGTACCCGCCCCCGATGAGTAGCAGGAGCACCACCACGATGCCGATCCACACCGGCGTCGAAAAATTCGGCCAGCGTTTTTTTTCGGCGGCGGCCAGTGCGTGCTCGACGTGGCTGCGTCCGACACCACCCGGCGGAGTGTTTCCGGTGATGGTGGTGGTAGTCCCTTCGGACATGAACGCCCCTGGCATCTCGATCGTCGGCGGACCCGCCATCCTCCGGCCGGCATAAGCGGGCGGCTGCCGATAACCAGAGCCGGGCGGCGCGTACGGAGATGCAGGCTGCGAAGGCGGCGGCTTTGGCGCGGGCGGCGACGGTTTCGGAGTGTACGCGGCGGGCGCCGGAGGAGTGGCGGTCGCTTTTGCTGCCGGTGCCGCTCCCGTGACTGCTGCCTCGAGAGTCCGGAATCCTTCTACAGCAGCCTCACCGTCGGACTGGGTCGGCTTGTAGCTGGTTCGATTGGCGCGATCGCGCGCCGCCAGAAACTCGAGCACCGCATGCGCCTGATCGAGACTGATTATCTCGGCTTGTCGCGCGGCGCGAATGAGCTGCTGTCCGGTGAGTGACGCGTTGCCGACGAGAGCCTGAAGAGCCTGCTCGGCCGCCGTCCACAGATCGATGATGTCGGCGGCGAGATCCTCCGCCGAGCGCGCCTTGCCGAAGTTAGCCAGAACCGGGCGCGCGCCGCTCAGAGCAGCGAGCGCCCCAGGATTGTTCCGTGGACTCATCTCAGGATGCGCAAAAGCCCGGCATCCGCGCTACGTCGAATGAAGCTCTCAGCATCCTGCTCCGGTTTTGGACTCTCTTTAAGGCAGTTGGCATCCCGCATCTTGTCGACGATTTCTTCCCACGTCCCTTCAAATGTGTTGCCATCGTCGGTTTTGATGCGGTGGGACTCGGGCGTCTTCACATCGGCGAAGCTGGAAAGGAGCGCGCCAAACAACTCGAGCTGCCCCTTTGCCTCCGAATGGGCGGATTCCATCGCCTTCGCTTCGATCTCGGCGAGCATCTCGTCGATGTCGTCCAGCTCGCCCGACAGATCGCGCAGCCTGTCCTCCCACGGACGCAGCTCGGGATCGTTGTCGCGCAGCCGGTAGATCATTTTCTTCAGCTCGATCAATCTCCAGATCCCGAGCTCGTCCCAGTGATCTTCCGGAGTCGAGCGATCGAGATGATAGAGAGCCGCCTCGTAATCTCCGCGGTCGTAGAAGATGTTGCCGAGGTAGATGCGGGCTTCGGTGTGATCGGGATCCATCTGCAAGGCCCGGCGCAATGTCGAAATTGCCGATTCATCATTGCCAAGCCGGTGCTCCGCATAGCCGATGCACGACACCGCTTCGGCGGCGTCGGGTGTCTGCTGCGCCGCAATCTCGAAGAAGTGCTTGGATTCGTCGATCAGGCCTTCGCGAAAAAGCGCGCGTCCGATCTGAAGCATCAGCTCGACGTCATCCTGATAACCCAGCTCGAGGGTATGTCGGAAGCTTTTGAGGGCCTGCTCTTCCTGGCCGAATTTCAGAAGTGTCTCGCCCAATCCGGCGAGCGCGTCCTCGTGATCGGGATCGAGGACGAGCGCTTCCTCGAAGCTGCGACGGGCCCACGCGTATTCTTCGCGGGCGTGGTGTGCGTAGCCAACTCCTATGTGGAGCTCCACCGCGTTCGGGTAGAGGCCGAGTCCCTCGCGGAGTACGTCAAGAGCTTCGTCATACTGTCCTTCGTTATACAGCTGATGCGCTCTTTCGTCGTACTCTTCAGAACTCAAAAAAGGTGTTGGCATTGCTACGCACCCTCCGAGGAGTCGAGTATAAGTCTATTGTACTCTTTAGACACTGCATTGTTCAAGCTCGTAACATCGGGCCAGGCAAGGCTCAGGTGACGACAGCGATCTTCTCCGAAAAACGCTGCCAGCTTCCGCTGTCCAGCGAGGCGTCGATCTCGAAAACCACCTCCTCCAATTCGTCTTCCCTGGTGAAGAAGTGAGGCGCAATCCTGATACCAGCCCCTACTCGATAGTCGACCAGGATGTTCCTGGAGAGAAGGTGCTGGGTCACCTCGTACCCGTGCGGCACATCCAGAGCGACGGTTCCACCGCGCTGCCGCGGATCCCGCGGCGCAAACACAGTATAGCCGCGCGCATCCGCCAGCTCTATTAGCCGTGAGGTCAGGCGAAGGCTCTTCTCCCTGATGGCCTCGATTCCAGCCTTTCGAAGGATCTTCGCCCCCTCTGCGGCGGCGTACAGCGCCGGAATCACCGGCGTCCCGTTCAACCAGCGGAACGCACCGGTGGTGTACTCCATATCCTCTTCGAAGGCGAAAGGGCGCGAGTGCGCCTGCCAGCCGGTGAGAGCCGGCTTGAGTTGATCGCGGACCGCTGGGCTCACGTAGAGGAAGCAGGCGCCAGGTCCACCGCACAACCATTTGAGAACGCCACCGGTCAAAAAATCGGTCTTGCTTCGTTTCACGTCAACCGGCACGATGCCGACGGCGTGAAAGGAATCGAGGGAAACGAGGGCTCCTGCTTCGTGGGCGCGAGCGCAGATCGCGTCGACATCCTGCAGAAACGCGCTGCGGAAGAGCACGTGTGAGATAGCGACGAGGCGGGTCCGTTCGTCGATTGCCTGCAACAGCCTGTCGCGGTCAATCGTGATCCCGTCGTCGGACGGAACGCTGACCACCCTGGCCCCCAGGCGCTTCGCCATCTCGGCGTAGGCGTATCGGACCGATGGAAAATCCAGGTCCGTCATCACGACGGTATCGCGACCTTTGGAAAAATCGATTGACGACAGAACCGCCGTCTGTGCGATGGTGACGTTCGGCATCATCACGATCTCGCCGTTGCCGGCGTTGATCAGCGGCGCGATCTCGTTGCCGATCTCCACCGGCTGCTCCCACCAGCCGCGGTTCCACGCCTTCACACCGAGCTCGCCCCAATCCCGGCCGTACTCGGCGAGCTTTTCGGGAACGGTGCGCGGCATCGGCCCCAGTGAGTTGGAGACGAGATAGTTCGTCTTCGCGAGGATCGGGAACTCCTCGCGAAACGCGAGCAACGGATCGACGGTCACTGCCCCTTTCGCGATGCGTCGCGCAGCGCCTTGAACTCCGCGTCGGCGTTCCAGGTGGGAACGGTGTTCGCGTTGGCGACCGCGAGGCCGAACCGATAGACGATCTCTCCGAGCTGCGCCGCCCCGCTCAGGTCGAAATCAGACCGGTACTCGTCCGACGGCTGGTGGTAATGATGTGCGGTAAAGTCATCGGCTTGCTGCTGTCCCCATCCTGCTGGCCGGCCGACGAAGTCGACACCGGGTCCGATCGAGACGGCGGGAATTCCAACCTTGGCAAAGGAGAAGTGGTCGGAGCGGTAAAAATGTCCGGCCTCCGGGCTCGGATCAGGAGACAACGTGATTCCGTTCGCTTTCACGAGGCTCGCCAGTGCCGGACCGAGGGAGCTCTTGTTGTCGCCCATCACGTCGAGGTCGCGAACTTTTCCGTTGAGATTCACCATGTCCATGTTCAACGCCGCGATGATCTTCGAAGCGGGCACAGTGGGATGCTCGCCGAAATACTGCGAGCCGAGAAGTCCTGACTCTTCCGCCGTAACGAAGACGAAGAGCTGGGAGCGCCGCGGCTTCACTCCCTCGGCGGCGGCGTGGGCGATGGCCAGAACGGTGGCGACGCCCGACGCGTTGTCGGCGGCCCCGTTGTAAATCGAATCGCCGTTGACGACGGGACCAATGCCGAGGTGATCCCAGTGGGCGCTGTAGGCGACGTACTCGTCACGGACGGCGGGGTCGATGCCACGGACTACGCCGACGACATTGTTGGCAGCCATGTGCTGCATGCTGTTCTGCATCGACATGTCCATCACGATCCCCGTCGAGACGGGACGGAAATCGCGCGACTCCGCCTGCTTGCGGAGTGTCGTCATGTTCAGGCCTGCCTGCGCGAGAAGAGCGGTCGCCGCGCTATCGGTGATCCAGCCGCGAACGCCGATCGGTGGTGGTGCGTTCGACGGCCGCGGGAGCAGGCGGTGCTCGACGGAATTCGAGCCGACAACGACCTGCCACGGATAGCTGGCGGCAGCAGTCGTGTGCACGATGAGCATCCCCGCCGCGCCGCGTCGTTCCGCTTCCTCGTACTTGTAGGTCCACCGGCCATAGTAGGTCATCGCCTTGCCGCCGAAGAGAGCAGGCTCGGCCGCCGAGGCGGGCGGATCGTTGACGAGGACGAGAAGAACCTTTCCGCGAACGTCGGTTCCCTTGAAATCGTCCCATTTGTACTCGGGCGCCGTCGCGCCGTAACCGACGAAAACGAGCTCGCCACGGGCGTTGCTGGCGTCGGTCGCCGAACCGGCCCAGACGACGACGTCGTCGGGGAAGCGGAGGTTGGCGTTAGCCTTGCCCGATGCTGTGACTTTGACGGTCTTCGGATCAGCCTTTACGACGTCGATCGGAACACGCTGGAAGTACGAAGTGTCGCTGACACCAGGCCTTACCCCAAAGGTTCTCAGCTGCGCGGCGATGTATTCTTCGGCGAGGCGGCCGCCGCGAGTGGCGGGGGCGCGGCCCTCCAGCAGATCGGAAGAAAGGAACCGGAGATGCGCACCTATCTCTTCCGGGGTAATACCGCCGGCAGTCGGCCCGGCCGACTGCGCGCCGGCACTCGGGACGAAAAACGCACTGACGAATACAAAGGAGAGCAGAATGGCGGGACGGGTCATCGATTTACTCAGGGTGTGTGGTGTACGTCTTTACATTATAGCTTCACACACACCTCGTTAGGATGACCCGCCGCTCTCCGCGCAGCCTTCCCCGGCTCTCCCCAGCCAGACCCAAACGCAAAGCTCACCGCATCGCCGTCGTGCTGGGCGGTGGCGGACTCAAAGGCTTCGCGCACATCGGTGTTTTTCGCGCGCTTCAGGAAATGGGAATCGTGCCGACAGTGGTCGCCGGGACGAGCATCGGCGCGTTGATCGCGGCTGCCTACGCGCGTGGAATGCCAGTATCAGAGATGGCCGACAGGGCCCGGGCGCTGAAACGGCGCGATCTCTTTCGTCTCAATCGAATGGGCATGCTGCTGGAGAGGCAGCACTCGCCGGCGATCTATCTGGACGAGCCGCTGCGAAACGTGGTTAAGTCGGTCGTGACCGAAAAGCGATTCGACGAGCTCAAGACGACGCTCCTCGTCAACACGGTCGATATCACTCGCGGCACGCAGGTGGTGTGGGGACTCCCCGGCCTCCGGCATGTGAGCGTGGTCGACGCCGTCTATGCATCGTGCGCGCTGCCCGGGTTTTATCCTCCCGGCAACGTGGACGGGCGCCTTTGCGTCGATGGCGGCGTCATCGACAATCTCCCCGTATCGATTGCCTCGCTCGGGATGGACGCGGTGATCGCCGTCGATACGGGCTCCAGCGACCTCGCGCCCGAGAACGATATCGCCACGGCCGGATTCGCCTCGATCTACATGCGCGCGGCGACGACGATGATGCACGCGTTGCAGCTGGCGCCGTTCGCGAGCTGGGCAAAGCCGCCAATGATTCTGATCCGGCCAAAGGTCAGTCACATCGTCTTTTTCAGCTCCTCGAGCCGGATAATTCCTCGCTGGAGCGGCCCCCTGCCGCGCTGAGCCGAAATCGATTTGCCAGGGAGGTTCAAGACGGCGCTCATTGGGAAGAATCGGGGCGTTTCTCAGATCCATCGCCACGCTCGGTGCTGCCGCCTGTATCTTGAACGCCCGGTCCGCGCTTGCCCTGCCCACCTTGCCCTCGCTTGCCACCGCCGGTGCTCGCTCGCATCGTGGCGCGCTCCTCATCATCCAATTGTCCGTCGCCGTTTTTGTCGAAGCGTTTCACCATCTCATCGCGGTTGAAACCGCCCGCCCCCCCCTGCCCTCCCATGCTGGTACGCATCGCTTCACGTTC
>Ga0207648_10007358_pt1 | contig 10839 bp, 11 predicted proteins | sample KBSMisM32_FD_184310 | JGI IMG/M metagenome (GOLD analysis project Ga0207648, IMG submission 184310) | Miscanthus rhizosphere microbial communities from Kellogg Biological Station, Michigan, USA - KBS Miscanthus M3-2 (SPAdes) (version 2) | ecosystem: Host-associated > Plants > Roots >... | reverse complement strand
CGGCAAGGAGTCCGACGCGCCGCTCGACGACCTGATCGACGTGGGCGTCCTCGACGCGGACGGCAAGGCGATCCTCGTCGAGAAGAAGCGCATCGACCGCGAGAGCACGAGCTTCGCGTTCACCGTCGACCGCGCGCCCGCGCGGGCCGGCATCGATCCGTTCAACAAGCTCATCGACCGGCGCCCGAAGGACAACACGGTGCCGGTGGCGATCATTCCCTAGGTCGCGCCCGTTTCCTTGGGCGCGCGCGTCCGGTCCGGCGTCCAGCCGAGCCGGCACGCGATGTACGCGCCCGACGTGTACGCGTAGTGGAACTGGTGGAACACGATCGCCCGCAGCGCGAACCAGACGCCGTTGGCGCGGTAGAACAGCATCGCCAGGTTCAGGTTGAGTCCGATCGCGGCGGCGAACAGCGCCAACGGGATCCACCAGCGCGAGAAGCCCATGCCGAAGACGAGCGTCGAGATCAGGAACGACCAAGCGACGACCACGCGCACCCATTCGAGGGGCGGGAGACGCAGCGCCTCGGGCACGCTCGGGTCGCTCAGCAGGCGCACGTAAGGGACCGTGCGCTGCATGATGTCGGTCCGCACCATGTCCGCGAAGTGCCACGACTTCAGGTGGCGCGCCTGCAGGTCGGGCTCGAGCCGGATCGTGAAGCCGCGCCGCCGAAGGCGCACGCCGAGCTCGATGTCCTCGATCGACGGCTTCGGGTAGCGCTTCGCGTCGAAGCCGCCGACCGCCCGGAACGCGGCGGCGCGCACGGCGCCGCATCCGGCGAAGAAAGTCTCGCGCTCGCGTCCCGAGCGCACGTGGTGGTGGCGATGCGCGAGGTTCTTGTATTGCGACAGGAAGTTGATCGCAGCCGGGAACTCGTCGTAGGTGCCGAACACGGCCGCCGCCTTGGTGCGCTCGAACGCGTCCTTCAGCACGCGCGCGCCCTCGGGATGCACGACGACATCGGCGTCGACGAACCAGATGACGTTGCCTTTCGCCAGCGCGGCGCCGACGTTGCGTGCGCCGGCCGGGCCGATGCGCCCGCCGGAAGACACGACGCGCGCGCCAGCCTCCTTCGCGATCCAGGCGGTCGAGTCGGTCGACCCGTCGTCGACCACGATCAGCTCGACGATCTCGCGGTCCAGCAGCAGGCCCACCAGCGGCGCGAGTGCGGAGTCGAGCGTGTGCTCGGCGTTGTACGCCGGGACGACGACGCTGATCAGCGGTTCGAGCGCTTCGGCCACGGCCCCTCCACGAGCGGATAACCGCATGCTACCCAATGCGCGCCGAAGCCGGGCGGCCGGGCGACATATGGCCGAGTCGGTAGAATCGACGGTTTCGCCCCACGCATCGACGCGGCATGCTCACGTTCCAGCAGGTCATCCTCCGCCTCCAGGAGTACTGGAGCTCGCGCGGCTGCGCGCTCCTGCAGCCCTACGACATGGAAGTCGGCGCGGGCACGTCGCACACCGCGACGTTCCTGCGCGCGCTCGGCCCCGAGCCGTGGCGCGCCGCCTACGTTCAGCCGTCGCGCCGCCCGAAGGACGGCCGCTACGGCGAGAACCCGAACCGGCTGTTCCAGCATCACCAGTTCCAGGTCGTGCTGAAGCCCTCGCCGCCCGACATCCTCGACCTCTACCTCGGCTCGCTCGAGGCGCTCGGCTTCGATCTTCGGAAGAACGACGTGCGCTTCGTCGAGGACGACTGGGAGAACCCGACGCTCGGCGCGTGGGGCCTCGGCTGGGAAGTGTGGCTGAACGGCATGGAGATCACGCAGTTCACCTACTTCCAGCAGGTCGGCAGCCTCGACTGCAACCCGATCACCGGCGAGATCACCTACGGCCTCGAGCGGATGTCGATGTACCTGCAGGACGTCGAATCCGTGTACGACCTCGCGTACACCGACACGATGAAGTACCGCGACGTGTTCTTCCAGAACGAGGTCGAGCAGACGACCTACGCGCTCGACGCGTCCGACGCGGACAAGCTGTTCGGCCAGTTCGCGCTGTTCGAGGGCGAGGCGAAGCGCCTGCTCGAGGCGAAGCTGCCGCTGCCCGGCTACGAGATGATCCTCAAGGCCGCGCACACGTTCAACCTGCTCGACGCGCGCGGCGCGATCTCGGTCACCGAGCGCGCGGCGTACATCGGGCGGATCCGCGCGCTCTCGCGCCTGGTCGCGACCGCGTACGTCGCGTCGCGCGAGGCGCTGGGCTTCCCGATGCTGGGCGAACGCGAACGGGCGATGCTGCCCGCGCAGTACGCGAAGGCGTCGGCGTGAGCACCGCCACGCTGCTCGTCGAGCTGCTCACCGAGGAGCTCCCGCCGCGGGCGCTGCGCAAGCTCGGGAACGCGTTCGCCGAGGCGCTCGCGAATGGCTTGCGCGAGCGCGGTTTTCTCGCGGACGACTCGGCCGTCGCGACCTACGCGACGCCACGGCGTCTCGCGGTGTCGATCGCGAAGGTCGCGGCGCGCTCGCCGGACCAGCCGTTCAAGCAGAAGGTGCTGCCGCTCTCGGTGGCGTTTGGCGCCGACGGCAAGCCCGCGCCGGCGCTGGCGAAGAAGCTCGCGTCGATGGGCCTCGACGAGGGCGCCGTCGCGTCGATGACGCGCGAGAGCGACGGCAAGGCCGAGGCGCTGTTCCACGCCGGCGTGAAGCCCGGCGCGCCCCTCGCCGACGGCCTGCAGGCGGCGCTCGGCGGCGCGCTCGCCGCGCTGCCGATCCCGAAGGTCATGAGCTACGCGGCGGGCGGCTACTGGAACGCCGAGAAGTTCGTGCGCCCCGCGCACGGCCTCGTCGCGCTCCACGGGGCCGACGTCGTGCCCGTGACTGCGCTTGGGCTCGACGCCCAGCGCACGACTCGCGGGCATCGGTTCCTCTCGCACAAGCCGATCGAGCTCGTCACGGCCGACGCGTACGCGCCCGCGCTCGAGTCCGAAGGCAAGGTGATCCCCGGGTTCGACGCGCGCCGCGCGGCGATCGAGCGCGAGGTCGCGAAGGCCTCGCAGGGCGACCGTGCGATCGCGCCCGACGCGCTGCTCGACGAGGTTTGCGCGCTCGTCGAGTGGCCGGTCGTCTACGCCGGCACGTTCGATCCCGCGTTCCTCGCGGTGCCGCAGGAGTGCCTGATCCTGACGATGCAGCAGAACCAGAAGTACTTCGCGCTGACCGACGCGCACGGGAAGATGCGCGCGCGCTTCCTCGTCGTCTCCAACCTCGAGACGCGCGATCCCGCCGCGATCGTCGCCGGCAACGAGCGTGTGCTGCGCGCGAGGCTCGCGGACGCGAAGTTCTTCTTCGACCAGGACCGCAGGAAACGGCTCGACGCGCGCCTGCCGCGCCTCGCGAGCGTGGTCTACCACCAGAAGCTCGGCACGCAGGCCGAGCGCATCGCGCGGCTGCGCGCGATCGCGAAGGCGATCGCCGCGCCGCTCGGCGCCGATCCTTCGCAGGTCGACCGCGCCGCGATGCTCGCGAAGGCGGACCTGGTCACCGACATGGTCGGCGAGTTTCCCGAGCTGCAGGGCACGATGGGCCGCTACTACGCGCAGCACGACGGTGAGCCCGCGGCGGTCGCCGACGCGATCGCGCAGCACTACTGGCCACGCTACGCCGGCGACGCGCTGCCCGAAGGGCCGGTCGCGCAGGCCGTCGCGCTCGCCGACAAGCTCGAGTCGCTCGCAGGCCTGTTCGCCATCGGGCAGACGCCGACCGGCGACAAGGATCCGTTCGGCCTGCGGCGCGCCGCGCTCGGCGTCGTGCGCATCCTGGTCGAGAAGAAGCTCGCGCTTCCGCTGAGCGATGCGATCGGCGCCGCATTCGATGCGTTCGGCGGCGTCGCCGGCGCCAAGGACGCGCGCGAGGCGCTCGAGTCGTTCATCCTCGAGCGGCTGCGCGGCTACCTGCGCGAGCAGGGCGGCAGCGCCAACCAGGTCGAAGCGTTGATCTCGCGGCGGCCGGCGGCGCTCGCATCGTTGCCCGACCGGCTCGCCGCCGTGCAGGCGTTCGAAGCGTTGCCCGAGGCCGCGGCGCTCGCCGCCGCCAACAAGCGCATCGTCAACATCCTTCGCAAGTCGGGCGCGGAGGCCGCGCCGCGCGTCGATCGCGCGCGACTCGACGCCGGCGCCGAGCAAGACCTCTACGCGGCGTTCGAGTCGCTCGGCCCGAAAGTGTCGTCGAGTTGCGACGCGGGCGACTACGCCGGCGCGCTGAAGGCGCTCGCGACCGCGAAACCGGTCGTCGACCGCTACTTCGACGAGGTCATGGTGATGGCCGACGACCCGGCGGTGCGCGCGAACCGGCTGGCGCTGCTGAACGGCGTCGCCGAGACGATGAACCGCGTCGCCGACCTCTCCAAGCTGTAGTTTCGGCGCCACTCGCGCCGCGTCCTGGTGGCGCGGAGGACGGTCGAGGTACCCGGCGAGGCCGTTTGTCGCTAGAGTTACGCCCGTGGTCCAGTTCGCCAGCGAAGCCGTCGCCAGCACGCGCGCAGCGCGTCTCATCATCCTCGATCGGGACGGCGTCATCAATCACGACAGCGACCAGTTCATCAAGTCGCCAGACGAGTGGCGTCCGATTCCCGGCAGCCTCGAGGCGATCGCGCGGATGTCGCATGCCGGTTACCGCGTCGCCGTGTGCACCAACCAGTCCGGCATCGGTCGCGGTCTCTTCGACATGGCGACGCTCAACGCGATCCACAACAAGATGCACCGCGCGCTCGCGCACGTGGGCGGGCGCGTCGACGCCGTGTTCTTCTGCCCGCACACCGGCGACGCGAACTGCGAGTGCCGCAAGCCGCATCCGGCGATGATGGTCGAGGCGGGTCGCCGCTTCGGCGCCGATCTCGCGAGCGTGCCGTGCGTCGGCGACAGCCTGCGCGACCTGCAGGCCGCCGACGCGGCGGGCGCGCAGCCGATCCTCGTGCTGACCGGCAAGGGCGAGAAGACGCTGCGCGACGGCGGCTTCCCGCCGAGCACGGTGATCTTTCCCGACCTCGCGTTCACGGCGTCGGCGCTGCTGGCGGGCGAGCCGTGATGGCGAAGCTGAGAGGCGTGCTGTTCCTCGCCTACCAGGCGCTCATCACCCCGTTCTACGCGATCGCGATGCTGGCGACGTTCTGGCTGCCGCCGGTCCCGCGCTACAAGATGGCCGCGCACTGGTGCCGCATGTCGGTTCTCGGCGCGCGGGTGATCTGCGGCGTGCGCTGGCGCGTCGAGGGACTCGACCGGATCCCGTCGACGCCGCACGTCGTCATGTCCAAGCACAGCTCGACCTGGGAGACGCTCGCGCTCAACCTCTACCTGCCGCCGCTGTCGTTCGTCGCGAAGCAGGAGCTGCTGAAGCTGCCGTTCTTCGGCTGGGGCTTCGCGCTCGCGTCGCCGATCACGATCGACCGGAAGGCCGGCCCCGACGCGATGGCGCAGATGGTCGAGCAGGGGAAGCAGCGCTTCTCGCAGGGCTTCTGGATCGTCATCTACCCGGAGGGCACGCGCATCCGCGCCGGCACGCGCGGGCGCTACAAGACCGGCGGGGCCAGGCTCGCGATCGGGCTGGACGTGCCGGTCCTCCCGGTCGCGCACAACGCGGGCTGGCTGTGGCCGAAAGGCACGATCGCCAAGCGGGCCGGCGAACTGACGCTGGTGTTCGGCGACCCGATCGGGTCGCGCGGCAAGGATCCGGCGAAGCTCACATCGGAGGTCGAGGCGTGGATCGAGGCAGAGGTCGCGAGGCTGGGCGCGCCGGCCTGACCGGCCACCCCGCGCCGCGCCCGGGCGACCGCGCGGGCTCGCTGCGTCGCATCGTCCTGGTCGGCGAGGGCGTCGACTACGTGCTCTATCGCGCGCGCCGGCAGACGATCGGCATGTCCGTCGACCTGGACGGGCTGACCGTTCGCGCGCCGCGCTGGGTGACGATCCGAGAGATCGAGGAGGCGCTGACCGAGCGCGACGCGTGGATCGTGCGCACGCTCGCCGAGTGGCGCTCGCGCCAGCGCGACGTGCTGCCGCGCGAGTGGCGGACCGGCGCGCCGATCCTCTACCTCGGCGCCGAGCTCAAGCTCGCCGTGTACCCGTCGCGCGCGACCGCCGTGCGCCCCGACATGTTCGACCTGACGGTCCTGCACCCGACCGCGCACGACGAGCACGCGATCATGGACACGGTGTCGCGGTGGCTCCGCGACGAGGCCGCGCAGCGCATCCTGCCGCGCGTCGCGGACTTCGCGCGCCGCGTCACCCACGCGTTGCCGCCGGTCCGCCTGTCGAACGCGCGCAGCGAGTGGGGCAGCTGCAACCACAAGGGCGAGATCCGCCTCAACTGGCGGCTGATCCAGCTCCCGCCGGTGCTGGCCGACTACGTCGTCGCGCACGAGGTCGCGCACCTGGTCGAGCTCAACCATTCGCGCCGCTTCTGGGCGCTCGTCGAATCGCTGCTCCCCGGCCACGACACGCACCGCAAGGAGCTCGAGGACTGGACGGCGCTGCTCGCCGCGTGAGTCAGGCCTTCGCGCGAAGGTCGAGCGCGACGTCGATCCCGGCCTGCTCCTTCAGCACCCGCGCGAGCGACATGCCGAGCTCCTCGCCCGTGCGCGTGTCGACCCAGCGGTCGCCGTCGCGGCGGAAGTGGAAGCCGCCGCGGCGCGCGGCGACCCAAAGCTCGCGGTTGGGGCCGTGGCGGTTGACGATCACCTTGCTGCCGTCCTCGCACGCGATCTCGAGGATGCCGTCGACCAGGTTCCAGTCGACGTCCGCGTCGCTCGCTTCCAGCGCGCGGTCGAGCGCCGCGCCGATCGCGGCGAGCGCGGCATCGGCGGCGGCGAGGAAGGCTCCGTCGCTCATGGACGTCGTGGCGTGCGTGCTACCATCGACGCCGATGTTACGCGATCCCCGCCGCGCGACGCGCCCGGCGCGCCGCCGCGCGGTGCTCGCCGCGGCGACGCTCATCGCGACGCTCGCCGGCTGCGGGATCAAGGGTTCGCTCAAGCGCGCCGACGCGCCGGCGAGCGCCCCGACCGGCGTTCCGCCCGCGACCCCCCCCGACCCGACGCTCCCGGTCAAATGAACGCCTTCGCGCTGCGCGACGGCGAGCTTTGCGCCGAAGGCGTCCCGTTGTCGGCGATCGCCGAGCGCCACGGCACGCCGTGCTACGTCTACTCGCGCGCCGCCATCGAAGGCGCGTACCGCGCGCTCGACGGCGCGCTGGCGGGGCTGCCGCACCTGATCTGCTACGCCGCCAAGGCGAACGCGAACCTCGCGATCCTCGACGTGCTCGCCCGCCTGGGCAGCGGCTTCGACATCGTGTCGGGCGGCGAGCTCGTGCGCGTCGCGGCGGCCGGCGGCGATATGCGCAAGACGGTGTTCTCCGGCGTCGGCAAGTCGGAGGTCGAGCTGCGCGCGGCGCTCGACGCCGGCATCCTGTGCTTCAACGTCGAGTCGGAGCCGGAGCTCGAGCGGCTCGACGCGCTCGCGCGGGCGGCGGGCCGCGTCGCCCCCGTGAGCTTCCGCGTCAATCCCGACGTCGACCCGAAGACCCATCCGTACATCTCGACGGGCCTCAAGGAGACCAAGTTCGGCGTCGCCTGGGACGAGGCGCTGCCGCTGTACCGGCGCGCTCGCTCGATGCGCGGGGTCGCGCTGCGCGGCATCGACACGCACATCGGCTCCCAGATCACCGAGCTCGCGCCGTACCGCGAGGCGGCGCGCAAGATCCTCGACCTGTGCGACCGGCTGGCGGGCGAAGGGATCCGCCTCGAGCACGTCGACCTCGGCGGGGGGCTCGGCATCCGCTATCGCGACGAGACGCCGGTGCCGGTCGCCGACTACGCCGCGCTGCTGCGCGAGCTGTTCCGCGGTCGCCGCGAGACGCTGCTGCTCGAGCCCGGGCGCTGGCTCGTCGGCGACGCGGGCGTGCTCCTGACGCGCGTCGAGTACCTGAAGCGCTCGCCGGCGAAGCGCTTCGCGATCGTCGACGCGGCGATGAACGACCTGATCCGCCCGGCGCTCTACGCGGCCTGGCACGGCGTGGATTCGGTGCGGCCGCGCGCCGGCGAGACCGAACGCTGGGACATCGTCGGGCCGGTTTGCGAGAGCGCCGACTTCCTCGCGCACGACCGCGCGCTCGCGCTCGCGCCGGGCGACCTCCTCGCGATCCGCTCGGCGGGCGCGTACGCGATGTCGATGAGCTCGAACTACAACGCCCGTCCGCGCGCGGCCGAAGTGATGGTCGACGGCGACCGCATGCACCTCGTTCGGCGCCGCGAAACCGCCGCCGAATTGATCGTCCACGAAGCGACGCTTCCGCGCTGAATCGGCGCGCGCGCGCCACGTTTTCGCCGCTTTTTCGGCGCATCGACCGTGTACAAATACGCAACATCCGGGCCCGACGCGCGTTTCCGGCCGTCCGGTTTCTTGCAAATCGTTGAAATTTGACTAGAATGCAGGCAGCAGGTGCCAGCGGTTTTGTCAAGCGGTCCGTGAATCGGACGACGCCTGCCAATAGCAACACATAACATCCAGCAACTCAGACAGGAGAAAACATGTTGGCTGACATGATGTCGATGATGGCGCCGGCGGCTGCGTCCCCCGCGCCCAAGAAACGCAAGGCGGCGAAGCGCAAGTCCGCGAAGAAGTCGAAGAAGGCTGCTCCGAAGCGGAAGGCGACGAAGAAGAAGGCCGCCAAGAAGACCACGAAGCGCAAGGCCAAGAAGGCCACCAAGCGCAAGGCGAAGAAGGCCACCAAGCGCAAGGCCAAGAAGGCCACGAAGCGCAAGGCCAAGAAGGGCAAGCGCAAGGCCAAGGCCAAGAAGTAATCCTTCTGGCCATGAAGTCCGCCGCAGGACTGCAGCGGACGTAGCAGATAGACGGGCGACGCCGACGGCGTCGCCCGTTTCCATTTGGGATTCCGCTAGCGCGGCCGCGCCAGGGTCGCGGGCTTGCCGGCCGGCGTGGCGTTGATCGACGCGCCGCGTGGCGGGATCGTGCCCGAGACGCGCCCGGCCGGCGTGGCGGCGGCGCGCTTGGGCGCCTTGCCCCCGGTCACGACGTCCGTCGTCACGCGGAGTCGCTGGCCCGAATGCACGGCGTTCTGCGAGAGGCCGTTCCAGCGCCGGAGGTCGTCCGCGGAGACGCCGTAGCGCCGCGCGATCGTGGCCATCGACTCGCCGTGCCGCACCGTGTGGTAGAACGTGCGCCCCGACGGCACTGTCGTGAACACCGTGTTGACGACGGACTCGACGGTGGCGTCCGAGGGCCGCTGCGCCGGCACGAGCAGCGCGTGGCCGACGGGCAGCGTGTTGCGCGTCCCGAGGCCGTTGACCGACCGCAGCGTCTCGACCGAGAGCGCGAACTTCGCGGCGATCTGCGGGACCGTCTCGCCCTGGCGCACGCGGTACGCCTGCCAGGTGACGAGCGGCTGCTGCGTGAGCTCGAGCTTCGCGGCGAACACCTCGGCGCGGTCGATCGGCAGCAGGATCGAGTGCTGGTCGCTGCCCGCGATCACCGGGCGGTTGTGCTGCGGGTTGAGCGTCAGGAACTCGTCGACGGACATCTCGGCCAGGCCGGCCGCGACCTTGACGTCCATCTCGCGCGTCGTCTTGACGACCGTGAAGTACGGCGAGTCGGGGACCTCGGCGAGCACGATCCCGAAGCGCTCGGGGTCGGCGATGATGTTCTTCACGGCCTGCAGCTTGGGCAGGTAATTGCGCGTCTCGGCGGGCATGTCGAGCGACGCGTAGTCGCCGGGCCTGCCTTTCGACCGGTTCTTCGCCAGCGCTTTCCCGACGTTGCCTTCGCCCCAGTTGTAGCCGGCCAGCGCGAGCTGCCAGTCGTTGAAGTCGCCGTGCAGCTTGCCGAGGTAGTCGAGCGCGGAGTCGGTCGCGGCGACGACGTCGCGGCGCGAGTCGTGCCAGAAGTTCTGCTCGAGGCCGTAGTGCTTGCCGGTCGACGGCATGAACTGCCAGATGCCCGCGGCGCGCGCGCGCGACAGCGCGTTGGGGTTCATCGCGCTCTCGATCATCGGCAACAGCGCGAGGTCGAGCGGCATCTTGCGCTCCTCGATCTCGCTGACGATGTGGTACAGGTAGCGGCGCCCGCGGTCGATCATGCGTGCGAAATAGTCGGGACGCTCCGAGTAGTACTGCTCCCATTTCGCGACGAGCGGATCGTCGACGAGGTCGGGGATCGCGTAGCCCTTGACGATGCGTTCCCACAGGTTCGTCGCCGACGGCGGAAGCGGCTCGAGCTCGGCGCCCGCCGCAGCGGGGAACGGGTCAGGCGCCCGGACGACGACCGGCGGCAGCGGCGGGACCTCGGCGATCGGCGGCGCGGCGACGGGCGGCGGAAGGGGCGCGGGCAGCGGCTCGCCCGCACGCTCGGGCGCGGCCGCACAGCCGGCCAACGCGAGCGTCAGGCAGATCGCGGCCCCTCGTCGTCGCAAACGCAATCTCGTCTCCAGTCTGCCGTGGCCCAAGGTCGAAAGGCCGGCGGTTAGGGCCTGCTAGCGCTACGGCCCGCACGCACGTCGCGTGCCCGGGATGGTAGGGGGTCCGGCCCGGCCGGCGCAACCGCCGGGGTGCAAGGGCTAGAACGCGTTCTTCCACTCGCGCAGGGCGGCGAACACGGCGACCGCGTCGCCCAGCTTCCGCCCCGCCCGCGCCTCCGCGACGCCGCGGACCCCCGGTTCACCGGCGCGCAGGAACGGGTTGGTCGCCCGCTCCTCGGCCAGCGTCGACGGAAGGGTCGGCACGCCGCGGTCCCGCTTCGCCTGCTCGCGCGCCGTGCGCGACGCGATCGCGGGATTGCCCGGTTCGACCGCGGCGGCGAACCGAAGGTTCGCGAGCGTGTACTCGTGG
>Ga0207648_10007356_pt1 | contig 10841 bp, 10 predicted proteins | sample KBSMisM32_FD_184310 | JGI IMG/M metagenome (GOLD analysis project Ga0207648, IMG submission 184310) | Miscanthus rhizosphere microbial communities from Kellogg Biological Station, Michigan, USA - KBS Miscanthus M3-2 (SPAdes) (version 2) | ecosystem: Host-associated > Plants > Roots >... | reverse complement strand
AATAGCTAATGGCTAACAGCTAATAGCTTCCTTCCAGATCAAAATCCCATGAATTGTAAATACTTCCCCTTTAACCTGCGGTTCCGTCATCCATTCACAATTTCCAAAGGAACCAAAACACATCAGCCAACCTTAATAGTAGAACTGGAAGCATTTGGTAAAAAAGGGTATGGTGAAGCTCCAGCCATTACCTATTATAATATCACTGTAGAGAAAATGATGGAAGACCTTGAGCGCAAAAAGACCTTTGTTGAAAAATTTGCGTTCACGGAACCTGATCGTTACTGGCATTACCTTCATCATTTATTACCTAATAATCCGTTCCTGGTTTGTGCATTGGATATGGCGGCATGGGATCTGTTTGGGAAAATGAAAGGACAATCGTTGCACGAAATATGGAAAGGGGATGTTTCAAAAAATCCATTGACAGATTATACCATTGGCATTGATACCACAGAAAAGATGGTAGCAAAGCTTAAAGAGAAACCCTGGCCTATCTACAAGATCAAAGTGGGTACGGTTGATGATATTGCAAATGTTAGAGCACTGCGTGATAATACAGATGCCATATTACGGGTGGATGCCAATGCAGGTTGGGATCTGCAAACGGCTCTAACCATCATTCCTCAATTGAAAGAGTTGGGAGTTGAGTATATAGAGCAACCCCTGGCCAAAGACAATTGGGAGGGAATGAAAGAGTTGTATAAAAAATCTCCACTTCCGCTTTTTGCTGATGAGGCCTGTGTGTTTGAACAGGATGTTGAGAAATGCAGGGACCATTTTCATGGGATAAATATCAAGCTTACCAAGTGTAGTGGGATCACACCGGCGCTGCGGATGATCAAAAGGGCAAGAGAACTGGATATGCAGGTAATGGTGGGTTGTATGAATGAGTCAACGGTTGGATCCGCAGCCATCGCTCATCTGCTTCCCCTTATTGATCATGCAGATATGGATGGTCCTCTTTTGCTGACAGAGGATGTTGCCTCAGGAATTACCTATGACTATGGCAAAGTTTCCTACTCCGGAAAGCCAGGCCTGGGAATTGAGTTTAGCGGCCAAGTCACTGGCTACTAGCCTTTAGCCGCCAGAATTTAATGATTGTTTTGCCCTATAGTTCTTTTTCTGGCCAAACGCCAGAGGCTGGAAGCTAGTAGCTAGTGGCCGTTTTATGCTTCCCGGCCTTAATTTTGCTAAGTGTTCGTGGACCCTCAATAAATTACTATGATCCGTTTGTCGGTATTGTGTTTCCTGCTCTTTGCTGTTTCAGCATCAGCACAACGTATTCATGTTGGAGTTTTCGGCGGGCTTGCAGCCTATAATGGTGAGCTGACTGATAAACCTTTTCCTAAAAAAGTAACGAATGGCGCAATTGGAATTACTGCCAGTTATGAATTGACGGAAAAGATCCTCATCCGTGCTGGTTATACTTATGCAGTTCTTGGTGGTGCAGACCGGTATAGTGATAAACCAACCAGTTTAACGCGCAACCTGGCATTTGAAACCAAACTATCAGAGTTCAGTTTAATTGGAGAATACAATATCTATAGTTTATACGAAAAAAGGTTCACGCCTTATCTCCTCGCAGGAGTTGCATTATTCCATTTCAATCCTTACGCTTATAATGGTACTACCCAAAAAATATTTCTAAAACCTTTAAGTACGGAAGGGCAGGGTATACCCGGATATGCTGATCGCAAGCCATACAGTCTTATTCAGCCTGCGTTTCCTTTAGGTGGAGGTCTCAAATTTGCTATAAACGAGAGATTTACCGTTGCATTGGAAGCCGGTGTGCGACTTACGCTGACAGATTACCTGGATGATGTCAGCAAATCCTATATTGATCCCAATGATCTATTGGCTGCCCGTGGGCAATTAGCAGTTGATATGAGTTACCGGGGTGATGAACTCACTAACGGTGATCCCAATTATCCCACCAAAGGATTTCAGCGTGGCGGGGACAAATTAAAAGATTTCTATTACTTCACAGGACTCCATGTTTCTTATCGCCTCGGTGATGCAGGAGGTGTATTCAGGGGCGGAGCCAACAGCTATCGTAAAAGCAGAATGGGCTGCCCGGCTAATATCTATTGATTACATCTCTTAAGTCCTTTCATCGGCTGCTATTCCAGCGTATCTTTGCCTAATTTCTAAAATGAATGGCATATAAGAATCAGCAACAGTTCATTGATGCACTGGAAAAAGCAGGAGAGTTATTGCGTATCAAAGCTTTTGTAGATCCTAAACTGGAAATGGCGGAGATCACTGACCGCATGAGCAAGCAACCTGGTGGTGGTAAGGCGCTCTTGTTTGAGAACACAGGTTACGAATTTCCTGTTTTAATGAATGCCTACGGAAGTGAAAGACGAATGTGCATGGCACTTGGAGTAAACCAGCTGGATGATGTTGCAAAGGATATTGAACATTTATTCAAACTATTATCCTCTCCCAAAGAAAGTATACTCGATAAATTAAAATTGTTACCCAAACTGGGACAATTTGCATCCTGGATGCCCAAAGTAAAAAGCGGAAAAGGGGAATGCCAGGAAGTGATCATGCAGGAGCCGGATATAACAAAGCTTCCGGTAATTACCTGCTGGCCCAGGGATGGCGGGCCTTTTGTTACTCTTCCCATCATTCATACCAAAGACCCTGTTACCAATTCAAGGAATGTGGGCATGTATCGCATGCAGGTGTTTGGAAAAACGCTGACAGGAATGCACTGGCATAAACATAAAGTATCAGCCAAGCATTTTGCTGAATATAAAAAGCTGAATAAACGGATGCCGGTGGCGGTAGCATTGGGAGGTGATCCTGTTTATGCTTATTCTGCTACTGCGCCACTGCCGGAGAATGTGGATGAATATATGCTGGCTGGGTTCCTTCGCAAGAAAAAAGTAGAGCTGGTAAAATGTATTACCCAACCTGGAGTTGAAGTACCGGCCGATGCTGATTTTATTATTGAAGGGTATGTTGATCCTGCCGATGAACCTGTGTGGGAAGGACCCTTTGGTGATCATACCGGGTATTATTCCCTTCCTGACTGGTATCCACGCTTCCATATAACCTGTATCACCCATAAGAAGAAACCGGTTTATCCTGCTACTATTGTTGGTATTCCGCCACAGGAAGATGCATGGTTGGGTAAAGCAACAGAACGGATATTCCTTGCACCTATCAAAATGACAATGGTCCCGGAGATCGTTGATATGGATATGCCGGTGGAAGGAGTGTTTCACAACCTGGTGATCACAAAGATCAGAAAAGAATATGCCGGTCAGGGACAGAAAGTAATGAATGCAATGTGGGGTGCAGGACAGATGATGTTCAACAAAATACTGGTGCTTACTGATGAAGGAGTAAAGATTCAGGATTACCTGGCGCTTTCACAATATGTTTTCAAAAATCTGAATCCTGCCACTGATATCTATTTTTCTACCGGTCCGATGGATGTACTGGACCACAGCTGCAGCAAATTGGGCTTTGGAGGTAAGATGTGTATTGATGGAACGGGTAAGGCGGTGGAAGAACTGGATGATAACTATAACAATTCCGGGGAATTTCCATCCATCAATGAATCCTCAATTAAGGAACTATTTCCTGAAATCCACTCTGTTAATACCCGCCTGTTGAAGAACAATATTTTATGTTTGATTGTTTCTGTTGAAAAAGGCCGGAAAGGGCATATCAGGGAATTGCATGAGAGCCTTTCAGCAAAACTGGAAGGGATCAAGATGATCCTGTATGTGGAGCATACGGTGGATGCTAATGATCTACCTACTGCATTATGGCGTTTTTGCAACAACCTGGATCCCAAAAGGGATCATCTGCTCACCAGGAGACCTTCCACTCAATCCCCGGGTAAATACACTGCCTGTATTGGATTTGATGGGACACGGAAAACAAAGGAGTTGGATGATTTCCAGCGAGACTGGCCCAATATTATCATTGCTGATGATGCTACGATCAGGTCTGTGGATGCCAAATGGTCACTACTGGAAATTGGAGCTTTTATTCCATCACCTTCACTGAAGTTCAAATCCCAGATGTATGGGGAAGAGGCAGTAGTAGCTGGCCTTTAGGATTGGTTTGTTCCGGTTCCTTTACCGTTCACCCCGGTAATTTTTTCTGGTAGGCCGCAACGATGTAATTTGCTTAAAATATTCACCATGAAGTACTGGACCCTGGGAGTAATGGCTATTTGCATATCAATAGTATCCTGCGCTCAAAAACAGAAAACAAAAACCAGCTCTACACAACCTGCAGATGATAAACCTATCACTGCTGCTGCCAATAATAATACCCTCCTCTGGAAGATCAGCGGTAACGGTTTGGAAAAACCTTCTTACCTGTTCGGCACTATTCACCTATTATGTGCAGATGATGCTGTGCTTAGCGATAATATGAAAAAGGCAATTGGAGCTGCTGATGAAGTTTACTTTGAAGTGGACATGGACAACCTGCTGGACATGTTTGGTGCATTTACTAAAATGAAAATGAAAGGAGATACAACCCTGCATGAACTATTGACTGAAGAGGAATATACAAGAGTGAAAAATTATTTTGAAGAAAAGGGGGGCAATATGATCCCATTCAGCATGCTTGAAAAATATAAACCTATACTGGCTGCCTCCTTGTTGGAGAGTGGATCTCTTCCCTGCGAGCAAACCGCAGTAATGGAACAGGTGATCATGCAACATGCAAAGGAAAATGATAAAAAAATAAAAGGCCTGGAGACAATGGCATTTCAGGCGGGCATCCTGGATAGTATTCCTTACAAATTACAGGCAAAGCAATTACTGGAATACATTGATGAGGCAGGCAAGAAGAAGGGTGGAGAGGATAATGAACTGGCAGAAATGTGGAAAGCCTATAATGACCAGGATCTGAAAAAACTGGAAGACCTGACGATCAAGGGAGATATCGGGATCAATAATTATACTGATCTTTTATTATATCGCAGGAACAGCAACTGGGTAACGAAGTTGAAAACATTACTTCCCGGTAAATCATTGGTGGTAGCAGTGGGGGCGGGACATCTGCCAGGAGAAAAAGGTGTGATCAATTTATTGCGTAAAGCAGGCTATACACTTACGCCGGTAGAAAATAAGAGAGAGACAACCCGGGAGATATAAAAACTAATAGCTAATGGCTAACAGCTATTAGCTATTAGCCATTAGCTATTGTTCTAAAATTTCTCTAATCCAGAGAAAAAGAAACTACCTTCTATTTCAGCATTTTCATCACTATCACTTCCATGGACTGCATTTTCGCCAACGGAAGCTGCATATAATTTGCGGATAGTGCCTTCGGCTGCCTGGGCAGGGTTGGTAGCACCGATAAGTTCACGGAATGCGGCCACTGCGTTATCTTTTTCCAGAATGGCTGCGATGATAACGCCACTGCTCATGAATTCTACCAGCTCCCCGTAAAAAGGACGGGCTTTGTGTACAGCATAGAACTCGCCTGCTTTTTCGGCAGACAGCTTTGTCATTTTCAGGGCTACGATACGAAATCCTTCCTTGCTGATCCGGTCCAGTATCGCACCGGCATGACCATTTTTCATGGCGTCCGGCTTGATCATCGTGAATGTTCGATTAGTCATTAGAGTGTTTGCTTTTGGGGCGCAAAGCTACAACAATTTGGAAATTTTATGCAGTCTTAAATATCACTGAAAATTCCGGATCGCCGTTCGTCCCCACAGTAACCTGGAGGCAATCCAATAACCGCCAAACCCCTTATCTTCGCAGCCGTTTCATGAAACCCATACAAGATATATTCCCGCAATTGGCGCAGCCGAAAAAAGTGGTTATCACTACCCATCAGAAGCCAGACGCCGATGCAATGGGATCCTCGCTCGCCCTCGCTAATTTTTTGAAGCAATTAGGTCATTCGGTTACTGTTATTTCGCCCACCAACTGGGCCCGGTGGCTGGATTGGATGCCTGGTTGTAATGAGGTACTGGAATATGAGCCAAACCGGGCAAAGGCAGATGGGATCTTTGATGGGGCCGACTGGGTATTTTGCCTTGATTTCAACATATTCCACCGCACCAAAACCCTGACCAATAAATTAAAGTCTTTAAGCTGTGTCAGGGTATTAATTGATCATCACCAGGAACCTGATGAGGCTTCCTTTGATTACGGTATCAGTGATACGGGGAAAAGCTCTACCTGCGAGATGATCTATGATTTCATTGTGGCAGCAGGCTACCATACAAAGATCAATAACGATATCAGTGAATGCATTTATGCCGGAGTGATAGCTGACACAGGATCATTTCGATTTCCAGCAGCTAAAGCTTCCGTTCACAGGCTGGCAGCAGATCTGAAATCGATGGGATTGGATCACTCAAAAATCCATGAGAATCTGTACGACAATTTCCTTGAGAATAAACTGCGTTTTACAGGTCATGTGCTGCTCCATCGCATGGAAGTATTTTATGAATACAATACCGTTCTGGTGGCAATCAGCAAAGCAGACTTATTAAAATTTTATGTAAAGACCGGGGACACTGAGGGACTGGTGAATTTTCCACAAACCATAACTGGTATCAAACTGGTAGGACTGGTAATTGACCGGGATGAAGAAAGAAAATGGAGTTTTAGGAGCAAGGGAGATTTTGACTGCAATACCTTTGCCCGGAAATATTTTGAAGGGGGCGGACATTTCAACGCTGCAGGTGGAAGAAGCAGTGATTCGCTTGACGTGACAGTTCAGAAATTCAAGCAGGCAATGAAAGAAAATAAATCTTTATTACAATAATAATTCAAATGAAAAAAGTCAATTATTTCCTTTTGATGGTTATGGTCCTGGCAGGAGCAACAGCATGCAACCAGGTCAGCTATAAAAAAACAAAGACGGGCTTGCTGTACAAGATCATTCCTTCCAATAGTAAGGATTCATTGGTGAAGAATGGTCAGTGGCTGAAAATACATTTTACACAGAAGATCAATGAAGATTCTGTGCTACAGTCAACCTATGGCAAAATGCCTATTTACGTACAGCTGGTAGAAAATCCCACGCTGAACTATGATCCTGCTGAGGTATTTCCTTTCCTGAAGAAGGGAGATAGTGTAGTGATCGTTCAGTTTGTAGATTCGCTGATGGCAAAACAAAATAATCCTGGTGCTGCACTTCCTCCTTATATGAAAAAAGGAGACAAACTGAACCTGTATTTTACTGTGCTGGATGTATTGAAATCCGATAGTGCTTACCAGAATGATATGCAGAAAGAAATGGTTAAAGACAGGCCAAGGCAGGAGAAAGAACAGCATGAGCAAATGACTAAAATGAGAAAAGAGAGAATGGAACAGCAGGAAAAGGAATTTGCTGAATTGAAAAAAACCGGTGAAGATGTAAAGCAGATCAAAGTAGTGGAAGATTTCCTGGCAGCTAAAAAACTTACTGCCACCAAAACCGGCCATGGAACTTTTGTAGTGATCACACAGCAGGGTACAGGTCCTAAAGCTGAAGTTGGAAAATTCCTTACAGTAAAATATGCTGGAAAACATTTTGGAACAGATAGTATTTTCCAGGCAAATACTTATCCTGGTTTGGAATTAGGAGTAGGAGCTGTGATTCCCGGATGGGATGAAGGGTTACAATTATTCAATGAAGGAGGAAAGGGTACAATATATATTCCAGGCTTCCTGGCATATGGCAAGAATCCTCCCCAGGGTTCACCCTTTCAGGTAGATGAACCATTGGTTTTTGATGTAGAAGTTGTTAAAGTTTCTAATACTCCCGAATAAAGGTAAATACCTAGTAAAAAAAATGACACGGCTCAATCATTAGGTGATTGCTGTTTCAAAATAATTCTGCACCTTTGTACCGTCCGCCAGAAGCGGACGGTTTTTTTTGATTCGCGCAGATTGGCCCCGTTTTTAGTCCAACAATCCATTCTTACCCCTTCGAAATCTTCCAAACCGAACCTTCCCGTACTGAATAAATCATCCATTCCTTTGAATATCCGATCCATTGAGGAACTCTGGTTAAGAACTCTTGATCAATGATAAGCATTTGTTTAGACTCTGTCGTGACAAGTGCTTTTTCATTTTAGAAAGCTAATAGCTTATTTGTATAATGCACTGAGAAGCGTCACTGTTTCTCTTGCTTCCTTTACATCATGCACTCGCAGAATATTTGCCCCGTTTTCAATACCAATAGTATTCAATACGGTTGTTCCATTCAGCGCCTGTGATGCATCAGTCCCCAATGTTTTATAGATAGTTGATTTTCGTGAGAGGCCCAGCAGAATGGGGCAGTCGAGCATTTTTAATGCGGAAAGATTGCGAAGTAATTCAAAATTGTGAGCGATTGTTTTTCCAAACCCAAAACCCGGATCAACAATAATATCCTTTATACCTGCATTCCTGATCAGAGGAATATGATGAATAAAAAAGTCGAGCACTTCCCTGGTCACATCTTCATAATGGGCACTTTGCTGCATGGTGTCTGGCTTGCCTTTCATATGCATCAATACATACGGCACATTCAATGATGCCACCATGCTGATCATTGTTTCATCCATACTACCTGCGCTGATATCGTTGATAATACAGGCACCTGCAGCCACAGTTTCTTTGGCCACCAGTGCATAAAAGGTATCAATAGAAATAAATGCTTCCGGAAATCGCTTGTTCAGCGCTTCCACACTATCAATTACACGCTGCAATTCTTCGGTTGCGGTAAGGAGCGTACTTCCAGGACGTGTACTTTGTCCGCCAATGTCAATAATATCAGCACCTTCTTCCAGCATTTTTTCCGCCTGGGCAAGCACGGCATCGGTACCGGTAAACCGGCTACCCTGAAAAAAGGAATCGGGGGTACTGTTAATTATTCCCATAATCAACGGCTTTTCCCACACCAGCATCCTGCCGTTACAATTCAGCGTGAACATATTAACAGTTGTTTCTTATTTTTGAAGCTAAAGATAAAGAGAAGATAGTTCTAATGCCAACAACCGATCAGCAATACGACAGAGTAATCGCATCCTGTAAAGACATTTTCCTCAAAAAGAATAAAGACTATGGTACCGCCTGGCGGGTCTTGCGTACTATTTCCATTGCCGACCAGATATTCATCAAGGCTCAACGGATCCGTACTATCCAGGAAAAAGGATCCCAGAGAGTAGCAGATGATATCAGTACGGAATTCAGGGGTATCATTAATTATGCCCTGATCGGTCTGATCCAATTAGAACTGCCTGCCAATTCACCGGAGGAAATGGAATTGAATGAGGTTTCAGGATTATATGACCATCATGTCCGCGAAACCAAACTGGTGATGGAAGACAAAAATCATGATTATGGTGAAGCCTGGAGAAGCCTAAGCCAGGAAAGCCTGACTGACCTGATCCTGATGAAGCTTCAGCGTATTAAGCAGATCCTTTCAAATGAAGGAAAAACATTGATTAGTGAAGGAATAGATGCCAATTATCACGACATCATCAATTATGCAGTATTTGCCCTGATATTGAGGACAAGTCCTGCAGCTAATGGCCTTACAACTTAAAATATATCGATGAACCGAAACATATCATGTTGAGCTCCATCTGACCAAAATAAAATAAAAAATAACTGATGAAGGCACTGGTTACCATCTGCAGGATAGTTGTTGGACTACTTTTTATCTTTTCTGGTTTGGTAAAGGCCAATGATCCATTGGGTCTTGGCTATAAGATGCAGGAGTTTTTTGAGATTTGGAATACTTCTTTGGCAGGCGGTTCCTTCTTTTTGAAAACGCCATTGATCTCCCTTTTTGATTTACTTCATGAACACTCCCTGTTTCTTGCAGTAGTAATGATCGCGTTTGAGATCATTGCCGGAGCTGCGCTTTTACTGGGATGGCAGATGAAATTATTCAGCTGGCTTTTATTATTGCTCATCATATTTTTCACCTTCCTTACAGGATATGCTTATTTATCCGGCAAGTTCAAGAACTGTGGATGCTTTGGAGATTGCATTCCCATTACACCACTTACATCCTTTGGAAAGGATGTCATACTGACCATTCTTATCGTTTTCCTGTTTGTAAAGCGAAGGTTGATCAAACCCATTTTCCCCAGCAGGCTAACAACTGTTTTAATGTTGCTGGTTACCTTCTTAAGCCTGATCATTCAATGGTATGTATTAAATTATCTTCCGGTCTTTGATTGCCTGGCCTATAAAAAGGGCAAGAATATCCAGGAGCAGATGAAGATGCCTGCCAATGCTATTCCTGATAGCACGGTCATTACATTCGTTTATTCAAAAGGGGGGAAGCAGCTGGAATTTACGGCCGACAAATTCCCGGCAGATTTTGACTCCACCTATACATTTGTGAGCCGCTATGATAAAGTTGTAAGAAAAGGCGTAAACAATGAGCCACCCATCAAGGGGTTTGTATTAAATGGACTATCTGACCAGGATTCAACCAATATAGTTCTGGAACAGCCATTTGCCGTATTATTATACATCGACAATTTTGATGTGCCATTCCGCAAATGGGAAAAGGATTTAACTGATGTGAAGAACGCAGCCAAGGAAAAAGGAATTCCCGTTTATATCATTACCAGTCGCATGCAGGACGTGATCACTAAATTGAAAGGCACGGCGTTAGGTGATATCCAGCTATTCAAAAGTGATAATACCGCCATCAGAACTGCTGCGCGAACAAGTCCCTGTATATATCTAATAGCCAAAGGCACCATACTGGATAAATGGAGTTATCTCCGTGCTGGTGCAGCCGTTAAAAGGATAAAAACAGTGGTAATTGAAAATTCAGGAATTAAGGAACCGGCAGTAATAGATTCGTCGAAAATCGTACCTCCGGTTGATACCTCTGCCAATAATAAAATA
>Ga0207648_10007354_pt1 | contig 10844 bp, 10 predicted proteins | sample KBSMisM32_FD_184310 | JGI IMG/M metagenome (GOLD analysis project Ga0207648, IMG submission 184310) | Miscanthus rhizosphere microbial communities from Kellogg Biological Station, Michigan, USA - KBS Miscanthus M3-2 (SPAdes) (version 2) | ecosystem: Host-associated > Plants > Roots >... | reverse complement strand
GATGACGCCGGCCTTGGCAGTGGTGCCGCCCATGTCGAAGGCGATGGCGTTCTTGAGCCCGATGCGATCGCACAAAGCCTTGGTGCCGGTCACGCCCGCCGCGGGTCCGGATTCCAGCATCCGGATGCACGCGCTCTGCGCCTCATGAACGCCGAACAGGCCGCCGGTGGATTGCACGATCAGGAATTCGCCTGCAAAGCCGGCGGCATCAAGATGGTCGCCCATCTCGCCGAGATAGCGTCGCACGCGTGGTCCGATATAGGCATTCGCCGCCGCCGTCGAGGTGCGCTCGAACTCACGATACTCCTGCGACAGCTCGTGCGAGGCCGTGACGAAAAGATCGGGATGGCTCTCGGCGATGATCGCCTTTGCCCGCTGCTCGTGCGCGGGATTGCGGTAGGAGTGCAGGAACAGGATGGCCACCGCCTCTACGCCGCGACCGACCGCGTCGGCCGCCGCCGCCCGTACCGCATCCTCATCGAGCTTGATCAGCACTTTCCCCTGCGAGTCCATGCGCTCGCTGAGCTCGTAACGCAGATCACGCTCGATCAACGGCTCGTGGCGGCGAAAGAACAGGTTGTAGGATTCCGGCCGGTTCACGCGGCCGATCTCGTAGATATCGCGAAAGCCTTGCGTGGTGAGAAGCGCGCAGGTTGCCCCGGTGCGCTCCAGAATCGTGTTGATCGCGACGGTGGTGCCGTGAAGAAAAAGCCGCGCGGCGCGAAACTGCGCTCCCGCTTTGGTCACTCCATTTTCGATGCCGGTGACGAGCCGCGTCGGCGTGGTCAGCGTTTTTCCGAGGCGAAGCTCCCCGGTCGTCTCGTCGAAAGCAGCGACGTCGGTAAAAGTCCCGCCCACGTCGGCCGACAGCCGAATCTGACCCAGCTCCATCGTGCTCAAGAACTCCGCGCGGCCGACCGGCGAAAACGACGATATCAACCGCGTCCCTGCGCCGCAACGCCGGCCATCTCCTCACCGTCCACGACCGCTTTGTTGCGCAGCGCCGGCATCACGTCGTTGGCGAAGAGGCCGATCGAGCGCAGGCTCTCTGCCAGCGTCAAATCGCCGAAGGCGAACTGGCCCACCATGTAGTTGCAACCGGTTTCTTCGAGCTGTGCGGACAGGAATTTTGCCACCGTCGCCGGCGAGCCGGCGACACCCTGGCCGCGCTCGACCACGAGGTCGAAGGTCGCGGGGCGGGGATGCGATTGCGCGCGCTCGTGCCGCCGGAACAGATGGGTAAAGCTCGCGTGCCAGAGCAGGTAGGCGCGGCGCGCCAGCGCCATCGCCTCGGCGTCGGTGGGCGCGACGACGATGAAGCGCCCGAGGCCGAGCTTGGGGAAAGGCACCGCGTGCCCGTGGACCTGCGGCCAGATCGAGCGATAGCGATCGATGGACAGACGCGTTTCCTTCGGAGGGTCGAGACTGACGACGTTGAGATTGCGCCGCGCCGCGCGTTCGGCGCTGTCCGGCATGTGCACGCCGTACCAAATCGGTGGATGCGGTTTCTGCAGCGGCTCGATTTCCATCGGCACGTCTTGGAAGGAAAATCGCTTGCCCTTGAAATTGAGCACCTTGTGCGTCAATCCACGCATCACGAGTTCGACCGCTTCCGCGTATACTTCCTGGGCGTCATCCGGGTTGGCGCCGTAATATTCGAGCTCGATCGGCACCGAGCCGCGTCCAAAGCCGATCTCCAGCCGACCCCTGCTCAACTGGTCGAGCATGCAGATTTCCTCGATCAGCCGCAGCGGATGGTGCAGCGGCATCGCCCAGACCAGCGGCCCGAACCGAAGGTTGCTGGTGCGCTGCGCGACCGCGCTCAGGAACACGCTCGGCGAAGGTGCCATGCCGAGCGGCGTCGAGTGATGCTCGGCGAGATGGTAGGCGTAGAATCCCGCGCGGTCATAGGCTTCCGCAATCTTGAGACGATCCTCATAGTAGTCCGCAAGCGGACCGCCGTAGCGGTCGAGGTGATCGAAAATCCCGAATTCCATATTGTCTCCGCGCCACACTAGGTCGGTGATCCATCTTGATCATTTGTGCGGAAGGGGCAACGGCAATGATCGGCCTCACTGCGCCCCATCTCTGAGCTTCTCCAAACCGACGGCCTCCACGAGTTGCGTCCAACGCGCTACGTCGGCGCGAACGAACTCGGCAACCTCGGCGGGGGCATAGTCCGGAGGCGTCTCCATTCCGACGGCCAGCAGACGCTGCTGAACGTCCGGCTTGAGCAGCGCACGTGCGATCTCGCGATTGAGCTTCCGCACGATCTCTGTCGGCGTATGGGCCGGCGCCAGAAAGCCTCCCCAGCCCGGCATCACGAAAGTCGGATAGCCGGATTCGACCATGGTCGGGAGGTCAGGCAGCAAGGTCGAGCGCTCGGCAGTGGTGACCGCGAGCCCGCGCACCGTACCGGATACGATCTGCGCTTTCGCCGTCGTCGATACGCCCACGAACATCTGCACCGTTCCGCTCACCGCGCCCATCATGGCTGCGTTCACGTCGCGATATGGAACGTGCACCACATTCACGCCGGCCAACCTGTTCAAGGTCTCACAGGCGAGATGCGGTACCGTGCCGATGCCGGCGGATGCGCAGTTGAGACCACCGGGGCGCGACTTCGCCAAGGCGACGAGATCGGCGACAGAGCGGGCGGGCACGCTCGGATGCACGACGAGCGCGTAGGAAATCAGCCCGAGAATCGAGACCGCTTCGAACTCTTTCACCAGATCGTAGGACGCGAGCTTCATCGCCGCGTTGAGCGTGTATGTGGGGGTAGCGAACAGGAGTGTGTGGCCGTCGGGATCGGCGCTTGCCACCGCTGCAGCCGCGAGCTTTCCGCCGGCGCCCGGGCGCGGCTCCACAATGACCGGCTGACCCCAGGACTGCTGCAGATGTTCGCCGACGATGCGAGCGAATACATCCGGACTGGGACCGACGACGATCTTGATCGGCCGGTTGGGAAACACCTGTGCCCACGCCGGAGCCGACAACGGACCTGCTGTCAGCGCGACCAATATCGTCGCGGCAAATATTGTATAGCTTGCGAGCATCAGGCGTGGCTGCCTCGCTGGGTCCCCGAGCTGCACGATTGTTTTTCCTCCCCGGAGTTTCCGATGGATGTTACGCGGGGGTCTCGCCCCATGTCGGGCCATGTTTCGGCAAGCGTCAAGGACAAAGGAGACACCATGATGAGCGACATCCCGAGGCCGATCCGGCGCGTGGTGACCGGGAACGATGCACAGGGCCGCTCACGCGTTCTGTTCGATAGCGCCGCGCCCAATGTCAATCCGGGCGCAGTCGTCCGCGGCACCTGCATGACGGATGTTTGGGTATACAAACACTCGCCGGCACCGATTTCCGGAGATCACGACGACGGCAATCTGCCGTTTCATTTCGAGCCCCCCGCCACGGGCGGGCACCTGCGCGTCGTTCAGTCCCCGGCGAAGCCCCCCGGTTACGACCCGGCGCATGACCCAGCCGCGGTGCCGGTGCATCCGCCGCGGCGCCGACCCGATGGCGTATGGGACCGCGGCGGACAGAACGCCTTCAGCTCGCCCATCCATAAATCCGAGACCGTCGACTATGGCATTCTGCTCGCGGGCGAGCGTGTGCTCGTGCTCGACAGCGGCGAGCTGGTGATGAAGCCAGGCGACGTCGTCGTGCAGCTCGGCAACTGGCACGGCTGGACCAATCCCCGCGTCGGCAGCCTCATGGCGTTCGTCATGATGGGAGCGAAGTTTGAGGAGTGAAGCGCCAAAGCCCGTCCGCCGGATCGTCACCGTCGACGACCACAGCGGAAAATCCCGGGCGATCCACGACGGACCGGCGTCCGACGTGCGTACCGATCCGGCACGGCCGGGTTTCGCCTCGACGCGGATCTGGGTCACCGACGCAACGCCGGTGAGGATCACGCGCGCACGCGACCCCTTGGCGCTGCCGCACAGCATCGAGCCGCCGCCGCGCGGATCGGTCTGCCGGATCGTCACCATTCCGCCGGACGCCACGTTCCGGGACAAGGTCGGCGCGGACGAGGTCGCGGCATTCTTTCGCGCCATGGGTTCACCCGCCGCGTCGACCTACTCGGCCGCAGCACCGCACCCCTATATGCAGAAAACGCGTACGCTGGATTTCTGCCTGATCCTCGAAGGCGAAATCACGCTCGTGCTCGACACCGCCGAGGTGCCGCTTGCAGCCGGTGACACCGTGGTGCAACGGGGGACCAAACACGCCTGGAGCAATCGGTCGAACCGAGTTTGCACCATCGCGATCTCATCGCACGACGCGGCGGATTGAGACGAGACCGCACGCAGCGCGGAGCCCCGCACGACGAGACGCCCTCAGGGCTAGCGATCAACCGTCGCGCGGATATAGGCCCAGATCGATTCGATCTGCTCCACGTCGAGCGCGCCGCGCCAGGGCGGCATCTGTCGCTTGCCGTCGAGCACCGCGCTCACGAATCGATCGTGGTCTTCGCTGCGCAGACGGCGGAGATCGAAGGTCACGCCGCCACTGGTGTTGCGCAGGCCTTCGCCGTGGCAGTTCGAGCAATAGTCGGAATAGACCCGTTCGCCGGCGGCGACCTGCGCCGGACTCGCGGTTTGGGCGAGCGACACGCAAGGCCAGATGATGAAGGAGATAGCGGCGGCCGCGCCCAGGGATCGCAAGGTCCGATACTTCATTCCTCGTCCGATACTCGACTTACGATCGCATCGCGCGGTGCCGGCCCCCATCTCCGCCGACTAAACGGATTCGGTGAGTTGGACGCAGAACAGTTGCAACGCGCACGGTGTGCTCCCCTCCGCCTTGTGGTTCTCGGGGTGGTTTTCCTGAGATAGCGTTGATGACAGGCAGTTCATAACACATTGATTTTCCTTGCGCCAATGCGGCCGGCGTATCGCCGTCGCTCCTGTCATTTCATTTTCTAGCGTCAATGAGCGGGTGGCCTTCACCAGCACTACTATCGAATCTATTTTAGTTTTCGGTACAGACAGGTTCCTCTTCTTCTGAAAGATCTCCATGCGATTGACTGTGTTGGCCGCTCTTCTCTTGCTCATCCTTGGAGGTTCTGTCCGATCCGGATCGGAGATGATCTGCGTGGAGGACCCGAATTATGTCACGCTAGCCAGCGTGGTCGCGTCTTATGGGCTCTCCACATCGGCGTATTCCGGGAATGAGGAGCTGAGCGCAACTGGGGGATCCTCGTCGCTCGTGGTGCGGGCGGATAGCCGGCAGGCCCTCATCAATGGCGTGCGGCATTGGCTTTCTTATCGGGTGCGACAGGCTGAAGGGGGCCTCGCCATCTCGCAGGTGGACGTGACCCGAACCCTCGCGCCGGCACTGCGGCCTGAAGCGGTTTCGGGACTCCGTCCGGTCACGACGGTGGTGCTCGACGCCGGCCACGGCGGTCATGACCGCGGCGCGCTCAGCCCATTCGGCGATGAAAAGGATTTTGCGCTTGACGTGGTGGGACGGGTCCGGAGAAAGCTTAGAGCGGCAGGGCTGAGGGTCGTGCAATCACGCGACTCGGACGTCTTTATTCCCCTCGAGGCCCGGCCGGCCCTGGCCAGAAAATATCGGAACGCGATCTTCGTCAGCATTCATTTCAATGCCGCCCGTCGGGAGAGTGCAGCCGGGCTGGAAATCTTCGCCATCGCGCCGCAGGGTGCGCCACCAACCGGACAACGGCAACCTGAGGCCCACGACTGCCAGCACGAAAACGGCCATGCCTTGGAACCGGTCAATCTGGTTTTGGCGACAACTCTCTATCAGACTGTCTTGGGCAAGCTTTCCTCTTTTGATCGCGGGGTGAAGCGTGCTCGCTTTGCCGTCCTGAGAGAAGCCACCGTGCCGGCCGTGCTTATCGAAGGCGGATTTCTCACCGAGCCGACCGAGGCGGCCCAGATCGCCTCTGCCAACTGGCGCCAACAGTACGCTAACGCGATTGCGGCTGGCATTTGGGAATACAAGAGGCTCGCAGAGCGGCGGGTTCTGCCACGCCGGGCTACGGACTATGGCCGGCCCACCACCACCGAATTCGTGCCGGAGGATTAGCCGTCGGGGCCCGAGGCCGAGATTTCGGGGCTCACCAGGACGCGATATTGCAATCGCGCACTCAAGTGGAGCTGCCGATTTAGAGGATTGCCGTTAACCAGGCGGATGAGAAGGCCGCGATGCAGGATAGATCACGGCCATCACCTCGTGCACGGGACGCCGGCGCAGCGTCGCCGGATGCCGTAGCGACTCGCCGAGGACCGCCCGTGCATAACTCGGCTTTCGTCGGCGGCTTGGCGCGAAGAAGCGCCGTCTCGTGCTGACCCTGTTCGAACGGAAGCCGCTTCAGTCCTCGAACAGCTTGAAGGTCCACAGTGAGCCGCCAGCAGGAACCTTGGCGACGTTGGGATCGCCCATCTTGAGCGCGTAGACGCCACCGATCCCGCTGGTCACGGTGACGTATTGCTTGCCGTCCTTTTCCCATGTGATGGGCTGACCGACGATGCCGGACGGCGTCTGGAACTGCCAGACGATCTTTCCGGTGTCGGCGTCGACGGCAATGAACTCGCCCGTCAACATGCCGGTGAACACGAGGCCGCCGGCGGTCGCCAAGGCACCGGCGATGTTCGGGCTCTTGAACGGCAGCTCCCACTTGGCCTTGCCTGTGAGCGGATCGGTCGCCCGCAGAAGGCCGCGCTTGTCGGCATCGAACGCCGCCGGGAATTTCACGCCGTAGTGCGGCTGGCCGGCCTTGAGATTGGCCACCTGCTCGACCGGAGCGGGTTCGTAGTCCATGCCCCACTCGTTGGTGTTGATGTAGAGGAGCCGCCGCGTCGGATCGAAGGCCATCGGTCCCCAGTTCTTGCCGCCGGAAACCGCCGGATAGATCCGTTGCTTCTCGCCCTTGTCGACCACGGCTTTGGTCTCGGCGCTCCATACCGGTCGGCCGGTCTCCTTGTCGATGCCGTCGGCCCAATTGACCTTGACGAAAGCATTGGCGGCGACAAGCTTGCCGGTCGCGCGCTCGATCACATAGAGATAGCCGTTGCGGTCCGCATGCATGACGACCTTGCGGGTACCGCCGTCGACGGGAAGGTCGGCCAGGATCCATTCGTTGACGCCGTCGTAGTCGAACGGATCGCCCGGCGTCATCTGGAAGTGCCAGACCACCTTGCCGGTCTTGGGCTGAAACGCCAGCACGGAGTTGGTGTAGAGATTGTCGCCCTTGCGATTGAGCGGATTCCACGGCGCCGGATTGCCGGTGCCCCAGTAGACCAGATCAAGGTCGGGATCATAGGAACCGGTGATCCAGGTCGAGCCGCCGCCCTGTTTCCAGGTATCGCCGGGCCAGGTCTCGGAGCCGGGCTGGCCCTTCTCGGGAATCGTATAGGTGCGCCAGAGCGATTTACCGGTCTGCGCATCGAACCCTTCGAGATAGCCGCGGATGCCGTATTCCGCGCCCGCAACTCCCGCAATGACGACGCCGTTCGCCACCAGCGGCGCGACCGTCATGGAGTAGCCGTCCTTCGGATCCGACGACTTCGTGCGCCAGACCTCTTTGCCGGACTTGGCATCGAGCGCGATCACATTGGCGTCAAGGGTTGTGCGATAGAGCTTGCCGTCGAACAGCGCCGCGCCGCGATTGACGATGCCGCAGCAAACGACGCGCGTCGTCTCCGGCGGATATTCGATCATGGTCTTCCAGATTTCCCGGCCGGTCAGCGCATCGACCGCCACGGTCTTCTCATGGTCGGTCAGAAAGACCACGCCGTCCTTCACCAGGGCCTGGCCCTCGAGACCGCGATTGTCGGCAAGACTGTAGGACCAGGCCGGCACCAGCCGCTTGACGGTCTGACGATTGATCTGAGTGAGCGGGCTGAAGCGGTGCTGGCTATAGCCCATGCCGTAGGTCAGCACGTCACCCGGCGTCTTGTCGTCGTTCTTGAGCTCGTCGGCGGTTTGAGCGAGCGCCGCCACCGGAATTGCCGCACTCACGAGCGCGGCCAGCAGTGTAGATCGCATCATGATGTCTCCTCCTCTTCAAGACCGGCCGCGTTGTTGTTGTTATCCGCCCGATCGGCGGAGCCGTCCGATGATGCGACTATAGCGCGCGCCTGCGACGATGTGGACGGGAAAGTGCCGGTGCGCCGTTGACGTCGGCAAGCCGACGGCATTTGCAAGCGCCGCTGGCTATGGCATCGTCGCGCTATGCGTCCGATGCTGCATCTCGTCCTGACAGCCATCATCGTGATTGCCGGCGCGATCAACGCCACGGCTGCCGATCGCATACGTCTTGCAGTGCAAAAAACCGGAACGCTGGCGTGGGAACTCGACGTGATCAAGACCCATGGTCTCGATCGCAAGCTTGATCTTCTGATCGAACCGATCGAGCTGGCCTCGACCGAAGCCGGCAAGATCGCGCTCAAGGGCGGCTCGGCCGATCTGATGCTGTCGGACTGGTTGTGGGTCGCGCGCGAGCGCTCGTTGGGCGACGGCCTGGTGTTCTATCCCTCCTCCAGCACCCTCGGCGCGGTGATGGTCCCGGCGCAATCCCCGATCCGGGAGCTCATCGATCTCAAGGGCAAAAAGCTCGCAATCGCCGGCGGCCCGCTCGACAAAAGCTGGCTGCTGCTGCAGGCGCTGGCACGCCGCTCCGGCATCGATCTCAAGAAGCAGGCCACGATCGTCTATGGTGCCCCGCCGCTCCTGGCGGAGAAAGCGCTGCAAGGCGAGAGCGACGCCATGTTGACGTTCTGGAATTTCTGCGCCGATCTCGAAAGCAAGGGACAAAAGCGCGCGATCGCCATGGACGACGTCATGAAAGGCCTCGGTGCAAAGGGACCGGTCGCCATCGTCGGTTACACCTTCGAGGGTGCCTGGGCAGCGCGCAATCGATCGGCGGTCGATCGCTTCCTCGAGGCGGCGCGCCAAGCCAAGGACATTCTGGCGTCGTCGGAGGCCGAATGGCAGCGGCTTTCCCCGCGCATCCGCGTCACCGATGCGAGCGCGCTCGCGATCTACCGCCAACGTTACGGCGAAGGCATCGTGCGGCGTCCGATTGCCGAAGAGGAGGCCGATGCACGGGCCCTCTACCGCGTCCTCGCCGAGATCGGCGGCGCTGAGCTGGTCGGGCCGGCGCGCGAGCTCGCGGCTGGAACATTCTACCGCCCCGCCGCGGGGGAGTGAATTTGGGCGCGAGGCTCATCTCCCTCATTCTGCTCATCGCGGCCTGGTATGCCGGCTCGCAGATGGCCGGTGCGCGGCTGCTTCCGGACCCGCAGGCGGTGGCGCTCGCCATCGTGGATGAAGCCCGCTCGGGCGCGCTCGCCTTCAATCTCGGCGCCACGCTCGCACGCGTCGCGGTGGCGTTCACCCTCGCCATGGCACTCGGCTCGGTGATCGGCCTGGTGATGGGCCGGTCCCGGCTCGCCGACCGGTTGGGCGATCCCTGGCTGATCGTGCTGCTCAACCTGCCGGCGCTGGTGATCATCGTGCTCGCCTATGTCTGGGCGGGACTGACGGAAACCGCCGCGATCGCGGCTGTGGCGTTGAACAAGCTCCCGATCGCGACCGTGACCGTGCGCGAAGGCGCGCGCTCGCTCGATCGCGCCCTCGACGACATGGCGCAGGTGTTCCGCATGGGGGCGTGGACCCGCATGCGCCACGTCGTATTGCCGCAGCTCGCGCCCTACCTCGCCGCAGCCGCCCGTTCCGGACTGTCGCTGGTCTGGAAGATCGTGCTCATTGTCGAGCTGCTCGGGCGTCCCAACGGCGTCGGCTTCGAGATCGGCGTTGCATTCCAATTATTCGACGTCACCCGTATCCTGGCCTATGCTCTCGCCTTCGTCGCCGTCATGTTGGCGATCGAAACGTTTCTGGTGCAGCCGCTTGAACGACATGTCTCCCGCTGGCGTCCGAAACCGGCTTGACGTCAGCATCAAGCAAAAATCCTATCGCGCTGCGTCAGGAGAACAACACCTGGTGCTCGGCGAGCTTGCGTTCAGCCTCGGCAACGGCGAAGTGGCCGCGCTGGTGGGCCCCTCGGGCTGCGGCAAGACCACGTTGTTGCGGATCATTGCCGGGCTCGACAGCGACTTCGAGGGCAGCGTAGCGCTGCCCGCGCACGGCATGCTCGGCATGGTGTTCCAGGAGCCGCGGCTGCTGCCGTGGCGCACGGTCGAGCAGAACGTACGGCTTGCCGCGCCGCGGGCGACCGATGCCGCGCTCGGCACCCTGTTCCAGGCGCTCGGCCTCACGGCCCATCGCGACCATTTTCCCGGCGAACTTTCGCTCGGGCTCGCCCGGCGGGTGGCGCTGGCACGCGCCTTCGCGGTCGAGCCCGATCTTCTCCTGCTCGACGAGCCGTTCGTATCGCTCGACGACGCGCTGGCGGCGCGGCTGCGCGACGAGCTTGCCGACCTCGTCAACCGCCGCCCCATCACCACGCTGCTGGTGACGCACAACGTCGAAGAAGCCATCGGGCTCGCCGACCGGCTGCTGCTGCTATCCCTCAGTCCCGCGCGCGTCCTCGCCGATGTTCCGGTCACACGGCCACGCACCCCGCGCACCCCGCAGGAGCTTGCCGCCATGCGCGAGGAGATCGCGAAGCGGATCAACGGGGCTTCGCTTTGAGTCTTCCGCTGTCATGCCAAAGCGCCGCGAATGCGGCCTGGACGCGGTACTAGGGCGTGCTACTCATATATCCAGCTTGGAAAGTGCGACTCCCTGAATGTCCGCTTGCCCCCTTAATGCGAACATTCGTCAGCGCAATCAGCAGGTCCGCTTGGTGCCATGTGTGGACGGCTCCGAGTTGGCAAGAGCTTTCTTCACGTAAGCAGCATTGGTCG
>Ga0207648_10007353_pt1 | contig 10845 bp, 10 predicted proteins | sample KBSMisM32_FD_184310 | JGI IMG/M metagenome (GOLD analysis project Ga0207648, IMG submission 184310) | Miscanthus rhizosphere microbial communities from Kellogg Biological Station, Michigan, USA - KBS Miscanthus M3-2 (SPAdes) (version 2) | ecosystem: Host-associated > Plants > Roots >... | reverse complement strand
GTTCCCGATGCTGCTGCTGATCGGCGTGTGGATCTTCTTCATGCGCCAGATGCAGGGCGGCGGTCGCGGCGGCGCGTTCAGCTTCGGCAAGAGCAAGGCGCGGATGCTCGACGAGGCGAACAACACGGTGACGTTCGCCGACGTCGCGGGCTGCGACGAGGCGAAGGAGGAAGTCGCCGAGCTGGTCGAGTTCCTGCGCGACCCGTCCAAGTTCCAGAAGCTCGGCGGCCGCATCCCGCGCGGCGTGCTGATGGTGGGCTCGCCGGGCACCGGCAAGACGCTGCTCGCGAAGGCGATCGCCGGCGAGGCGAAGGTGCCGTTCTTCTCGATCTCGGGCTCCGACTTCGTCGAGATGTTCGTCGGCGTCGGCGCCGCGCGCGTGCGCGACATGTTCGAGCAGGCGAAGAAGAACGCGCCGTGCATCGTGTTCATCGACGAGATCGACGCGGTCGGCCGCCAGCGCGGCGCGGGCCTGGGCGGCGGCAACGACGAGCGCGAGCAGACGCTCAACCAGCTGCTCGTCGAGATGGACGGTTTCGAGGGCAACGCCGGCGTGATCGTGATCGCCGCGACCAACCGGCCCGACGTGCTCGACCCGGCGCTGCTGCGGCCCGGCCGCTTCGACCGCCAGGTCGTCGTGCCGCTGCCCGACATCCGCGGCCGCGAGCAGATCCTGCTCGTGCACATGCGCAAGGTGCCTATGGCGCCCGACGTCAAGGCCGACATCATCGCGCGCGGCACGCCCGGCTTCTCGGGCGCCGACCTCGCGAATCTCGTCAACGAGGCGGCCCTGTTCGCCGCGCGCTCGAGCAAGCGGCTCGTCGACATGGACGACTTCGAGCGCGCCAAGGACAAGATCATCATGGGCGCCGAGCGGCGCTCGATGGTGATGCCGGAGGAAGAGCGGCGCAACACGGCCTACCACGAGTCGGGCCACGCGATCGTCGCGAAGCTCCTGCCGAAGACCGACCCGGTGCACAAGGTCACGATCATCCCGCGCGGGCGCGCGCTCGGCGTGACGATGCAGCTGCCGACCGAGGACCGCTACAGCATGGACCGCAACCACATGCTGAACATGATCTCGGTGCTGTTCGGCGGGCGGATCGCCGAAGAGATCTTCATGCACCAGATGACGACCGGCGCGTCGAACGACTTCGAGCGCGCGACCCATCTCGCCCGCGACATGGTGATGCGCTACGGCATGAGCGACCTGATGGGCCCGATGGTCTATGCCGACAACGAAGGCGAGATCTTCCTCGGCCGCTCGGTGACGCGCACCGTCAACATGTCCGAAGAGACGATGAAGAAGGTCGACGCCGAGGTGCGCAAGATCATCGACGGCCAGTACGCCGTCGCGCGGAAGCTCCTCGAGGACAACCGCGACAAGGTCGAGGCGATGGCGAAGGCGCTGCTCGAGCTCGAGACGATCGACGCCGAGCAGATCGACGACATCATGGCCGGCAAGCCGCCGCGGCCGCCGAAGCCCGTGCCGGCGCCGTCGTCGAGCGCCCCCGGCGGCCCCACGCCGACGGCCCCTCCCGCGCCGCACCCGGCCTAGGGAACATCCCCCGAAGCGCGCTTCGCGCGCCTCCCCCCAAGGGGGCCGGCGCCCTTGGGGCGGCCCGGCGGGCGCCGAGTATCGCGGCTAGCGTCGCACCGCGAGGATCGCGGGCGGCGCGGCGCGGTTCTCGCGCGCGACGGCGTCCGCCAGCGCGCGCTTTTCTTCAGCGTCCTTGCCGCGCCCCAAGGTATCGAGCGCCTGCGCCCAGTCGCGCAGCGCGTTCGGATCGTGCGCGTCGAGCGCGCGCGCCTTCTCGAAATGCGGGAGCGCCTCGGCCGGCTTGCGTTGCGCGAGCAGCACGCGGCCCACGCCTGCGTGACCCTCGCCCCACCAAGGATCGCGGCGCGTCGCGTCCTGCATGCGCGAAAGCGCCTCGTCGACGCGCCCGAGCGCGAGCAGCGACTGGCCCCAGCGCAGCGAAGGTTCCGACATCGTGACGATCTGCGGCGCGGCGCGCGCGTAGTCGCGGACCGCTTCGGCGTGGCGGCCGGTCGCGGCCAGGCCCATCGCGCGTGCCAGGATCGGCAACGGATTCTCAGGATGCGAGGCGACCATGCGCTCGGCCATCGCGAGCGCCTCGGCGCCCCGTTCGAGGCGCGCGAGCGAGGCGATGACCATGTAGCGGAAGTCCGTGTCGTCGAGCCCCGGGTGGCCCTTCAGGTACGCCTGCGCCGTTGCCAGCGCGTCGGCGTACCGGTGCAGGTAGTACTCCGCGTTCGAGAGGGTCATCCACGCGGCGGCGTTGGCCACGTCGCGCCGGATCGCCGCGATCGCGTAGTCGCGCGCCTCGTCGTAGCGGTTGAGCTGCGCGAGCTCGTTCGCCCGCGCGGAGAGCGCCACCGACGACGACGATCGGTCGGGGGCCTCGACCGGGACGAGCGCATTGGCTTCGTCGACGCGCCCCGACCAGTACAGCGCGGTGACCAGCTCCGCACGGATGCGCGGCGAAGCCGGCCAGCGCGCCTGCGCGTCGCGGTAGAGCGCGATCGCGTCGTCGTGCCTGCCCTGCGCGAAGCGCACGAGGGCTAGCGTGCGCACCGCCTTCTCGTCGTCGTCGGCGTCGCCGTTGGTCAGGATCCGGTCGATCAGCGCGAGCGTGCGCGGGAATCGCCGCTCGTCGAGCTCGACCATGTAGAGGTAGTCGAGCATCGTGTCCGGACGCGTCAGGCGCAGGACGTCGTGCGCCGCGCGTCGGATCAGCGTCGCGGCGTCGCCGTCCTCCTGCAGCGTCTCGAGCGTTCGGTCGGGCTCGGGCTGCCCGTCGCGCACGGTCATGCGCAGCGCCTTGCCTTCGCGCACGATCTCGCCGCGGATGCGGTTCTCCGGGAGCCCGAGCATCTGGCGCGAGTAGCGGGCGATCGACCGGATCGACACGCCCGCCGACGTCACCTGGATGTCGGCCTGCGCCGTGCCGGTGTCGACGACCCCCCGATCGCGCGACGCCGATACCGCGTGCTCGATCCGGTGAATCTCGTCGAGCAGCCGCTGGCCGATCACCGCGGACGAGTAGCCGTCGTCGACGAGGTCCTTGGGCGCCGAGAACGCGTCGAGCGTGTGCACGTCGCGCCGGAACTCGCGCACCAGCGCGACGACCAGCGCTAGGAGCGCGACGACGAGGACGACCGACAGGACGGTCGAGAAGACCGCGCCGGCGGATTCGGCGACGCGCGTGATGGGCAGCGGACCGTGCGACGCGTCGGGCGTCCGGCGCAGCAGGAAGCGGCTGGTCGGCAGCTTCGCGATGCGCTCGACGCCGGCCCCGGGCCGGAACCATTGACGCTTGAGCGGGTTCGGCATGCGCTCCCCTTGAGCGTGGGGCGGACGATACACTAGCCGCGCGATGACGACAGCCCCGCCCCGACGCCTGGTCGCCGGCCGCCACGCGCTCGACCTCACGCGCCCGCGCGTGATGGGGATCCTCAACGTCACGCCCGATTCGTTCTCCGACGGGGGCCGCTTCCTCGACCGGACGCTCGCGATCGCTCATGCCCGCGCGATGCTGGCCGACGGCGCGGACCTCGTCGACGTCGGCGGCGAGTCGACGCGGCCCGGCGCCGTGCCGGTCGGCGAGGCCGAGGAGATCGACCGCGTGGTCCCGGTCATCGAGGCGCTCGTGAGCGACGGCGCCATCGTTTCGGTCGACACGATGAAGCCCGCCGTCATGCGTGCGGCGATCGCGGCCGGCGCGTCGATGGTCAACGACGTGCGCGCGCTGCGCGAGCCCGGCGCCCTCGAGGCGGTGGCGCAAGGCGGCGTGGCCGTGTGCCTGATGCACATGCGCGGCACGCCCGCGTCGATGCAGGAAGCGCCCGAGTACGTCGACGTCGTCGCCGACGTGCGCGGCTTCCTGATGTCGCGTGCCGGGGCCTGCGAAGCGGCGGGCATCGCGCGCGAGCGCATCGCGATCGACCCGGGCTTCGGCTTCGGCAAGACGAAGGCGCACAACCTGGCCCTGCTGGCGCGGCTGGGCGACATCGCCGCGCTGGGCTACCCGGTGCTCGCCGGGCTGTCGCGCAAGTCGACGCTCGGCGCGATCACCGGCCGGCCCGAGGAGGGGCGCGTCGCCGCGAGCGTGGCGGCGGCGCTGATCGCCGTCGAGCGCGGCGCGTCGATCCTGCGCGTGCACGACGTGCAGGAGACCGTCGATGCGCTGAAGGTCCTCCACGCCGTCGTTCATGCAGGCGATATCGCGACGAAGGTGAAGCCATGATCCGCAAGCTCGCGTCGGGCGGGTACCGCCTCTATTCGCGCAAGGTCGACCCGAAGACCGGCAAGCGCCGCAACCTCGGCACGTTCAAGACGCGCGCGGCGGCCGAAAAGCACGAGCGCGAGGTCCAGTTCTTCAAGCGGCGCGGATGACTTCGGGGCGCATAATCGCGCCTGGCGTAGGGGAGAACGAACGGGAATGAAGCGCGAGTACTTCGGCACCGACGGCGTGCGCGGCCGCGTCGGCGAGGCGCCGATCACGCCCGAGCTCGTGATGAAGCTCGGCTGGGCCGCGGGCCGCACGTTCGCGGCGGATCCGCGCCGGCCCGCCGGGCGTCCCGCGGTGCTGATCGGCAAGGACACGCGAATCTCGGGCTACCTGCTCGAGGCGGCGCTCGAGGCGGGCCTTTCGGCCGCGGGCGTCGACGTCGCGCTCTGCGGCCCGCTTCCGACGCCGGGCATCGCGTACCTGACGCGCGCGCTGCGGCTCACCGCGGGCATCGTGATCAGCGCGTCGCACAATCCGTACGACGACAACGGCATCAAGTTCTTCGGCGCGAACGGCCAGAAGCTCGCCGACGCGACCGAGGTTGCGATCGAGAAGGCGATGGAAGCGCCGCTCGACTGCGTCCCGTCCGCCGAGCTCGGCAAGGCGCGCCGCGTCGCCGATGCGGCGGGACGCTACGTCGAGTTCTGCAAGGCGACGTTTCCGCCATCGCTCGACTTGCGCGGCGTGACGCTGGTCGTCGACTGCGCGCATGGCGCGGGGTATCACGTCGCGCCGCCGGTGTTCAGCGAGCTCGGTGCGACCGTCGTGCCGGTGGGCATCGCACCCGACGGCCTCAACATCAATGCGGGCTGCGGCGCGACGCATCCGAAGTTCCTCGCGTCCGAAGTCCTCAAGCACCGCGCCGACCTCGGGATCGCGCTCGACGGCGACGGCGACCGGCTGGTGATGGCCGACCGCGACGGACGCATCTACCACGGCGACGAGCTCATCTACGTGATCGCGATGGACGCGATGCGCCGCGGCGCGCTCGGCGGCGGCGTCGTCGGCACCGTGATGTCGAACCTGGGCTTCGAGCAGGCGCTCGCGCGCGCCGGCGTGCCGCTCGCGCGCGCGAAAGTCGGCGACCGCTACGTGCTCGAGGCGATGGTCGAGCGCGGCTGGACGCTCGGCGGCGAGAACTCGGGCCACGTGATCTGCCTCGACAAGCACACGACCGGCGATGCGATCGTCGCCGCGCTCGCGGTGCTGCGCGCGCTGATCGACGGCGGCGCGACGCTCGCGCAGGCGACCGCGCCGGTCGCCATGTTCCCGCAGACGCTCATCAACGTGCCGGTCAAGCGCGGCTGGGACTGGCAAGGCAGCGACGCGGTCAAGCGTTCGCGCGACCGCGCGGTCAGCGCGCTCGGCGACGCCGGACGCGTGCTCCTGCGCCCGTCCGGGACCGAGCCGGTCATCCGTGTCATGGTCGAGGCGCGCGACAAGGCGCTGGCCGACGAGCACGCCGGCGCGATCGCCGAGACGATCGCGCGCGCGGCGGGCGCACCGCTGTGACGGGGGCAGGCCACCCACCGCTTCGCTTCGCGGCGATCGGCCTCGACCATCGCCACATCTACGACCAGGTCCAGAGCCTGCTGGACGCCGGCGGCGAATGCGTCGGCTACTGGACCGACGGCGATCCGAAGCCGCTCGAGGGATTCGTCAAGCGCTTCCCGCACGTGCCGCGCGTCGCCGACCGGCGCGCGCTGCTCGACGATTCGTCGATTCGTCTTTTCACCTGCGCTGCCGTGTTCGACCAGCGCGCCGACCTCGCGATCGAGGCGATGCGCGCCGGCAAGGACTTCATGGCCGACAAGCCGGGCGTCACGACGCTCGACCAGCTCGAGCGCGTGCGCCGCGTGCAGCGCGAGACCGCGCGCATCTGGACGGTCAACTTCACCGAGCGCTTCGAGGTGCGCGCCGTCACGCGCGCACTCGAGCTCGTGCGCGCAGGCGCGATCGGCGAGGTCATCCAGGTCGTCGGCCTCGGACCGCACCGCGAGAACCCGCATACGCGCTCACCGTGGTTCTACGACAAGCGTCGCTACGGCGGCATCCTCGCCGACATCGGCAGCCACCAGATCGACCAGTTCCTGATGCTGACGGGGGCGACGGACGCCGAGGTCGTCTATGCGCACACCGGCAACGTCGCGCATCCGGACCATCCGCGCTACGAGGACACCGGCGAAATGCTGCTCAGGGCCGGCAACGCGACCGGATTCGTCCAGGTGCACTGGTTCACGCCTGACGGCCTGTCGACGTGGGGCGACGGGCGCCTCTTCATCACCGGTACCGAGGGCGCGATCGAGCTGCGAAAGTACGTCGACATCGCCGGGCGCGAAGGCAAGGACCACCTGTTCCTGGTCGACAAGCGCGGCACGCGCTACGTCGACTGCCGCGACGCCGGGCTGCCGTACTACGCGAACCTCATGCGCGACGTCGTCGATCGCACCGAGACCGCGATGCCGCAGGCGCATGCGTACAAGGTCTGCGAGCTCGCGCTCGAGGCGCAGGCGATGGCGGACCGCACGGCCTAGCCGTGCACCACGCGAGAATCGTCCGGCACTTGCGCGCGCTCGTTCATCCCGTAGTCGCGGATCACCGCGGCGACGCGCAGCCGATAGTCGGCGAACATCGTTCCGCGTCCCGCCGCCTGCGTGCGGCGATGCTCCTCGACGTTGCGCCAGCGGCGCACCGCGTCCTCGTCGCGCCACATCGACAGCGACAGGATCTTGCCGGGGTTCGTGAGGCTCTCGAAGCGCTCGACCGACACGAAGCCGTCGATGGTCTCGAGCAGCGGCTTCAAGCGCGCGGCCGCGTCGAGGTACGCCTGGCGGCGGTCGGGGTGGGGCACGACTTCGAAGATGACGGCGATCATCAAGGGCTCCCGGCGGACGCGCGTCGGAATGCGCCGTCCACGATCTCGACGAACGTCCGCTCCTCGCGCAGGATGAAGCGCGCCTGCTGCGCGAACGCGAAGTTCGCCCGGCCCTCGGGATCGGCCTTCAGCCGCGCCCGGTAGGCCTCGTATGCGGCGAGATTGTCGAACGCGATCACGCCCCACGCAACGTCGTTCGTGCCTTCGTGCGGCAGGAAGTAGCCGACGAGGTCGCCGCCGCACCGCGGGATGATCGTCGCCCAGCGCTCCGCGTAGGCGCGGAACGCATCGTGCTGGAACGGGTCGAGCTGGTAGCGGATGAAGCAAGCGATCGCCATGGCGCACTTTCGATGGTCGGACCGCGAGCGTACGCGGTTGCGCGTTGTCGATGGTTCGTCTACCATCGAACCATGAAAGACGGCCCGTCCATCGCGCGCGTCGCCGCCCTGATCGGCGATCACGCGCGCGCCGACATCCTCACGGCGCTGATGGGCGGGCAGTCGCTGACCGCGACCGAGCTCGCGACGCACGCCGGCGTCAGCAAGCCCACGATGAGCGCGCACCTGTCCAAGCTCGTGGAGGCGCACCTGCTCGCCGTGGAGAGCCAGGGACGCCACCGCTATTTCCGGCTCGCGGATCGCGACGTCGCCGACCTCATCGAGCACCTGATGGGCGTCGCGTACCGCACCGGCGCGGTGCGCGTGCGCTCGAGTCCGCGCGAGCCGGCGCTGCGGAAAGCGCGCGTGTGCTACGACCATCTCGCCGGCGACCTCGGCGTGCTCGCCTACGAAAGCCTCGCCGCGCGGCAATTCGTGCACGCGAGCGGCACGCGCATCGACGTCACGACGGCGGGGCAGCGATTTTTCCGCGACTTCGGCATCGAGCCGGACGCGCTCGTGCGCGGACGGCGCCCGCTGTGCCGCACCTGCCTCGACTGGAGCGTGCGACGCCACCACCTCGGCGGTGCGCTCGGGGCGGCGCTGCTCGAGCGCTGCTTCGCGCTGCGCTGGGCGCGGCGCGAGAAGGGGTCGCGCGTCGTGACGTTCACCTCCAGCGGCGAGGATGCGCTGCGCCGCGCGTTCAGCCTGCCTGGCGAACGACTTCGAGCACGCTGAACGGCGAGGCCGTCGTCACCGTCCGGCGAAGCGTGAGCCCCGCTGCCGCAAGGAGCGTGTCGTACTCGCGCTCGGTTCGCTCGACGCCGCCGGTGGCGACGAGCATCTGCAGATCCGAGCGCAGGACGTTGTGCTGCGATGGATCGGGCGCAGCGCGCCTCGGCGCGCACCGCTCGACGACGAGGAGGCGCGCGCGAGCGTCCATCGCGGCGCGGACGTTGCGCAGGATCGCGATCGCGGTCTCGTCGTCCCAGTCGTGCAGCACCGACTTCATGAGGTAGACGTCCGCTTTCGGCGGCGGGGAGGCGAAAAAGTCGAGCGCGACGTACCGTGCGCGGTCGGAGACGCCCTCGGCTGCAAAGAAGTCGTGCGCGTCGGCCTGAAGGTAGGCAAGGTCGGCCGAGGCGCCTGTCAGGGTCGGATGAGCCTTCAGCAACGCGACGAGCAGCGCGCCCAGGCCGCCGCCCACGTCGATTGCGTCGCGCGATTCGCCGACATCGCACCCGGCGACGATCGCGGCCGCATCGTGACGCGTCGCGGCGGCCATCGACCGGTGGAACATGCGCGCCTCGACGGGCCGCTCGGCGAGCGAGAAGAAGCGCTCGCGCCCCGAGTCGCGGATGGCCGCGCCGGTCCGGATCGTCGTGTCGAGCTGGCCGAACGCCGCCCAGGTTCGCTCGCCCCAATGGAGCGTGAACGCGCGCAGCGATCCCGGCGCGTCTGCGGTCAGGAGCCGGCCGCCGTCCGCAAGCGCGAAATCGTCGCCGCCGCTGTGCTCGCAGATGCCGAGGCCCGCGAGCGCACGCAGGAGCCGGTAGGTCGCGCGCGGGTCGAGATCCAGCTTCGATGCGAGCGCCGCCGCCGTCGCCGGTCCGCCCGCGAGCGCGTCGACGATGCCGAGCTTCACCGCTGCATGGATCGCCTGAGTGGTCCAGCACCCGGCGATCAGGTCCATCGTGCGGGTGCGCGCGTCGAGGCTCATGGCGCGCGTATTATCGTCGCGCCGGCGTCCGCCCGCATGCTGCGCGCAGGAGTCCCGGGGGAGATGCCCATCGACCTGTCCGACCGCGAGGCCGAGCTGGAACGGATGATGCGCGACGAGCCGCCGCAGTACTGGCGCGCCCTCGACTTCGCCCGACTGGTCGACGACTATCCGCCGCCGCCGCGGTTCTTCCACACGGTGTACCGGATGCCCCGCGACGCGCTGCGCGAGCTTCAGGAGCGCCGGTTCGCCGCGCAGGTGGCGCGCGCGTGGCAGGTGCCGTTCTTCCGCCGCCGCTGGCGCGAGGCGGGGCTCGCGGAGGGAGACATCCGTGGCCTCGCCGACCTGCCGCGCATCCCGCCCTACACGGTCGCGGACGTCCGCGACAGCATCGAACGGCATCCGCCGTTCGGGGACTTCATGGGCGTGTCGCCGGCGGACGGGCGGACGATGCCGCTGGTGATCCAGACCAGCGGCGGCACCACCGGCATGCCGCGTCCGATGCTCTACGCGCCGCAGGACAGAGAGGTCATGGCCATCCTCGGCGCGCGCCGGTTGGTGATGCACGGCGTGCGCCCCGGCGATCTGGTCCAGGTCACGCGAGCGCTCGGGCTGCCCAACGGCGGGTTCCACCTGCGCGAGGCGCTGTGGAAATACACGGGCGCCGTTCCGGTCATGACCGGCACCGGCAAGAACACGCCGACGCGTCGCCAGATCGAGATCCTGCGCGCCTGGGGAACCAACGTGCTGATCGGCTTTCCCGCGTACCTGCGCCACATGGCGCTGGTGGCGCGCGACGAGATGCACCTCGACCCGCGCAGTCTCGGAATACGCACGATCGACGCGGCGCTCGGGCCGGAGGACCGCGGGAGCATCGAGCGCCTGTGGGGCGCGCCGGTCTACGATTTCTACGGCGCGCACGAGTCCGGCATGATCGCGGCCGAGTGCGTCTTCCAGGACGGCATGCACATTCAGGAAGACGCGTTCATCGTCGAGATCCTCGACGTCCGCACTGGCCTGCCGGTATCGCCGGGCGAGCCGGGCAACGTCTGCGTGACCACGCTGTTCAAGCACAGCGCGCCGCTCGTCCGCTACAACATCGCCGACGTCTCGTCGTTCCGCCCGGGGCAGTGCGCGTGCGGCAGCACGTTGGAGCGTCTTAGCGCCATCGCGGGCCGCAGCGATGCGATGGTGAAGCTCCGCGGCGTCAACGTGTTCCCCGAGGCGATCGGCGCGCTGGTGATCGAGGACGGGCGCAGCAACGGCGAGTTCATGTGCGTGGTCGAGCGCGAGGGCGCGGCCGGCCGCGACGTGATGCGCGTCGACGTCGAGTCCGCGGCCGCGCCTGCCGAGCGCGCCGCGTTGCGCCGCGACCTGGAAGCGAGGCTCGACGAGGCGCTGGGGGTGGCGATCCGCGTCGAGGTCGTCGAGCCCGGGGCGCTGGCGCAGGACACCGGCGTCGCGCGCGACACCAAGCCCAAGCGCATGATCGACCGGCGATGAACGGGCAGCGCCGCGCCGGTCCGTGGCTCGCCTGCGTGCTGCTGCCGCTCGCCC
>Ga0207648_10007351_pt1 | contig 10848 bp, 9 predicted proteins | sample KBSMisM32_FD_184310 | JGI IMG/M metagenome (GOLD analysis project Ga0207648, IMG submission 184310) | Miscanthus rhizosphere microbial communities from Kellogg Biological Station, Michigan, USA - KBS Miscanthus M3-2 (SPAdes) (version 2) | ecosystem: Host-associated > Plants > Roots > Rhizosphere... | reverse complement strand
CACCTTCTTGACCCCGGGCAACTCGCGTGCGCGGCGATAGAGCCGGATCAGCGGCGCATGATCGGTGTCGAGATTCGGGCAGATCCCCGGGTAAACGCAGGACGGCCGGCGGCACGCGCTCTCGATCTCGCGCGACTTGCAGGCGAGGCGGTACATGTTCGCGGTCGGCCCGCCCAGGTCGGAGATCACGCCGGTAAAGCCCGGTACGGTGTCGCGCACGGTCTCGATCTCGCGGATCACCGAATCCTCCGAGCGGCTCTGGATGATCCGCCCCTCGTGCTCGGTGATCGAGCAGAACGTACAGCCGCCGAAGCACCCGCGCTGGATCGCGACCGAAAACCGGATCATCTCGTAGGCGGGGATCTTCGCGGCGCCGTAACTCGGATGCGGCATCCGCCGATACGGCAGCTCGTAGACGCCGTCCATCTCCCTGGTCGTGAGCGGGATCGGCGGCGGGTTGAGCCAGACGTCGAAATCGCCGTGCCGCTGCACCAGGGCGCGCGCGTTGCCGGGGTTCGACTCGAGATGCAGGATCCGCGACGCGTGCGCATAGAGCACCGGGTCGGCCGCCACCTGCTCGAACGAGGGCATCCGCACGACGCTGCGCGCGCGGTCGGCGTTCGGCACCTTGCGGTAGAACTTGACCACCTGCGCGGTCGGCTGGCCCGGCGCCGGCCGGACGATGCCGGGCTCGCGCCCGGTCTCCATTGCGTATGGGTCGATCGGGGGATCGATGCGTCCGGGTGTGTCCACGGTCGTCGAATCGATCTCGATCCAGCCCGCGGGGGTGCCACGCCGCAGGAAGACCGTGCCGCGCATGTCCTGGATGTCGCGGATCGACTGTCCCGTGGACAGACGATGCGCGATCTCGCAGATCTGTCGCTCGGCGTTGCCATAGACGAGCAGGTCCGCCTTCGCGTCGAGCAGCGCCGAGCGGCGAACCTTCTCCGACCAGTAATCGAAGTGCGCTATCCGTCGCAGCGATGCCTCGATGCCGCCAACGACTAATGGCGTGTCCTTGTAGGCCTCGCGTACGCGTTGCGCATAGACGAGGATGCAGCGGTCGGGCCGTGCGCCGCCGACGCCATGCGGCGTGTAGGCGTCGTCACTGCGGATGCGGCGATCCGCCGTGTAGCGGTTCACCATGGAGTCCATGTTGCCGCCGGTGATGCCGAAGAACAGCTTCGGCTCGCCGAGCTTCGTGAAGTCGCGCGTCGAGTGCCAGTCGGGTTGCGCGATGATGCCGACCCGGAAGCCCTGGGACTCGAGCACGCGCCCGACGATCGCCATGCCGAAGCTCGGGTGATCGACGTAGGCATCGCCCGTCACCAGGATGACATCGCAGGCGTCCCAGCCGAGCTCGTCCATCTCGGCGCGTGACATCGGCAGGAAGGGCGCCGGGCCGAACCGGTGGGCCCAGTGCTTTCGATAGGAGAAGAGGTCGCGGGCCGCGTCCATGGGTGGCATTAGATCACTCGTGCGCGCGATCCGCTCGTGGGTCGCGAAGGATTCGGCCCTGCAGCTCGTCTCACCGATTCTGGGGCCCCGAGCGGCCCCTGGGTGGAGGTTGCAAAGGGAAAGGAGGAAAAACGATGAAAACGGAGCACGAACGGGCCCGGATCGCGGTAGCGACTGGGCGACATCGATTTGCTCTGCCTGGAATCGCGGTGGCGGTTGCAGTTGCGCTCGCCGCCGTTTCAGCGGGCGCTTGGGCGGCGAACGCGGAGAAGAACTCGGAGAAGAAGGCGGAGAAGAAGGCGCCGGTGGAGTTCGAGGACGTCCGCCTGATCATCGAGTTCAACGCCAGCGACGAGGACGTCGGTGTTCAGTTCTTTCTCGATGTTGACAGCTGGCAGTCGGTCAGGATCTTCAACCCGGCAGGCAAGGAGATCTTCGATGCCCGGAGCAAGAGCAGTCTTCTGAACCAGGGCGGTGGCACCGAGATGTTTGTCGAGAGCAACGAACCCACGCTCGACGAACTATCGCTCGAGGAGTTCTTCGAGATCTTTCCGGAGGGAACCTACCGCTTCGCCGGCCGCACCCCCGATGGTGCGCCATTGACTGGAGAGGCCGAGTTCTCGCACGACATTCCAGCCGCGCCCGAGGTTGTCCTGCCCGTGGTGAGCGAGGATGCCTGCGCGGAGAACGTCCCGATTCCCGTGGTCATCGACTGGAACGAGGTAGCGACCACGATCGACAACGAGCCGATCGACATCAAGGCCTACGAGGTAATCATCGAGCACGATGACCTGAATTTCGACGTCATCTCGTCCGCCGACACCGGCACGACGCTCACGATACCGGCGGAGCTCATCGAACCCGGGACGGAGTACGCTTTTGAAGTGCTCGCGATCGCGGAGAACGGAAACCAGACCATCACCGAAACCTGCTTCGTGACGGCCGACTGAGAGGGCGCTTACCACCGCGGAACGAGGGGCCCGCATTGCCCTGAGGCCGGTGCCGGTTGCTCATGCGAGGGTGTGGTAAACCTTCTGGACGTCTTCGTCCTGTTCGAGCTTGTCGATGAGCTCGAGGACTTCGTTGGCCTGGGCCTCAGGCAGTTCGGTGGGCGCGACACAGACGTACTCGTGCTCGGCGGAGACCGGTGTCATGCCCCGGTCCTCGAGCGCCTTCTGCATCTGTCCGAAGTCCTCGAACGCGGATCGTGCGACCAGCTGTGGCTCGCCCTTCTCGCCGGTGCTTTCGCCCATCTCCTCGAGCCCGTGGTCGATCAGATACAGCTCCAGATCGTCCGGGTCGATGCCTTCGGGGTTCAACCGGAAAACGCCCATGCGCTTGAACTGGAACGCAACGCTGCCGGACGTCGCGAGGTTGCCGCCGTGCTTGTTGAAAAGGTTGCGCACGCTCGCGACCGTGCGGGTCGGGTTATCGGTCGCGGTCTCGACCAGCATCGCCACGCCGTGCGGTGCGTAGCCCTCGTAGAGAATCACCTCGAAGTTCGCAGCGTCGCGCCCAGAGGCCCGCTTGATGGCGGCATCGATCCGGTCCTTCGGCATGTTTACTGCGCGTGCGTTGTGGATGACCCGCCGCAGCGCGGGATTCGTGGCCGGGTCCGTGCCCCCGCTCTTGACCGCGATCGTGATGTCCTTGCCGATCCGCGCGAACTGCTTCGCCATGCGGTTCCAGCGCGCGAACATCGCGTGTTTTCTGACTTCGAAGATGCGTCCCATCGACTCAAGTATCCGCTGTCGAATGTCGGGTCGCACTCGATGCCCGCAAACCCCCAGTCGACGAAGTCCCGGAACCCCAGGTCCACGGCGCGCTCGGATCGCGCTGCAGACCCTGGGGCGTGAGCTCGAACGACCATGCGATCACGAGCGCCACCGGGAAACCGATCGCCATCAGCCAGATCACCACCTTCAGCAGCCAGCCCGGCAGCCCGAGCGGCTCGGAGACCACGTCGGTGACCTGGATCAGCAGCCAGGCGACCGCGGCATACAGGGCCGCGACCCGGAGCACGTGGCGTCGCTTGAGTTCGGCAAAAAAAGCCATGCGATTGGAGAAGGCGGAGATTCGACGTATCGTGCCCGAAAGGGCGGTAGGACGCAGCCGCATGGCTCCGGCGGCGGGCGGCTTGACGTAGACTTCTTCCGCGCCTGCCTGCCAGCGGTTCAGAGACACGCCGCGGCGCACACGGACAGGCCCGTACCCCTTCGGGAGCAGCTCGATGAGGAAACCCGCGTTTATCATGATCCTGTCCGCCGTCGCAGCGGCCGGGCTCGCGGGCTGCGTGCATGACGACGAGGCAGTATCAGGGCAGTTTGGTTCCGACCGATTCAGCGCCGGTGGAATGATCAACCTGACGGAGGCGGTCCAGGGCGATGCGCTTCTCGCCGGCGGGCAGGTCGATATCGCAAGCGAAGTCCAGGGCGACCTGGTGGTGGCCGGGGGCGAGGTCTCGGTTGGCGGCAGCGTGGGCGACGATCTGTACGCCGCGGGCGGCAACGTGAGCGTGGATGCGATCGTTGCCGGCAACGCACGTGTCGCCGGCGGCGAGGTCGAGATCGGCCCGGCGACGATGATCGAGGGCGGCGCCTCTGTCACCGGGGGGCGGGTCGAATTCGATGGCTCCGTGACCGAATATCTGCAGGTCACCGGCGGCGACGTTCGCCTGAACGGCGTTGTCGGCGGCGACGCCATCGTGCGCTCGGGGGAGTTGCATATCGGCCCCGGGACGCGCATCGACGGCAAGCTCGTCTACCGCGGTCCGGATGCGCCCGTCGTGCCCGAAGGCGCGAGCATCGCGGGCGGCGTCGAGTTCCACGAGATGTCCGCGCATCGATGGGCGGATCGCGATACTCACGTGGTCATCGACGCCGGTCGGGCGGTTGGCTCCCTGGTCTGGTTCGTCGGCGTGTTTGCAGTGGCAGCGCTCTTCACCGCGATCTTCCCGGCCTTCTCGACGCAGGCGGCGACGCTGATCGGCCGCGATCCGTGGGTAAGCCTGGGCCTCGGCCTGGCCGTGCTCGTCTGCGTGCCGTTTGTGTTCGTCGTGCTCCTGATCACGATCATCGGTATTCCTCTCGCCCTGCTGCTGGTGCCGGCTTACCTGCTGCTCATGTTCCTCGGCTGGGTGACGGCGGCGCTGTTCGTCGGACAGAAGCTGCTCGAGCTCGTGCGTCGCGGGCAGCCCGTCAGCCTGGGTGCGCGGATCCTCGCGCTGCTCGTGGCACTGCTTGCGCTTTGGCTGCTGCAGAAGGTTCCCTACGCCGGTCCGCTGATCGGGCTAGCGGCGCTGTCCGCAGGCATTGGCGCGCTGGTCTGGCAGGTGTGGACGCGGCGCGACCGGCCAGCGGCTGCGGCCGCATGAACCGGCTACTCATTGTGGCGTCATGCTGATCATGCGGCGCTGAGCTACACATGGCGCGCACGCCATCGACGATGCTCCCGCTCGGGACGGAGGCGCCGGACTTCAGGTTGCCCGACTTCGCGGGGCAGATGCACGCGCTTGCGGACTTTCGTGACCGCAGCGCACTGCTGGTCGTCTTCACCTGCGGTCATTGCCCGTTCGTGCGACACATCCGCGGCGAGTTTGCGCGTTATGCGCGCGAGTATCGGGCGCGGGGTCTCGCCGTGGTGGCGATCAACTCGAACGACCTCGCGGCATACCCGCAGGACGGTCCCGACGGCATGCGTGCCGAGGCCGCCGAGTTGGGCTACGACTTTCCCTATCTCCTCGATGAGACACAGGCCGTCGCGAAGGGTTACCGCGCGGCGTGCACGCCCGACTTTTACCTCTTCGACGCGGACCGCCGGCTTGTGTACCGCGGCCAGTTCGACCGCAGCCGGCCCGGAAACGGGCAAGCCGTGACCGGTGCGGACCTGCGCGCCGCAACGACAGCCGTGCTCGAGGGCCGGCCGCCCCGTGCGCAGCAAACGCCCAGCATCGGCTGCAGCATCAAGTGGAAGCCCGGCAACGAACCCAACTACACCTGAACCGGGCGGGAGCGCCCCAACGCCAGGCCGAGCCGACATCTGGTCGGCATGAATCGGCGCCGAGCTGAATTGTCAGGGTCCGCGCGGCGGGAGCTCGCTCGCAATTTGGCGGGCCATCCCGGCAGCTTGCTCGATCGCCCCTTCGTTCGTCGCGACACGCGTTTCGGCGTTGATGAGTCCGCGCCAGATCAGGCGCTTCGTGGCTGGATCATCGATGAAGACGAGCACCGTGCCGTCGCGCACAGTCTGCTCGCGCGGCAGTTGAGACGACGACGGCGGCGCCGGAGTACTTCCGGGGGTCATCGCTTCTGTGGCCGCGGAGGCACCGACCGGCCTGTCGTTCGAGATAACGAAGCGGCGTTGCCCGGCTACCTGATAGCTCACCAGCATGTCTGCGCTGCCGGCCTCGGTCGGCGTGTAGCCCTTACGTGCCAGTTCGCCCTCGACCGCTACGCGCACGGCGTGGTCGGCGCGCGCAAGCAGCGCCGGATCTACGTCGTTGGGCAGGCCGATCTCGCCACCCTTCCAGGCGTAGGTACGGCGATTGGCGAGGCCTGCCTCGGGCGCCTCGTACTTATCCACGGTCCAGGTCGTGGCGCAGGCGGCGGCAAGAACCAGGAGGGCGGCGGCGGTAAGGCAGCGGGCTTGCATCGTCATGACCTCGGTGACCAGCGCGCGTCGCGGGTGGTCGTGCCTATACTGCTACAGGAGCGACGCGCGGGCGAATGTGATGCAGCGCCAATGCACGAAGCTGCTCGCCGGCGGCTGACCCGGCTGGCGAGACGCATCAGGAGAAGTTGCGGTAGATCATCCTCGCCGCGACCACGAGTAGAAAGGCGCCGAAGGACGCGGCGAGGCGACGGTGGTCGAGGCGGTGCGCGAGCCGCGCGCCCCAGGGCGCCGCAAGTACCGACGCCGGCGCGATGAGGAGCAGGGCGGGAATACTGACAAGGCCAATGCTGCCTGGGGGGACCGGCGCGTCCGGTTGCGCAAGCAGATAGCCCATGGTGCCAGGCAGTGCGATCGCGAGACCAAACAGATTCGCGGTACCCACCGCCCGATGCACCGGCTGGTTCATCAGGGTAAGGGCGGGCACGGACAATGTGCCGCCGCCGATCCCCATCATGCTCGAGACGGTGCCGATCGTGAGCGGGATCGCCTGCACGAGCGGTCCGGTCGGCACCGCCAGGGCCAGCACCCGGGTCTCCATCGGCAGCAGCATCTTCACCGCCATGATTGCCGCGACCGTCCCGAAGAGCGCCGGCAGCACACCCGCGAGCGCACCGCTGGCAAGCCAGCTCCCCGCAGCGGCGCCCACGATCAGCGCCGGCGCCCAGCGCCGCGCAAGCTCGAGATCGACGGCACCGCGGCGATGGTGAGCGCGCGCCGAGGCGATCGAGGTCGGGACGATAGTGGCGAGCGAGGTTGCGACTGCGACCTGCATGCGTACCGTAGAGTCGACACCGAGGCTGCCGAGCGCCGTATCGAGCACGGGGACGATCACGATCCCGCCGCCCACGCCGAACAGGCCGGAAATGAAACCGCCCACCAGCCCGGTCGCGAGTGCCGCCGCTCCGAGCAGCAGGGGGTCACTCATGGGCCGGGACCGGCGGTCGCCGGGTCACGCCGCCGCGGACCCTGTGGCCGTTGGTCCGATCCGAATCGACAACTCCGGGAGCCCGTCGATGTGCGCCTCGACCAGGTCACCGACGGCGAGCGGCCCCACGCCTGCGGGCGTGCCCGTGAAGACGAGGTCGCCTGGCATGAGCTCGAACAGCGTCGAGAGCTGCGCGAGGATCTCCGGTACCGGCCAGATGAGTTGCGCGAGCGTGGCCTCCTGGCGGACCTCACCCTGCACTCGCAGGCGGATCGCGCTCTGCTCCGGCAACGCGCTCCCGATCGCCGGAAGCAGCGCCCCGACCGGCGCAGAGCCATCGAACGCCTTGCTGGTCTCCCAGGGGCGTCCGATGCGGCGCGCGGCGGCCTGCAGGTCGCGCCGCGTGAGGTCGAGCCCGACTGCATAGCCGAACACGTGCTTGAGCGCCGTTCCGGCGGCGATCCCGGCCCCCGCGCGCCCGATGGCCACGATCAGCTCGACCTCGTGATGCAGATCCCGCGTGGCTGGGGGGTAGGCGATGATCGCCCCGTCGTCGCGTACCGCGTCGGATGGCTTCATGAAGAAGAACGGCGGCTCGCGATCCGGATTGGCGCCCATTTCGAGCGCGTGCGAGCGATAGTTCTGTCCGACGCAGTAGATCCGCCGCACCGGAAAACGCTGCGCCGTTCCGGCAACCGCAATGCTTGCCCGCGGTCCGGGGTCGAACGGAATCGCCGCCGCGTCTCCGGCTGGATGCTGCTTCGTCATCGACACTCCCGGTGCTGCGCGGTCCGCCCATGATCCGGGACGGCCCTTAGCCTTCGACCCGCGCATACGATAGCGGCAGCAGGCCTGGGCCGCATCCGGCACGGGCGATCGTGTGCGTCGGGGGCCTCCGTCGAACAGCCCGCAGATCAGCGGTGTTCCCGCCTCCGGGGCACCTTATGACCGACCGGGCGCGCGAACTGTGAATTGCATCCCGTGTCCGTACCACCCTTTGGCCGGACACTCCCGCGGAGCATACTGCGAGGCAGAAGAGCACCTTGAGAATGGCGCCCGGAAACGTGAGCGGCGGCCGCAGCGCGCGGCTGGCCGGGGGTTTACAGCGATGAAGACCGTGCTGGTGGCCTACGAGCGCGAGCAGGATCTGGCCGCCGTGGAGACGCTGCTCGCGACGCGCGGGTACCGTGTGCTGCGGGCGCGCACCGGCGTCGAGGCGCTGGACCTCGCTCGGCGCGACAACCCGAGCATGGTCCTGAGCGATGTCATGCTGCCGAAGCTTGACGGCTTCGCGCTCTGCCGTCGGCTCAAGGAGGATCCGGTACTGCAGCGCATTCCGGTGGTGCTGCACTCCTTCCGTGTCGAAGGACCGAAGTACGAGGTGTTCGCGGCCGAGGTCGGCGCCGAGCGCTTCATGCCGCGCGGCAGCAGGATCGAGGACCTGGTCAACCTGATCGAAGACCAACAGCCCGGCTCCGGCACCATGCGGCTACCGGTGCTCGTGCCCGAGCTGCTCGAGAAGCGCGAGCAGGATCGTCGGCGCCTGCAGGATCTCGAGCGCAAGCTCGCCGAGCTCGAATCCGCCAACGAGCGACTCCGTAGCGCGGAACGCGAAGCGCGCGAGACGGCCGAAAAGCAGACTCAGGAGGCACGCGCCGGCGCCGAGCGCCACGTCCGCGAGGCCTCCGAACGCATGGCCGCCGATCTGACGGGCGTCGCGGAACTCAAGTCACGCGTCGCGGACCTCGAATCGCAACAACGGGAGCTTGCGCAGTCCGAAGCGAAGGCTCGCAGCCAGGTGGAGGAAACGCGCGGGGAGCTCGCGCGCGTCAACCTGCTCGAGACCCGTCTTGCCGAAGCGCAGTCGGCGCGGACGCGCGCGCAGGCCGCGGCGGACGACGCCGAGCGCCTGCTCGCCGCGCAGCCGCTGCCAACCTGGCTCTGCGACATGGAGACGCTGGCGCTGCTCGCCGCGAGCGATTCGGCGGGCGCGCTCTTCGGCGTCTCGCCGGCGTTGCTCCGCAAGCGAAACCTGCGCGAGCTGTTGCCTGGATTCGATCCGGTCGCCGGTGGCGGGGCCGCCGTCGAGGTCACGCTGCCGCGTCCCAATGGCGCGCCGGTCCGGCTCGAGCTCAGGCGTGAAACGGTCTCCTACGCCGGACGCCCGTGCTGGCTCACGATCGCGCGCGACATCACGGCGGAATTCGAGATGCGCAGGCGACACGAGTTGTCTGCCGTACGCTCCGCGGCCGGCGAGCACACTGCGGCTGCGTGCTGCCTGATCGATCCCGAGGGACGCATTGTCTGGGCGAACGCGGCGTTCCGCTCTCTTACGGGCCTGGTCGCCGCCGACATCGAGCGTGCCACGATCGCGCAGTTCGAGCCGCGCTCCGAGAACGACGCCACGATGCGCAGCGCCGCGATTTCCGGCGACGGTCTGATGCTGCGCGAGACACGCTGGCGTCGCGGCGACGGCTCGACTCTCGAGGTCGAGATCGCCACGGCGCCGCTCGCCGAACTGCCCGATCGCCGGGTCGTGACGGTCCGCGACATCTCCAACCGTCGCCGCACCGTCGAGCGCGGGGAGCGCGAGCAGCGCCGCATCGCCGGCACCCTCGACCTGACGCAGCGCGCGCACTCGCTGACCGAAAGCGAGATCTTCGACGAGACGCTGATGCTGCTGCAGCAGCTCACTGGCAGCGAGCTCGCCAGCATGTTCCTGGCCATGCCCGAGGGCGCGCAGTTCGAGCTCGCCTCGCGTCGGGCGGCGGGAGGCGGCGGCGACACGGTAACGGTGCCAACCCGCTGGCGAGGCGGCTTGCCCGATGGCTCCGCGCTGCAGGAGTGCGCCACGTCGCTGCGCTCGGTGCGCCGCGAGGGCCGCCAGGGCATGGGAACGCTGCGCCAGGCCGGTCTGCCGGCTACGCTGATGCGCCAGCTCGTGGTGCCGATCGTCGACGGCAGTCGCATCGTCGGCGTCGTGCTGCTCGGAGACAAAAGCGAACCGTATGATGAGGACGATCAGCGCCACGCACTGAACGTGAGCGAAGGCCTCTGGAAGGTGCTCCGCCGCCGTCGTTCCGACACCGAGGTCGTGAGCGCGATGGACCACATGGAGCGTGTGATGCTGGGGGCGATCGAGTCGCTCGCCACGCTCTCCGAGGCTCAGGATGGGTGCAAGACCGGGCGCGCGCGCCGGGTCGCGGAGCTCGCTGGAAGCATTGGCGCGGCGATGGGACTGCCGGGCCACACGGTCCGGGGCTTGAGGGTGATGGGGCAGCTCATCGACGTAGGCATGCTGCAGATACCGCGTGAGATCCTCTGGCGGCCCGGGCAGCTCTCGCCCGCCGAGTTCGAGCTGGTCAAGACCCACCCTGATCGCGGGTTCGAATCGCTGCAGCGCATCGAGTTTCCGTGGCCGGTGGCAGAAGCCGTCCGCCAGCACCACGAGCGTATGGACGGGTCCGGCTATCCACGCGGCCTGCGCGGCGACGACATCCTCCTCGAGGCGCGGATCGTCGCTGTCGCCGACGCGGTCGAGGCGATGATGTCGCAGCGTCCGCAGCGCGCGGCGCTCTCGCTCACGGCGTGCATCGAAGAGCTGCAGGCGCAGGCGGGCCGCCGTTACGATGCGCGGGTCGTGAAGGCCTGCACCAAACTGCTGCGCGAGCGCGAGGACGGAGCGCTCGGCGAGCAGGCCGGCCAGCGCATCGCGTAGGGAACGCTTCCCTTTCTCCATCCTGAGGACGCTCCTTTTCCGCCGGCAGCGTGATGTGCCGGAAAAAAAGGCAGCG
>Ga0207648_10007348_pt1 | contig 10849 bp, 21 predicted proteins | sample KBSMisM32_FD_184310 | JGI IMG/M metagenome (GOLD analysis project Ga0207648, IMG submission 184310) | Miscanthus rhizosphere microbial communities from Kellogg Biological Station, Michigan, USA - KBS Miscanthus M3-2 (SPAdes) (version 2) | ecosystem: Host-associated > Plants > Roots >... | reverse complement strand
GCCTTCGTAGTGGCGCATCATCAACTGCGACTCGATCTGCTTCATCGTCTCGAGCGCAACGCCCACGGCGATCAGGATCGACGTACCACCGAACGGGAACTGCTGGATCTTCCAATACGCGAGCACGATCGTCGGGATCAGCGCGATCGCTGCGAGGAACAACGATCCGGGCAGCGTGATACGCACGAGGATCGCATTGAGGTAGTCCGCCGTCGGCGGGCCGGGCCGGATCCCCGGGATGAAGCCGCCGTTCTTGCGCAGGTTGTCGGCGGTACGGACCGGGTCGAACTGGATCGCCGTGTAGAAGTAGGAGAAGAACACGATCAGGCCGGCCAGGATCGTCATGTAGACCCAGTTCGCCGTGTTCGAGATGTACTTGTTCACGAAGTCCTGGAACCACTGCGCATGGATCACGCTCGCGAGCAGCACCGGGAAGTACAGGATGGAGTTCGCGAAGATGATCGGGATCACACCCGCCTGGTTCACCTTGAGCGGCAGATAGGTCGAGCCACCCATGGTCTGCTTGCGACCAACCACTCGCTTGGCGTACTGGATCGGGATCCGCCGTTGGCCCTGATCCATGTAGACCACGGCCACGATGATCGCGATGCCGATCAGCAGAACCACGACGAACTTGCCCGGTCCGCCACTGCGCAGGATCGCGCTGCCCTCGAACGGCAGGCGGCTGATCACCGACGTGAAGATCAGGATCGACATGCCGTTGCCGACGCCGCGCTGCGTGATCAGCTCACCGAGCCACATGATCAGGGCGGTCCCGGCAGTCATCACGAGGACGATCAACAGGACGTTCGACGGCTTGAACGACCCGGGCGTCGTGAAGAGGTCGGGGATGTTCGCGCTCGTGCCGTTGTGGAACAGGAACACGAGTCCGGCCGACTGGAGGAACGCGAGCGCCACGGTCACGTAACGGGTGGTCTGGTTGATCTTCTTGGTGCCGGCCTCGCCCTGGTCCTGCCACTGGGCGAGCTTCGGGATGACCACCGTCATCAGCTGGATGATGATCGAGCTGGTGATGTAGGGCATGATCCCCAGCGAGAACACGGAGAAGTGCCCGATCCCACCGCCCGAGAACAGGGACAGCAGGTCGAGGAACCCACCTCTGGCCTGCTGATCGAGGACGCTCGTGTCGACGATCGGCACCGGGATGTGGTTCCCGAACCGGTAGACGACGATGATGAACAGCGTGAAGAGGATCTTGTTCCGGAGGTCCGGAACCCGGAACGAGTTGAGGAACGCCTTCAGCACGTCCGGCTAGCCTACCCCGGCCTCAGCCTTCGGCAGCCTTGCGCGGCTTCCGCGACGCACCCGGTGCCGTCAGTGTCTCGACCGTTCCCCCGGCCGCCTCGATCTTCGCCTTGGCTGTTGCCGAGAAGGCGTGCGCCTTCACGGTGAGGGCCTTGTCGATCTCGCCACGGCCCAGGATCTTCACCGGTGCGCCCTTGTGCGCCAAGCCATGTGCGTAGAGCTCGCTCGGCGACACCTCGCCGTCGAAATAGGTCGCCAGCACCTCGATGTTGACCGGCGCGTACTCGACCCGGTTGGGGTTCGAGAAGCCCTTCAGCTTGGGAACCCGCCGCTGGTAGGGCATCTGGCCGCCCTCGAAGTACGCGGGGACGTTCTTGCGTGCTCCCGTGCCCTTCGTGCCGCGGCCGGCGGTCTTCCCGCGACGGCCCGAGCGACCGCGCCCGACGCGGGTCCGTTCCGTCTTCGCTCCGTCAGCTGGATGCAGGTGATGGAGTTTCACGACGACACCTCTTCCACGGAAACGAGGTGGCGGACCTTCGCGATCATGCCGCGGATGTCGGGGCGGTCGTCCTTGACCACGGAGCCGTGCATGCGATGGATGCCGAGCCGACGGATCGTGTCCTTCTGATCCTTCGGGCGCCCGATCGCGCTGCGCACCTGCGTGACCTTGAGCTTGGCCATCAGGAGCCGCCCTCCACGCCGTACTGCTCGCTGAGCGCCTCGGCCCGAGCAGCGTTCACGCGATCCTGCGCGGCCGCGACAGCCTCGACCATCGGCCTGGGCGCGACCTCATGCAGCTCGCGACCGCGCGCGGTCGCGATGCTCTGCGGCGTGCGAAGCGACTGCAGCCCCTGGACCGCCGCCTTCAGGATGTTGATCTGGTTCGCCGAGCCCATCGACTTGGACAGGATGTCCTTGATCCCCGCGCACTCGACGAGCGCGCGGACGGGGCCGCCGGCGATGACGCCGGTCCCCGGTGCGGCGGGCTTCAACAGCACCTCTCCGGCGCCCGCCACCCCGACGATCTCGTGTGGGATCGTGCTGCCCATCATGGGTACCTCGAACATGCCGCGGCGGGCGGCCTCCACGCCCTTCGCGATGGCGGCCGGCACCTCCTTGGCCTTGCCGTAACCGACACCGACCCGGCCGGCGCCGTCGCCCACGACGACGAGCGCGGCGAACGAGAACCGGCGCCCGCCCTTGACCACCTTGGCGACCCGGTTGATCGAGATGACCCGTTCCTCGAACGGGCTCTTCTCGTCGTTCTTTGAGTCGTAGCGTCGCACCATCAGATCTCGAGACCTCCCTCACGCGCTCCTTCGGCCAGCGCCGCCACCCGACCGTGGAAGCGGAAGCCTCCTCGGTCGAACACCACCGTGGCGATCCCCGCATCCTTGGCGCGTGTGGCGATCAACGTACCGACGGCCTTGGCGCGCTCCGTCGGGTTGCCACCGCTGACCTCGGCGTCGGAGGCCGCCGCGAGTGTCCGCTCCCCGCGATCGTCGATCAGCTGCGCATAGATGTGGCGGCTCGAACGGAAGACGGCCAACCGCGGCCGCTCCGCTTCGCCGCGGATCTTCTTGCGCACACGCGCATGACGACGCAGCCGCGCCTGCTCCTTCGCCTTCGCCTCCATCAGGCAGCACCCTTCGCGGCCTTGCCGGCCTTCTTGCGCACGTACTCGTCCTCGTAGCGGATGCCCTTGCCCTTGTACGGCTCGGGCTTGCGGATCTTGCGGATGTTCGCCGCGACCTCGCCGACCTGCTGCTTGTCGTTGCCGCGCACGACGATCGAGGTTGCGGCCGGCACCTCGAACTCGATCCCGTCGGGCTGCGGCACGAGCACCGGGTGGGAATACCCCACCTGCACCTCGAGGTCCTTGCCCTTCAACGCGGCGCGATAGCCGACCCCGATGATCTGCAGGCGCTTCTCGAACCCCTTGGTGACGCCGTCGATCATGTTCGCGATCAGCGAGCGCGACAGCCCGTGCAGCCCACGGTTGAACCCCTCGTCGTCGGGGCGCGCGACCTTCACCGCGCCGTCCTCGACGGTCACGGTGATGTTGGTGTGGATCGTCTGGGACAGCGTCCCGCGCGGGCCCTTCACGGTCACGACGTTGTTCGCGTCGACCGCGACCTCGACGCCGCTTGGGATCTCCACGGGCTTCTTCCCGATCCGACTCATACGATCACCACACGAAGGCGAGGATCTCCCCGCCGATCCCGTTCTTCGACGCGGTCCGGTCCGTCATCAGCCCGTGCGAGGTGGACACGATCGCGATCCCGAGCCCACCCATCACACGAGGCAGGTCGCCGCGACCGCGGTAGATGCGCCGTCCGGGCTTCGAGATCCGCCGGATACCGGTGATCGTGCGCTGCTTGCGAGGGCCGTACTTCATGCGCACACGGAACGCCTGGTGGACGCCTTCGCCCTCCTGGTCGAACCCCTCGATATAGCCCTCCTCACGGAGGATCTCGAGGATCGCGCGCGCGCGCTTCGATACCGGCGCAAGCGTCTCGTCCTTGTACGCGATGTTGGCGTTGCGGATGCGCGTGAGCAGATCAGCCACGGGATCCGTGACGTTCGAGGACACCTTCGTCGTGGCTACCATGACGCCTTCGTCACCCCCGGCAACTCACCCAGGTGTGCCAGCTCGCGGAAGCAGATACGGCACAGCAGGAAACGCTTGTACACGGCGCGCGAGCGCCCGCACCGCTTGCAGCGGGTGTAGGAGCGCACGCGGAACTTCGGCTGCTTGCGCTGCTTGTTGATCAGAGCCTTCTTCGCCATCTGCTCTCCGCCCTCAGTCCGCGTCCGCGCCCGCCAGGTCCCGTACTAGCGGGAAACCGAGCGCCAGCAGCAACGTACGTCCCTCGTCGTCGCTGCGAGCCGTCGTCACGATCGTGATGTCCATCCCACGCACCTTCAGCACCTTGTCGTAATCGATCTCCGGGAAGATCAGCTGCTCGGTCAACCCGAACGTGTAGTTGCCGCGCCCGTCGAACGACCGCGGGTCGAGGCCGCGGAAGTCTCGGATGCGGGGGATCGCCAGCGACACCAGGCGATCGAAGAACTCCCACATCCGGTCGCCCCGGAGGGTCACCTTGACCCCGATCGCGTTGCCCTCGCGGAGCTTGAATCCGGCGATCGACTTGCGCGCCCGCGTGATCACGGGCTTCTGGCCAGCGATGGTCGTGAGGTCCTCGACGGCCGCGTCCAGCATACGGCCATCCTTCAGCGCCTCGCCGACCCCCATGTTGACGACGATCTTCTCCAGGCGCGGCACCTGCATGACGTTCGTGAGCCCGAGCTCCTGCTGGAGCTGCGGCACGAGCTCCTCACGGAACCGTGTCTTCATCCGAGGCGCGTAGGTCTCAGCCACCTGCGAGCACCGCCTCACACTTGCGGCAGAACCGCTCCTTGCCGTCGGCCGTGAGCCGATGACCGACGCGCGTGAGCTGGTGGCAGTTGGGGCACACGAGCTGCACGTTGGAGATGTCGACGAACGTCTCGATGTCGATGATGCCGCCCTGGTTCAGCTGCTGGCCGGTCCGGGTGCGCTTCGCGCCCGTGCGCTGGTGGCGCTTGGCCATGCCGACGCCATCGACCATGACGCGACCCTCCACCGGCAGCACGCGGAGCACGCGCCCCTCTTTGCCACGATCCTTGCCCGAGATCACGCGGACCAGGTCGTCCTTCTTGATGTCGACGGTCGCCACTTACAGCACCTCCGGAGCGAGCGAGATGATCTTCATGAACCGCTTCTCGCGCAGCTCGCGCGCCACGGGCCCGAAGATCCGCGTGCCACGCGGGTTCTTCGCGTCGGTGGTGAGGATCACCACGGCGTTGTCGTCGAAGCGGATGTAGGAGCCATCGGGCCGGCGGCGCTCCTTGGCGGTGCGCACGACGACGGCCTTGACGACCTCGCCCTTCTTCACGGCGCCACCGGGGAGCGCGTCCTTGACGGTTGCCACGATGACGTCACCCACGCCGGCGTAGCGTCGCGCGGATCCCCCGAGGACGCGGATGCACAGGACCTCTTTGGCCCCCGTGTTGTCCGCGACCTTGCACCGGGTTTCCTGTTGGATCACTCCGCCCGCTCCACGATCTCGACGACCCGCCACCGCTTGGACTTGCTGAGCGGGCGGGTCTCCATCACGCGGACGGTGTCGCCCACGTGCGCCTCGTTGCCCTCGTCGTGCGCCGCAAGCTTCGAAGCGCGACGGACGGTCTTGCCGTACAACGCGTGGCGGACCTGCCGGTCGATCCGGACGAGGACGGTCTTGTCCATCGCGTCGGACACGACGACGCCCGTGCGCACCTTGCGGCGCGCGCGGTCGGTGCCCCGGTCGCTGGTGGTCTCGCTCACGGTTCCTCTTCCTTCTCGTTGGTCTCGTCCTCGGCCTCATCGAGCGCCTCACGCTCGAGCTCGCCGAGCGGGGTTCCCTCGATCTCACCGGCATCCTGCGCCGCGCGCGAACGCTCGAGCGCCTCGGCCTCGACGCGGGCGAGCTCGGACTCGAGCTCCGCCTCGAGGTGCCGCTCCCGCAGGACGGTCAAGGTCCTGGCGACGTCGTGGCGGAGCTGCTTGAGGCGCGAGGAGTTGTCGAGCTGCCCGGTCGCCAGCTGGAACCGAAGGTTGAACAGCTCCTCCTTGGCGCTCTCGATCCGCACGTACAGCTCCTCGTCGGGGAGCTCGCGGAGCTCGGCGGCCTTGCTGGGCATGGCTAGCCCCCCACCCTCGTGATGAACTTCGTCTTGATCGGCAGCTTGTGCTGCGCGCGGAGCATCGCCTCGCGGGCGAGCGGCTCCGAGACGCCCGACAGCTCGAACATGACGCGCCCGGGCCGCACGACGGCGACCCAGCCCTCGGGGTTGCCCTTGCCCGAGCCCATACGGGTCTCTGCCGGCTTCTTCGTGACCGGCTTGTCCGGGAAGATCGTGATCCAGACCTTGCCGCCGCGCTTGATGTGTCGAGTCATCGCGACACGGCTCGCCTCGATCTGGCGGTTCGTGATCCACCCGGGCTCCATCGCCACGATCCCGTAGTCGCCGTACTGGATCTCGGTGTGACCCTTGGCCTTCCCGCGCATGTTGCCGCGGTGCTGCTTGCGGTGCTTCACCCGCTTGGGCGCGAGCATCAGGCCTCACCGCCCTCTGCGGTCTCGGCGGCGGAGGTGCCCGGCGTCTCATCCGGGGTCGGCGCGTTGGTGGCCGGGGCGATGGGCTCCTCTGTTGCGGTTGCGGTCGCGGTCGGAGTCGGTGGCTCCTCGGTCGCGGTCGCGGTCGCCGGCTCCCCCGTCGCGGTCGCGACGGCCGGTGCCTCGGCCCGTGCCGGGGTGGCCTCGGGGCGGGCGCTCCCCCGGGCGCGCGCTGTCGCGCGCGCCCGAGCGCGCTCGGTCTCCTGCTCGCGGTAGGGCACCTCGTCACCGTGATAGACCCAGACCTTCACGCCGATCGCGCCCATGGTGGTCTTCGCTTCAGCGGTGCCGAAGTCGACCTTGGCGCGCAGGGTGTGCAATGGCACACGGCCCTCGCGGTACCACTCCTTGCGGCCCATCTCGGTGCCACCCAGGCGACCGGCGGTCGCGACGCGAACGCCGAGCGCGCCGGAGCGCATCGCGGTCTGCACGGCACGGCGCATCGCGCGGCGGAACGCCACACGGCCCTGGAGCTGCTCGGCGACGCCCTGCGCGAGCAAGGCGGCGTCGGTCTCGGGTCGCACCTCGCTCGATGCCTGGTTCATATCCTCGACCTTCACGTCGACCCGCTTCTTCGTGTAGCGCTCGATGTCCTTGCGTAGGCGATCCACCTCGGCGCCCTTGCGCCCGATCACGATGCCGGGCCGCGCGGTGCGGATGAACACCCAGATCTGGTCGCCCTTGCGCTCGATGTCGATCGACGAGATGCCGGCTCGGGTCAGCCGCGAGCGCACGTGCTTGCGGATCCAGATGTCCTCGTGCAGGAACTCCGCGTAGTCACGCCCCGCGTACCAGTTGCTCTTCCAGGGATAGATAACCCCCAACCGGAACCCGTACGGATGGATCTTGTGTCCCACTAGCTGACTCCTCCGTCTTCGGGCCCGATCGTCTGGACCACTACGGTCACGTGCGAGGTGCGCTTGCGGATCCGCGTCGCGCGCCCGTAGGCGCGAGGACGGTAGCGCTTGAGGGTTGGTCCCTCATCCACCCAGGCGCGGGCGATCATCAGGTTGTCCGCGATCACGCCGGGGTTCTGCTCCGCATTGGCGATCGCCGAGTTGAGCAGCTTCTCAACGTCGCGTGATGCCCCCAGCCCGGAGAACCGCAGGATGCGCTGGGCCTCGACCACGTGCTGGCCGCGGATCAGCTCGACGACACGGCGCATCTTGCGGGCCGAGGTCCGGTTGTACCGGCTGGTGGCACGTGCTTCGGGCATGATCAGCGAGCCCTCCGTTCGTCGCGGGCGTGCGACCGAAACGTGCGGGTCGGCGCGAACTCGCCGAGCTTGTGACCGACCATCGCCTCAGAGACGAACACCGGCACGTGCTTGCGCCCATCGTGCACGGCGATCGTGTGGCCGATCATGTCGGGCACGATCGTGGAGCGACGCGACCACGTGCGCACGACCTTCTTCTCGTTGCGCTTGTTCATGTCTTCGACCTTCTTCATCAGATGGCCGTCGACGAACGGGCCCTTCTTCACCGAACGAGGCATCAGCCACGCCCCTTCCCGCGACGGCGAACGACGTACTTGTTCGACGCCTTGTTCTTCTTGCGTGTGCGGCCCTCGGCCTTGCCCCACGGGGAACTCGGGTGCCGACCACCGGAGGACTTGCCTTCGCCGCCACCCAGCGGGTGATCGACCGGGTTCATCGCGACGCCGCGGACCGACGGGCGCTTGCGCTTCCATCGGGCACGCCCCGCCTTGCCGAGCTGGACGAGCTCGTGCTCGGCGTTGCCCACGGCGCCCACGGTGGCCTTGCAGGCGGCGGGCACGAGCCGGGTCTCTCCGGAGGGAAGCCGGAGGGTGGCCATCGTGCCCTCCTTGGCCATGAGCTGCACGCTCGCGCCCGCCGAGCGTGCCATCTTGGCGCCGGCGCCCGGCTTCAGCTCGATCGCGTGCACGACCGTGCCGACCGGGATGTTGCGCAGCGGCAGCGCGTTGCCGGGGCGGATCTCGGCGTCGGGCCCCGAGAGCAGTCGGTCGCCCTGGCGCACGCCGTCGGGCGCGATGATGTAGCGCTTCTCGCCGTCGACGTAGTGGAGCAGGGCGATCCGCGCGGAGCGGTTCGGGTCGTACTCGATGTGGGCGACCTTCGCGGGCACGCCGTCCTTGTTGCGGCGGAAGTCGATCACTCGGTACCGGCGCTTGGTACCCCCGCCCTGGTGCCGAGCCGTGATGCGACCGTGCACGTTGCGACCCGCCTTGTTGCGACCCTTGGCGACCAACGCCTTCTCGGGGCGGTTGCGGGTGAGCTCGTCGAACGAGGACACGCTCGCGCCGCGTCGGCCCGGTGTGGTCGGCTTGTACTTGCGAACGGCCATGGTTACGCCCCCGACTCGAAGATCTCGATCGCGTCGCCGGCGGCGAGCGTCACGATCGCCCGCTTCTGGTCAGCGCGCTTGCCCTTGGTCCAGCCTCGGCGCTTGACCTTGCCGGCACGGTTCAACGTGTTCACGGATGTCACCCGCACGCTCCAGATCGATTGGACGGCCTCTTTGATCTCCGTCTTGTTCGCGCGGGGATCGACCAGGAAGGTGTAGGTGTTCTGCTCGAGCCCGGCGTAGGACTTCTCCGAGACGACGGGGCGGATGATCACGTCACGAGGTGACTTCACCCGATCGCACCTCCTCGGTCTCGTTCACTGCAAGGACATCGAGCGCTGCCGCCGTCAGCACGACCTGGTCGGCGAGCAGGACGTCGTAGGCGCCGATCCCTCGTGCGTAGGCGATCCGCACCATCTGCAGGTTGCGGAAGGACTTCTCGGTTGCGCCGTCGTCGGACGGCCGCGCCAGCACGAGCAGCACCCGGCCGTCGCAGTCGAGCGCGCCGAGCAGGTCGGTAGCGCGCTTCGTCTTGGGCTCATCGAATGAGAGGTCGTCGAGGACCCGGAGCTTGCCGCTGGCGAGCGCATCCGACAGCGCCGAGCGAAGAGCGCCCCGCACCATCTTCTTGTTGACGCGCTGGCTGTGGTCTCGCACCACTGGTCCGTGCACCACGCCGCCGCCCACCCACTGCGGCGCACGGATCGAGCCCTGCCGCGCGCGGCCGGTGCCCTTCTGGCGCCACGGCTTCTTCCCACCGCCGCGGACGTCCCCGCGCGTCTTCACCTTGTGGGTGCCCGCACGCTTGGCGGCCATCGCCGCGACGACGACCTGGTGCATCAGCGGCACGTTGACCGTGGCCTCGAAGATCGCCGCGGGAAGGTCGCGCGAACCCGCCTTCTTGCCCTCGGCGTTCACGATCTCGATCGTCGCCATATTCAGGCCGCCCCCTTCTGGAGCGGAGCCTTGGTCGCCGAGCGCACCATCACGAGCCCGCCGTTGGGGCCGGGGACCGCGCCTCTGACCAGCAGGAGACCACGCTCGGGATCGGACTGGATCACCTCGAGGTTCAGGACAGTCACGCGCTGGTTCCCCATCTGCCCGGCCATCCGCATCCCCTTGAACACCCGGCTGGGCGTCGCACACGCCCCGATCGCGCCGGGCGAGCGATGCTTCTTGTGCACGCCGTGGCTGCCACGGAGACCGCCGAACCCATGCCGTTTCATCACGCCGGCGAATCCCTTGCCCTTGGAGACCCCGACGACGTCGACCTTCTCGCCCACGCTGAACACGTCGGCGGTGACCTGCTGCCCGAGCTCGTAGGCCGCCCCATCGGTGCGCAGCTCGACGAGGTGTCGCGAGGGCTCCGCGTCGGCCTTGTCGAAGTGGCCCTTGACCGGCTTCGTGACGTCGCGAGGCCGCAGCACGCCGTAGGCGAGCTGCACCGCGTCGTACCCGTCGGTCGCCTGCGTGCGCACCTGGGTCACGACGCACGGGCCTGCCTTGATGACGGTCACGGGCACGGCTCGCGTCTCGACGAAGATCTGGGTCATCCCCAGCTTCTCGCCCACGATCCCCTTGGTCTCTGTCATGTCTTCCTTTGGCCTATCGCTTCGCTACCTGAGGCCGGTCCCTAGAGCTTGATCTGGATGTCCACGCCGGCCGACAGGTTCAGACGCTGCAGCTCCTGCACCGTCTTGGACGTCGCGTCGACGATGTCGATCAATCGCTTGTGCGTGAGCATCTGGAAGTGCTCGCGCGAGTCCTTGTACTTGTGCGGCGAGCGGATCACCGTGTAGATGTTGCGCTCGGTCGGCAGCGGCACCGGTCCGACCACCTTCGCGCCCGTGCGCTGCACATGCTCCACGATGTCGCGCGCGGCGACGTCGAGCATCCGGTGGTCGTACGCCCGGAGCTTGATGCGGATCTTGGTGCCTGCCATGCGCGCGCCTGCTTCCTCTACTTGATGATCTTCGTGACGCGGCCGGCACCCACGGTGCGGCCACCCTCGCGGATCGCGAAGCGGAGCCCGTCTTCCATCGCGATCGGTGCGATCAG
>Ga0207648_10007346_pt1 | contig 10850 bp, 7 predicted proteins | sample KBSMisM32_FD_184310 | JGI IMG/M metagenome (GOLD analysis project Ga0207648, IMG submission 184310) | Miscanthus rhizosphere microbial communities from Kellogg Biological Station, Michigan, USA - KBS Miscanthus M3-2 (SPAdes) (version 2) | ecosystem: Host-associated > Plants > Roots > Rhizosphere... | reverse complement strand
CCTGACGGGCGCCCTACCGGCCCCCGTCGCCGCGCATGACGACGACGATTTCCAGCACTTCCACGATATCCACCGGGAGTCGCAGCGGGCGCGCGATGCGTTCGAGGTGCGACTGAAGGCCGCGCTCTTCCAGATGCGGCAGGGCACGTCGGATCACCCCACGAACGGCGACGAGCGCCGCTACGAGAACAAGATCGGCAGCTTCACCAAGGCCCTTCCGCACGACGCAAACGGAGAGGTCGACCGCGCGGCGTTCGCGGCGCTGGTCCACGCCATGCGGACATCCGATCCCGCGGACTTCGAGGCCATCCCGCTCGGCGGCCCCACCAAGCTGGTCAACCCGCAGGCCGGATTCGCGTTCGGGTACCGCGGAGCGGATGCGCAGGCCACCCCCGTGCGCGTGCCGCCTCGATTCTCCAGCGCGGAGACGGCGGGCGAGATGGTCGAGCTGTATTGGGCAGCGCTCACGCGCGACGTTCCCTTCGATCAGTACGCTACCGATCCGACGATAGCGGCGGCGTGCGCGGAGCTGTCGGCGCTCAGTGACTACCGCGGCCCCAAGATCGGCGGCGCCGTGACGCCGGGCACGATCTTCCGGGGCCCGACCGCCGGCGATCTGATCGGGCCCTTCATCTCGCAGCTGCTGTGGAAGCCGATCAACTACGGACCGTACGTGGTCGATCAGCGCGTTCGCATCACGCCGTCGAACACGACGGATCCAAGCGCCGACTACCTCTGGAACTACGCGGAGTGGCTGACGGTGCAGAACGGCGGCGCGCCCCCGCGCCCGCAGGCCGTCGGGACGGCGCGGCGCTACCTCATCACGTCGCGCGATCTCTCCGAGTGGCTGCATCGCGACTTCAGCAGTCAGGGTGGCACCGACGCGGTGTTCATCCTGATGGCGAACGGCGTGGGGTTCGCGCCGGGCAACCCCTACCTGACGTCGGCGACCCAGGTCGGCAACTTCACGTTCGGCGTGTCGCAGATCCTCGACTTGATCGCGTCGACCGCCAACACCGCGCTGCAGGCATGCTGGTTCGAGAAGTGGGCGGTCGACCGCAAGGTGCGCCCCGAGGAGTTCGGCGGATCGATCCACAACAAGCTCACGCTCGGGCTGTCACGGCCGATCCACCACGAGGTGCTCGACTCCGAGGCGCTGGCGCGCTCGCGGGCGAAGTACGGGACGTTCCTGTTGCCGCAGGCATACGCCGAGGGCTGCCCCGTCCACCCGGCGTATCCGAGCGGGCACTCGGTCTTCGCCGGCGCCTGGGGCACCATCCTCAAAGCGTTCTTCAACTCGGCGGCGGTCATCACCAATCCCGTCGTCCCCGACGCCACCGGATCGACGCTCGTCCCGTACGTCGGGCCACCGCTCACCGCGGGCAACGAGATCGACAAGCTGGTCTCGAACATCGGCCCGGGTCGCGCCGGCCCGTGCGGAGTGCACTGGCGGAGCGACTGCGTGGAGGGGATGAACATGGGCGAGGCGTGCGCCATTGCCGTGCTGCAGGACATGCGGCGCACATACAACGAGTCGTTCGGCGGCTTCCAGTTCAAGAAGTTCGACGGGACGACGGTGACGATCTAGATCGGGATCGACCCACCGGCCTGATCCGGACGGGCAGTCAAACCGACGCGAAAGGCATGCCCGCCCCTACCGCCGCGGGTCGGCCACCACCTCCGCGTGCTGGCAGCCCTCGATCCCGTGCGAGGTCGCGCACAGCGAATACCGCCCCGGGTTGCGGCCCACCAGCACCTTGTTGAACGCGTTGCTCTCGTCGTCGCGGACGCCCACCACGTCGCCGGCCTGCTCGATCCTCCACGCGATGTCGCTGCCGATGATGTGGCGCGGGACGTCCTCGTTGTTGCGCTGCTTCGGCGTCGCGGTGACGAAGCCGCGGCAGCCCAGGGGCAGGACGTTCTCGCCGTTGCGCGGCGGGGTGATGCCCTCCTCGCAGGTGATGCTGTAGAACGCCACCCGGACGTAGGCGATCGCCTCCGAGGCCGCGACCGGGAACGACGGCGGGCTGCAGGTCTCCTGATAGGCGCGGTTGCCGCGCCGCACGTGACCGGTGGGCAGCAGGATGTCGTAGGTCTCGCTGAACTCGCTGCCGTTCTTGAGCGCGACCGCGGACGCCTGGTCCGTCTCCGCGCAGAAGCGGACCCGCTCCAGCTCGGCCACCACACCGTCCAGGTAGTCACGCGAGCGAAGGACGCGCCACTCCCCCGTCCCCTGGTTGACCGAGGTGTCGAAGTATTCGGGGTGACGGCCGGCCAGGCGGTCGATGGCGGCGTTGACCTCGGGCTCGAACTGCCCCACACGGCGCGCGCACGCGGTGTCCAGCGTCCCCGGTCCGTAGCGGCAGGCGGCGGACACGGGGGGCGCGGACGCGGACGGCGCGGGTGTGGGTGAGGCGACGACCACCGGCGAAGGCGATGGCGCCGTCGTCACGGGCGCGCTCGGAGACGACGAGCACGCGGCTGCCAGCAGGAGGCCCGCCGCCACCCGCCGATGGACCTTCGGTCGCTGGATCGCCGCCCCCACGACCCAGGGTAACGCCGCGGCGATCCGGCGATCAACGACGAACGTGGGACGCGACCTCGGCCGCCATCCCGAGAAAGCGCCCGTACCGCTCGGCCGCCGCCGCGACCGCGCGCTCTTCGTCGCGTGTCACGGGATCCCAGAAGGTCACGCTCACCCGCACCGTCGCGCCGGCCATGGTCCGCCGCCAGGAGCCCCGCGCCCGGCCGTCGATGACCACCAGCGGCGAACCGAACGCGTACGCGCGATCGCCAAGGGGCGGAGCCGCCTCGAGCGCGGCCCCGCGGTCTTTGTAGGCCACGAGGTATTCGTCCCAGGCCGGCAGGAGGAAGGCCAGGGTTCGCGTCCCCATTCGAGGTGGACGCGCCCCGGAGGACGAGAACAGCCGCCGGCCTTCGTGAACCTCGCTCACGACCTTGGGCCCGGCGGCGCCGACCGCGGCCTCCGCGTCCTTGAGCAGGAGGCCCGTCCACCAGGCGAAGTCGTGCAGGGTCGCGGGTCCGTGGCTCGCGAAGTAGCGCTCGGCCAGCGTGGCCAGGGCCTCCTCGCGCGAGGGATCACGCGACTCGCGCGGCAACCATTCCTCCAGCAGCACGAACGTCGGCTGCTTTCCCCGCCGCGGGCCCAGACAGACGAGGCCCTGCTGGGCCAGATGCCCGAGGATGTGGATCCCTCGCTGGCCCTCGGGCGAGACGCCCCCGCGTCCCAGGGCCTCATACGCCTCGGCCCGCGTGAGCGCGCGGCCGGCCAGGGCGCGGGTCAGCACGCGCGCCGCGCGCGAGAATGCTTTCGCGTCGAGCTCGAGCTCGCGATACCGCCCCGCGCTGCGCGCGAGGACGCGAGGCGTGAGCAGCCGCAGCATCCAACGGGCGTCGGCGGCCGGGACGAAATGCAGCGTGCCCCGCATGGGCCAGGTGCGGACGATCGTCCGGGCCACGACGGCATCTTCGATGTCGGACTCCGACGCCGAGCGCAGCCGTAGTCCCATCGCCCACCGCGCGCCCGGCAGGTCCTGGGCCTGAACGGCGCCCATCCACTGCACGAGCTCGCCCGCCTTCGTGAATCGGGGGCTCGCGAGCTGCTGGCGGAAGAGCCGCCGGCGCCTGATCTCGGCGATGCGCAATCCGCGGATTCTAGCAAAGCGACCAGGATCACCGGCTCGGACTAACTTCCGCGGCTTCCAGACGCGGCCTTCGCACCGTGATCTATTGGAAAGAGAGAAAGGCGGGGGCTATGGATTTGATCGTCACCCTGATCGTCGGCGGGATCATCGGCTGGCTGGCCAGCATCATCATGAAGACGAACGCCCAGATGGGACTGCTGGCGAACGTCATCATCGGCATCGTCGGATCGCTCCTCGGGTATTGGCTGGCCGGCGTCCTCGGAATCGCCGCCGCGGGCCCGCTGCGCTGGGTCATCGGCGTCCTGGGCGCGGTGGTGCTCATCGGCATCCTCAAGGCCTTGAACGTCTTCAAATAGGTCTCCCCGGGAGGTGGTCATGGATTGGATGAAGCAGCTCGGTGGCGTGCTCGACCGTTACGCGGACGCCGGCTCGGTGCGGCCGCCGGACGCCGCCGTGCACGAGGACTTCGATCGGTTCGCGCAGGCCGCGCCGCCGGACGCGCTTGCGGACGGCCTTTCCGCCGCCTTCCGCTCGGACCAGACGCCGCCGTTTCCACAGATGGCGTCGCAGCTCTTCGGACGCGCCAGCGGCGCGCAGCGCGCGAACATCCTCAACATGCTGCTGACGACGGTGGGGCCGCTGGTGGTCCAGCAGATCCTCGCCCGGCGGCAGCGCGGCACGGCGTCCTCCGGCCAGGGCGGCGTGTTGGGACAGATCCTGCGCGGGGGCAGCGGTGCGCCGCAAGTCACGCCGGAGACCGCGGATCAGCTCGATCCCCAGGACGTCGAGGACATCGCGCGGGAGGCGGAGAAGAAGGATCCCTCGGTGATCGACAAGATCAGCCAGGTCTACGCCCAGCAGCCGCAGCTCGTGAAGATGCTGGGCGGAGCCGCGCTGGCCATCGCCCTCGGCCGCATGGCGCAGAAGCGGGGAGCGATCTAGCTTCAACGGATTGAAGCGGACGGGACGACTACCGCACCTCGCGGCGTGGCATGGTCTACTCGGGGGAGATGGATCTGACTGAGCGGGCCCGTCTCCTGCGGGAGCGGGCGCGCCTCCGACTCGAGCCCGTTCGCGCCCTGGCCCTTCGGCTCTGGCGCGAGCGGCGGCCGCTCGTCATCGCAGGAGCGGCCTCGGCCGCGGTCGTGCTCGCGCTGACCGGCCTCTTCTGGGGCCGATGCGGCCTGGACGGGTGCCCGAACGTCGACCGGCTGCGGGCCTATCAGCCGGGCAAGGCCTCGCGCCTCCTCGATCGTCACGGCCGTGTCTTCGCCGACCTGCGGCCCGTCGAAGGCGCGACCGTGCCCTTGCGCCTGATTCCGAAACACGTCCGCGACGCCTTCCTCGCCGTCGAGGACCAGCGCTTCTATGCGCACGACGGCGTGGACTGGCGGCGCGTGGCGGGCGCGGCCCTGGCCAACCTGCGCCGCGGCGGCATCGAGCAGGGGTTCAGCACCGTCACCATGCAGCTCGCGCGCAACGTCTTCCCCGATCGCATCCCGGCCCGCGAGCGTACGCTGCCCCGCAAGCTGCTCGAGGTGCGCGTCGCCTACGAGATCGAGGACCGCTTCGACAAGGACGAGATCCTCGAGCTCTACCTGAGCCACATCTACTTCGGGAACGGCGCCCGCGGAGTGGAGGCGGCGGCCCGTCACTACTTCGGGACGAGCGCCTCGCGCCTCACCCTCAGCCAGGCCGCGCTGCTCGCCGCCCTCATCCGAGGGCCCAGCCGCTACGATCCGCGGCGCTTCCCCGACCGCGCCCGCGAGCGGCGCGACCTCGTGCTCACGCTGATGGAGCAGCAGGGGCGCGTCCCGGCCGCCACCGCGACCGCCGCCCGCACCATGCCGCTCGGCGTGGTCCGCCGGCGCGCGCCCGCGACCGCGGACGCCGGCCTCGCCCCGTATTTCGCGGAGGAGGTGCGGCGCCAGCTCGAAGACCGCCTCGGCGAGCGGCTCTACGACGAGACCCTCACCGTCACCACCACCCTCGACGCGGGCCTCCAGCGTGCCGCGGAAGCCGAGATGGAGCGGCAGCTGCGCGCGGTGGAGACGGGCGCGCTCGGCACGTTCCGCGGTGCGCGCTACTCCGCGTCCGTGCCTCCGCCCGCCGGCGCAGACAGCGGCACGCCGTACCTCCAGGGCGCGGTCGTCTCCCTCGAGGTCGGCACCGGCGACGTTCTGGCCTGGATGGGTGGCCGCGACTTCCACCAGTCGCGCTTCGACCGCGTGAAATCGTCCCGCCGCCAGGCGGGCAGCGCCTTCAAGCCCTTCGTGTACGCGGCCGCGCTGCGCCACGGGCACTACCTCAGCGAGCGGCTGAGCGACGAGCCCATCCAGGTCCGCCTCGGCGGCAATCGCGTGTGGGAGCCGCAGAACTTCGACGAGGAGTACGACGGCGAAGTCACCATGCGTGACGCCCTCGCCCGCTCCAAGAACATCCCGACCGTGCGCCTGGCCTCCGCCGTGGGCCTGGCCGAGGTGGCGAAGGCGGCGCGCGAGGCGGGCATCCGCTCCGACATCGACGAGACCCCGGCCATGCCGCTGGGCACGGTCGCGGTGAGCCCGCTGGAGCTGGCCACTGCCTACGCGGCCTTCGCGGGCCTGGGTGAGGTGGCGCCGCCCCGCTTCCTCCTGCGCATCGCGGCCGAAGACGGGACGGAGATCTGGTCCGCGCCCGCGCCGCGCATCGAGCGCGTCATGGACGACGGCACCGCGTTCCTGATCACGAGCGTCCTGCAGGAAGCGATCGAGCGCGGGACAGGGACGGCCGTACGCGCGAGCGGTTACGACGCCACCGCGGCCGGAAAGACGGGGACCACGAACGACGCCACCGACACCTGGTTCGTGGGCTACACGCCGCGCCTGGTGGCGGCGGTGTGGATGGGGTTCGACGAGCCGCGGCCGATCATGGGCCTCGCCACCGGCGGACGCCTGGCCGCGCCCGTGTGGGGGCGCATGATGGTCCGCGCGCCGGAGTCGCTCACGACACGTGCGGCCTGGGCCACGCCGTCTTCGGTCGTCCAGGCCTGGATCGACCCGCAGTCGGGCCGGCCTCTCACCGATGGGTGCCGCCCGTACAACGGGGACGCCCTTCGCGAGCTGTTCCTGCGCACGGCCGTGCCCGAAGCGATCTGCCCGGACCAGGGCGAGGTGATGCTGGCCGATTCCGATCGCGAGCCTTCCGGCGAAGACGAGGCGCGCGAAGGCGAGCCCTGGCCCGACGACATGGGGGCGCGCTCGCACCCGGCGCCACCGCCGGAATACGAAGAAGCCGAGACGTGGCGGCGGGCCCAGGAGCAGGCCCGCGAGGACGCGGAGCGCGCGTGGCGGGAGGCGCGCAAGGAATACGAGCGGCAGCTCAAGGAATGGCGCAAGGAGGAGAAGCGGCGGCGGAAGGAGCGAAAGGAGTAGCTACTGGACGTAGCCGAGCGCGCGCAGTCGCTCGAGCTCTTCGCCGCTGACCGTCGCCGCCAGCGCGGAGTCCGGCTTCAAGCGCGCGCGAACGGCCATGCGCTGCCAGGCCTCCAGCTCGCGTGAGAGCCGCGCCACGATGTCGGGATGCTGGGCGGCCACGTCCGTCGTGTCCAGCGGGTCCTTCTTGCGATCGAAGAGCTGGAACTCCGGGCGGCCGGGCGGGCGGACCACATGGTGGGCCAGCTTCCAATCGCCGAGGCTGATCCCGTAAGACTCCTCCTTGCCGGCCACGCTCGGATCGAACCGCCCCGCCGCCTCCGTGATGGCCGGCCGCGGCCAACCCGGGTGCGGGCCGTCGCTCATCAAGGACACCAGGCTCGCGCCCTGGATTCCCTTGGGGGGAGGCAGGCCGCTCAGGTCGAGCAGGGTCGGCATGACGTCGATGAGCTGGACGGTCTCTGCCGCCCGGCGGCCCGCGGGCACGTGGCCTGGCCACCAGAAGAAGAGGGGCACGCTCGTCAGCTCGCCGTAGACACTCTGGTTGTGGAACGTGCGACCGTGCTCGAGGAATTCCTCGCCGTGGTCGGCGAGGAAGGCGATGAGGGTGCGGCGGTCGAGGCCCATCTCTCCCAGCCGCTCGCGCAGGCGGCCGAGCTCGGCGTCCATCGCGCGAATGGAGCCGTCGTACCCGTCCTTCTCGCAAGAAATGAACTTCTCCGGGTCCAGCCCGGCCTGTACCAGCTCGTCGCGCGTGGCCATGCCGCGCGGCCGCATGTTCGCGTTGCGGATGAACGGGCGGACCTTCTCCGTGTCCTTGTCGTGCGCCTCGCAGCCACGCGGGTCGCCGAACATCGTGTTGTAGGGCGGGTACGGCCGGTGCGGGCTGTGGGGATCGGACACGTGGAGGAGGACGAAGAACGGAACGTCGCGATGGGCGGCCAGCCAGGGGATCAGACGGTCGATCTCGGTACGCGCGATCTTCGTGTTTCCCGGGTTGCGCTCCGGGAACGATCCCTGCTCGTGCAGCTCCTCGAACCCCTGGTGCTGGTTGCTGAACTTGCCGACGAACACGATGGTCTCGAGGCCGAGGGTCGCGTAGCCGGCCTGGCGATAGACCTCCGCGATCGTGGTCGCGGAGCTGGGCAGGAGGTCGTTGAAGGACTGGACGCCGTGCGTGGACGGATAGAGACCGGTCAGGATCGACGGGCCCGAGACCTTGGTCCACGTGGCCTGGGCGACGCAGTCATCGAAGAGCGTCCCCTCCGCGGCCATGCGCGCGAGGTTCGGGCTCGTCGGCCGTGCGTAGCCGTACATGGGCAGGTGATCGCGCCGCAGGGTGTCCATCCAGACCAGAATCACGCCTTGCGGGCGCGTCGCGGCCTGGTTGCTTCGGGGGTCGGGCTCCGGGCGTCTCTCGGGAACCGAACGAATCACCGGTGTCCCCCAGAAGCCCAGCGCACGCGGGCGTTCGGACGCCAAAGCCAGGGACAAGGTCACGTCGCGGCCGGCGTACCGCGTCAGATCGACGGTGGCGGTCTCCCAGCGATGCGCGGTCGTCACCGTCCTTTCGAGGAGCGTCCCGTCCTTGTCCCCGCTCACGCGCGCGAGCACGCGAAAAGTCACGGGCGCGTCCTCGATCGTCCCGACCGCCAGCTCCAGCCGCGGACGCGCCGGGAGGTGGACGTCGAAGGACAAGGCATCGGGAGCGCGGGCGACCAGCGCCTCGCGATAGACCTCGGACATCCCGTGCCAGCCCAGGCCGGCGTTGACGCCGGCGAGGTGCTCGCGACGGGACACCACGCGTACGGACTCGATCTCGAAGGTGGCGCCGGGCACGTCCGTGGGCCGGATGATCACGTGGCGCGAGAAGGTGAGGGGAATCGACGCCGTCGTGCGGAGGACGTAGGTCCTCATCTCGTCCCCCGCCACCAGGGGGCTGTTGAACGGCAAGGGGATGATCGGCAGCAGCTCGGACTCGAACTTCAGGTCCACCTTCTCCGCCGGCCGCATCAGCACCGAGAGGTTCGCGCCCGCGGACGCCCGCATGCGGACCTGGACCTCGTGCACGACGTCGCGGTTGTCCGATGCCGGCCGCTCGAGATCGATCAGGACTACGTCGGCGGTTGTGCGTCCCACGAGGCGCCCGTCGCGAACGGTGAGACCCTGAATGCCTGGTCCCGCCGTCCATGCCGGCGGCCTGGGCGCACTCGCCGGAGTCGTGGGCGGCGTGGGCACGGTGGCCGCGGCAAAGCGCCATTCGATGGGCGGGGGCAGAGCCACCCCGGGAGCGTTCGCGGCCGCCGCCGGGCCCGGCTTGTAGAGGTCGACGAGACGGATGGGAGCGAGCGTCGCTTCCGGCGCGCGCGCGCGACACCCCCCGACCCAGGTCGCGGCCAGGGCGCACACGGCAACGACGGAGCGACTCCTGCGGACCGGCAGTTGCGGCACGGCGACGCGATCCTACCGGAACGCGCGGGAAGTAGCGACCGTATCGGCTAGAGCTTCAGCCCCTGCAGGTAGGCCACGCTCTGCGGGATGTGCGTGAGCGGGTCCGTGCTCTCGTCCTCGACGTAGTACTCCGTCGCCCCCGCCTTCATGGCCGCGCGCAGGACGGCCGGCCAGTCGATCTGGCCCGTGCCCACCGGCACGTCCGCGTCCGGCGTCGCCGTCCCCTTCCCTGTCTCCCGCGGGTAGCCCTTCTTGATGTCCTTGAGGTGGAGGGAGCGCACGCGGCCCTTGTACTTCTCCATCAGGGCCACGGGATCGGCGCCGCCGTGGTACGTGTGGAACACGTCCACCTGGAAGTGGACGAGCTTGGGATCGAGGGCCTTGGCCAGCGTGTCGAAGAGGGTGCCGTCCGGCGAGGGCACCATCTCGTAACCGTGCGTGTGGTAGCCGAAGCGCAGGCCCGCGTCCGCCGCCGCCTTCCCCGCCTTGTTGAAGACGTCCGCCGCCTTCATGGTGTCGTCCTTCGTGAACGCGTCCTTGTGCGTGATCCACGGGCACACGATCGTGCCCGCGCCCAGGCCCTTGGCCTCCGCGATGGCCCCGGGAAGATCGTCACGAAGGCGCTCGAGGCCCATGTGCGCCGACGTGCAGCGCAGGCCGGCGGTGTCGAGAGCCGCCTTGAGCTCGGGCAAGGTGTGCTTCCACAGGCCCGCGCCCTCCACGGTCGTGAAGCCCATCCCACGCACCTTGGCCAGGCTGCCCGCGAGGTCCTTGGGCAGGTACTCGCGGAGGCTCCAGAGCTGAAGGCCGATGGGCCCGTTGACCGGGCTCTTGATCGTCGCGTCGGCGGCGAGGGCCCAGCGATCCGCGAAGGCCGCCGCGGTGAGGCCGGCGGCCATGGTGGTCAGGAAGTCTCGGCGGGAAGACATCGGGTCACCTCTTTCTGGACCGGCCTGGAGGCGAAGCTATCACAGCCCTAATAGATGTAGACCGGAGTCCCCACCGACACCAGGTCGTAGAGCTTCTCGATGTCGGCGTTGCGCAAGCGGACGCAGCCGTGGCTCACCGCACGACCGATGGAGTCCGGCTGGTTGGTCCCGTGGAGCGCGTAGCCGTTGCCCATGTTCAAGCGACGCGTTCCCAGCACGCCCTCATAGCGCCGCTGCGTGGTCCCCAGGGGCGGCACGATGAGCTTGCCGTCTACGACGATCTCGCGCCCGTCGGTGGCGCTGAGCGTCGTCTGGCGGCCGTCCGCGTACCGCTTGATCACGTCGTTGCCGGAGACGCTGACGATGGAGCCGTCGGACGAAGCCACGCTCTG
>Ga0207648_10007344_pt1 | contig 10851 bp, 11 predicted proteins | sample KBSMisM32_FD_184310 | JGI IMG/M metagenome (GOLD analysis project Ga0207648, IMG submission 184310) | Miscanthus rhizosphere microbial communities from Kellogg Biological Station, Michigan, USA - KBS Miscanthus M3-2 (SPAdes) (version 2) | ecosystem: Host-associated > Plants > Roots >... | reverse complement strand
CTACCAAGTAATAGGTTATGGCTATGAGGTGTTTGACCTAATGGATGAAAGTATAATTTCGATTCCACACTAGAAACAGGTACTAGACCGTCATCTGGGCCATCTATCTGCAGATTTCCTTCAATTGGTATCCAGTACCACCACCATACCCAATCGCCTGCAATAGTATAGTAATCTGTTTTCATGTTTTGTACAGCCTTAGTGGCAGGAGAGGCAGGTTTCAGATCAGAGGCTGCTGGCATACAACCTGTGTCAACGTAAATCTCTGCTAAAGGAGAGCCAGCATTTGGAGTACCAATCATGATTAAATTAGCAACATCGTCAGTACCACCTTGTAAGTAAAGTCTTGCATCTAGTCCTCCCTTACTATGACCAACAATGTTAACTCGATCACGACCCGTCTCGCTAAGCACATCGAGAACTATATTATTCAACTCCTTAGCATGATCTGCAGCCGAGCCACAATCATCATCTGATTGATGAAAGGTTACTGAAAGGTAGGACACGTCATCATCTTCAAGTAATTGTTTCCAAGTATCCCAGACTGATTCATCTTCCCGATAACCATGTATAAGGATGACTGGTAGCGGTGCTTCAGGTTGACTCTTTGCGAAAGGAAGAGAAGGTAAACAGAAGATAGTGATCATGGCCAATGATATAATGGATGTTGAAAAAACTGTCACATATTTTACTTTCATAATAAGAATTGAACAAACACGGTATTCTTTTAGTTTGCTAAAAGTTGTTTATGATTTGTTAACAGATTTTCCTATAATGTAATATTCATACGGAACCCCGTTAGATTTTCTAAAACTATAATTTTATTAGATGTAAATAAGAGGAAACGTTATTTTATGAGCCCGTCGGTACCCGTGACATTATCGGTTCAAAATTATCGTTGATTGCGTTTATTTCAGGAAGATAAAAGCTTAAAACACACACACTCATATTATTCTCGTTAAATGTGAAAATATTTGTCTCATATTCCAGAAGAGATGCAAGTGACTTTGCTGAAAAAATCTCTGAAACATTAGAGGATGAGCACAGTGTTTTCACCGATGTAAGCAATATTCAGGTTGGTGAGGATTGGAGTAATACTATCGAGGATAATATCGCCTCGTGTGATATTTTTATTTTAATAGTCACCTTTGCTGCTCTAAAGAGCAAGGAAGTAGAAAAAGAGATATTACAAGCTCAGAACAAGAACAAAAAAATTATTCCATGTTTTTATAGTGGAATAAAAGGAAATGAGTTAAAGTGGGGAATAGGAAAGCTTCAAGGAATTGAATTTGCTAATGAAAATCAACTAGCCAGAAACATATATGGTAAAATTAAGCACTTGGTTCAACTACAGTCAAAGTTAGATACAACAATACAGGGAACAGCAGAACCGGTAAAAGAATCAAAACAAGACAGGATAAAAAACACCGAGGTCCCCACGGAAGAAGAAATCAAACCTGAAGTCCCCAAGGCAGAAGTCCAGCCTAAAATTGAATCACCAGTGGTCCCACATGCAAAATCACCTAGAGTGGAGCAAAAATATAGGCTCAGTTCGAAAAGGACTGTAGTTTTAGTAGTCGCTATAGGAGCTATAATTGCAGCCATATTCTCAGTTTATGTTTCTGTGTATCTACCCCAGCAGGTCAAAGTAAATGTTACGACAACGCCCCAACTAATAACACCATCCCAACCAACGACAATTGCGGAACAGCAACAATATTCATTTCTTAGGGCTTGGGGATCTTCAGGCAGTGGCGATGGTCAATTTTCTAACCCGCAGGGTGTTGCTGTCGATTCTTCTGGTGATGTGTACGTAACTGATGAGGGTAATGACCGTATTCAGAAGTTTACCAGTGATGGTAAATTTATTACAACGTGGGGATCTTCAGGCAGTGGCGATGGTCAATTTTCTGCACCACAGGGTGTTGCTGTCGATTCTTCTGGTAATGTGTACGTAGCTGATTATAATAATGACCGCATTCAGAAGTTCACCAGTGATGGTAAATTTATTACAACGTGGGGATCTTCAGGCAGTGGAGAAGGCCAATTTTCTGGACCAGGGGGTGTTGCTGTCGATTCTTCTGGTAATGTGTACGTAAGTGAATTTATTATAGACCGTATTCAAATGTTTAAGTCAAGTGAATAGACAATAATAAATATCCTGTATTTACTCCACTGAAAGAAATCTTTAGGAATATCTCTCCTGGAAACTGAATTTCACGCCTATTATTGCTTGATTCATATTTAATAACAAATATTCTTGTTCAAAAACACTCAGAATAAACGTCTTTTTTATAAACATACCTCATCAAAGGATCACTTATCAACTAATAAGTGCTGCATAGTCTTTATAAATTACGGCTACTTTAAGGTCGTATGTTGAGTAATGAAGCTGAGGATATATTCCCTGATCCTTCATATGGCGTCAAATTCAGAACAATTACAATTCCAGCTGGGGCCAGGGATAAAAAAAGCAAAAGAGGAATTAGGTAAAATGATGCTCAGAATGGAGGATGAAAAATAATTATGAAGCTTGAAAAAATTGATCCTAGTCTGACAGTCGTACTAAAGAACTTTAAACTGGAGGGATTGAACGGTCTTAAAAAACACATGAATTCGTTAGGGATAATTTCATCCACTGAGAATTCTCCCAAGCTTCCTAGACTAGTATCGTTTGTTTATTGTGATAGTAATGCAAAATTTGATAACCTTGTTACTCGGAACATTATCGTCAATCAAAAGAAGGGCAAGATAAGAACCGCGTTTTTCCCTCTTGATTCTCTTGATGAAGTATCTGAAGACGACAGAATCAAAAGGATTATTCCAGCACAATACTTGAAAATGAAGATGGATATTGCTCCCGGAAAGGTGAATCTTCCTACCTTTGTAAATAGTACAGGTCTAGGTGGAAACGGTGTCATAATTGGAATCGTTGATTCTGGCATCGATCCTAATCATGCTTCCTTTGATGGTCGAATTCTAAAGATTTGGGATCAGGGATTGTCAGGACCAGGAGTCGACGAGGGGCATTATGGGTTGGAGCTTTCTGGAAATATGCTTACGGCCTCAAGAGATGTACACGGACATGGGACGCATGTTGCTGGTATGGCTGGCGGAATGCAACCTAAATTTGCAGGAGTAGCTCCTAAATCAAAATTTTTAATAGTCAAAACCGACTTTCAAAATGCACATATAGCTGATGGAATACGCTACATATTCCGAGTTGCGTCAGATCTCGGCAAGCCTGCCGTAGTTAATCTGAGTCTTGGTGGGCATTTCGATGCTCATGACGGGACTGATCCATTATCTCTGATAATTTCCTCTGAAGTTGGTCCAGGTAAAATAGTGTGTTGTGCAGCAGGAAACGAGGGGACCGATAATATTCATTCACAGAAAGTGGTGGCCAAAAATCAAGTTCGTAGTATTCGTTTTATGATCCCTAAACAAGGACCTCAATGGGCAGCGCTAAACGGATGGTATTCTGGTACAGACAAAATTAAAATAAGTGTCAAATCTCCGACTGGATTCAATACACCTTATCAGAAAGTCATTACTGGCGGTGATCCCACAAGGGAATATGATCTTCCTGATGGAAAAGTAACAATAGTTACTTCGCCTCCTGACCCATCCAATGGTGATCATAACTTCATTGTTTATGTTGAACCGCATAATTTATCTTCGTTACCTGTTGAAACGACTTGGAAGGTATTGCTACGTGGAGAGTTAATTAACAATGGCCGAGTTGATATTTGGATTTTTGATAACTTGGATCAACAAGAGTCATTCTTCACAGGAACAAGCGTGAGCGACTCTGTAAAAATTGGTTCGCCGGGGTCTGCGACTGAAGCAGTAACCGTAGCTTCGTACACGACTAAAAACAAATGGATAGATATTGATGGCGTTCAGCGAAGTATCGCGTTCACACTTGACAGCATCTCGGATTTCAGTAGCGAGGGGCCTCTTCGAAATGAGATTCAGAAACCAGACATTGCAGCTCCAGGAGCCTATATTTGCTCATCTCTATCAGCCGATTCTGAACTAGATAGAAGATTTATGGTATCGCAAAGTCTGAGAATGATGGCAGGAACGAGTATGGCTACACCATTTATTACTGGAATTGTGGCTCTCTTATTGGAACGAGACAATAACCTTGACCCAAACGGTGTGAAGTCCATTCTTCGTGCCAATGCGCGAATTCCAGGACACCCACAGAATACATTTGATACCAAGTGGGGTCACGGATTGATTGATATGTCTCAAGTTTGATAAGTTCAGGTAATGAACTATAATAAAGTCGACGCTGCTCTTGCTGCCGCGCTAAAGTCTGAAGAAACAGATAAGAATCTCATTCCAGTCTTTGTAGGTGTAAAAAAAGGACTTGGCCAAGACGAAAAAGAGTATCTACAGAAATTAGGTCTAACATTTAATAAAAATGTTCCAGAAGTAATCCCTACCACAATTTCACAAGAAGCCATATCTGAGCTATCCGACCAATCCTGGGTCAGGTACGTTAAGCTTTCCACCAGACTAAAGCCAAAGTAGTGAATTTCGATATCCTTATAAAAATAACTAGTTCGTTATCGGATATTACTTCTATATAATATAATATTACTCCACTCTTTTCATTCTAATTTAGCTCGGGTCATACTTCCTTGACCTCTTCTGTAACGCGCGTATTTATTTACTAATCTCAAGAAGTAGCATTGTAAGCTAAATTTGCCTGTGTGCTCACTAATTTGTCAATAATAAATTGGTCTGATACTGTTCCATTGTTATCATAGAAGGTACTATTTAGTCTAGTACCATTGTTTATAAGCTCTAAATTCAAGAAACCAAAACCACGGTGCTGTGTTACAATATAAGGAGCCTTTAGTTTAAAATTATGAAGTTCTGCTCCTCCGGTTCCAACGGTAGCAAAGATGGTTCCATGAAAATTATTAATATCGTAATTGTAATTGTTTTTGTTTGTATTGACTATTATAGGGTTCTCTGAATCCTTGTTGTTGTATAGCATGGGATAACTTCTTTCATAATTATGACTATGTGCTTGTAATACCAGATCAACATTATATCTATCAAACAAGGGATGGTACACTTCTCTTAAAGTTACCCTTGGACTACACCCTTGACAATCATTTGGCGATATATATGCAGGTTGATGGTATGCGATTATTATCCACTTGATGGACGAATTCGTTAGTGTATTATCTAAATCTGACTTGACAAATTCATATTGTTTAGATCCTATTTCATATGGTAATTCTGTGGACATTATCATAAAATGAATATTGAAATGATTAAATGAATAAAATTCACTTGACATGTTGAAATGCTCCATATATTGACTAGTACGAAAATCATTGTCATGGTCTCCTCGGACTATGCTAGTTATGTTATCTACTGGGGACATTATTTCAAGCCAGCATTCAGCAGTTCTCTGGTACGAGAGGTCTCCGAGTGCAAGAATTAATTCCGGTTTTTTACTTGAAATATTTTTTAAAGTATTCTTGGAATTATCATTGCATCCCCAGTCACCGACAGTTGCTACGTTAAATAAACTTGAATACGTATACTGAGGAATCATAAGCAGTAAAGATAGGCCAATACAAAAAAGAAGATAATAAGATGTCAATATCGTAGATCCACCGTATTTGACATATAAATTTGATATTTAATCCATCTCTAGTTTCTTAACATTTATTGATTAAACAGGATGTAAGAGGAATGGGATACACTTGTATTTTACATGTCCAGTCAGGTTTCGCATTGTTAACAATTCGGATCCAATTCCAAACAGGCGTTTAAAGAACTATCGTACAATTCAAGTATACTAATCGCAAGTGTAGCGATATAACATGAGTGTTAACATGTGCTGGTAGAATTCGCATCGTTTATTGTTTACAATGTGAATCTACATTAAATTAGTATCATTTAGGAGTAAAATGATTGCCAATCTTTATCAAAGCATGACTTAATTAGTCTGATGAGTCTTTCCTTGACAAATTCCTCCGTTATTAGTTCCTTATCATAATATTCTGGTATCATATCCTGACTGACTTCATCCTTAGTCATCAACCGTTCTTCTTGAACTGATATTTTTTCGCCGGATGATGAGAATTTAATATTAGGATATCTCGATTCATGTGTCAATTTAAGATGCAAACTGAATTCAATACTAGGATTTTTTCCGGCAACAATTTGTGATTGGATATTAACACTTGAGTTCACATCTTTACTATCTAAGTAACTCTCGAATTTTCTCATCACTGGTTCAATAACATCCTTCGACAATTGATTAAATTCCTCTTTGAAATCTTCATCCTCTCTTAATGATTCGAGCTTCTTTGCTTTGGCATCTTTCACTAGATTTTGAAAATTTTCTATTAAAGGCCCTAACTCTTTTTCCAGGTCTTCCATAAATCTAATTGTACTTGATTCAAATTAAACTTAGCTTTGAGTAATAATTTACCTATACGGATAGACGTTAAAATTCATTCAATGAAATTCCATTTATGTTTCTAATACGATCAGCTAAACGATCCTCAAAACAGATAACTCGATGGAGATGGTAGATAAGTAATCCTCTAAACTTCATTAGGTCTATTTGATGCTTCACTAGATGGATAGTTAACAAACTGTAAAATTATTATATCATTTCGACTTGATGTTCAAACTTGTGCGAATATTAGTAACAATTTTTGATATTCCATGGTTATCTAGATGACAAATTTTAAAATAAATGAAATCAGAAAAGTTCTATAGGTCCCGTACTATCAAATAAAAAGTCGGGGGGAAGACCTTTTTCAAAATAATCTTTACAAATATTAGGAAGCGGCGATAATATCTGATTGGTGACGCCGTAAGCTAATCCGATCGGAGCTATTCCATACAATGGACCTTTAGTCAATTCAAATAGGTTTGATGGCATTCCCTCCTTGTCTACTGTAGTCATTGTTGCAATAACTTGCTGAGCCATACCTATTACTTCTCCGCTGCTCGGATCTATAATAGGCGAGCCGCTGGAACCTCCCATGGCAACGATATCCGTTTGTATTCCCCATGGGTTGTTACTGTCATCATAGGGCATTAATCCCGCAATACGTCCAAATTGAATTATGGGGCGTAAATGGATTCCCATTCCATCTTCATGTTTATTTCTATACAGAACCAACGATATTCTTCCACTAGGAAAACCACATATTACAATCTCGTCGTAAAGTTTCAATTGGGTAGGTTCCTTGATATGTAAGAAATTATCTGAATGACGATCTAGCTTTCCTATCCCTATATCTAGGTCTACTGACCCGGTAAATCCCGTAACTTCTCTAACAGGGGGTAGTCTGATAGCCTTTATTATGTGATACGTGTTAAGCTCAAGCTGATCTCCATTTGTGGTAATGTTGAATGCGGAATATATTCCTTCCATACCCTTATTCTTATCCTTATTCTGAGCATTATACTTAATGCATTGACTAAAAATATGTGCAGAGCTGACAATGTATTCTCCGCCTATGAAAAAACCTGTACCAAAACTACTTATGACATCTTTTGTATCTTTGTTGGCAAGACCTATCGCCACTGTTGCATCCTTAACTGCACCGAACTTATCAGCTTCGGTCATCAAACAGCATACTGTTATGCAATTTAATAACCTTATAGTCCAGAGCTTATGTTTTGAGCATGATTTCGAAGATTTTTTTCACATTAAATACTAGTCTGGCAAAATATTTCTTCCTCATATTTGGTAATGAGTATTTGGGACTTGAATCATGTAAAATGACTTTTTTAGAAGAATTTTGTTACTATGGTGTCATTCTTGCTTTAAATAGTCCATTTTTAATTAATTCCCCTTGCTAGACAAGTGTCACAATACTTTTCTACTAGCGTAGCATCAATCAAATCATAACTTGCTATTTGAGTTGCTATATCACCACACATAGAACAATAACCGCCTCCTTTCTCAACCATAAACCTTTTTTTTGAATCTTGAGATGTTCTAGGGTTTGAAATAATGTCTCGAAACTCTTGGAGTTGCTCCTTGGATCTATTCACTGGTCGCACAGTTGGGGTTGGTCTATGTTTATTACTAAGAGGATAATTTCCGTAAAGAGAATTGTGCATGTTTATAATACACGCTCATCGTATATCTATCTATGTGTTTAGTGTCACAGACATTTATTTGACCCTAATGAAGTTTTCTAATATTTGGAAACAAAAAATTAATTCTGTATGTACCAATATAACGAGTATTTTGCTTAGGAAACATACATAACTAATGGTTAGTCCGTTTTGATGAGTAACTGGTCCGGTGAGCGTAATTTTGTTCTATTTATTTTTGTTAATAAGGTTAAGTTTGCTAGTAAAGGGGAACATAGCACCTTTTACTACGTGTTGGAAAACGACATTGACTTAAATAATCTTGGTGGTTAGGGACATGTTTATATGTTACGAAACCATAGTAATTATATGTCAAATGATCTAAATGAGTTAATTGCAAGGAAAGATAAGCTAGAGGGAGAACTCCATCATGAATTATCATCTGATTATAATGAGTTGATGAAAAACTTGAGTGAAAGTTTTCGCGATATGCATGAGAATTCAGTGCAATATTATAAGCAAAAGGCAAATGAAGAGCTGGATAAAATGGAAAAAAACATACAATCAGGTAATAAATTGAGTGCTATTAACCAAAAGCTATTGGCAGACACATACTTATCGTTTGCTACAACCATTTAATTTTTTTGTTGATAATACAATTATTTCTTTAAGAATAACTGGTATTCAAAATTCATATTTTCGAATGCTTGTTAACTTTGATTTACATCGAATCGCAGGTTCCCATGACGCTATCGGTTCTAAAAGTCGGGTTTAATAGAGGATTTTCCTACTAGCTTAATCAATCGGTATATATGGACAAATTTAACATGAAAAATAAGTTTGTGTTCACTTATCATGACTCCTCTTGCTCTTCCTCCTCCTTTTCCTTCTCTTCTTCCTCGTCCTGTTCAGTGTCTTCTAGCTCATGTGTTTCATCCTTGATTTCTTCCCTTTCTTCCTCTTTGCCTTCTCTTTCAGATTCGTCGCTCATGGTCTAAGGAATAAGTATACAAACTATAATAAAAATAATTGCAAATATCTAATATCTTTTTTAATAACGCCTTTATCCTTTTAATTAGGTTAAAGTTACTAAATTTGGTAGCCTTTAATATTGCTATTTTTTCTTAACTATACTTTTGTTTGGCTTAGTGTGGCACGATTTTACACTCGCAGGTTTCCTGGGGGCCGTTACAACTTTTACAATTTTTTGTTTCCGAATCTACAGCACCCCAACAGCGAGAACACCCCGTATTTACGACTTCATCGTCTGCCATTAACTGCTTAAATCCAGTGATACTATATAACATTTTACTCAATCGATATTAGTAACAATCAGGACAATTCAAAAGTTCACTTCGTCATTAGGGACAGATCATGTAATGACGAATAAATTATTGTAACTTATAACGCTAACATACCCATTAGACTCGCCCAAGAAAGTATCTTTAAATATTAACATACCACATGGTCGATTTAATGATTAATCACGAAGGTAAAAAGTGTGATAACTGTGGAGATTCGGTCGACCGGTTAGTTCCTCTAAATGACCCAACTAGAATTGGCAGGTGGTGGTGTTTGAAATGCATATACAAAGAAGGTAAGGCTAAATTTGATGCTGATGCCAAGAATGGTTAACCCCGAAGAAAGCGAATTCATGTAGGTTAGGAGTAAATTTGATTCACAGATGTCGGGAATCAAATTGTTAACAGTTCGGTTCCAATCACAGAGCGATATGACTATATTCAATCGGAACGGTTGTAGTTCTCATCCTCCGGCTGGATTCTTTTCAATACCTCACCAGTGTTCTTCTAATGGTATTAAAAACAAACTAGTAATAACTAGAATTCCTACAATCATTCCTATTGTACAGATGTTCGATTTTATGTATTTTAATGATTTCATATGACTATTTCGCATAGGAACTATTACTATCATTGTAAACATTCAAGCTGATAACTAACACTCAATTTTGATTTCTTAAGATCCCTGTAATTTATGATGAAAATGTCAATACTGTTAATAAACAAATTATCAATTCTCTTCGTTTTCATCTGTAGGGATTAGAACCGTGCATGTATTAGGGTTCTAATAACTTGGTATTTAGCTTTTCCGATTCTTAGAGATACAGAAAATTTGCGTTAAGCTAATCCAAGTGACCTAGTGTAAAAGCTTGTCAGAATTGGAAGGAAAAATGCAATATCCTGTTGGGCAATCGTTACGAGTTATCTACAACATCAAAAGAACCCGTAGCCGAAGAGGGAGGATATCCCTGACTTGATACTTCCACCTCTATGGAAAGTGCTCCAACGTCCCCTTTCTCTCCGATAATCCATGAATAAACAAATTTTCCCTGAGAATCCGTTATACCACTAAAATCTTTCTCGAAGTTTTCTCCTGGATATATCAATTTTCCAACTATTTCTGCATTTGCCACTGGTCTGGAACCCGAATCGGTAACAGTTATTGTAGCATCCTGAGAGTCCCCTCTTTCGACAGGATTTTTCAGAGGAACTATTGAAACTTGTAATTCATTACTGTTACCGTCTATTTCGTTAGTCCCAGACATATTGGTAGTAGGTATATTTAGTTGTTCTTCAGACTGTATACCGTCTATTTCGTTAGTCCCAGACATATTGGTAGTGTCTATATATTGTTGCTGCTGTTGCTGTTCTTCAGACTGTATACCGTCTATTTCGTTAGTCCCAGACATATTGGTAGTAGGTATATTTTGCTGCTGTTGCCGCTGCTGTTGCT
>Ga0207648_10007342_pt1 | contig 10852 bp, 5 predicted proteins | sample KBSMisM32_FD_184310 | JGI IMG/M metagenome (GOLD analysis project Ga0207648, IMG submission 184310) | Miscanthus rhizosphere microbial communities from Kellogg Biological Station, Michigan, USA - KBS Miscanthus M3-2 (SPAdes) (version 2) | ecosystem: Host-associated > Plants > Roots > Rhizosphere... | reverse complement strand
GCGCGATCTGCTGATCCTGATTGAGGTCGCGCCTCAAAACTATCGTCGCCTTGCTATCGATCTTGCGTCGTTCCTGCACGTCTATTCCCCCTCTTGGACGTACCCAAATCCTACGATGAAACTTGCGGAAAACGAAATGCGAAATGCATGCCAACGCTCCGGCAGAAGCACCATCGTACGACCGGTGCGAACGCGAGTTCACGTGATCGGCGCACAGCGATCAGCGTATGCTAGCGTCCGCCAAGGCTGGTGTAATTCTGGTTGCCAATATCTGAACTACTAGTAATGGGACGCTGAAGGCTTCACTCACAATGAGGGGAGAATACCGATGGGAACCCTGAACGTAACGACAGGCCAACTGGCACAACTCGTCGACCAACTGCTGTTCCGCGAGAGACACGGTCTGGACCTGCGAGGTCTCGGTGCCGTTTCGCTGGACCTGTTCGGCATAGCCGCGGCAGCGAATGTGATCATTGGCTATCTCGCCAGCGGCGGCGTTCCACCGATCGGGCCTCCGAAGAAACGCATGATGCTCCGTGTCGACGGCAAGCCGAGTGCGAGCGACAGCATAAATGCCAAGGCTGCAGGTGGCGTCAAGCCGATTGGGCCGCCGAAGTTTCTCGACGATTACGTGGCCGGCCTGATCAAAGGCCGTTCGCCTGTTCCCCGGATGTATCCCGATCTGAGTGCCTGGGTCGAACTGCGCATTCCGAAGGAATTGCGCTCGACGAGCCTGTGCGTCGTCGCGGCGCAGTTCCAAGCCGCAATCCCGAGAGGGGGAAAAGAATTCGGGCCGAAGTTCGGCGCCGCGGCGGACCTGCTTTTTGGCGCCGCGTTCAGGAGCTAGATCCAACGCCGGGTCCGGCCGGCGTGCGTGAGTCAGTGAGTGGCTGCGGGTCGCGACTGTGCGGACAGAGCGCGCAAGCGCGTCAGCACCCAGGCGAAACCATGCTGGCGCGCCACGGTCTCGATTTGCGAGCGCAGCGAAGCGATGCGGGGCGCATCCGTGCCGAACTGACTGATGCGCAGTTCGGCCAACCTGCCTTCCATGGCCTGTCCAAGCCACTTGCGACTCTCGGCGTCCTGGGCAAGCCGCTGCAGCGACGTGATGGCTTGCTCGCGCTCACCCATTTCGCCGCGCAACTGGGCCAGGGCAATGTCGACAGTGAGAACCTCCTGGCGCGCGGTTATGCGGCTGCGCAGCTCGCTGGCCCGCGCGGCTGCGCGGTCGCGTTCGGGGTGCCGTTCCAGTGCCTGGTAACACAGCGCGGCAAGGCTCTGAACCGTTGCTTCGCCGGCCACGACTTCGCCTGACGCGTAATTCTTGATTGCCGCGTCGAGATGCTCGAGCGCTGGTGCCCAGCGGTCCGACGCCATTTCGATCTGGGCAAGATTCAGGTCGATGTCGCCGAGCGCCGAAACGTCAGTCAATTTCGCGGCGATCGTGCTTGCAGCGGCCAGATGCGCCGTCGCCAACTCGAGTTTCCCCTGATCCATCGCGATGTACGCGCAAGTCGTCTCCACGGACAGGGTATTTGCGGGATCGGTCACGCTCTTGGTCTCGCTCTGGGCCTTGTCACACATCTCCTGCGCCTCGGACAACTGACCGCGCTGGCGCAACACATCGGCGTAGCGCGTCAACACAAACAGGTGATGCGCCTTGGCGCCGCTGCGCTCGTCGATGGCCAGCGCCTCGCGAAACATGTCCACGGCGCTGTCGCTGGCAGCTTCGTCGGAAGCGAGCACGGCAAGCGCCGTGAGACTCCAACCCTGCCCCGACAGATCGCCGGTCTCGCGCTGGATATCCAGCGCATTCTGGACCGCCTTCGCTGCGGCATCGCGATCACCCTGCGCCCACAACATGCGCGCCAGATTGCTGTAGATGTCGGCCACGCCGTGCTTGTCGCCGATACGCTGGTAGATCGCCAGCGCTTGCTGATAGGCCTCGCCTCCGGCCTGAACCTGATTCTGCTCCACGAGCACGTTCGCCAGAATCTTCCTCGCCTCGGCCTCGCCATGCGGGTTGCCGATGCGCTGGTAATCGGCGGCGGCCTCGCGGATCAGCGTCATGGCGTCGTCACGCTTGCCTAGCGCATCGCGCGCCATGCCGAGTTGCAGTTTTGCGTCCGCGGCAAGAGCAATGGCATCGTGCGACTGCGCCTGTTGCAGCGCGCGTTGCGCGTGCTGCTCCTGCGCCGCGGCATCGCCGCGCTCGCTCGCGATGCCGGCAGCGGCCAGCTCGACGCGCGGATCGCTGTCGGTTCCGGGCAACTTGCGCAGCGTGGCGAACGCGGCGTCGACTTCGTCGGCATGCCCGGCCTGCGGCAGATCGTGGATCAGCGCCAGGTGAAGTTCGGGATTCCTGGGTTCGGCGGCGAGGAGTTCGCGATCGAGTCTCAGGACTTCGGACCAATCGCCCTTCTGCGCGGCGACCTCCCGGGCGATCTGGATGCGTTGTTCGGGCGGAAGGTTTTCGCTGTTGGCCACGGCCTGCTGCGCCATGGCGAGCGCCTTGGCGTCATAGCCGAGCATCTTCCAAGCTTGAGCCAGCCGTACATAGGCGGCTGCGTAACCCGGCGACAAAGCGACTGCCTCGATCAGCTCATCGCGCGCCCGGGCCGGGTCATTCTTGCGCAGCGCGTCGAGCGCGTTGCCGAAGTGGCGCGCGACTTCGACACTCGGCGGTTGCGCCTTGTCGATCTGTTTTTGCTCAACCGAGCTGGCCGACGCGAAGCCGAGGCTGTCGCGCAGACTCCGGCCCGCGTTGTCGATCAGGCCCGACAGGTCCGCGAACGCACCGGTCTGCACGACGTTCGCAATCCCCGCGCCGCTGCGCGCATCCTGCAGCGCCAGATCCAACCGCAGCCGCGCATCGCTGCCGCTGCCGGATACAAGATAGCTTCCGCTCAGCACGTAGTCGGCGCCCAGGCGCTTGCGCAACGTCACCAGGCTCTGGCGTGCGTACCCGCCGGTCAGGGGCGCGGCGAGATCGGCGCGCGCCGGCCGCACGAGTTCATCGGGGAGCGCATGGAGCTTGCCGCCGAGCGCCAGTTGCGTAGCAAGCATCTCCGCCAGGGCAGGCGCGAGCCACGCGTCATCGCGGTTTTGCGAAAGATTGTTGAAGTCGACGATCGCAACTGCCGAACCCGGCGTGATCGGCCCACCCGGTGCGCGCTCACGGATCTCGAGAAACGTGGCTGCGATGCCGACCGCGACGATTGCCAGAGCCGCTGCCAGCGACGTGCGGTGGCGACGCAGATACCGGTACCCGCGATAGAACACACTGTCGGCGCGCGCCGCGATCGGCTTGCCATCGAGGAAGTACTTCAGGTCGGCGGCAAACGCCGCGGCGCTTTGGTAGCGCCGCGCCGGATCGCGGCGCAGCGCGGTCAGCACGATCGTGTCGAGGTCGCCGCGCAGGCGCTTGCGCGCCACCGGCATCGACGCGAGCTTGAGCCGGCTCGGTGCGACCGGATCGGTCGTCTCGACGATCTGCTGCACCTCCCTGATATTCGCCGCCTTGCTCACATCGCGGGCGTGCTGGCCGGTCAGCAGTTCGTAGAGGACGCAGCCCAGCGCGTAGACATCCGTCGCTTCGGTGATGCGCTCGCCGCGAATCTGTTCGGGAGCGGCGTACATTGGCGTCATCGGCCGCTCGCGCTGCAACTCCGTGATCGTTTCCTCGAGCACGGCATCGCCTTCGAGCAGCTTCGCGATGCCGAAATCGAGCAGCTTCACGTCGCCGCCTGCAGTGATGAGGATGTTCGACGGCTTGAGGTCGCGATGCACGACATGATTCACGTGCGCGAACTGCACCGCATCGCAGACGCGCTGGAACAACCGGATGCGTTCTTCCAGGTGCATGCCTCGGTCGTGGCAGTAGCGCAGCAGGGGCAGGCCTTCGACGTACTCCATGGCGAAGTACGGCCTGCCGTCGGCGGAAATGCCGCCGTCGAGCAGATGCGCAATGTGCGGGTGGACCAGCCGCGCGAGAATCTGCCGCTCGCGCAGGAAGCGCTTGAGCACGGCTTCGGAGTCCATGCCACGCTTGATCAGCTTGATCGCGGCGCGTTGCTCGAACTGGCCGTCGACGCGTTCGCCGAGCCAGACCACGCCCATTCCGCCGGAGTCGATCTTGCGCACCAGCAGCCACGGGCCGACCCGGCCGCCGGGCAGGCTGTCGGGACTGTCGGCGGCGTGCACCGTCGCAGTCGGAAGTTCGTTGTCCGCGAGCGCGCGCTCGAAGCGAATTGCGGAACTCTCCGACTGCAGCATCGAGATCACGACGCCTTTGAGTTCGTCGTCGGCGCCGCACAGAGTCTGGAGAAGGGGTTCGCGTTCATCCGGTGGCGTTCCGAGCAGGCGCTCGAAGATGCTGCCGGCAAGCTCCCAGCGCTGGGTGTCCATGCTTACAGTCCTGCGCTGCGCGGGCGCGGAAGCAGCGGCCGCGCTGGCGAAGTCAACGCTCGTGCATCCCGGTTCGAGTCCGATCGAGTCGTCATGTCATCCGCACCCGATGCTTCGCACTGGCCATGCGCACTTGCCGTGTGGCTCCGACTATAGATTCGCGTGTGCGGGTAAACAAGCGACCTTCGTCACGAGTGGTGATCGACAGAATTTCCGCACGCCCGTTCGCGCTGAGCGTAGCTTGCGGAGTAAGCGAAGTCGACGCGGCAGTGTCGAAAACCCGTTCCAACCCGGATCGCGGTCCGGGGCGGGCTTCGGCGCTCCGCGCCGAAGCCTGTCCTGAGTTCGTCGAAGGGCTCAGGGCGAACGGCATTCCGAAGCGCCATCGCCTGGCCGCGCCGTCCGGATTACCGGCACGCAGAAACGGGACGCTTGCAAACCCGCTTGCGAGCCGCCATCTTGCCGACACTTGGACGAACCCGACGACCGTACGACATGACTGTATCGACGCACGTTTTCGACGCTACCGAACTCAATTTCGAGGCCGAAGTCATCCGCGCCTCGCTGACCACGCCCGTGCTCGTCGATTTCTGGGCGGCATGGTGCGGGCCCTGCAAGTCCCTGACGCCGATCCTCGAAAAGGTCGTCGCCAGCTACAACGGCGCGGTCCGGCTCGCCAAAGTCGACACCGATGCGGAGATGCAACTCGCCGCGGCGTTCGGCGTGCGCAGCCTGCCGACCGTCGTGCTGGTCAAGGACGGCCAGATGGTCGACGGCTTCATGGGCGCGCTGCCGGAGTCGGCCGTTCGCGAATTCCTGCAACGCCACATTGTGGCAAATGCGGCAGAAGAGCAAAAGGATACTGCGCCTTCCCCCGCCCCCGCCGAGATCGAGCCGCCCGAGCGCGCGATTGCCCGTCTGCAGCAGGAAATCGCGGCGACGCCGAACAAGCCCGAGCTCAAGCTCGACCTCGCCCTGGCATTCATGCGCGCCGGCCTGGCCGATGCCGCCCAGACCGAGCTCGACGCGCTGCCGCCGAACCTCGCCGAAGACGCGAAGGCCAAGCGCCTGCGCCATCAGATCGACTTCGCGCGTGCGCTGAAGGACGCGCCAGACCTGCCGACGTTGTACGCGCGCGTCCAGCAGGATCCCGCAGATCATGCGTCGCGCGATCTGCTCGGTGTGCGCCTGCTGGTCGAAGGCGAAGCTGCCGCCGGACTCGAGGAATTCCTGCATATCCTGCGCACCCAGCGCGACTGGAACGACGGCCAGGCAAAGAAGCGCCTGATCGCCGCATTCGCCACGCTCGACGACGAGGATCTGGTCGGTACGTACCGGCGCAAGATGGCGTCGTTGCTGTTCTGACGCGTTTCCGGACTGGCTGGCGGTAAGTTGCCACCGCGTACCGATAAGTCTACGATTGCGCGGCCGGGGGACCTTCGAGGAGCAAGTTCATGAGGAACCGCTACTTGAAACTGGCGTCACGCGCAACACCGTTGGCCTCTTGTATTGCCGCGCTGCTGGGACTGTCCGTCGATCACAAAGCGTTCGCGGCGACGACTCATTTTGTGAGTTCATGCGCCAATAGCGGCGCGGGCACGCTTCGAGACATCGTAGCCGATGCCGGAACGATTTCCGGCGACACGATCGATTTCGCGAATGTCGCACCTTGCACCGTCAGCCTGAACACGGGTGCCATCGATATCACGCAAGGCGCGCTGACCATACAGGCCCCCGCTGGCAAGAACGTGTCGATCAGCGGCAAGTACAACGGCACGACCGAGAACGACAGGCTGATCCATCACACCGGCACCGGCACTTTGGGATTCGCGTACGTGAATTTCTACAACGGCAGCCTGACGGCGGCGGGCGTAGTGAAGGGTGGCTGCATCTACTCGGCGGGTTCCGTCCAGGTCATCTCCGGCAATATGGTTTTTTGCACGGCCCACTCGACCGGTGGAAAGGCATATGGCGGGGCCATTTTCGCTGCGAAGCAAGCCACCATGAAGTACGGCAACATCTTCGGCGCGCAAGTCACCTCGGATGCCACCACTGCCTCCGGCGGAGGCATTTTTGGCGGTACCGGCGTCGGCATGAAGTACTCCAACATCAGCTTCAACCAGTCGACCGGAACGCCTGCCGGCTTTGGCGGTGGCGTCTCTTCGAGTGGTGATCTCCGCATCCTGAACTCGACGATCTCCGGCAACACCGCAAATTTCAGCACTGCCGGTGTATTTCAGTCTGGTGGATCTTCGTACGCGCACATTTATTCGAGTACGATTTCAGGCAATACGTCTTCAGACGCTGTCGGTGGCGTTCTGCTTCAGGCACCCGACCTGATCGTCACGAATTCAACAATCGCGTTCAACTACGCGCCGAACACAGGCATCGGAGGCACATTTGCGCCCGGTCTTGCAATCTATGCAGCCAACACTACGTTCAAGCTTCAAAGTACGATCGTTTCCAACAACGGCTTGACTGCAACGAGTGATTTCGACATGTCGGTCACTGGCGGGGCTGCGTTCGCTTTCGACCCTGCTTCATCGAACAATCTGGTTCGCGTCCCGGGCAACAACTTCGCGGTTCCCGGGTTGACGCAACTTTGTCCATTCCTCCAACCGCTGCGCGACAACGGCGGCCTGACGGAAACGCATGCCTTGGCCAGCAACAGCATCGCGATCGACGCCGGCAGCAATCCGAAGGGCTACAGCACGGATCAACGCGGAAACGCTACCCTGTATCCCAGACTATCGGGCGCGGGCACCGATGTCGGTGCTTACGAGGTCAACCAGGCCGACATCATCTTTGTCACGGGGATCGAGGGCTGTAACGCTCTCGAATAGCGGTGGCCAAGGGGCTCTCGAGAGGGAGCCCCTCCGCCGTTCGATTTGGGCCAGACGGTTTGGCCGTGGCCGTACTTGTCGGAAACCCCAGGGAGCGAGCGCCAACACGTTTGACGTTCGCCCGAAACTCGATTTCGGGCGGAGCACGTTTGTCGCCGCGTGTGGATACTGCGGCGTAGCCACGCGCAGATTCCCGGCCTGATCCGCGAACTCCCGCAGCGTGTTCGCTTTTCCCCGCGTCCGTCGTTTGTCCCCACTGCATGGCAGAACAACGCCTGTTTGCCCTGTCGCGTTCCTCGCGAATAGCGGTCACCAACGACGGCCGGAGCCTCAGCGGACTGCGGTCGCGGCCGGCGCGCCGACGAGTGCGGCTTGTGCTAGCCTTGTTGAGGGGCGACAGGATGCAATATCCGTCATCAATGGGGAGTGCGTTTCAACACCGATTTCGAGAATTGTGAACCGGTGGTGTTCTGAGGCAGTTGCAAGGGGAAAGTCAATCGCGGTTTTTCGCGCTTGGCGGCGCGCTTAAAAGATCAATCAGGTCGACGTTGGGTTCAACAGCGCCTTCGAGCGCTGTGAGGATTTGTGGTTGCGTCATGCACGCCCTCTCGCGGGGGCATCATCGCCGAAGGCAGAAAGTGCCAGCGGTTTACACATTGCACGGGGAGTAATGTTATGACTGCTCTGAATGCTTCGCGCGCCAGCGGCGCGCGGCAAAAGCCCTTGGCGGCCTTGATCGCATCGATTTTCGGCCTGGCGTCACCGATGGCGGCGATGGCCGAAACCTGGACGGTCGACAGTTGCAGCGACGCCGTCGCCGGGAGCATCCCGGCAAAAGCCGGAACCTTGCGCTTCACAATTGCCAATGCAGCGGACAACGATACGATCGATCTCAGCGCGCTGTTCTGTCCGACCGGCAAGATCTCCATCGCGACGGGCGAGATTTTCGTCACCCAGCCCAACTTGACGATCATAGGCCCGGGCGAGGCCAACCTGGACATCGACGGGACCAATCTTCCATCCGGCGCCACGTTCCAGTACAACAGCCGCGTGTTTTCGCACACGGGCACCGGCTTATTGACCCTCGAGCAACTGACGATCTCGGGAGGGCACGTCTACCATACCGGACCCGGTGCGGAGTATGCGTCGAAAGGCGGTTGCGTCTATTCGGCCGGCTCAGTCACGCTGATCCACTCCACCGTCACGGCGTGCAGCACATTTGCCGGAGGAAGTTCGACATCCGGCGGCGGCGTGTACACGTTGGGCCAACTCAGGCTCAAGTACAGCACGCTGAGCGGCAACACTGCCTCTGGCAGTACTGGCGGACGTGGCGGCGGCGGATTCGGCGGAACCGGCGTAGCGGCCAAATACAGCACGGTAGACAACAATTCGATCACCGGCCCGAGCGGCGTCACTCTACAAAGCTACAAGTATACTATAGGTGGCGGATTGTCCTCGAAGGGCCCGGTCGCGCTGCAACGGTCCACCATTTCCAACAACTACTCCAGCGGAAGTTTCGGCGGTATCGATGCATTCGGGACGGTCAGCAGCGCGCCGACGAATACGATGGCGATTTATTCTTCAACGATATCGGGCAATAGGGCAGGCAAAATCGTCGGCGGTGTCTACACCAACGCCGCGACGGTGAAGATCTACAACTCCACGATCGCGTTCAACACCGCCGGCGTGGGTAAATTCGGCGATCCCGCCAACTTCTTCGCCCCAGGCCTGGCGTTGTCCGGCGAATTCACCGACATGGCCGTGACGCTCCAGAGCTCCCTGCTGTCAAACAATACGTACGGTTCCTCCTCTGAACTCGACATGACGGTGGCGCTCAACGGGGTCAACGACGTCACCTTCAACGCGAGCCCGGGAAACAATCTCATCCGAACGCGCCTTGCGAGCGGAGTCCCGGCAGACACTATCCCGTTTCAATGTCCGCTGCTCGGTCCCCTCCAGGACAACGGCGGACTGACCAAGACACACGCTCTATTCAGCAAGAGTCCGGCAATCGATGTCGGCAACAATGTGAAGGACCAGACCGAGGATCAGCGCAGGTCGCCGGGCGACGCGGACCCATTTCCGTACCCGCGAGTCTCCAACGGCGTGGCCGATATCGGAGCGTACGAGGTCAATCAGGACGACATCATCTTCAACGTCAGCTTCGAGGCGTGTCCGGACCTTTCTTGAGCAGACGTTATCGGTGTGTGGGAACGCTCAGCGGCTGTCGAAGGCTTTAGGTGCCGGATGACAGCCGCAAGTATTTCCTCGTTGAACAATTCCATGAACGCAAATGTCCGCGGCGCAGAATCAGCGCAGGATTCGCGAGGTTGCGCTTCCGCGGGCCCGCCCTGTGGGCGCCTGCTGGGTTGAACCCGGACTGCCGTTTGACCAGACGCCGGTATTCGCGATCGTGTCGTTTTTTTCCTGATTTTCCGTTCCCTCGGTTGAAGCACCGTCGCGCGACGCGCGCCTCGCGTGCCAGTTCAGCTGCATACGGGGGAACGACCAATGAACAAACCCAGTGCCACGCCGGCATCCGGCTGTCGCATCCATCCTCTTGCCGCGGGCATCGCAGCCCTGCTCGGCCTGTCCTTGTCACCGGTCGCGCTGGCGACGAATCGCATCGTCACATCGTGTCTCGACGATGGCAGCGCAGGTACCCTGCGTAGCGTTATCACGGCGCCGAGCACCGTCTCGGGCGACGAAATCGACCTGACCCAGCTGACGAACTGTGCCAACAGCAAGATCACGCTGGCAACGGGCGGCATGCATATCCCGATCAGCCAGACCAACCTGACGATCAAGGGGCCGCCAGGCGCGACGCTGACGATCGACGGCACCCAGCTCGACGACAGCCCCTACAACTACAGCAACCTGCTCTATCACACGGGCACCGGCACGTTGTCGGTATCGCACCTGACCCTGACCGGCGGCCACGAGAAGCACCAGAAGATCGACGCGCTCGGCGGCTGCGTGTATTCCAAGAACAACATCAGTCTCAGTTACGTGACGATTTCCGCGTGCACCGATTACAGCGAGTACAACACGGCCCGCGGCGGTGCCGTGTATGCGGGCGGAAATCTCGTACTGAATCATTCGACGATCGGATTGAGCTCCGCCAGCGGAGCGAACGCGCGCGGCGGCGCTGTTTTCGCCAAGGGCACGTTGACGCTGACCAACAGCACGCTGAGCGGCAACACCGCCGAAGGCAGCGCCAGCGCCTATGGGGGCGGCGCCTACGCGATCGGCGCCGTGGTTGCCCAGCTCAGTCACGTCGACGGCAACGGCGCCACGTCGGCCTTCGGCAATGCAAGCGGCGGAGGCATCTACGCCAAGGGCACATTGACCCTTACTCAAGGCAGTCTGAACGACAATTCTCTGGACGCGCACTCCTTCGCGCGCGGCGGCGGCGCCTATGCCATCGGAAACATCATCGCTGCCTACAGCCAGATCATGGGCAACGCTGCCATCTCGACCGAATCCAACGCACGCGGCGGTGGCTTCGACGCGAAGGGCAACCTCACTCTGCAGGTCGCAACGCTGAGCGGCAACAGCGTCGCCGGTGGCGCGTTTGCTTACTCCAACGGCGGTGGCGCGCG
>Ga0207648_10007338_pt1 | contig 10855 bp, 9 predicted proteins | sample KBSMisM32_FD_184310 | JGI IMG/M metagenome (GOLD analysis project Ga0207648, IMG submission 184310) | Miscanthus rhizosphere microbial communities from Kellogg Biological Station, Michigan, USA - KBS Miscanthus M3-2 (SPAdes) (version 2) | ecosystem: Host-associated > Plants > Roots > Rhizosphere... | reverse complement strand
GAGCAGTTCATCGCGGTCGACGACTTCGGCAATCTGGTGAACCCGATGATCGTCGCCGGCCAGGTGCAGGGCGGTGTCGCGCAAGGGCTGGGCCAGGCGATGATGGAAGGCTGCGCCTACGACCCCGAGTCGGGCCAGTTGCTGACCGGCTCGTACATGGACTACGCGATGCCGCGCGCCAGCGATGTCCCCGAGGTCAAGCTCGGCAACACCGTCACCGCCTGCACCCACAACCCGCTCGGCGTGAAGGGCTGCGGCGAGGCCGGCGCGATCGGCTCGCCGCCGGCCTACATCAATGCGCTGACCGACGCACTCGGCGTGAAAGACATCGCGATGCCGGCCACGGCCGAGCGCGTCTGGCGCGCTGCCAACAACGTCGCCTGACCCAGTCGCACCCAAATCGCAAGGAGCAAATTCCATGTATGCATTCGACTACAAGCGCCCGGCGAGCCTGGCCGATGCCAAAGGCGCGGTCAGCGGCGATGCGCGCTTCCTGGCCGGCGGCCAGAGCCTGATCCAGGCGATGAAGCTGCGGCTGTCGTCCAGCGAAACCCTGGTCGACCTCGGCGCGATCGGCGAGCTCAGGACGATCCGGATGGACGGCCCGAACCTCGTGATCGGCGCGATGGCCACGCACGCGAGCGTCGCCGCCTCGGCCGACGTGCGCAAGGCCTGCCCGGCGCTGGCCGAGCTCGCCGGCGGCATCGGCGACCCGATGGTGCGCAACATGGGCACGATCGGCGGCTCGATCGCCAACGCCGACCCGGCGGCCGACTATCCGGCCGCGGTCGTCGGCCTCGGCGCCACCGTCCACACCAACCAGCGCACGATTGCCGCCGACAGCTTCTTCACCGGCCTGTACGAGACCGCGCTGCAGCCGGGCGAGCTGATCACCGCGGTGAGCTTCCCGCCGGTGGCGAAGGCGGCCTACATGAAATACCGGCAGCCGGCCTCGCGCTTCGCACTGATCGGCGTGTTCGTGAGCCAGGGCTCGGGCGGCGTGCGCGTCGGGGTGACCGGCGCGAAAGGCAACGCGTTCCGTGCGACCGAGATCGAGGCCGCGCTGACGAAGAGCTTCACGCCCGATGCCGCGAAGGCCGTGAAGATGCCCACGACCGACATCAACAGCGACATGCACGGCTCGGCCGGGTACCGCGCCGCGATGATCAGCGTGATGGCGTCGCGCGCGGTCGCTGCGGCGCTGGCGCGCTGATGGCGGGCGACGTCGCCGCGCCGCCGGCGTCGTTGCGACCCGATTCGGTCGATGCGGTCATCGCGCTGCTGGCGACCGAGGGTTATGTCTGCGACCGGCGGCTCGCGACCGCGCTGTTCCTGAGCCTGAAGCTCGCGCGCCCGCTGTTCCTCGAAGGCGAGCCCGGCGTCGGCAAGACCGAGCTCGGCAAGACCCTGGCCGCGGCGCTGCACACCGCGCTGCTGCGGGTGCAGTGCTACGAGGGTCTCGACGTCGCGCAGACCGCGTACGAGTGGAACGTTGCACGCCAGATGATCGAGATCCGGCTGGCCGAGGCGGCGCACGCGATCCACGGCGAAGGCGACCGCGAACGGCTGGCGCACACGCTCTATTCGCGCCACATGCTGATCGAGCGCCCGCTGCTGCAGGCGCTGACGCAGACCACCTCGCCGGTGCTGCTGATCGACGAACTCGACCGCGCCGACGAGCCCTTCGATGCCTTCCTGCTCGAGGTGCTGGCCGAGAACCAGATCACGATCCCGGAGTTCGGCACGGTGCGCGCAAGCGCGCCGCCGATCACGATCATCACCAGCAACCGCACGCGCGAGATCCACGACGCGCTGAAGCGGCGCTGCCTGTACCACTGGGTCGACTTCCCGAGCGTCGAGAGCGAGCTTGAGATCGTGCGGCTGAAGGCGCCGGGCGCGCCCGAGCGGCTTTCGATCCAGGTCGTCGAGTTCGTGCAGCGGATGCGCACCCTCGACCTGTTCAAGGCCCCGGGCGTCGCCGAGACGATCGACTGGACCAACGCGCTGGTCGCGCTGAACGCGATCCGGCTCGACCCGGCGACGGTGCACGACACCCTCGGCGTGCTGCTGAAGTACCAGGACGACATCGTGCGTCTGCAGAGCGGCGACACGGTCAAGCTGCTTGATGAGCTGCGGGCGCGCGCCTTGCTCCAATGAGCTGCGGGCGGCTGGACCCCATCCGCCGTCGCCCTGCCTGATCTGCATCCACTCGCTGTCGTGATCGCCGAGAACATCGTCCACTTCGCCCGCGTGCTGCGCAACGCCGGGATGCCGATCGGTCCCGATCGCGTGCTGGCCGCGATGAACGCGGTCGAGCAGGTCGGCCTCGACCGGCGTGACGACGTGCATGCAGCGCTGTCGGCGGTGATGCTCGACCGCCACGAGCAGCAGCCGCTCTTCGATGCCGCGTTCGATGCGTTCTGGCGCGACCCGAAGCTGCTCGAGCAGATGATGCTGCTGCTGCTGCCGAAGATCAGCGGCCGCGGCGACAAGGCGATGGCGCCGCGCGCGAATCGGCTCGCCGACGCGCTCGCCGCACCGCGGCCGCCGCAGGCGCCGAACAAGGCGAACGAGACCGCGAAGGAGGAAATCCAGTTCGACACCGCGTTTACGTTCTCCGATCGCGAGCGCCTGCAGCGCGCCGATTTCGAGACGATGACGACCGCCGAGTTCGAGCAGGCCAAGCGCCTCGCCGCCGAGGTGCCGCTGCCGGTCGAGCCGGTGCGGCGGCGCCGCCACCAGGTCGCGCAGAACCACGAGCGCGGCGTCCACCTCGACCTGCGCGCGACGATGCTGCGGATGGCGCGCCAGCCGCAGACCCTGGCACCGGCCTACACGCGGCCGCGCACCGAGGTGCCGACGCTCGTCGTGCTGCTCGACATCTCCGGCTCGATGGACCGCTATGCGCGGCTGCTGCTCCACTACGTGCACGGCCTGACGCGGCGCTACCTCAAGGTCCACACGCTGACCTTCGGCACCCGGCTGACCAACATCACGCGCAGCCTCCGCCATCGCGACCCCGACGTCGCGCTGCAGCAAGCCGATGCGCTGGTGCAGGACTGGAAGGGCGGCACCCGCATCGCGTCGTGCCTCGACGAGTTCAACCGGCAATGGGCGCGCCGCCTGCTCGGCTCGAACGCCGCGCTGCTGCTCGTCACCGACGGCCTCGACCGCGACGAGCACGGCGACCTCGGCCGCGCTGCGGCGCAACTGCGACGCCATGCGCACCGCATCGTCTGGCTGAATCCGCTGCTCCGCTTCGACGGCTTCGAGCCGCGCGCGGCTGGCGTGCGCGCGCTGCTGCCGCACGTCGACCGCTTCCTGCCCGTGCACAATCTGGCTAGTCTCGCCGACCTGCGGCGCGCGCTGCGCGAGCCGGCCGCCGATGCCGCCAGTCGAACCTCTCCCCACTGACCGAATGCCATGGAACTGCAAGGCGAACGACTCATCCCGGCATCGGTCGACACGACCTGGGCTGCGCTCAACGATCCCGACGAGCTGAAGGCCTGCATCGCCGGCTGCGAGTCGCTCGAGCGGACCGGGGACGATGCGTTCGCCGCGGTCGTCGCGGTCAAGGTCGGCCCGGTCAGCGCGCGCTTCAAGGGCAACCTGAAGATGACGAGCGTGCAGGCGCCGAACAGCTACACGATCAACTTCGACGGGCAGGGCGGCATCGCCGGCTTCGGCAAGGGCTCGGCCGACGTCGCGCTGACGCCGGCAGGCCCGCAGCAGACCAAGCTCGCCTATGCAGCGCGCGCGCAGGTCGGTGGCAAGCTCGCGCAGGTCGGCTCGCGCCTGATCGATGCGGCTGCGGCGAAGATCGCCGACGATTTCTTCAAGGCGTTCGAGGCGCGGTTGCAGGCACGCCAGGCGCCCGTCCCGTCGTCCACTGCGACCCCGGTTTCAGCCGCCGCGTCGGACCTGGTGTCCGCCCGGCCGGCGCGTCCGCCGGAGCCGCCTGGAACGCTCGGCTGGGCCCTTGCGGCGATCGTCGTGCTGGTGACGCTCTACTTCGTGCTGCGCTGAGACCCGTGCGAGCCGGCCGGCCGGCTGCGTCGCGCGGGCCTTATCAAGCCGTCGACTTCGCGTCGAGCGTATAGACGTCGGCAGTGCGTCGCTCGGCGGTGCTGTGGCCCTGCAGCGCGCGGTCCCACTCCTCGCCGAGCGCGCTGCGCTCGGATTGCAGGCCGCGCGTCATCAACGCGATTTCTTCGGCACCGGCGTCGACCTCGGCGACCTGCTCGCGGCTCTCGAGAAAGAGGCGCGCAATCGTCGAGCCGGCCGAGTCGATCACGACGACGTAGCGGGTCGGCTTGCGGTGCGCGGTGTGGGCGTGCTGGCCGGGTGATTCGATGCCGAAGGCCTGATCCATGCGTGCATCTTGCCATGGTGTCGGCTGCCGGCGCGGCGCTCGGCCTCTCCCGCAAGGGTGGGTCGCGCGCCGGCGTCGGTCGCGCGCAAACACCCTAGGGACTACCGCCCCTGCGTGCTAGCCTTTTCGCGCACCGGCGTTCCGGCGCACCGCGTGATGCGGCTTCACTACAAGACCTCAGGAGACCCCGATGAAGAACACGACACTGACACTCATGCTGGGCGCCATGTTGTGCGTGCTGGCCGGATCGGTGCGGGCGCAGGTGCCGCAATACGGTCCGAACGTGACCCACGAGCAGGCACGCAAGGCGGTGGCCGCCGGCATCGCTGAAGCGCGCAAGCAGAACCTGCCGATGGTGGTCGCGGTGGTCGACACCGCGGGCCAGCTGGTCGCCTTCGAGCGCATGGACAACGCGCAGACCGCGAGCGTCGCGGTCGCGCAGGACAAGGCGGTCTCGGCCGCGATGTACCGGCGGCCGACCAAGGCCTTCCAGGACCTCGTCGCGGGTGGCGGCGTCGGCCTGCGGGTCCTGACCCTGCGCGGCGCCATCGCCGTCGAAGGCGGGCTGCCGATCGTCGTCGACGGCAAGATCATCGGCGCGTTCGGGGTCTCCGGCGGATCGTCGGAGCAGGACGGCGCGATCGCGAAGGCAGCCCTCGACGGCCTCGCCGCCAAGTAGCCGCGCCCGCGCCCGCGCCGCGGCGCCGGCACGCCGTTAGGAGAAGTGCAGGTTCGCGATGCGCAGCCAGGGCAGCCGGAAGGCGCCGGTGTCGAGGCGATCGCGGCTGATGGCGACGATGTCGCGCAGCATCTGCGCGACGTTGCCACTGATCATCACCTCCGACAGCGCGGTGCCGACCTTGCCGTCGGCGATCGCGAAGCTGTTCTTGATCACGCCCGAGAAGTCGCCGTTCGAGGCCGGGCTTCCCATCGACAGGCGCCCGACCAGCGCGCCGCGCGCGACACCGCTGAGCAGCTCGTCGCGCGACGTGGTGCCGGCTGCCACGTCCCAGCCAGACGACGCGGTCGGCACGTGCGGCAGACCCGTCTTGCGGCTGCCGTAGAGGCTGGGCGTGAGCGCCATCAGTCGGCCTTCGCGAACGATCTCGACCGGCGGCGCTGCAAATGCGTCGCTCGTGAACGCCGCCACGCCGGGTGCGTCGAAGCGGCTCTGCAGGCTGAGCAGCGGCGACGCGACGAGCGCGCCGACGCGGTCGCGGTAGAGCGAGCTGCCTGCGATCAGCTGGACGTCGCTGATCTGCGAGAGCAACCAGCCGACCAGGTTGGTCACCGCGTTCGGCATCAGCACGACGTCGCCGACGAAGTTGGACTGGATCGGCTCGGTCCGGATCTGCCGCTCGGTGTCGCGCAGCATCTGGTCGATCGCGAAGTACTCGACGGCCGGGCGTTCGCGCAGGTCGTTCGCGGCGCCGCCGGTGTAGTTGAACGAGCTTGACTGTGCGCCGTCGCGCGCGGTGCCGAACGCGCTCAGCGAATACCAGCCGAGGCAGCACGACAGGTCGCTGTCGCCGGTCGTCAGCGTGCGCGCGTCGGTGCGCGTGTGCAGCGCCGCGCCCTCGTCGATCATCATGCGCGGCGTCTCGCGCGCGCGAAAGGCGAGCAGCTCGGCCGCCTTGTCGGCGAGTAGCCCGAGGTCGCCCTGCTGCGGACCCTGCACGATGCGTACGCGCTGCCCGCTCGACACCGCGTTGGCAGCGTCCTGCGGTGCCGACGACGCATCGGCGTGGAGCCCGGCGATGCGCTGACGCACGGCCTCGGCATCGAACTCGGACAGTTCGGTGCTCGCCTTGCGGCCGTCGAACAGGCCGAGCAGCGAGAGCCGGCGCACCTCGGTGCTGCGCAGCAGGCTCGGCTCGTTGTTCGCGATGTTGACCTCGTCCTGCGTCGTCAGGCTTGCGGTCACCTGCGCGTGGTCGAAGCCCTGCGCGCGCATCAGCGCGAGGGCCTGCTCGGCGGCGTCGTGCAGAACGGTAGTGCTCATCTCACTGCCCCCCGAGGTGGGCGCGCGCGCGGATCGCCGGCCCTCCCATCGAGACCACCATCGGCTGCTTCTTGCCACAGTAGCCGGCGCAGGTCCATTGCATGTCGTCTGACACCGCATCGACGCTCGACAGCACCTTGATCGCCGAGCCCGACACGGTGGTGTCGCGAATTGCGCTGCCGACCTTGCCGTTGCGGATCTCGTATGCGAGGCTGATGCCGAACATAAACTCGGTTGTCGAATCAGCCTGGCCGTTCGAGGTCTTCAGCAGCAGGTAGCCGTCGTCGACGCCGGCGATCATGTCGTCGAGCTTCGAGCTGCCGGGCAGGATTGCGGTATTGCGCATCCGCACCAGCGGCTCGTCGTTCGGGTTGTAGGCGCGTGCGCTGCCGGTCGGCGTGATGCCGAGGCGGGCCGCGGTCTCGCGGCTGCTCATGAAGTCGGTGAGCCGACCGCGCTCGATCAAAACCGCGTCGCGCGCCGGCGTGCCTTCGTCGTCGGCATAGACCGGCACCATCAGCTCCTCGCCGTCGCGGCTGTGCGCGTAGTCGACCATCGTGATCAGCTCGCTCGCGACCGGCTGGCCGACGAGATCGCGCGTCATCGCGCCGCCGAGCACGAGGTCGGCCTCGCACGGGTGGCCCATGGCTTCGTGGGCCAGGATGCCGGCGAGGTCGGGGCCCATCACGACGGTGTGCAGGCCGCCGCGCGCGGAGACGGCATGGCGCTTGTCCTGCAGCTGTTCGTGCAGGCGATCGAGCACCGGCGCGAGGGCTTCGATCGAGAGGTCGAGGTCGGCGAGACTGCCCTTGCCGGAGATCCGGTCGAGCATCTCGACCGGCGCGCCGTCGGGGCCCTCGGCGGTCAACGTCATGTAGCAGACCGCGCGCTGGATGCTGTTCAGCACCTCGCTGCCCTGGCTGGTCGACAGCCACTTGCTGTGGTGCTCGTCCTGCAGCATGAACAGCGTCGACTTGAGGGCCGGATAGCGCTTCGCGCACCACGCATGCAGCTCGGCGAGCCGCTCGACGCATTCCTTCTGGCTTAGCGCAGGGCGACCCGCGAACGCGTGCTCGCCGCGGTAGCTGCCGCCGGGCAGACCGAACGCCGTCCGCGGACCGAAGCGGGCCATCGTGCGCGCGTTTTCGCGCGCCTTGCGACCGACCTGCTCGAGGTTCGTGCCCTGACCGGAGTCGGGCGCCGAGGCGAAGCCCCAGTAGCCGCGGTCGTAGACGCGGCTGCTGATGCCGCCCTCCGCGGTTCGCGAGTTCATCGCGAGGCTGCCGTCGATCATCACGAGACGCGATTTGCGCAGCTCGTGGCGGCGCGTCTCGACATAGGTCGATGCGGCCGGTGTCGGTTGCACTGCTTGGTTCATCGAGGGAGTCCTTGCCCGGGAGTGCGACGGGCCATCATAGGGACTCGCACGACCGCCGGCGCGACTCCGGTCGACCGGATGGCGGTCGACAAGCGATGGGTCCGCGTCAGGGACCGGTGCCGCTCAGGTGTTGCTCGTCGCCCGCACTTCCTCGATCGTCGTCAGGCCGGCCAGCACCTTGTCGATGCCGTCCTGGCGCAAGGTCCGCATGCCTTCCTTCATCGCGGTGCGCTGCAGCGCTTCGGCGCGCGAACCGTTCTGGATCATGCGGCGCAGCTCGCGCGAGATCATCATCATCTCGTGGATGCCGGCCCGGCCCTTGAAGCCGGTGTGGTCGCATTTGTCGCAGCCGTGGCTGCTGTGCATGACGAGCCGCCCGTCGACCGCGTTGCGCTGGGTCCAGCCGGCGAGCACGTCGGCGCGTGCGACCGGCGGGTCTTCGCCGAACGCATTCATGTAGTCGCTCAGCAGCTCCTCGGTCTCGTCGTCGGTGGCCGGCCGGCTCGTCTGGCAGCCCGAGCAGGCGCGCCGCACCAGGCGCTGCGCCAGCACCGCGAGCAGCGAGTCGCCGAAATTGAACGGGTCCATGCCCATGTCGAGCAGGCGTGTCACCGTCTCGGGCGCGCTGTTGGTGTGCAGGGTCGACAACACCAGGTGGCCGGTCAGCGACGCCTCGATCGCCATGTGCGCGGTCTCCTCGTCGCGGATTTCGCCGAGCATGATGACGTCGGGGTCGGCGCGCATGAACGCTCGCAGCGCCTTCGGGAAGGTCCAGTCGATCTTCGGATTGACCTGCACCTGGCGCAGCCCCGGCTGGGTGATCTCGATCGGGTCTTCGGCGGTCCAGATCTTGCGCTCCGGCACGTTGATCAGCGACAGCGCCGAGTGGAGCGTGGTGGTCTTGCCGGAGCCGGTCGGGCCGACGCACAGTACGAGGCCGTACGGGCGCTCGACGACTTCCATCAGCGCCTTCAGGCTCGACTCGGCGAGGCCGAGCATGTCGACCGGGATCGGCCGCGCCGACGCGAGCAGGCGCAGCACCACGTCCTCGAGGCCGCTGTTGGTCGGGATCGTCGCGACGCGCAACTCGAGGCGGTGCTGCGGCGAGAACTTCGCGAAGTTGATCTTGCCGTCCTGGGGCTTCCTGCGCTCGGAGATGTCGAGGTCGCACATGATCTTGACGCGCGCGATGATCGCGGCGCGGTAGTTCGATGGCAGCTCGAGGTATGTGCGCAGCAGGCCGTCCTTGCGGAAGCGGACGCGGATCTTCTCGCGCCCCGGATAGCTTTCGATGTGGATGTCGGAGACGCCGTCGCGGTGCGCCTCGATGATCATGTTGTTGAGCAGGCGGACCAGCGAGTTGTCCGATTGTTCGATCGGGCGCTCCTCGTCGGTGACGCGTTCGCCTTCTTTCTCGAGCGTCTCGACCAGCATGTCGGTCGTCGCGATGATCGGCGCGTAGCGGACCCGCGACGAGAGGTCGCCGGTCTGATGGTGCCGCACGCCCGAACCGATCTTCTCGTACGCCGCGTGCAGGACGGTCTCGAACGACGAACAGCGCGCCAGCACCGGCAGCACCTTCATCTCGGCGCTGAACTCGACCTCGTCGATCGCAGCACGCTTCGACGGATCTTCCAGCGCGACGACGAGCCGCCCTTCTCGCAGCAGCAGCGGCATCGCGCGCAGGCGCGAGGCGACCGAATAGCTGAGCTTGGCGAGCGCTTCGGGCTCGGCCGGGAAGACGGCGAGGTCGACCAGCGGGTAGCCCATCTTGCGGGCCAGCGCCAGCTGCAGTTCCTCGCGCGTGACCACACCCATCTGCACCAGCACCTCGCCGAGCGGGATGCTGCGATCGAGCTTCTGCTGGACCAGCGCCTTCTCAAGCTGGGGCTGCTTGACCATGCCGAGCGACATCAGCGCCTCGCCGATCCGCACCAGCGGCATCTTGTGCTGGCGGTCGATCGCCTCGAGGAGCTGCTCGGCGGTCAGGATCTGCTGGGTCACAAGCACTTCGCCGAGCTTGCGGTTGCGCAGCTTGCCCTGCACGACGACCGCTTCGTCGATCTCCATCTGCGAGGCGCGGTGCTCCTCGATCAGGACCTGGCCGATCTTCTCGCCGATCTCGAAATGGGCGTAAGCCGAGCGCGGGATGAACATCCGCTTGACGCTGCCGTCCTGGTCGTACGGGGTGAACAGGAAGAGACCATGGTCGAGCTCGACGTGGCCGATCGTCTCGCCGCGCAGCTCGCCGCCCGAGCCGCTCAGCTTCACACGGAAATTCGAGCTGACCCGTTGGCTCAGCAGGTCGGCGTGCGGGTCCGAGAGCGGCAGCGGCAAGGCCTGCAGCGGCGTCGTCAGGATCAGGGCGGTGAACTGGTCGAAGCGGACCGCGACCGTTGTGCGGGCCGGCGGCATCTGCAGGTGGGCGACCCCGGTGTCGGGGACGAAGAAGGTCAGCCGCGCCGACGTGTACTTGCGGTCGGCGTCGCTGCCGGTCATCAGCTGGCACGGCAGCGTCTCGGTCTGCTCGGACGGCACCGGATAGCTCGCGAACGGCGGCGTCGGCCAGTGGAACGCTTCGCGGCTGCCCTTTTCGTTGGCTGCCCCCGCACCCACGGCGGACTCGTCGCTCGAGCCATGGCGCCGCGGCGCACGCCCGGTCTTGTCCCATTTCATCGGGGTCAACATGTCGGCCATCGATCACCTTTCACGCCGCGGCGGGCGCGCCCATGACGGACGCACGCGAACTTCGCGGGTCGGACGATGATGGCGTCGGAGGGCGGTGGCCGATGCGCCGATATACCCGGCTTCGCCCCGGCAATTGGCCGCTTAGACGGCTTCGGCGGGCGGCTGTGCGCGGCCCCGGCAGGTGCGTCAGCGCTGGACGCCCATCACCGCGTCCGGCAGCGATGTCACGATGCTCGGAAACAGCGTGATCAGCGCGATGCAGACCACCAGGCAAAAGAAGAACGGGATCGCAGCGCGCGCGATCGTGTTGCTGTCTTTGCCGGTCATGTTCTGCAGCACGAACAGGTTGAAGCCGACCGGCGGCGTGACCTCGGCGATCTCGACCAGCAGCACGATGAAGATGCCGAACCAGATC
>Ga0207648_10007335_pt1 | contig 10857 bp, 9 predicted proteins | sample KBSMisM32_FD_184310 | JGI IMG/M metagenome (GOLD analysis project Ga0207648, IMG submission 184310) | Miscanthus rhizosphere microbial communities from Kellogg Biological Station, Michigan, USA - KBS Miscanthus M3-2 (SPAdes) (version 2) | ecosystem: Host-associated > Plants > Roots > Rhizosphere... | reverse complement strand
GTTGGAATAGAAGACAAAGCCGTCGGCATCCACGCCCTTGAGCAGGACCATGCGGACATTGGGCGCCCCGTCCGGGCCCGCGGTCGCCAGCGCCATGGCATTGGGATCGCTGGGTTCGGTGCCCTCGGCCTCCGTTAGCCAGTCCTGAAACAGCGCGAAGGGATCGGGACCCGCGGCAATGCCGCCATCGTCCAGGGGTCCGCCTGTCTCCATGGTCATGCGCGCCGTCCTAGCAGTTTCGCTTTTGGCAGGGTAGCCTTGGGCCCCTATGCGCCAAATGCACAAGATTTTTCCGCCTCTTACGGCCGCTTTGGCCCCCGTCCTCGCCCTATCCCTGTGCCTCGCCGCCACCGGTCCGGCCGTGGCGCGCAGTGCGGCGGACATCGCCGCCATCTTCGATTCCGGCGTCGCCGCCTATGACACGGGCGACTACCAAAAGGCGTTCAATATCTGGTGGGAGTTGCGCTACGAGGACATCGCGGCGATGCGCAACCTGGGGATGATGCTGCGCAAGGGCCAGGGAACGGACAAGGATGCCAAGCGGGCGGAAGAATTGTTTCAGCGCGCTTCGGAAGCCGGCTTGCCCACCGCCCAGGCCGATCTGGCGGACATGTATCTCAAGGGCGAATTGGGCCCGCCCAACCTGGCGCGGGCGCTGCCGCTGTTGGAAGCCGCGGCCGCGGCCAATCACCCCGTCGCGCAATTTCAGCTGGGTCAGTTCTACGAGACCGGCGCACCGCCCTTGGTGCCTCAAAACCTGGAAGTCGCCCGGCAGCTGTATGCCGCGGCAGCCAAGCACGGGATGCCGGAGGCCGCCGCGCGCTCCGCTTTTTTGGGAGAGCCGGCTGTGGACCCTGCCCAGACCGCAAGGGCGCCATCCGCCGATCCCGTGCCTGTTGCAGCCCCGCCGCCAGACCTGCGGGCCAAGCCCTTGAATTGATGACGTAAAGGACCAATTTTAGGCTTTTGCATCCGCCCGCCCCAATTGTTTGAAAGACCGGCATGAAAGATCCTTATGAAGTCCTCGGCGTCTCCAAGACGGCGAGCGAGGCCGACATCAAGAAAGCGTTCCGGACGCTGGCCAAGAAACATCATCCCGACAAGCATGCGGGCGACGCGGCGGCACAGAAGCGTTTCCAGGAAATTTCCGGTGCCTATGACATTTTGGGCGACAAGGACAAACGCGCCCAGTTCGACGCGGGCGCGATCGGCGCCGACGGCAATCCGCGCGGCTTTGATCCTCGTCAAGGCGGCTTTCGCCAAGGCAATCCATTTGGTTCGGGCTTTGGCGGTTTCGGCGGCGGAACCGGTGAAGGACCTGGCGCGCGGGAATTTCATTTCAGCTTCGACGATGCGCCCGGCGGTGCTGCCGGCTTCCAGGATATTTTCGCCGACCTGATGGGCGGACGCCGTGGCGCCAAAAACGCGCGCGCCGCCAAGGGCGAGGATTTTTCCGCCGCCGTTACCGTCAGCTTCGACGAGGCCGCGGCGGGCGGCACGCGCCGTATCGTGCTGCAGAATGGCGAGCAGATCGACGTCAAAATTCCCATCGGGGTGAAGGACGGCCAGGTGGTGCGGGTCAAAGGCCGTGGCGGCGCCGGACGGGGCGGCGGTCCCAACGGCGATATCCTGCTCAGCGTGTCGGTGGCGCCGCATCCCTACCTGACCCGCGACGGCAACGACATCCGCATGGATTTGCCGGTGACGCTGAAGGAAGCGGTGGTGGGCGGCAAGGTGCCCGTCCCCACCTTGACGGGGACCGTGTCTTTGACGGTGCCGGCCAATTCCAATACCGGCACCACGCTGCGGCTCAAGGGCAAGGGGATTCCCGCGCATGGCGGCGAGGCGGCCGGCGATCTTTATGTACGATTGGTCATCTCTCTTCCCGATCAGCCCGATGAGTCCCTGCGCAACTTCGCTCAGGCCTGGGCCGCCAATTATGACCCCCGCGCCAAGATGCGATAAGCCTTTGGTATTATTCTACCTTTCGACCCCAGAAATTCCCTTTGGCGACTGGCCTATTCAGGGTAAATGACTGGGGTTCAGCCTGAGAAAAATAGGGAATAGAGCATGCCAGTTTCCGGCCTCATGAAGGGCAAACGCGGCCTTATCATGGGCGTAGCCAACCAGCATTCCATCGCCTGGGGTATCGCCCAGGCGTTGCATGACGCGGGCGCGGAGCTGGCCTTTTCCTATCAAGGCGATCTGTTCAAGAAGCGCGTCGTACCGCTGGTCGAGCCGTTAAAGCCCGCCGCTTTGATCGATTGCGATGTCTCCAAAGCGGAATCCGTCGACGCTGCATTCGCCGAGCTCGGCCGGCTGTGGGGCAGCCTGGATTTCGTGGTGCATGCCATCGCCTTTTCCGACAAGGACCAGCTCAAGGGCCGTTATGTCGACACCACCGCCGACAATTTCCGCATGACCATGGACATCAGCTGCTATTCCTTTACCGCCGTGACCCAGCGTGCCGAAAAGATGATGCCGGGTGGCGGCAGCATATTGACCCTGACCTATTTGGGTTCGGAACGCACCACGCCGCACTACAATGTGATGGGCGTGGCCAAGGCCGCCCTGGAAGCCAGCGTGCGCTATCTGGCCGAAGACCTGGGCAAGAAGCAGATTCGGGTGAATTCCATCTCCGCGGGTCCGATCAAGACCCTGGCATTCGCCGGCATCGCCGACAGCCGCTACATCCTGAAATGGAACGAGTACAACTCGCCTCTGCGCCGCACCGTAACCCAGGCCGAAGTGGGCAATGCCGCGCTGTTCCTGCTGTCGGACCTGGGCAGCGCGGTTACGGGCGAAAATCTGCATGTGGATGCGGGCTATCACATTGTGCGCATGAAGGCCGAGGACGCGCCCGACATCTCCGTCGTGCAAAAGCCGGATGCCTCTTGAGCTTCGCTCCAATCTGACTCTTTATTTCGCCCGTCATGGCCAGACCCAGGCCAATGTCCAAAAGCGCTTCTCGGGCGAAAAAGACAGTCCACTCACGCCGCTGGGCTTGGAACAGGCCGCGCAGGTCGGCCACATCCTGAAGCGCGAATTGGGCGAGGCGCCGGGCTTTCAATTCGTATGCAGCCCGCTGGCGCGCGCGGTGGCGACCATGAAGATCGCACGCCAGGTCATGGGTCTCCCACTCGAGGGCTTTGTCACCGACAACCGGCTCAAGGAAATCGACCTGGGCGTCTGGGACCAGCTCACGGATGACGAGGCCCGGGCGCTGAGCCCCATCCTGTTTGAGAAACGCGGCAACGACAAATGGCATGTGCGGGTGCCGGGCGGCGAGAATTACGCCGAGGTGGCCGCGCGAGTCACCGACTGGCTCCAGGAGCTCAAGTCCGACACCATTGCCATAAGCCACGGCGCCACCACCCGCATTCTGCGCGGCCTGTTGGCCGGGCTGGACTGGCGCGCCATGAGCAGCCTGGACGAACCCCAGGGCGTGGTTTTCCGGGTCACGGGGTCTGAGGTCACGCGGCTGGACCCTTGAGCCAAATCGCTGTAATCCCAGCCCATGTCGCATAACAGCTTCGGCCACCTCTTCCGTGTCACCACCTTTGGCGAGAGTCATGGGCCGGCGATTGGCTGTGTGGTGGATGGCTGTCCCCCGGGCATCGAGCTGACGGAAGCCGACATCCAACCCTGGATGGAAAAGCGCCGCCCCGGCCAGTCGAAATTCGTCACCCAGCGCCAGGAGCCCGACGCGGTGAAGATTCTTTCGGGCGTGTTCCAGGACGAGCGGATGCCGCGCCAGCTCACCACCGGCACACCCATCGGGTTGTTGATCGAGAATGTCGACCAGCGCTCCAAGGATTACAGCGAGATTCGCGACAAATACCGTCCCGGCCATGCCGACTACACCTATGAAGCAAAGTACGGCGTCCGCGACTATCGCGGCGGCGGGCGGCAAAGCGCGCGCGAGACCGCCACACGGGTGGCCGCCGGCGCCATCGCCCGCAAAGTGCTGGACAAGCTCTATGGCAAGGTCGTCATCCGTGGCGCCTTGGTGCAGATGGGCACGCAAAAAATCGACCGCGCCAACTGGTCCTGGAATGCCGTGAATGAGAATCCGTTTTTCTGCCCCGATGCCAAGGCGGCGGAAACCTGGGAGGCTTATCTGGAAGGCATTCGCAAGGACGGCTCGTCGGTCGGCGCGATCATCGAAGTCGTGGCCGAAGGCGTTCCTGCCGGCTTGGGCGCGCCGGTCTATGCCAAGCTGGACAATGAACTCGCTTCTGCGCTGATGAGCATCAATGCGGTGAAAGGCGTGGAGATCGGCGACGGTTTCGCCACCGCCGCCCTGACCGGCGAGCAGAATGCCGACGAGATGCGCCTGGGAAATGACGGCAAGCCGGTATTTCTCTCCAACCATGCCGGCGGAATTCTGGGCGGCATTTCCACCGGCCAGCCGATCGTGGCGCGTTTCGCGGTCAAGCCGACGTCATCGATCCTGGCGCCGCGGCGGACCATCGACAAAGCCGGCGCGGAGACTGAGATCGTCACCAAGGGCCGCCATGATCCCTGTGTCGGCATCCGCGCCGTACCGGTGGGCGAAGCCATGATGGCTTGCGTGCTGGCGGACCAGGCGCTGAGGCATCGGGGACAGGTCGGCTAAACGACCCTCCCTCAAGGGGAGGGTTATTCCTACCTCGGAAGCCCGAACGGCGCCGGGGCTCCGGGCTGAGGCGCATCCCGCCACTTGGTGGTGAAGACCATTTGCGGCCCCACGCTCACCTGCGGCTCGGACGGCGGCGTCGCCTTCATCTGCACCTCGCGCTCGGCGACGCAGCGCTGAACCAGATGTCCCAGGGTGGGGAAGTCGCCCGCCATGGCGAGCGACCGCAGGAAGCAATCGTCGAAGAATGTGTAATGGTCCATCTCGCCGCACCCGAAGCTGGTGCGGTCGGGCCGTGCCGCGCTCATGACGATGCGGTTGTCGCCCATCAAGGGCGACACGAATATGCCGGAATAGCAGGCCGACATCACGATCACCGAAGGGCGGCTGCCGCAGGCATTGTCAACCATGTCGCGCATCTGGTTCGCGCCCAGCACCGCGTCGCCGACAATGATTCCTTCGGGCGTGCCATGCGAGGTGAAATAGATCAGGCAGCCGTCCTTGGCCCGGGCCGCGGCATTCTGGAGCGCGGTGCCGATCTCGTTAATGCCGGCATGCTGGGTGCCGTCGTCATAATCGACCGAGAACTGCACCATGTTGGCCTTGCTGAAGCCGATCTTGGCAAAGGCTTCGCCCAGGTCATGGCGGCCATTGTCGAACACCTTGGACGGCGCGCCGGAATGGGCGCGGTAATCGCCCGCCACCAATACGACCGCCCAATGGCTGAAATCGGTGAATTGGGGAACGGCTTGGGGCTGGCCTTCCTGATTGGCCTCCCTGGAAGAGGCCGCTGTGGCGCCCTGGAAGAACCAGAGCGCCGCGCCGCCCAACGCCGCGGCCAGAACCAATCCAAGAGCGACCAGTTTGAACTTCAAACCCATCTCCACGCTCAGGGGCGCGCAAAGCCTCCAAACAACTCAATATGGGACGACCAGAGGAACTGGTCTACTGGGGTGAGGCGCGACCGGCGGAGCCGGTCAAATCGGTCCAGTGGACCGATTTGAGCGCCGAACGCCGCAGCGGCGCGCGCCCAAGCGCGCCGCGAGGCCGGGACGCAGTCCCGCGGGAGCATTGCCCCGACCCTCCTGATTTCCCGTGATCAAACCTGCGTGAATCCTGCCACCAGCTCAATATGGGACGACCAGAGGAACTGGTCTATTGGGGTGACTGGACCTACCCGATAGCCGCCCGCCACCAGCAAGGCGGCGTCGCGGGCAAAACTGGCGGCCTCGCAGGATACATAAGCGATCACAGGCACTTTGGAGCGAGTCAGGGCCTTGACCTGCGCCTCGGCGCCGGCGCGCGGCGGGTCCAGGACCACGGCCTCATGGGGGTTCAATTCCGCCGGCGTCAGCGGCAGTTTGAACAGATCACGGACTTCGGTCGTCAGAGGCTTGAGGCCGGGAGCCTTGGCGGCCTCGCGCAGCGCAGCCAGGGCGGAGGCGTCCTGCTCCACCGCATGGACCCTCGCCGTGCGGGCCAACGGCAAGGCGAAGGTGCCGCAGCCGGCGAACAAGTCCGCCACCGCCTTTGCCTTGCCGACGATCTCCTGCACCCGCGCCTGCAAGGCCGCTTCGCCCTCGACCGTGGATTGCAAAAAGGGATTGGGCGGCAAGGCAACACGGACACCGCCCAGGCGGACTGTCGGCCGGACGGTTTCAAACACCATCTCGCGACCCATGGTCAGGCGCGCGATGCCAAGACCTGCAAGCGCCGAGGAGAGCGCCGCCCGCAGGGTGGGCGTCAAGGCGGCCCGCCACCGAAAGGCGCAGTCAAAGCCGGTTTCGGTCTCGGTGACATGCAGCTCCGCCGTTTCGCCCACGCCGAACAACGGCTCGAGCTTGTGCCGCAACGCGCCCACCAGGGCGAACATGGCCGGCGTCAAGACATCGCAGTGATGCATGTCGATGACGGTGTGGCTTTTGGCGGCGTGAAAGCCGATATGCAGGCCTTGCGCCAGACTCTTGATCTTGAACACGGCGCGGCGGCGCGAGCGCGGCGGCACGATCACCGGCTGGTCCACTTGCGCTTCCACGCCGACGCGCTTCAGGGCGGCAAGGACGGCCTCGCGCTTTTTTGCGGCGTATTCGTCACGCGGCAAGTCTTGCAGCGAGCAACCGCCGCAAGTGCCAAAGTGCGTGCAAAGTTGGTTCAGGCTAATTTGCCAGCCAGGTGAATCGCTTCGCCGCCCCGGCCCAACGCGTTCAGGGCAGTCTTCACAATCCCATCCGCGTCCAATCCCGCCTGCGCATACATTTTCTCAGGACTGTCATGGTCCTGGAAAACATCCGGCAGAGTCATCGGCCGGATCTTGAGTCCTTTATCCAACAGCCCGTCATGCGCCAGGAAGTGCATGACATGGGCGCCGAAGCCGCCGGCCGCGCCTTCTTCGATGGTGATCAGCACTTCATGCTCGCGCGCCAACCGGCGGATGAGCTCGGTATCCAGCGGCTTGGCGAAACGCGCATCCGCGATGGTGGGGGTGAGGCCATAGCCGGCCATGCGCTCGGACGCCAGCAACACCTGGGTCATGCGGGCGCCGAAGTTCAGAATCGCGATGCCGCCGCCTTGCTTGACGATGCGGCCTTTGCCGATCTCCAGCGGCACGCCGCACGCCGGGCGGGCGACGCCCGTGCCCTCGCCGCGCGGATAGCGCAGCGCGCTGGGGCGGTCGTCGATGGCGGCGGCGGTGGCCACCATATGAACCAGCTCCGCCTCGTCCGACGGCGCCATGATCACGAAATTGGGCAAGGCCGCGAGATAGGCGATGTCGAAAGAACCGGCATGGGTGGCGCCGTCCGCACCCACCAAGCCGCAACGGTCCATGGCAAAGCGCACCGGCAGCGACTGGATCGCCACGTCATGCACCACCTGGTCATAGGCGCGCTGCAGAAAGGTCGAATAGATGGCGCAGAAAGGCTTCATGCCTTCGGTAGCCAGGCCGGCCGCGAAGGTCACGCCATGCTGCTCGGCAATGCCGACGTCAAAGGTGCGGTCGGGAAAGGCCTTTTCGAACAGGTCGATGCCGGTGCCCGACGGCATGGCGGCGGTGATGGCGACGATGCGCTCATCCTTCTTGGCCTCGGCGATCAGGCTTTCGCCGAACACCTTTTGGTAAGCGGGCGACTTGGGAGTCGATTTGGCCTGTTCGCCGGTCAACACCGTGAACTTACTGACCGCATGATATTTGTCGGGAGCGGCTTCCGCCGGCGCATATCCGTGACCCTTCTTGGTCACCACATGCACCAGCACGGGGCCGCGCATGGTGTCGCGCACATTCTCCAGCACCGGAATCAGATGGTCGAGATTATGGCCGTCGATAGGACCGACATAGAAGAAGCCCATTTCCTCGAACAGGGTGCCGCCCATCGCCATGCCGCGGGCATATTCCTCGGTGCGTTGCGCCACCTTGAACAAGGCGCGCGGCAACACCCTGCGCGCCCATCTTTTAACCACGTTGCGTATGCCGGTATAGGGCCGCGACGACACCAGCCTCGCGAGATAGGCGCTCATCGCGCCGACCGGCGGAGCGATCGACATGTCATTGTCGTTGAGGATGACGATCAGCCGGTTCCTGTGCGCGCCGGCATTGTTCATCGCCTCATAGGCCATGCCCGCGCTCATTGCGCCATCGCCGATCACCGCGATCACATGATTGTCGCCGCCCTTGAGATCGCGCGCCACCGCCATGCCCACGCCCGCCGAAATGGAGGTCGAGGAATGCGCCGCGCCGAAGGGGTCGTATTCGCTTTCGCTGCGCTTGGTGAAGCCGGACAGTCCGCCGCCCTGGCGCAAGGTGCGCATGCGGGCGCGGCGGCCGGTGAGAATCTTGTGCGGATAGGCCTGATGACCGACATCCCAAATGATTCTGTCGCGCGGCGTGTCGAACACATAATGAAGCGCGGTGGTGAGCTCGACCACGCCAAGACCGGCGCCGAAATGCCCGCCGGTGACCGAGACGATGTCGATCAGATCGGTGCGCAATTCATCGGCGAATTGGCGCAGCTGATGCTTTTCCAGGCGGCGCAGGTCTTCCGGCAGATCGACCTGGTCCAACAGCGGGGTCTTGGTATTGGGGATGTTCATGACCGATAAATCTCTTTTTTGAGACAGCAAAGCAAGTTCATGCTGTCTCCAGCTTTTCTCCGATTTCGGGCCCTGAAGCGCCCAGGACAATCTTTTCCAGCCGGGTTTCCGCCAACTTCAACTTTTTTTCACAATGGGCCTTCAGCGCCTGTCCGCGTTCGTACAAAGCGATCGAATCTTCCAGATCCACCTCGCCGTGTTCGAGGCGCGAAACGATGGCTTCGAGCTCCTTGAGGGCGCCTTCGAAGCTCAGCTCTTCGACTGCCTTGGATGAGCCTTTCGGGGACTGGGAAATGATGGAACTCCAACAGGCTGGTTGTTTCGGACGGCCCCGAAACCGCAGTGCACCATAATCGCAATTATGGTGCTCCCAAGCCAGCTTCGTGCCCCCGCACGCAGGAAATTATAGTTCAAGGCTTGCCGCGAACAAGCAGTTTCATTGCCAAACCTGTGATTACAGAGTCACGGCCGCGGCAGATGTGTCGCCCGCAGCTGAACGGTGCTGCCCGGACTGCCGTCCGGAAGCGATGCAAGCTGGCCCAAAAGCGCCTGCAGGGCCGGCAGGCTGAGCAGCGATTCGACCCTCTCAGCCATCCCCAGGCTGCCCTCCAATCCGCCCGAATAGGCGCCCAGCCGGCCTAACAGGCTGGTCGGGCGGGGATAGATGCTGAAGGTCATGCTGTTGGCCGGGACCGAAGCCAGCCCGGCGGCCGTCTGGGCGGCCGTCCAGAAACCGCCCAAACTGTCCACCAGGCCCTGGGCGCGGGCGTCCTCGCCTGACCAAACACGGCCCCTGGCGGCATCGCGCACTTTTTCCAACGGAATCTTACGCCCGGCCGCGACCTTCGCCGTGAAGTCGTCATAGATCACGTCGGCCTGGTGGTTGAGGTTCTGCCACTGCTCCGCCGTGAAAGGCTCCAGTGGGGAATCCATCAACGTATTCTTGCCCACGCCCACACTTTCAGCCTTGGCACCGACCAGCTCCAGGCTCTTGCCGAAACTGACCTTGCCGGTGAGCACGCCGATCGAGCCCGTGATGGTCCCGGGCTGCGCCACGATCTTGTTGGCGCTCATCGCGATGTAATAGCCGCCCGAGGCCGCGACACCGCCCATGCTCACCACCACCGGCTTGCCCGCGCGCTGCACTTTCTTCACCGCATGCAGGATCTGGTCGGACGCCGTGACGGAGCCGCCCGGCGAGTCCACTCTCAAAACGATCGCCTTGATGCCCTTGTCGCGGCCCGCCTGATCGATCGCCGCCGACAGATCGTCGCTCGCGATGCCGGACGAAGCGTTGATCCAGGAGGTCTTGGCGGTGCCGTCGCGAATTTCGCCGGCCGCTTCCACAATGGCGATATTGGCCTTGCTCAGCTCGTTCATGGCATTTTTCACATATTCGGTGAATTTCACCGACTTTGCGCCCTTGCCGGCGCGCGCCGTGGCGGCGGCGCGCGCCTCATCGTCATAGCCGATGCGGTCCACCAGCTTGCGGCTGCGCGCTTCTTCCGCGAATTGCGGGCTGGCTTGCAGGGCGGCCACGACATCGGCGCGCGGGATGTGCCGGTTTTCCGCCATTTGCGTCACGGCGGTGCCGTAGACCGAATTAAGCAACCGGGTGAGCTGCTCGCGGTCGGCCGGCGACATCTGCTTTTCCATGAAAGTGTCGGCCGCGCTTTTATATTCGGCGCGCTTGGCGATCTGGGGCTCGGCATGAATCTTGTCGAACAGGCCGCGCAGAAAGAGTTCGCTGCCGCCGGTGCCTGATGGCGAGAACGGGCTTTTGGGCTGCATCCAAATCTCGTTGGCGGCGCTGGCGGCAAGATAGTCGCCCAGCCCGGCGCTGAAAAAGGCCGTGGCTTGCGCGATGACGAATTTGTTCTTGGCGCGAAAGCGTTGGATCGCGGCACCGATCTCCTGGGCCTCGGCGGTGGACAAAGCGCCGTTGCCCAGCCGCATGACAACGCCTTTCACCCGGCCGTCACGCCCTGCCGCATCCAGGCCCAGCACCACATTCATCACCGTCACGCGCTTGGGCGTGAGGATGCTGGTGGGAGCGGCGGCGCTGTCGTCGATCGGCTCGCGCAGGTCCAGCGCCAGCACCATATTGCCGGGCAAGCCGTCGCCGCGCGCCAACGAAATGACCAGCAGGATCG
>Ga0207648_10007334_pt1 | contig 10858 bp, 8 predicted proteins | sample KBSMisM32_FD_184310 | JGI IMG/M metagenome (GOLD analysis project Ga0207648, IMG submission 184310) | Miscanthus rhizosphere microbial communities from Kellogg Biological Station, Michigan, USA - KBS Miscanthus M3-2 (SPAdes) (version 2) | ecosystem: Host-associated > Plants > Roots > Rhizosphere... | reverse complement strand
CTTAGCTTTCAGGCATGAATGTTTCCGACGCCATCGCCCAGCGCCGCTCGATCAAGAAGTTCCAGGACCGCGCCGTCACGCGAGAAGAGATCGAAGCCCTCCTCGACGCCGCGGTCCTCGCGCCCAACCACAAGCTCACCCAGCCGTGGCGGTTCTACGTGCTCGGCCCCGAGGCCCGTCGCCGCTACGGGCTGGCGCTCGGTGAGCGCAAGGCGCGCAAGCTGCCGGATCCTGACGCGGCCGCCTCACTGCGTGAGAAGACCGCGGCTGAGTACGAGGCGTTCCCCGCCCTCGTCGCGGTCGCGATGGTGCTGAACGAGAGCCCGGAGGTCCGCGAGGAGGACTACGCCGCCTGCATGCAGGCGATTGCGAACATGATGCTGACCGCGGTGGACCGGGGGCTCGGGACGCACATGCGCAGCGGCGCCGTGATGGACGATCCCGCGGCGCGCGCGGCGGTGGGCGTACGCGAAGGTGAGCGGATCGTGGCGATCGTGAGTGTCGGCGTGCCGGCGGAGATGCCAGGGCCCAAATCGCGGCAGGGAGCGGCGGCGGTCACGCAGTGGACAGACTAGGGGAGAAGTTCAACCGACATCGCCGCCATACGTCGGTCGCTGCTTTCCTTCCGCCGCAAGTGCACGCTGCCGAGTCATGTAGCGCCCGAAGAGCGCGATCCGCTCCTCGGGGTGAGGCAGCAGCTCAATGACTCGCTCGATGTTGGCCAGGTAGTCCGGATAGCCCGTCGCCGACCGAACCTCCGCGAGGAAAGGCCGGAGCTTGGCGAAGAGCGCGATATGCTCCGTGTTCGCCTCGTTGAACATCTCGGCGGGAATCGCACCCCCGGTGACGAGCGACGCCGCCATGTCCCAGTACGACGTCACCATACGGTACGGTGCGCTCTCGTGTCCCGGCCCGAGCCACGTGCTGAGAACGTCGCGCGCGCTGGCGGGATGAAACTCGAACGCGAACCATGCCCGTGCCTGTCGGAGGGCGGGCTCGGTCCGCAGCTCGTAGAGCTTGAGGAGAACGGATGCTGCCTGCGATGGGTCTGTCATCAGGCTTCCTGAAAATCCATCGATATTTGCACTGTATTTTGCAACATGGACAGCCCGGCGCGCGACCGCATCCGGATACTTTTCCTCGCCGACACCCACCTCGGGTTCGACCTGCCCACACGGGCGCGCATCCAGCGGCGGCGGCGCGGGCACGACTTCCTCGCGAACTACGCCACGGCGCTGGCCCCGGCGCTCGCCGGCGAAGTCGATATCGTCGTCCATGGCGGAGACGTGTTCAATCGCTCGAAGGTGCCGACCAGCGTCGCCTGGCAGGCGTTCGAGCCGCTCGCGCGCGTGGCGGACCGCGGAATCCCGGTGTTCGTCGTGCCGGGCAATCACGAGCGCGGCCGCATCCCGCAGATCAGGTTCGCGCAGCATCCGCTGATCTTCCTCTTCGATCGTCCGCGCACCTTCACGGTGGACGTCCGAGGCATGCGCCTGGGTGTCGCCGGGTTCCCATCGGAGCGCCATGACGTCCGCACGCAATTCGTCGACCTGCTGGAGGCGACTCGATGGCGCCGAGACGACGCGCACGCGCGAATCCTCTGCATCCATCAATGCGTCGAAGGGGCGACCGTCGGGCCTAACGACTACGTGTTCACCACCGCGGCGGACGTGATCCGCGCCCGTGACCTGCCCGCCGGGTTCTGTGCCGTGCTCTCGGGCCACATCCATCGCCATCAGGTGCTCACGCGGGACCTGCGTGGGGGTCCGATCGCCGCGCCGGTGCTTTACCCGGGGTCCATCGAACGGACGTCCGTGGCCGAAGCGGACGAAACGAAGGGCTACCTGACGGTCGCCCTGACGCCTAACGCCGACGGTCCGCGCCTCGACTGGCAGTTCCACCCACTTCCGGCCCGCCCACTCGTCAGACGGGACGTACACCTCGATGCCATCGAGGACGCCGCGGTGGAACCGACGATCCGCGCGCTGATCGGCGATTCGCCGGCCGACGCGGTGCTCACGATTCGAGTGGCAGGCAAGCTCGGCGACGACGCTCGACACGTGCTCTCCGCCGCGAACCTCCGTCGCCTCGCGCCTGCGACGATGAACATCGAGCTCGAGCTGGACCTGGAGGACGGCACCTTTGTCAGGGCTCCGTTCTCCAGGCAGAGCGATGGCGTGCTGGAGCTGCCGTTCGGCTAGCCCTTCTTGACGTCGACGACGGGCGGACCGTTGTCGCGCTTCACCGGCGGAACGCTCTTCAGATAGCGATAGATCGACCTCAGATCATCCTCGGCGATCCGTGAGAACGCCTGCCATGGCATCGGCGAGCCCGGGATGACCCGCCCCTGTCGGAAGCGCGCCACGAACTGATCCTCCGTCATCGTCCCGAGCCGCCCCGTCTCCGGGTCACTCGTTATGTTCGGCGGCGACCATGTGTGCGACGGATCATCAGACTCGGTGAAGCCCGTGGTCCCACCGAAGCGCGGTCCCGTCATGGCCCCGGTCATCTGACTGCGCTGGGTGTGACACGACCAGCAGAGTGCCACCGATTCGACGAGATAGCGCCCCGTCTCGACGGACAGGCCGCGCGGAGAACGCGCCGGCGACGGCGCGGATGGACCGACGGGCTTCGCCAGCGCCGTCGCCTTCACGACCTTGCCGAGCGTGTTGAAGTGATGCGGCGGAACCGGATTGCGCACGGGCGCCTGCGTGCGCAGGTACGACACGACCGCCTGCAGATCATCGTCCGAGAGTCCCTGCATTTCCATGAATGGCAGCAGCGCGCGGCCGTCGTGCCCCACACCGTAGCGCAGCGCGCGCGCGATCGCGCTATCCGGCACGCTCCCGAGTCCCGTCTCGGCGTCCGGCGTCAGGTTGCGCGTGTAGAACTCACCGGGCGGAATGGCGAACTCGAACCCGCCGACCAGCGGCACATCGGCGCCGGTCGTGTACGCCATACGTTGTTTGGGGTTGCTGTGGCATCCGGCGCACGGCGCCACGTCACGAACGATGTACCGGCCGCGCTCGACGACGGCCGAATCCGTCGACGCGGTGACGTTAGGGTACGGCGTCGCGTCGAACCGAAGGTTCTGGCGCGACGCGACGAAGGCCGTGCCACCCGCCACGACGACCAGCAGAACGATGCCAACAGTGAGCAGCGCTTTCCGCACCATGGGGTGAGTCTCCGGGGTTCAAGACGAGCAATGCAGCTCGTCGGCTCCTGTCCTTTCGACCGGCAACCAACCGGTCCGCCGACACAGCGGCCGTTCACTCACGGCTTCGCGCACGGCATACGAGGCGAGCAGTCGGGTCGAGTCGAGCGCCGGCAACGGCGAGTTCGCGTCCGTGATGATGAGCGGGATTTCGGTGCAGCCGAGTATCACGCACTCGGCCCCTGCCGATTCGAGATCTGCGATCGCGCGGACGAACAGGTCGGTCGTCTCGGCCGTGAAGATTCCCCGACAGAGCTCGTCGAAGATCGCCGCGTTCAGCCGCTCCCGCATCGCGTGCTCGGGAATCAGCAGGTCGAGCCCGCGGTCGCCCAGCGCCCGCGCGTAGACCGGCCCGGTCATCGTGTACGAGGTGCCAAGCAGCCCGACGCGCGTCCAACCGTTGGTCGTGATCTCGTGGCACACGACGTCGGTGATCGACAGGCCGGGGATCGGGAGATCGTCGGCGATCGCCTCGAGGACGATATGTGCGGTGTTGGCCGGGCAGATGTAGAAATCGGCCCCGGCGTCGGCGACATGCCTAACGCCTTCGCGGAGGTATCGCTCGACGACGGCATGATCGCCGCTCTGCCACCCCGGCAAGCTGAGCCCAAGTGGCACCGCGCTGAGCACGATGCGCGGGTGCATGTGCGGGCCGAGATGCACCGCACCTTCCCGGCATGCGGTGAGGAAGCAGAGGGCTCCGCCTTCGAAACTGTGCGCCACGATCCCCAGGGTCTTCATTCCCGTCAATCCGGTCGTTCCTCGTGTGGATGCCGGATTCTAGGCTTCCGGTAGCACTGGCGTCAGCCCGTGCCGCCGGATGACCTCCATGATGGTCGCGGGGTCTGGCCGGCCCCCAATCCACTCGCGCGCTAGCGATGCGCGCCGTGTTGGACGCAAAATGGAGTAGCGATTACTCGAACTTCGACCATCCGAACATGACCATCGACCGCCGTGGCTTCCTCGCCGCCTCGTCTTCGGCACTCGTGTTGGGAACGCAGGGTCTCTCGCTCACGAGGCTGGAGCTGCCGTCCGAAACGCCCGACCCACCACCGTTCGAGGGGGGCCAGGCGAGAGAGATCGCGGTCTACACCACCGCGGACAAGACGGACTACCGGCTTTCCGCCACCGGCAAGCTCGGATTCAAGCCGATGGGCCAGCCGCTCGAGACGCAGATCTGCGTCTTCGTCGATCCCACCAAGCGGTCGCAAACGATTCTCGGCATCGGTGGCGCGCTGACGGATGCTTCAGCCGAGACGTTCGCGAAGCTCCCGCCGGCCAGGCAGCGTGAGATTCTCGACGCCTACTTCGATCCGGGCAAAGGCATCGGCTACACGCTGGGGCGTACACACATCCACAGCTGCGACTTCTCGTCCGCGAGCTACACGTACATCGACGACGGTGACGCGGCGCTGAAATCGTTCAGCGTCCAGCACGACAGGCAATACCGCATCCCGTTCACCAAACAGGCGATCGCGACCGCGGGCGGAAGGCTGAGGCTCTTCGCCAGCCCGTGGAGTCCACCGGCATTCATGAAGACCAACAACGACATGCTGCACGGCGGAAAGCTGAAACCCGAGTTCCGGCAGGCCTGGGCCAACTACTACACGAAGTTCATCAAAGCCTACGAGCGAGAGGGAATCCCGATCTGGGGTATCACGGTGCAGAACGAGCCGATGGCGACCCAGACGTGGGAGTCGTGCATCTACACCGCCGAGGACGAGCGCGACTTCATCAAGAGCTTCCTTGGCCCCACCATGAAGAGGGAAGGCCTGGGCGATCGGAAGATCATCGCCTGGGATCACAACCGGGACCTCATCTACCAACGCGTGAGCACCATCCTCGCCGATGCGGAAGCTGCCCGGTACGTGTGGGGCATTGGCTTCCACTGGTATGAGCCCTGGAGCGGTGGCACCATGATGTTCGATAACGTTAGGCTGGTCCGTGAGACGTTCCCCGACAAGCCGCTGATCTTCACCGAGGGCACCGTCGACTCCTTCAAGGCCGACGACATCCATAGCTGGCGGCTGGGTGAGTACTACGGACGCTCGATGATCAACGACTTCAACGATGGCGCCGTCGGCTGGACGGACTGGAACGTGCTGCTCGACGAGCAGGGCGGGCCGAATCACGTTGGGAACTACTGCTTTGCCCCGGTGCACGCGAACACGAAGACGGGTGAGCTGACCTACACGAACTCCTATCACTACATCGGGCACTTCTCGAAGTTCGTCCGTCCGGGTGCGAGACGGGTCGCCAGCTCACCGAGCCGGAGTGCCCTCCTGTCGGCAGCGTTCGTGAATCCTGATGGCAAGGTCGCGACGGTGGTGATGAACCCGTCGGACAAGCAGGTGAGCTACTTCCTGTGGGTCGCGGGGAACGCGGCCGAAGTCGGCAGCCCGCCGCATTCGATCCAGACGCTCGTGTTCTGACACCGCTGGGCGAGCGTAGCGCACTGTTCAGCGCACTGCGGTCATCTACTGTCTTTCGTTAGGCATGGCGACTACCCATTGCGGCCGTCACGACCTCGAATCGACTCACTCCACACCGCGTTCCTCATGACCACGATGGCGATGTCGCCGGACGATGCGCGCTCGCGCGCTCCGCGCCCGCTCGGGTTCGCGCAGGCGCTGCTCTTCTTCGGCGTGCCCGCCGCCGTCTTCAGCCTTTCGCTGCTCGCCGTCCTGCCGGAGCTGTCGCGTCGAGGCGTCTCTCCGTTCGCCATCTTCAACCTCACGTTCGGCGTTCCGCTCGCGCTCCTGCTGCTTGCGGCGGTCGTTGCGTATCGCCTCGAGGGAAGTCCGCTGGAATGGCGAGCGTTCCGCGCGCGCATGCGTCTCGAGTCACCAACGCCGAGCGTCTGGATGTGGGGAATCGCGGTCGGCGTGTTCAGCCAGGTTTATGGCTTCGCGCTCGGTCCCTTGCTCGCGCGCCTGCCGGCGGTCGTCGTGTACACGCCGCCGCCGGAATTCGGCGCCTTCATGCAGACGGCCTTTGGCGGCGGCTCGACGTTTCTCGGCATCCCGCTCGCCGGCGCATGGTGGGTGCTCGTGTATTACATCGTCGCCCTGCTCGTGCTCAACATCCTCGGTGAGGAACTCTGGTGGCGTGGCTACATCCTGCCGCGACAGGAACTCGCGCACGGCCAGTGGGCGTGGGTCGTGAACGGTACGCTCTGGGCGGCGTTTCATATCTTCTACCACTCGACGCTCGGCAGCTTTCTCTCGATGCTACCCGGCACCCTCGCGCTCGCGTACGCCTGTCAACGCTCGCGCAGCACTTGGACCGGCATCATCGGGCACACGATCCAGAATGGTGCCGTGCCCGTGATGATCCTGCGCGGCATTCTCGCCGGATGAGGTCTCCGCTAGCTCCGCAACTGGGGAAGCTCTGAAATAGGCATGGTTCGGGAGGATTCTCATCCCCCTCCCGTGCTCTTCGCCAGCCCGCGGTAGCGCACCTTCGTGAAGCCGTGTTCTGAGGGTGACGCTTCAACGGTGCGCGATCCACCCCGGGACCGTGAGGAACACGAAGTTCAGCACCTTTGCCACGACCGCCATCACGACCAGCATCACCATGAGCGTGAAGCCCGTCATGAAGAAGAGCACCACCAACGACGCCGCGAGCGCCACCGCGAGGAGGATGGGGATGAGGACGAAGAATGCGACCGCGAGCAGCGCGGTATAGAGCGTGAACCTGGTGCGCCGGAGATCCGACACGACGTCGCCGATCGCCGCGCGCAGTCCCGTCACGGGCCGCGCACGCGTCGGGTCGGCGCCTAACGCAAGGAGCCTCCGCTCGCGCTGCTGAAGCTTCGGGTGCATGCGCCCGAACTCGCCGATCACCGCGTCCTTCGCCGTGGCGTGTGGCGGCCAGGTGAAGAACAGGAGCGACACGGCCGCACCCTGCGGCACGAGGGATTGCACGGTCCCGAAGTGGCGTAACGCACGGGCGAGCGGGTCAGGGTTCCGCGTCAGCTGGACGGCCATCGCGTCGGCGAGGTGCCGGCGCGTTCGCCACATGAACGCGACGATCGGGCCAATGAGCGCCATCGACGAGATGAACACGGCGAACCGCACGACGTACGCAATCATCGTCGACGGAAGTGAGAGGAACATGACGACCGTATCCCACTTCCCCGCGAGCCCCTTCCGGTTGCTCGCCAGCCGTTTCCCGACCTCGGCGTCCTCGAAATCGGCCATGCCGCGCAGGAAGGCGTCGCTCACGAATTCGGCCTCCCAGCGGTCGACGGTCCGCTTCTGGTCTCGAAACGCGGTCCGGAACCCGCGCCAGATCGCCCGACGGGATGACGCTGCGAAGGGTGCGTTCACGAGGAGCGCCAGCGCGCCCCAGGTCTGATAGATCGAGAAGATGATGGAAACGATCCTGAGGTCGCCGTTCCCGACCGCGCCGACGACGTGACCGACCACCGCCTGTGTCTCGTCGCGATCGAGCGTGTCGAGCAGCCCGCGCGTGACGAGCACGGTCACATCCTCGATGCCCACCCCCACCGCGCCGGCGTTCACCACATCCGAGTCGATGATGCGGAGGCGGGGTGGCTGGATGCCGGCGGCGATGGCCATCTCCTCGACCACGTTCCGAAGCTGTCGTTCCTCGAGGTCTCGATCGTTCGGCTCGCGCGACCCGGTCTGCTCGAGCGCGTGCCCGATCGCGACGTGTCGCAGGAGCCGCCGGTTGGCGAGCCAGAGCGCGAAGATCGCCAGCGCGCCGGGCAGCACGAGCAGGCTGATAGCGAGCACCGCGCGGGCGATCTGCGCCGACTGCCCGTGGTCCGAACCGATCGCGGCCTCCATTCCCGGAATCGATAGTGCGCTCTCGCGCAACCGCGTCAACATGGCCGCGGATGCCGGCGAGATCGCATTCACGATGTGCCACACGGTCAGCATCACCGTGAACACGAGTGGGGTAACGACGACGCACGCCGGGATGCTCGTGATCATCACCGCCACGAACGCGAGCACCGAAAAACGTCGGCTCGCCTTCCGGTATCGCTGCTGCTCGTCGAGGAAGTGAACGCGATCGATCGGTCCGGGAACAGGAACCGATCCCGCTCCGGGACTGCGCCGGGCAAGCCCCGGTGAATCCGTGCGTCCGGTAGTGTGTGTCACGCGCGCGCGCTGAATCGCCCGACAATCACCTTGACTACACGCCGCTTCGCGCTGCGGCCGGTCGCCGCTCGTACGAGCATACCGTACAACGCCGCGATACAGGACGGCAAGACCTAACGCGGATTTCGAGGGCGATGACGCCGATGTTCGCGGATTTGTCCCCAGAGCATTGACGGCTCCGATGGCGCTTACGGTCTCTCACGTTTCCCGGCTCGTTGCGCTACCATCCTGGAACGACTCCGGGAGCGATCCGGCGGATCAGCCAGATCCCGAAGCATCCGAAACACCCTTGTCGTAGATGCCAGCCCTGAGAGTGCCGGCCCCACAAATAAAGGTGAGAGACCCGACGTGCCGTCGGAGGCGTGGCGAACGTCAACCCGATTCAGCGAAGCCCCTTGATGCAGTCGATCAGTTCTGCACGTGCCGTACGATCACGAACTGCTTCCCATCGGGCGACGCATCGTACATGGTGTTCGGTTCGACGTCGTACGGCGCTCGGAACAGAATCGTTCGCGTCCCGATCGCGGGCGGCGCGTCGCCCGAGGCTTTGTCGAGCTGCACCGCCATGAGGACGCCATCGTTCCAGTAGTAGAGCTCCCGCCCATCGGCCCGCCACACCGGGTGCTCGCCGCCGCCTGACGACACGGTCACGCGCCGCCCCGGTTTCGGATAGGAGTCGAGGTAGACCTCCGAGCGACCCGACTCATCGGAGGTGTACGCGACCCAGCGTCCATCGGGCGAGGCGCGCGCCGCCGATTCATCCGCGGGCGTCGCCGCGTACGGCCGAGCGGGCGACCCGTTCGCCGGCTGGACGAGAATGTCGCGCTTGTCGCCATCGGTTTGCTCCGTGACGAGCAGCGCGCTGCCGTCTCGCAGCCAGTCGCTGGCGAACTGCGTCCCCTCGCGCCGTGCCAGCACGCTCACGTCGCCGACCTTGAGCCGCTGCACGACCAGGTCCTTCCCCCCACGCGCGCTCACGGAGTACGAGAGGCTCGCACCATCGGCGCTCCACTGGGGGTCGTTGCTGTCGCCGTCGTCGTCGGTGAGTCGCTTCGTCGTACCCTTGAGCAGGTCAGTCACCCAGAGGTCGCTGGTGCTGCGCCCGACACCGAACGCGCCGTACGCCACCGAATGCCCGTCGGGCGAAATACGCGGCGTCCATGGACGAGTCGCCGCGATCGTGCGCTGTGGAAGCCCGGCTCGGTCTACCACGACGAGCTCGGTGGTTGCCGCGTCAGACGATGGCCACGTCACGTTCGCCGCGATCGCCGGGGCCAGCGGTTTTTGGGCAGCCGCGGTGTACCGTCCGAAGAGCAGCGAGCGCGCGAGCACGCCACCGCCCACGATGCCGACGACGAGCGTCGCGATGACGGTGTACACGGCGGCCCGCGCGGACACGACGCGTCGCTGCGGCTGCGCGTGCGTCCGTCCCTCCTCCCGGGCCGACTCGTCAGGCAGGCCGCTGCCTAACGCCTCGACTCGAGGCTCCGGGCCGCCGCCGGGAGCTCCCGCGAGCGCTCCCGCGAACGCCGCGGCGCTGGGGAATCGATCCTCCGGACGCTTGGCCATCGCCCGACCGACCGCGGCATCGAGGAATGGCGCTACATCGATGCGGTGCGTCGCCAGCGCCGTGGCCGGCTCGTTCCTTACGCGCCACAGCACGGCCGCGCGCGACGATGCCGCGAACGGCGACTCGCCTGCGAGCATCTCGTGCAGCACCGCGCCGAGCGCGTAGACGTCGGCGCGGGCGTCGATCGCGCGCTCGCCGGATGCCTGCTCCGGCGCCATGTACTGCGGGGTGCCAATGGCGATGCCGGTGCGCGTCAGGCGATCCCCGCCCGCGTGCTCCAGCGCCAGCGCGATCCCGAAATCGGCAACCACCGCATGGTCACCCTGCAGCAGTACGTTCTCGGGCTTGACGTCACGGTGCACGATACCGTGACGGTGCGCGTGATCGAGTGCGTCAGCCATCTCGCGCGCGAGCTGCACCGCCACGTGCACGGGCAACCGACCGTCGCGGGCGAGCCGCGCGCGCAGTGTCTCGCCCTCGACGAATGGCATGACGTACCACAGGAGCCCCTCGTCGCCGCTCGCGGTCCCGGGCACCGCGCCCGAGTCGAAGAGCGGCAGGATGTGCGGATGCTGCAGCCGCGCCGTGACACGGATCTCCTCGAGGAACCGCTCCGCGCCCACGGCCGCCGCCACCTCCTCGCGCAGCACCTTGATCGCGACCTGGCGGTCGTGCTTGAGGTCGCGGGCGAGGTAGACGGTCGCCATGCCGCCGCGCGCCAGCTCACGCTCGATCGCGTACCGACCGACGAGCGCCGTCGCGAGTCGCTCGGCGACCGGCACCGGCGGCCCGCCTAACGTGCCGACTGCCTCGGCGGCCGGTCGCTCGAGGAAGGCGTGGTCGCTGCTGTCGTGGGCCGCGAGGAGCGATGCGACTTCGCGCCGCAGGTCGGCGTCGCCGCCGCACGCATCCGCGACGAAGGCATCGCGCCGCGCCGGATCGCAC
>Ga0207648_10007332_pt1 | contig 10859 bp, 7 predicted proteins | sample KBSMisM32_FD_184310 | JGI IMG/M metagenome (GOLD analysis project Ga0207648, IMG submission 184310) | Miscanthus rhizosphere microbial communities from Kellogg Biological Station, Michigan, USA - KBS Miscanthus M3-2 (SPAdes) (version 2) | ecosystem: Host-associated > Plants > Roots > Rhizosphere... | reverse complement strand
AGCGAGGCGGCGTCGCGCAGCGACGGCGATCTCGCGAGGGGGGTTTCAGGGGGGGTCGCGAACACCCACCGGGGTGACGCGTGAGTGCCCCCCCTGACTTAATAAGCGGACGAGCAACCATCCGGAGACAACGAACAGGAACTCGAACCACCGTCATCGCTGCTCTCAAGCCCCTAGAACCTCGCGTACCTTGTGCAGTCCCTTGACCAGCACGTCGATCTCTTCCTTCGTGTTGTAGAACGCCATGGAGGCCCGCGCGGTCGCGGGCAGGCCGTAGCGGTCCATGACCGGCTGCGCGCAGTGATGTCCCGTGCGCACGGCCACGCCTTCGTAGTCGAGGATGGTCCCGATGTCGTGCGGGTGCGCGGCTTCGAGCACGAAGGACACGACCGCCGCCTTGTCCTTGGCCGTACCGATGATGCGCAGCCCGGGGATCTCGAGCACGCGCCGCGTCGCGTAGGCGAGCAGCTCGTGCTCGTGGGCGGCGATGCGGTCGAGACCGATCGCGGTCACGTAGTCGATGGCAGCGCCGAAAGCGATCACGCCCGCGATGTTGGGCGTGCCCGCCTCGAACTTGTAGGGCAGCTCGTTGTAGGTCGTCTTCTCGAAGGTGACGGACAGGATCATGTCCCCGCCGCCCTGCCAGGGCGGCATGGCCTCGAGCAGGGCCTGGCGGCCGTAGAGCACGCCGACACCGGACGGGCCGTAGACCTTGTGGGCGGAGAGGACGTAGAAGTCCACGTCCAGCGCCTTCACGTCCACCGCGAGGTGGGGAGCCGCCTGCGCCCCGTCCACCAGGATCACCGCTCCGCGGGCGTGCGCGAGCTCGGCCATGCGGCGGACCGGGTTCACCGTCCCCAGCGCGTTCGAAACGTGGGCCACGGCCACCATCTTCGTGCGCGGCGAGAGGAGGCGCTCGAACTCCTCCAGGACGACCTGCCCGTCGTCGTCGATCGGCGCCACGCGAAGGTTCGCGCCCTTCTCCTCGCACAACATCTGCCAGGGCACGATGTTCGAGTGGTGCTCCAGACCGGTGATGAGGATTTCGTCTCCCGCGCCGACGTTCTTGCGTCCGTAGGTCTGGGCCACGAGGTTGATCCCGGCGGTGGTGCCGCTGGTGAGGATCGTCTCCTTCACGGAGGCCGCCCCCACGAACTTCTGGGCCTTGACCCGCGCCGCCTCGTAGGCGTCCGTCGCCTTCATGGACAGCGAGTGCACGCCGCGATGGATGTTCGAGTAGAACTCCGCGTAGGCTCGCGATTCCGCCTCGATCACCGTCCGCGGCTTCTGGGCGCTGGCCGCGTTGTCCAGGTAGACGAGAGGATGCCCGTGGACGGTCTGGGAAAGGATGGGGAAGTCGCGGCGCAGCGCGGCCACGTCGAGGGCGGGCTCGGCTCCCGGTGCGCGCCTCGTCTCTGCCGCCGTGCTCATACCGCTGCCTCCTTCATGTCCGCGGGCCCGGGAAGCCGCCTCTGCAGGTGCTCGGTCAGTCCCGTGCGCAGGGCCTCGATCCCGATGCGCTGCACGACGTCGCTCGCGAAGGCGTACGTGAGCAGGGCCCGCGCCGCCTCCTCGCCGATGCCGCGCGAGCGCAGGTAGAAGAGGGCCAGCGGATCGAGCTGGCCGGTGGTGGAGCCGTGTTTGCACTTCACGTCGTCGGCCAGGATCTCGAGCTGGGGCAGGCTGTCCACCAGCGCCTCCCGGGAGAGGATGAGGTTCTTGTTGCTCTGGATGGCGTCCGTCTTCTGCGCGCCCGGCCGCACCAGGATGCGCCCCACGAACACGCCCCGCGCCTTGTCGTCCACGATGCCCTTGTAGAGCTCGCGCGTCGTGCAGTGCGGCTCCGCGTGGTCCACCCAGGTGTGGGTGTCCGTGTGCTGGCGGTCGCTGCCGAGGAAGAGGCCGTTCAGCACGCACTCGCCGCCTTCACCCGCGAACACCTGGCGGATGTCCACGCGGCTGAGCGAGGCCCCCAGCGAGACGGCGTGGGAGGCGAAACGGCTGGCGCGGCCCTGGGTGGCGCAGAGCGTCCCGACGTGGAAGGCGCGGGCGCTCTCGCGCTGCAGGCGATAGTGGTCGATGACGGCGCCATCCTCGAGCGTGATCTCGGTAACGGCGTTGGTGAGGTACACGGCATCGGACGTCCCGCCGTAGCTCTCGATGATCGCGGCCTGGCTCTTCCGACCCGCCCACACGAGGACGCGTGGATGGCTGGCCGTGGGCTGGGACCCCGGCGCGGACAGGAAGACGACGTGGATGGGCTCCGTGAGCACCGACCCCTCGGGCACGGAGATGAAGGCACCGTCGCTCAGGAACGCGGCATTGAGGGCCGCGAAGGGCCGGCCGGGTCCGCTGGCCTGGCGGTCGAGGTAGGGATGGACGAGCTGGGGCTCGCGGTCGAGCACCTCGCGCAGGCTGCGGACGTGCAGGCCGTCCGTGGTGCCCGCGGAGGAGAGATCCGGCGCGTAGCGGCCGTTGACGAACACGAGCTGGCGCCGCGCGAAGGCGTGACCGAAGTCGATCGTGTCGAGCACCGCGAGGTCGGCGACCGTCGCGCTCGCGGGCGGGCGAAGGAACTCGGTCCTCGCGATGGGGGCCACGCTCGTGTGCCGCCAGTCCTCCAGGCGCGTGGTGGGAAAACCCAGCTCCTCGAACGCGCCCATCCCCGTCGAGCGCAGGGTGCGCAGCCATTCCGGCTCCGCCTCGGGAAGGCCCGCGCGGAAGGACTCGAACTGCTCGCGCCAGCGCACGACCTCGGCCGGGAACGTGGGCGCCTGCGCCGCCGTGGTCATCGCGAGCCCGCCGGGGCCTCCAGCCACTCGTAGCCCTTCTTCTCGAGCTCGAGGGCGAGGTCCTTGCCCCCCGACTTCACGATGCGGCCGTCCAGGAGGACGTGCACCACGTCGGGGACGATGTAGTCGAGGAGGCGCTGGTAGTGCGTGACCAGCACCATCGCCCGCTCCGGCGAGCGGAGCTGGTTCACGCCGGCAGCGACGATGCGCAGGGCGTCGATGTCGAGGCCGGAGTCCGTCTCGTCCAGGATGGCCAGGGCCGGATCCAGGACCGCCATCTGGAAGATCTCGTTCCGCTTCTTCTCGCCGCCGGAGAAGCCTTCGTTCACCGGCCGCTTGATGAGCGACTCGTCGATGTCCACGACCTTGGCCTTCTCCTTCACCAGGGCGAGGAAGTCGATGGCGTCCAGCTCCGGCTGTCCGCGATGCTTGCGGATCGCGTTGGCGGCCGCCTTCAGGAAATAGACGTTGCTGACGCCGGAGATCTCGACCGGATACTGGAAGGCCAGGAACACGCCTTCGCGCGCCCTCTCTTCCGGGCTCATGGCCAGGAGGTCCTTGCCCTTGTAGCGGACCTCGCCCTTCGTCACTTCGTATCCGGGGCGGCCGGCCAGGACGTGGGCGAGCGTGCTCTTGCCCGACCCGTTGGGTCCCATGATGGCGTGGACTTCTCCGGCGGGAACGCTGAGGTTCACGCCGCGCAGGATCTTGTTGCCCCCCACGGAGGCGTGGAGGTCCTTCACTTCGAGCATGGTGTCTTTCGTTGTCATCCGCGTTTAGCCGACCGAGCCCTCGAGGGAGACGCCGAGCAGCTTCTGGGCCTCCACCGCGAACTCCATGGGCAGCTCCTTGAAGACTTCCTTGCAGAAGCCGTTCACGATCATGCTCACGGCGTCTTCGGCCGAGATACCCCGCTGCTGGAAGTAGAAGATCTGGTCCTCACCGATCTTCGAGGTCGAGGCCTCGTGCTCCATCTGGGCGCTCGAGTTGAGGACCTCGATGTAGGGAAAAGTATGCGCGCCGCACTTGTCCCCGACGAGCAGGGAGTCGCACTGCGAGTAGTTGCGGCCGTTCTCCGCGTTCTTGCCGATCTTCACGAGCCCGCGGTACGTGTTCTGGCCGTGGCCGGCGGAGATGCCCTTGGAGACGATCGTGGACCGCGTGTTCTTCCCGATGTGGATCATCTTCGTGCCCGTGTCCGCCTGCTGGTAGTTGTTGGTGACGGCCACCGAGTAGAACTCGCCGATGGAGTCGTCACCCTGCAGGATGCAGCTCGGGTACTTCCAGGTGATGGCGGAGCCCGTCTCCACCTGCGTCCAGGAGATCTTCGAGCCGTTCCCCTGGCACTTCCCGCGCTTGGTCACGAAGTTGTAGATGCCGCCCTTGCCGTTCTTGTCGCCGGGATACCAGTTCTGCACCGTCGAGTACTTGATCTGGGCGCGGTCCAGGGCGACCAGCTCGACCACGGCGGCATGGAGCTGGTTCTCGTCGCGGATGGGCGCGGTGCATCCTTCGAGGTACGACACGTACGCGCCTTCCTCGGCCACGATCAGCGTCCGCTCGAACTGCCCCGTGTTGGCGGAGTTGATGCGGAAGTACGTGGACAGCTCCATGGGGCAGCGCACGCCCTTCGGGATGTAGCAGAAGCTGCCGTCGGAGAAGACGGCGGAGTTCAGGGTCGCGAAGTAGTTATCGGTGTAGGGCACGACCGAGCCCAGCCACTTCTTCACGAGCTCGGGATGGTTCTGCACCGCCTCCGAGAACGAGCAGAAGATGACGCCGACCTCCTCCAGCTTGGCGCGGAAGGTGGTGGCGACGGACACGCTGTCGAACACCGCGTCCACGGCGACGCCGGCGAGGCGGGCCCGCTCGTGCAGCGGCACCCCGAGCTTCTCGTACGTCTCGAGCAGCTTGGGATCGACCTCGGCCAGGCTCTTCGGGCCGCCCTTCTTCTGCTTGGGCGCCGAGTAGTAGACGATCGACTGGTAGTCGATCGGGGGGTAATGGACGTTCTGCCAGCTCGGCTCGGTCATGGTGAGCCAGTGCCGGTAGGCCTTGAGGCGCCAGTCGAGGAGCCACTGCGGCTCGTTCTTCTTGGTCGAGATCAGGCGGACGACGTCCTCACTGAGGCCGGCCGGGATCTTCTCCGACTCGATGTCGGTGACGAACCCCGCCTGGTACTCGCGGTCGATGATTTCGGAGGTAGTGACGTCCTGCTTCACGGGCGCTCCTTGGGAAGACCCTGGGACTCCCTCCCAACCTATCGAATCTGTACTTTTGAGTCAAGTATCGGTTGGTTTGACCGGTACCCTTCCGGGACGTAGCCTTTTCGCCCAGCGCTCCATCGCCTTCCTCGGCGTGCGCGATCGGTATCGAGGCGTGGCGCCTGGCCCTAGATCGCGATGCCCCTGGACTGGCTCAACACGCCTCTCGACGCCGACATCGGCGAGCTGATCGCACAGAGGAAGCGGGGCAAGGCCATCGAGACGTTGCGGCGGCAGCTCCAGGGCCGCGGGGCCCCCGCGGTGGGGGTGCGCCTCCAGCTCGCGGACCTCCTGATGCAGGCGGGCCGGATCGAGGAGGCGGTGCCCGTCCTGCTCGGGCTCGCGGACGAGTTCGCGGCGGACGGGTTCGTGGCCAAGGCGGTGGCCATCCTCAAGCGTGTCGAGCGCGTCCAGCCCGGCCGCGCCGACATCGCGGAGCGGCTCGAGCGCCTCGTCCACCAGCAAAAGCGCGTCTCGGAGCTGCCCTCGCGGCCCCGCTCCGCCTTTCCCGAGTTCGGCATCGAGGAGTTTGCGGAGGGGCAGGAGCTCGTCGTGCCCGCGGAGGAGCTGGAGCCGGCGGGGGACGAACCGCGACCGGCCGAGCCGCCACCGGCCGAGCCGCCGGTGATGGACCTTCCGGAGAGCGCGCCCCTCGAGCTCGAGCCGGAGCCCGTGCTCCCGGAGCCCACGCCCCCGGAACCCACGCTCCCGGAAATCTCGGCGGAGGCAATGCCGGATGTCGCGGTTGCCGAGGTCGCGCCGGAAGTCGCGCCGGAAGTCGCGCCGGAGGTGGCACCGGAGTTGACGCCGGAGACAGAGCCGCCGGAGCCAGCCGAAGTCCTCGCGGATGTCGAGCCATCGGCAGCGCCAGTTTCGGACCCGATCCAGACGGCGCCCGTCGCCGACGCGCCGCCCCCTGCGCCGGACACGCCTCCGCTGGCGGCCACGGAGGCGGAGCCGGCGGGAAAGGCCGGCGTCGGGGGCCGGATCCGACGTGCGCTCTGGCGGTTCCTCGCTTCCCTGCCCGGCGCAGAGGAGGGCGCCGCTCCCGTTCTCGCGGCCGCCGATACGCCCCCGCCGGTGCCAGACCCCGCGGCCGTTCCCGTCGACCCGATCGCAGAAGCCGCGGCCCCCGTGCCGGAGTCTCCCGCCGCTTCGCCCGAGTTGGCGGCGCCGGGAGATGCGCCGTCCCCGCCGCCCGCCATGTTTGAGCCGCCGCCCCCCGAGCCGCCGCCTGTCGAACTCGCGCCGGAGGCCGCGCCATCCGAGTCCGTTCTGCCATCCGAGCCGGCGCCGGAAGACCCCCTGTCGGAAGAAGCCTTCCGCGACCACCTGCTCGACATCGTCGAGGACGTGCTGCACCAGCCGCCCGCCCCCGCGCCCGCGGTCGAGATGGACCGGGCGCGCGTGCTCGACCTCGCGCGCCGCGCGGTCGCCTCCCGTTTGTTCAAGGACCTCTCCGACGAGGAGCTGCTCGCCATCGTCCGCGGCATGCGCCTCCACACGTATGAGCCAGGGGACATCGTCGTGACCGAAGGGGAGCCGGGGCAGAGCCTCTTCACCCTGACCACCGGGCACGTGAAGGTCTTCGTCCGCAACCCCGACCAGCGCAACTTCGAGGTCGCCACCCTGACCGAGGGCGATTTCTTCGGGGAGATCTCGAGCCTCTCCGGACGGCCGCGCAGCGCGACGGTCGTGGCCGCCAGCGCCTGCGAGCTCCTGGAGCTGGACCGTCCGACCCTCGACTCCATCGCGCGCACGCACGCACGCGTGCGCGACGTGCTGGAGGCCTCGTACATCGAGCGGGCGAGCAGTCCGGAGGTGGCGGCGGTGCGCGCCGTCCCCCTGCCCGACTCGGGCACGCGACGGAAGGCCATCGAGGTGCTGGAGTCGCACTTCGGCGAGAGCCGCTGGGATCCGCGCATGCGCCTGCGCCTGGCCGACGTGCTGCTCAAGGCGGGCAAGGAGCAGGACGCCATTCCCATCCTGATCGGCCTGGCCGACGAGCTCGCCCGCGCCGGCTTCGCGGACAAGGCCGTCGCCATACTGAAGAAGATCGAGCAGGTCCAGCGCCGCAACGTGGAGGTGGTCAACCTCGCGCCCCTGCTGCGCGCCGATGCCGCGCCGCCCGCGCCCGAGGCACCGGCGGCCGCGAGCATTCCCGCGCCAGGAGGGCGGCCGCGTGCGGTGACGGACGACCGCTTCCACGGATGGCTCGTGGACCTCGTACGCGACAGCGTCGGCAAGCTGCAGCCAACGACCCACGATGGTGGCCGCGGGCTGCAGGCGCCCGCCGCGCCCGTTCCCGTGGATGCTCCCGTCCTGCGCGCCTACGGTCCGGGCTTGCTCGCGAACCCGCTGTTCGAGGACTTCAGCGATGAGGAGCTGCTCGCGTTCATCCAGGGCTTGAAGCTCCTCACCTTCGAGCCGGGAGACATCATCATCTCGGAAGGCGAGCCCGGCCAGAGCGTCTTCATCCTGACCACGGGCCGCGTGAAGGTGTTCGTGCGCGGCCCCGGCCACGCGAGCGTGGCCCTGGCCTTGCTGGGCGAGGGGTCCTTCTTCGGCGAGATCTCGACCCTCTCCGGCCGGCCCCGCACCGCCACCATCACCGCCGCCGGCGCCTGCGAGATCCTGGAGCTGGACCGGCCCTCGCTCGACGCGATCAGCGAGAGCCACCCGCGGGTGCGAAAGGTCCTGGAAGAGTTCTCCGCGGCCCGGTCCACGGACCCCGATGCGGCGCGGGCCCGTGGGGAGCGCGTCTCCGACTGACGATCGCCCGCTTTCACATCGTTTGTTGCAACCCTCCGCTCCGTTCGCTCGTCGTATAGCGAAATGATCCGGACGGGCCTGGGCCTGGCGTCCATGGTTTTGAACGCCGGTGTCGTGCTGGCGCTGGCCGCGGTGGCGCAGGCCGCGGACCCCTCACCCTCTCCGCCGCCGCCTCCGGATCTCCACATCGCGCGCACGCACGGCCCGATCACGATCGACGCGAGCCTCGACGACGCGGGATGGAAAGACGTGGCCCCCGTGGAGACGTGGTTCGAGACCAATCCCGGGGACAACGTGCCGCCTTCGGTGAAGAACCGCGGCTACGTCGCGTACGACGACCGTTACTTCTACGCCGCCTTCGATCTCGAGGATCCCGATCCCCGGCAGATGCGCGCGCCCCTCGTCGATCGCGACGGCTTCGGGGGAGACACGGACTATGCCGGCGTCATCCTCGACACGCGCCACGACGGCAAGACGGGGGTCGAGTTCCTCGTGAACCCGCGGGGCGTGCAGTTCGACGGCGTGCTCGACGACGTCAACGGCAGCGAGGACGTCTCGCCCGATTTCTTCTGGCAGGCGGCCGCGCGCGTGACGCCGAAGGGCTGGATCCTCGAGATGAGGATCCCGTTCTCGACGTTGCGCTATCCGAAGGCGGACCCGGTGACGTGGGGCGTCGTGCTCTACCGGAACTACCCGCGCCTGTATCGCACGCAGATCTTCACCATGCGCCTGCCGCGCGGCGGCAACTGCTTCGTCTGCCGCTTCAACACCATGACCGGCCTCGCGTCCCTGCCTTCGGGCGGGCACGTCGTGATCGCGCCCTACGTGAGCGCGAGCCAGACGGCGGCGCCGAGCGACGGGCTGGGCACGCCGCTCGTGGACGACGGGGTCGAGGGCCGCGCCGGCGGCGACCTCAAGTGGATTCCCAGCGCGAGCGCCGCCGTGGACGCCACCATCAACCCCGACTTCTCGCAGATCGAGTCCGACGTCGCGCAGATCGGGGCCAACGAGCGCTTCGCGCTCTTCTTCCCCGAGAAGCGGCCGTTCTTCCTCGAGGGGAGCGAGCTGCTGCTCTCGCCGATCCAGGCCGTCTACACGCGCACGATCACGTCGCCGCGCTGGGGACTGCGCGGGACGGGCAAGTGGGGCCGGACCGCGTACACGGGCCTCGTCGTCGAGGATCGGGGAGGGGGCAGCGTGATCCTCCCCGGCCCGAACGGATCGGATCTCGCCGACCAGGAATTCCGTTCGCTCGTCGGAGTGGCGCGCCTGCGCCGCGACATCGGCCGGTCCGTCGTGAGCCTGCTGGCCACGGACCGCGAGATCCGTGGCGGCGGCTACAACCGCGTCCTGGGCCCCGATTTCCAATGGCGTCCCACGGGCCGCGACACCATCACCGGGCAGGCGCTCTACAGCAAGACGGAGACGCCGGACCGCCCCGACCTCGCGGACGAATGGAACGGCCAGCGGCTCAGCGGCCACGGCATCGATCTCTGGTACAGCCACCAGACGCGGACTCTCGACTGGTTCGCCGAAGGCAAGGATTTCTCGGACGGGTTCCGGACCTACAACGGGTTCGTGCCCCAGGTCGGCTACCGCTCGGGCTACGCGGAGGCGGGCCGCACCTTCCGGCCGGAGGGATTCCTGCGCCGCATCCGCACCTTCGCCATCGCGGAGGGGCAGGAAGACCGCGAAGGCGCCCTCATCAACCGCGAGTACTCGTTCGGCGCGGGCATGGACGGCCGCTTCAATTCCTTCATGCGCTTCCGTTACGGATTCTCGCGCGTGCGCGCGGGCGAGGTGATCGTGCCGCGCCAGCGGCTGTACTACAACCTCAACGCGAGCCCCACGCGCTGGCTCAACGACGTCTCCCTGCAGGGGTACGTCGGAGAGGACGCGGACTTCGACAACGCGCGCCCGGGCACGGGGGCGGACGTGCGCCTCTCCGGCACCGTGCGCCCGACGGACCACATCGAGCTGCGCCTCGACACGAGCCGGCGCTGGCTCGACGTCGACCCGCCGGACCAGCCGGGCGGCCGCCTCTTCACGGCGCAGGTCGAGCGGGTGCGCGCGACCTACACCTTCACGTCACGAGTCTTCCTGCGCCTCATCGCCCAATACGTGGACACGCGGCGCGACCCGTCCCTGTACATCGAGGAGACCTCCGCCCGCGACGCGTCCTTCAGCGGCTCCGCCCTCTTTGCCTACAAGCTGAACTGGCAGACGGTGCTCTTCGTGGGCTACGGCGACAACCGCGCCCTCTCCGAAGCGGAGACCTTCGAGCGCGAGGACCGCCAGTTCTTCCTCAAGCTGTCCTACGCCTTCCAGCGCTGAGCGCCAGGCGCGGGGACTAGCGGCGGGCGCGTTTCTTCCCGGGCCGCGTCGGCCGCTTCCGGCTCGCCGTCTTCCGGCTCGCCGCCTTCGGCCCCGCCGCTTTCTTCTTCGCCGCCTTCAACACGACGGACTTCGGCCGCCCGTGGCGCGGCTGGTAGACGCCGAGGTGCCCGCCACCCGGCAGCCGCACCTGCGTGAGCAGGCCCCAGCCCTGGTTCTGCACGGGCCCGCAGACGACGTTCGCCTTCTGCATGTCGGCGATGAACGCCTCCACGTCGTCGCACATCAGGTAGAACTCGTGGACGTCGTTCTTGTGCGAGGGATGGACGGCCACCTCGGCCGGGGGCAGCCCGAAGATGAGCCATCCTTCGCCCACGTCCACGCTGGGGAGCCGCAGCACGTCGCGGAGAAAGGCACGGTCGGCTTCGGGGTTCATGCTGTAGACGATCGAATGGGCTCCGACGATCACGGCATCACCTCCTCACCAGCGACCGCACCGCTTGTTCCACGGCCGCCCAGGCCTTCGACGTGGGCGCGATGACGTCGAAGTGGCCGGCGCCCTCGACGGCGACCAGATTAGCGGTGTCGTTCTTCGCGCGCGCGGCCGCGACGTAGGCTTCGGACAGGGCGACGGGGACGATCCGGTCCGCGCGGCCGTGCACGATCTCCTGCGGCACGCCCAGCGGGAGGAGGGCCA
>Ga0207648_10007327_pt1 | contig 10868 bp, 11 predicted proteins | sample KBSMisM32_FD_184310 | JGI IMG/M metagenome (GOLD analysis project Ga0207648, IMG submission 184310) | Miscanthus rhizosphere microbial communities from Kellogg Biological Station, Michigan, USA - KBS Miscanthus M3-2 (SPAdes) (version 2) | ecosystem: Host-associated > Plants > Roots >... | reverse complement strand
GAATCGGGCGACGGCCAGGTCCCAGTTCCCCTTCTTCGCTTCGCCCTGGCCCTGACGGTAGGCCCAACGCGAGGCGCAGCCCGTCTCGAAGACGAGGGCCAGCAGCACGACGACCCAGGCCGCTCGCGAGCGCGACGGTGATCGCCTCCCCCGCACCAATTCCGCCATCAGTTCCCCTTGAGCGGGATCCGGCGCACCTGCTCCGAGCCCACGTCCTGGACGTCCACCGACTCGAGGCCGATCTTGACGATGCGGTAGCGGTTCGCCACCACTTCGCCCACCTGGCCCGTGAGCACCTCCTTGCGGTCCGTCATCAATACCGCGACCTTGAGCCCCTTCTTCCCTTCGAAAGCGCCAATGTACTTGATGTTGAGGGGGGGAAGAGGCGGCGGAGTGGGAACGGTCACCGGAGGGGGGGTCTCCTCCACCGGCGGAGCGCTGGGCATGGGCGGCGGGGGCGGGGTGGGCGGAGGCGCCGCGAAGTCGAACAGGTCGCGGTGGCCGACGCCCGATTCCGGGCGCGGCCGGTCGAGGCGGGCGAGGTCGATGCGCGGCAGGTCCGCCTCGCGGCGTCCCGCGTCCTTCGGCGCCTCCGCCGCGCTGGCGGACGGAGCGACCGCGGGCCCCGTGTCGCGCAGGACGATCCATCCCACGCTGGCCGCGGCCGCGACGGCGAGCCCCGGGACGATCCAGCGGCGGCGCTCCTTCACCATTCGTTGTAGGGCGTTCCCTTCTGGGAGGTGGCCGTGGACGCGCTCTTGACGTCGTAGACGCCGGCCTGCGCCGTGGGATCGTCGGGATCGGGGTTGGGATCGGGGACGATCTCCCAGTCCGCCTGGCCCGTCATCGGATCGAGCGGGATCTTGCGCAGGTATCCCTGCTCCTTGAGCTCGTCGAGAGATGCGGGATAGCGGCCCTTGTCCGCGTAGAACTGGTCGATGACGTCGCGGAACAGGAACAGGTCCTGAGTCAGGGTGGCCTCGCGCGCCCCGATAATGGCGGCCTTGTAGTTCGGCATCGCGACCGCGGCCAGGATGCCGACGATCATGACGACGGTAATGAGCTCGAGGAGGGTGAAACCCTGCTGGGAGCGCCGCATCACCACTCCTTGTACTTGGTGCCGTCGAGCCCGACGCCGCCGCTCAGGGAGTAGACGTCCCAGACGTTCTCCCCGCACCAGCTCGTGTCGTCGGGATCGTCCTGATAACAGCGCTTGCCCCATTCCGCCTTCCCCGTCATGGGATCGAAAGGGAGGCGTCTCAGGAACTTCAGCTTGACGTCGATCTTGCCGACCTGGCTCACGCCCTTCACGAGCACGTCCAGGTCGGGAGGATAACCCTCGCTGCCCACCTTGACGTCCGTGCCCCCGATCTGTCCCGCGCTCACGGCCCTCTTGTAGCCGTCGATCGCCGTCCGCAATATCCGCAGTTCGCGCCGCAGCTCGATCTCCTTCTGCCGCTTGCGCAGCACCTTCGCGGTGGGCAGGATGGCCGTGGCCAGGATCATGAGGATGATGATCGTGGCCAGGAGCTCGAAATAGGTGAAGCCGCGCTCCGTCTCCCTCACGGACGCTCCTCGCTCGTGCCGTCCGCGACGCGATAGAACGCGGAGAGCGAGATGTCGAGTGTCGCCTCCCCGCCCTGTTCGCGCTTGCCGATCTGGATCTGGTCCACGGTCACGAAGTAGGGCGATCGTTCGAGTCGATCGAGGAAAGCGACCAGCTCGCGATAGGTACCGGCGACGTTCATCCGCGTCTGGAGCTGGGCCACGCCCTGGCCGCCTTTGACGCCGTCCGCGCTATAGCTGAAGCCGCCGACCTTGAGGCCCAGCTCGCGGGCCAGCGTGGTGATCTCGGCGCGCACCTGGGCCAGCGTCCCCTTGGGCCCGAGGCGGGCGTAGAACTGATCGGTGTCGGTGCGATTCGTCTTCATGGCGTCCGCCCGATCACGGAGGGCGGCGGCGGCGCGACGGTCCCTCTCCAGCTCACCCCGCAGCACCGAGGCGCGCACGGCCGCGCTCCTCTCCCGCAGCGACCGCGGCATCGTGTACGCGAGATAGACCCCGACGTTCAGGGCGGCCAGGACGAACAGGGGCGTCCGGAGGCGGTCCCGCCAGCGCCGCCTCACGGCTGGGCCTCCGGCGCGCGCGGCGAGGGCGCCGTCCCCGCGCCTGTGCGCGCGTCCGCCACCGCCGGGGTGGCGCGGGGCCGGTAGTGCATCGTGTAGTGGAACTCGCCGTTCTGACCCTCGCTCACCGGGAACACGTCGTCGAAGTCCCCGCCCTCCTCCAGCGCCCGGATGAACTGCCAGCCCACCTCGGGGGAGCGCACGATGGCCTGCACGTCCAGGCCGACCTCGCCGTGGCGGAGGTTGGGCGCGATGGAGAGGAGGCGCGCGCCGTCCGGTAGGCGCTCTTCCAGGCGCGCGAACAACATCGTCCAGGAGAAGGCGCGACGGTCCACGAGGTCCTTCACCACCACCCAGCGCGCGAGCGCCTTGGGGTCGGGAGCCACGCCGCGCAGCGACGCCTGCTCCGCCCGCAGCCGGGTCGCCTCCCCTTCCAGCCGCGTGACCTCATCGTGGAGGGCGGACGTGCGCCCGGGCAGCAGGGCCCGTACGAGGAAGGCGTGCCTCACGGTGAGCGCGAGCAGGACCGCGCTCGCGAGCGCGAACAGGAGGTTCGGCAGCCGCTCGTTGCGGAAGGGGCGGAGGGCGAGGTTGGCCGGCGTCATGCGGGAGCTCCGAGGCAGGCGGCAGCCCCGGCCAGGGCCTGGGCCGCCGGTCCCGCGTCCGCCGTCCCCAGGGCCCGCCAGGGATCGACGATGGTGGGAACGAGTCCGAGGGGCGCTTCGAGCACGGCCGCGGCCTCGGCTCCCGCCAGCCCGGCCGCCCGCACCACGACCTGCTCGAGCCCGGGGCTCCCCAGCCTCTCGCGCGCGTAGACGAGGGTCTGGGCCGCCTCGCGCGCCACCTCGGTCGGCGACGACACCGCCGGCCCCGTGAGCGTGCGCGCGAGCAGGGGCCATCCGTCGCGGACGAGGATCAATGTCGCGTAGCCCTCGTCCCAGTTGACGAGGAGCCGGTCGCCGGGGAGGCCGGGAGCGAACGCGGAACGGCAGAGGGCGAGCCCGCTGAGCTCGACGAGGCCGGGCTCCAGGCTCAACGAACGGCACACCTCCTCGTAGCCGTCGAGCACGCTGCCGAGGCCCGCGACCACGACCACCGGGTCCTGCGCGCGGGGCGAGCGCACGTGGGCGAGCCGGGCCTCGCGCACGTCGAAGGGCAGCGACTTGCGCAGCCGGAAGCGCACCAGCTCGTCCACTTCGGAGGCGCGGCCCGCGAGCTCGTTCGCGGGCACGATGGCCACCCGGGCCACGGGATCGGGCAGCACGAGCGCGATGGGGGCACCGTCGAGCACGCCGGCGCGCTCGAGGGCGCTGCGGCAGGCCGCGCGGAAGCGGGCGGGGTCGGCGAGGTTGGGCTGGGTCAGGGACGGGAGCAGCACCTCCGGCGGCAGCTCCACCGCGGACGCGGCCGCCAGCACGGTCGCGCGGCCATCGCGGCGCGTGCGTACGACACCGACCCCGCTGGCCCTCACTTCCAGCGCGACCTGCGGCCGCTCCGGATCGCGAAGGGAGCGCCACAGACGGCCGCCCACGCCGCCCATCCCCGGACGGGCTGCGCTCGCCCGCCGCCAGCGATCGGTGATGGGGCCGAGTCCCACGCTCAGAGCCCCCGCCTCACGCGATCTCCACGAACGTCACCTTGTTGATCTCCTGGAGCGTGGTGTGCCCGGCCAGGGCCTTGTTCACGGCCGACTCGCGCAGGAAGACCATCCCTTCCTCGCGCGCGGCCCGCTTGATCTCCGCGCTCGACCTCCGGGCCAGGATCAGCTCGCGCACGTTGTCGCTGAGGTCGAGCAGCTCCGAGATGGCCATGCGGCCCTTGAAGCCGGTGCCGCCGCACTCCAGGCACCCCGCCCCCTCGTAGAACCAGACGTCGGCGTACGTGGAGGGCTGGAGCCCCGACTGCTCGAGGAGCTCGGTGGAAGCGCGGACCCTGCGCTTGCAGTGGCCGCAGATCGTGCGCACCAGGCGCTGGGCCTGGACGCAGTTGAGGGCGGAGACGAAGTTGTAGGGCTCGATCTTCATGTTGAGGAAGCGGCCCAGCACGTCGATGACGTTGTTGGCGTGGACGGTCGTGAACACGAGGTGGCCGGTGAGCGCGGACTGGATGGCGATGTCCGCCGTCTCCGCGTCGCGGATCTCCCCCACCATGATCTTGTCCGGGTCGTGGCGCAGGATCGAGCGCAGGCCGCGCGCGAAGGTCAGCCCCTTCTTCTCGTTCACCGGGATCTGCGTGATCCCGCGGAGCTGGTACTCGACGGGGTCCTCGATGGTGATGATCTTGTCCTCTTCGGTCCGGATCTCGCTGAGAGCCGCGTAGAGGGTCGTGGTCTTGCCCGAGCCCGTGGGCCCGGTGACCAGCACCATCCCGTACGGCTCGCGGATGAAGCGGCGGAAGCGGGTCAGCTCCTTCTCGTCGAAGCCGAGGACGTCGAGCCGCAGCGAAGTGAACTGCTCGGACAGGCTCTCCTTGTCCAGGATGCGGATGACGGCGTCCTCGCCGTGCACGGAGGGCATGATGGAGACGCGGAAGTCGACGGAGCGGCCGCGGATCTTCACGCGGAAGCGGCCGTCCTGCGGGATGCGCTTCTCCGCGATGTCCAGCTCGGCCATGACCTTGATGCGGCTGATGATGGTGGAGTGGTGCTCCTTCGCCATCGGCTTCATGGCCGCCTGCAGCACCCCGTCGATGCGGTACTTGATCGCGACCTCGTTGTCACGGGTCTCGATGTGGATGTCGGAGGCGCGCCGGTTCAAGGCGTCGAAGACCGTCGAGTCGATGAGCCGGATGATCGGCGAGGCGTCGGCCTGGATGCTGTCGACGGAGAGGACGTCGTCGCCGTTCTCGTCGTCGCGCAGGACCTGGATCTTGAACGACTCCGAGGCCTCCTCCAGGACGCGCTGCGTGCCCTGGCCCCGCTTGAGCGCCTCCTGGATCGCGGTCGGCGTGCCCACCGCGGGCTGGATCGGCGTCTGCAGGAGCAGGCTCAGCTCGTCCACCACCGGGATGTCGGTGGGATCCGCCATCACGAGCACGAGCCGCCCGTTGTGGCGGTGGTAGGGCAGGAAGTTGTAGCGGAACATCAGCTCGACGGGAACGGACTGCAGGATCTCGGGGTCGGGGGCGTAGGACGTCACGTCCACGAACTCGAGGCCGTAGCGCTCGGCGAGGGCGCGCGCCGCTCTTTCCTCGTCCGCGGCCGTGGTCGCGGGGGCGGGGACGGCGGGAACGCGCACGGGATCGGCCACGGGCTATCCCTTCCGCTCGAGGCCGCTGATGGCCTCGAACATGGGCAGGTAGAAGGCCAGCAGCATGGCCGCGACGATGAAGGCCATGAAGACGAGCAGGATGGGCTCGACGAGGGAGAGCACCTTGGCCATGCTCGTCTCCATCTCCTCGTCGTAGAAGTCGGCCACCGCATTGAGCATGTCGCCGAGGGCGCCCGTCTGCTCGCCCACCTTGACCATCTCCAGGGTGAGCGTGTCGACCATGTCCGTGGACTCGAGGGCGGCGGTCAGGCTTCGCCCTTCCCGGATCTGATGCGACGCCCCGGATACGGCGGCGGCCATCGCCCTATTCCCGATGGAGGCGCCGGCCACCTCGAGGGCGTTGAGGAGGGGCAGGCCGCCCTGGAGGAGCGCGGCCAGCGTGCGGGCGAGCTGGCTCGTCGCGTACATCCGCATCAGGTGGCCGAGGTACGGGATGGAGAGGAGGAAGCGGTCCACCGTGACCTTCGAGTCCTCGCGGCGGCTCCAGGCGCGGAAGGCCAGCCAGGCCCCGGCCAGGGCGAAGAGGACCCAGACGACGTTGTGGCGGAAGAACAGCGCGAAGGCCATGACCACCCGCGTGATCAGGGGCAGCTCCAGGTCCATCCCGCCGTAGAACTCCTTGAAGCCCGGGATCACCCACAACATCATCACGGTCAGGAGCGCGGCCATCATGCCGAACAGCAGCATCGGGTAGACGGCGGCCGCGACGGCCTTGCGCCGCAGCCCGTAGGTGAGACGCAGGTACTGCACGAGCCGCCGGAGCACGCCTTCCAGGTTTCCGCTGCGCTCGCCGGCGATCAGGCTCGCGGACAGGATGGGCGGATAGAGCGCCCCTTCGGCCTTGAACGCATCGGAGAGGGCGATCCCGGACTTCACCTTCTCGCGGACCGTCTCCAGCGAACGACGGAACACGGGATCCTTCTGGCGCTCGAGCATGACGTCGAGGGATTGCACGAGCGGCAGGCCCGCCTTCAGGAGCGCGGCCAGCTCCTGGGCGAACAGGAGCAGCTTCTCCGTCGGGACATGGGGGCGTCGCAGGCCGAGGCCGCGCAGTCCCAGCCCGCGCCGGACGGAGAAGAGGTAGTAGCCCTTCTGCTCCAGGTCGGTCCGGAGAGCCGATTCGTCGGGGGCGCTGAAGGTCTGCTCGAGGACCTCACCCGTAGGCGTCCCGACCTTGCAGACGTAGTCCATTGCCCTCCCAAGTACAGGCAACGAGCTAATTTAGCAGCCCTCCGGACCTACGACAAACCACGGGCCGGAAGGGTTCCGGAGAGAGTACCGGTCAAGGGTCGAGCTTATTCTGCCGGGCGCGCGGATTTCGGGCGGGAAGGCTAGCGAGCGCGGGCGACGACCAGGGTCATGTCGTCCTCGGCGGGCGCGCCCGCCGACCAGCCCTGCACCTCGCCGAGCAGCGAATACAGGGTGATCCGCGCCGTGGCGTCGGTGCCGGCCCGGGTTGCGGCTTCCTTCAGCCGCTCCACTCCGAACAGCTCGCCCTGCGGGTTGGCGCGGTCGGTGATGCCGTCGCTGTAGAACACGAAGAGGTCGTCGGCATGGAAAGGCATCGCGCCCTGCTCGTACGTGGAGTCCTCGACGAGCCCGAGCACGGTCCCCCCCCGCACGAGGTCGCGCACCTCGCCCTCGGCCGTGACGAGGAACGGGTAGTGGTGCCCGGCGTTGACGAACGCGAGCTCGGACGCCTCCAGGTCGAAGACCCCGAAGAAGAGGCTGGCGAAGAGACCGTTCGGCACCACGTCCCAGAACATCCGGTTCACCTTCGCGACCAGGGCGGAGGGGCAGATGTTCTCCGCTTCGACCTGGGCCCGGATGGAGGCCTTGAGGTTGGCGGCCAACAGGGCGGCGGGCACGCCCTTTCCCATCACGTCCCCGATCGCAAACGCCATCTTGTGGGGCCCGAGGGGCACGAAGTCGTAGAGGTCGCCGCCGATCTCCCGGAACGGGATGAACTCGCGGGCCACGTCGAGGCGGGCGTGCTGCAGGGGCGGGGGCAGCAGGCTGCGCTGGACGTTCGAGGCCAGGCGCAGCTCCTCGGCCATCCGGCTGGCCAGGATCTCGAGCCGGCCGTAGAGGCCCTGCAGCTCCGCGTTCTTGCGCGAGAGCTCGGTCATCCACCCGCGCACGCGCACCGCGGACTGGACGCGGGCCAGGAGCTGGCGCTCGCCCAGGCCCGCGGCCACCACGTCGTCGACGACGGCCTGATAGGCGGGCCGGATGCGCGGGCGCGTGCCGTCCCTCATGACCAGGAGCACGGCCGGCCGCGCGCCCTCGTTGCGCTCGGCCAGGGGCGCGAGCACGCCGTTGAGGCCGCGCGTGCCCAGGGCCGCGTCGAGCAGCACGACCTCGAACCCGGCGTCCGCAAGCTCGGTCGCTTCCTCCGCCCCGAAGGCCGAGATGTCGTAGGCGCGCGTGAGCTGCCGCCGGCGCCGCACGCCGGGCAGACGGCCCACGAGCGCGATACGCGGACGCACGGCGGGGGCGGGCTCAGGCCACAGGGGCGGCGGCTCGGCGGCCAGCATCTGGGCGACGTCGAAGTCCGAGGGCCGCCGGCGCGCCGAGACGGACCGCGTTCCGTCCGGCACGGCGATCCAGCCCTCGCGCGGCACACGCATCAGGAGGGATCGACGAACTTGTACCCGGTCCCGTGGATGGTGAGGATGTAGCGGGGCTCCGAACCGCTGTCGCCGATCTTGGCCCGCAGCTTGGCGATGTGCGTGTCGACGGTGCGCGTGGATGGGTAGCTTTCGTAGCCCCACACGTCTTCGAGCAGCTTCTCGCGGGAGACGGTCTCGCCCTTGCGCTCGATGAGGTAGCGCAGCAGCTCGAACTCGCGCGGCGAGAGGTCGAGCGGCTCCTCGCCCTTCTTGGCCCGATAGGTCTCGAAGTCGAGCTCCACGTCGGCGAAGCGGTATCGCGACAGGCGCTTCTTGCTGCCTTCGGTGCGGCGCAGGATCGCGCGCACGCGCGCCAGCAGCTCGCGGATCGAGAAGGGCTTGGTGACGTAGTCGTCCGCCCCCAGCTCCAGGCCCACGACCTTGTCGATCTCCTGGCCGCGCGCGGTCAGCATGACGATGGGCTTGTCGAAGCCTTCCCCGCGCAGCGTCTTGCAGACCTCCAGCCCCGAGAGCTTGGGCAACATGATGTCGAGGATCACGAGGTCGGGCTTGGCCGCGCGCGCGCGCTCCAGGCCGGTCACGCCGTCGGAGGCGGTGAGGACCTCGTAGCCTTCGAACTCGAAGTTGTCCTTCAAGCCGAGCACCATGTCGGGTTCGTCTTCGACTACTAGAATCTTTGCCACTCTGTTCCCCGCGCCCTTCGTAATGTTTGAGACCTGCCGCTGCTGAGGCAGGGGGGCCGCTGCGCCGCGGCCCCCCTGAAACCCCCCGCGTCGCTCGCGGGAGTGAATCCCGCTCGCGCCGCCGTCCGTGGCTTGCCCTTTGTCCCGTGCTGGTGAGCGCGCCCGATCATTGTCCGGCGCTCGTCCAGGGCTTTCAACTCTCGCGTCCCGTCTTGGCCACGGGGAGGGCCAGGGTGAAGGTACTGCCCTTGCCGGGGGTGCTCTCCACCTCGACCGAGCCGCCGTGGGCCTCCATGATGTGGCGCACCAGGGCGAGGCCGAGGCCGCTGCCCTTCGTCTCGTGCACGAGGCTGTCCTCGCCGCGGAAGAACTTCTCGAAGATCTTCTTCTGCTCGCTGCGCGGTATCCCGATGCCCGTGTCCTTGACGGAGACGAGGACCTTCGACCCGTCGCGCCGCACCTCGATGTCGATCGTCTTCGAATCGCGCGAATATTTGATCGCGTTGTTGACGAGGTTGATGAGCGCCTGCCCCAGCGCTTCCTCGTCCGCGGGCACGTGCGGCAGGTCGTCCTCCACGTCCACCTTCAGCTGGAATCCCTGCTGCTCGATCTGGAAGCGGTAGGACTCGATCACCTCGCGCACCACGCGCGCCACGTCCGTGGGCGCGAAGCGGTATTCCTTGCGCCCGGCCTCGATGCGCGAGAAGTCGAGGATGTTGTTGATGAGCTGGGTGAGGCGGTGGCTCTCCTTGTTGATGACGCGGTAGTACTGCTGCGCCTTCTCCTCGGTGGGCACGCGCCCCAGCTCGAGGGTCTCCGCGAAGAGGCGGATGAGGGCCAGCGGCGTCTTCAGCTCGTGGCTGACGTTGGCCACGAAGTCGCTCTTGAGGCGGGCGAGGTGCACCTCGCGCCGCACGTTGTTGTAGACGAGGTAGAGGCCCGCGGCGAGCATCAGGTCGATGAAAGCGATGATCGCGAGCGTGCCCATCTCCCAGAGGCGGGTGTCCCTCTCGATCGTGCGGTCGCGATAGCGCAAAGCGAGCTTCAAGCCGCGGAAGGAAGGGCTGGCGATCGGACGCTTGACCTCGAACTTGTCGTCGGGTGTCGGCGCCGTCTCGTAGAGGATCCGGTCCATCGGATCGCTCACCCGTATGACGAGCCCCTGGTCCTTGGGGAAGTCGTGCTCGAAGTACCGCGGCAGGAGCTTCCGCTCCACGAACTGGGGCGAGTAGCGGTAGCGCAGGATGCCGGAGACGGTGCCGTGGGTGTCCACCCAGGGAACCGTGTCTTCCCACATGGTCTGCGGAGGCGCCTCCATCGCCGAGAGGACCTCCCGGGGCGTCTCTCCGGGCTTGGTCGCGGTCCGCGGGGGCATGTTCCGGCCCGGCGAAGAACCCTCCACGCGCAGCGTCTTGAACATGTCCCAATCGAGGCCGGAATCCTTGAGGGCGGGCACGATGACCTGGGGCCGGCCATCGAGGAGCCGCTCCGAGCCCACGGCACGGGCCGCCTCGAGGGCCTGTTCCTGGGCGCGCTCGGCCAGGTCCTTCTCGACGTAGTAGAGCGTGCGATCCGCCTGCTTCTGCCAGAGGGCCTGACGGCCCTTGGCCAGCTCGGGGACGAAGTCGATGGAGACGTAGGACAAGGCGAGGGACGGCAGCAGGACGGCGCCCACGAAGATCGAGATGATCCGCCCCTTCCCGTCTTCCGGGGCCGAGACCTCGCGCTTGGGATCCGTCACGGTTCAGGAGGGTACCATCCGCGCCCGAGGCCATCCGTCCACAAATCGCAACCGCAGGTGAAACGTTGTGAGGCGAGGTCAGAGCCGGTAGCGGACGACCACGGCCTCGGCGATTCCGCGCGCGCCCAGGACGATCTGGGCCAGGACGAGCGCCCATCCCGCGAGGCGCCACCGGCCACCCTGGGCGTGCACGCGCGCCGCGCCCGCGCCGGCGGACAGTGCCACCGCCGCCGTCAGTCCGTAGAGGTACCGCACCTCGAGCGGAGACACGATCGCCGGCACCGCGAGCACGAGCCCGGCCAGCCAGTAGGCGGCGAGATCGCGTGCGTACCGGTCGCCGGGCAACGGCCGCGGCCGGCCCAGCCAGGCCAGGACGATGGCGGGGAGGCCCCACTGTCCGACAGCGGTGAGCACCT
>Ga0207648_10007326_pt1 | contig 10868 bp, 13 predicted proteins | sample KBSMisM32_FD_184310 | JGI IMG/M metagenome (GOLD analysis project Ga0207648, IMG submission 184310) | Miscanthus rhizosphere microbial communities from Kellogg Biological Station, Michigan, USA - KBS Miscanthus M3-2 (SPAdes) (version 2) | ecosystem: Host-associated > Plants > Roots >... | reverse complement strand
CGACCTGGTGCTGACCGCCACCGGCGACCTGTCGCGCAACCGCACGGTCGGGCGGCTGCTCGCGCAGGGGCTGCCGCTGGCGCGCATTCTGAGCGAACTCGGCCATGTCGCCGAAGGCGTGGCGAGCGCGCCGATGGTGCTGCACCGCGCGCGTGCTTGCGGCGTCGAGATGCCGATCACGCAGGCGGTGGCCGCCGTGCTCGATGGCCAAGTCACGCCGGCGCAGGCGCTCGAGCAATTGATGGGTCGCGGCGCGCGGCCCGAGGTGCCGTGAGCGATCGAATCGAAAACCGGATGGAGACCCTGGCCATGCAACGCCGCAGCTTTCTGCAGACCACGCTGGGCGCCGTGGGCGCGCTCGCGACCCCAGCGTTCGCGCAAAGCTGGCCGAGCCGGCCGATCAAGCTGGTCGTGCCGTTTCCGCCCGGCAGCTCGCCCGACATCATCGCGCGCCTGATCGGCGAGCCGCTCGGTCAGGCGCTGGGGCAGGCCGTGGTCGTCGACAACCGGCCCGGTGCGGGCGGCAATGTCGGCACGGCGGCGGTGGCGAAGGCCGCGCCCGACGGCTACACCTTCCTGTTCACGATCCAGGGGCCGCTGGTGACCGCGCCGCTGCTCAGCAAGACGCTGAACTACGACCCGGCGAAAGACCTCACGCCAGTGACGCTGGTCGCGACCTCGCCGAACGTGCTGGTCGTCGACCCGAAGCTCGGCGCGAACTCGCTGGCCGACTTCGTGCGCATTGGGAAGGAGAAGAAGGGGCAGCTCAACTACGGCAGCGTCGGCAACGGCAGTGCATCGCATCTCGCGATGGAGCTGTTCAAGACGCGCGCCGGCCTCGACCTCGTGCATGTGCCGTACCAGGGCTTCCCGCAGGTCGTCAATGCGATGCTGGCCGGGCAGGTGCAGGCCGGCTTCATGGTCCCGGGCATCGCGATCGGGCAGATCCGCGCCGGCCGGCTGAAGGCGCTGGGTGTCACGACCTTGGGCCGCTCGGCGTCGTTGCCCGAGATGCCGAGTCTGGTCGAGCAAGGCTACCCGGGGTTCGAGGCGATCTCGTGGCAGGCGGTGCTGGCGCCGGCCGGCACGCCGCGGCCGGTCGTCGACCGCGTTGCCAGCGAGCTGATCCGCATCATCAAGAGCGACGACGTGCGCGGCAGGATCCTCGGCCAGTACTTCAGCGCGGCCGGCACCGCGCCCGAGGCACTGGCCGGCCTGATGAAGACCGAGCGCGAGCGCTGGGCCAAGGTCATCAAGGCCGCGGGCGTGCAGCCCGAATGAGGCCGGCCTACACCGCGCCGACGTAGCCGTTCTGGCGCCAGGCCTCGAACACCGCGACCGCGACCGCGTTGCTCAGGTTCAGGCTGCGCTGGCCGGCGCGCATCGGCAGGCGCACGCATTGCGCGGGCGCGAACGCGTCGCGCACCGCGTCGGGCAGCCCGGCCGTCTCGGAGCCGAACACCAGCCAGTCGCCGGGCCGCCACGCGGCATCGGCGAAGCGCTGGCCGGCACGGGTCGTGAACCCGAACATGCGATCTGCAGGCGGCTGCGCCGCGCGCATGAACGCCTCCCATGAGGCATGCCGGCGCACCGGTGCGTACTCGTGGTAGTCGAGGCCGGCGCGCCGCAGCTGGCGGTCGTCCATCGAGAAGCCGAGCGGCTCGATCAGGTGCAGCGCGCAGCCGGTGTTGGCCGCGAGACGGATCACGTTGCCGGTGTTCGGCGGGATCTCCGGGTGGACGAGGACGATGTTGAACATGCGGCACGATTGTCGTGGCGCGCTCGGCCTCAAGGTGCGCCGGGGCGCGGCGTGCGCGCGACGACCCACACCGCGACCTCGCTCGCACCGGCCTGCAGCAGCACGCGCGCGACCTCGCTCGCGGTCGCGCCGGTGGTCATCACGTCGTCGACCAGCGTGACGGCGCGGCCGCGCAATTCGGCGCGTCGGCCCGGCTCGACCGCGAACGCGGCGCGCACGTTGCCGGCCCGCCGCTCGGGCGGGAACGCGAGCTGGTGCGGCGTGTCCCTGATGCGCAGCAGCAGCTGCGCGTCGGCGGCGCAGTCGAGCGCGCGGCCGAGCCGGCGCGCGAGTTCCCAGGCCTGGTTGTAGCCGCGCTCGCGCAGGCGCTGCGCGCTCAGCGGGACCGGCAACAGCAGCGCCGTTGGCGGGGCGCCCTGGTGCGCGGCCGCAGCGAGCATGCGCTGCGTCAATGCCGCGACCAGCTCGAGCGCGCCGTGGAACTTGAAGTGGGTGATCAAGCCGTCCCAGGGATGGTCGTAGTCGACCGCGGCGATGGTGCGCGCGAACGGCGGCGGCGCGCTCAGGCAGGCGCCGCACACCGCGACGCCATCCGGCACCTGCAACGCACAGCGCACGCAGCGCGGCCGCCGGCCGGCGAAGCGCTGCACGCAGGCGCCGCAGACGCGCTGCGTGCCCCAGCCGCGACACACCGCGCACAGGCTCGGCAGCGCCGCGGCATGGGCCGCGGTGGCGCGCAGGAGTCGGTTGAACAGCACGGCTCAATATACTGGCCGGTTCATGCCCGACACCCCGATCGATCTCGCCGCCCGCCGCCTCGACCCCGTCGCGGTGGGCGCGGCCCTGCGGCGCATGGCGCGCGCGCCCGAAGCGCCGTGGCTGCATGCCGAAGTGGCGCGCCGCATGGCCGAGAAGCTGCAGCTGATCCTGCTGCAGCCCGATGCAGTGATCGACTGGTGGAGCCGGCTCGGCGCCGGTGCCGAGCTGCTGGCGCAGGCCTATCCGAAGGCGCGCCGCGTGCTGGTCGAGCCCGACGACACCTGGGCCGCGCGCAGCCGCGAGCGCCTGCAGCGGCCCTGGTGGAGCGCGCAGCGCTGGACCGGCGCGGCCGCCGATGTGATGACCGCCGACGCATCGCTTCCACCGGGCGCCGGCCTGATCTGGGCCAACATGATGCTGCATGCGGTCGTCAATCCGGCCGCGCTGATCGCGCGCTGGCAGCAGTTGCTTCGCATCGACGGTTTCGTGATGTTCTCGTGCCTCGGCCCCGGCACCTTGCGCGAACTGCGCACGCTGTACGAGCGCCTCGGCTGGCCGGCACCGACGCCGGGTTTCGTCGACATGCACGACCTCGGCGACATGCTGGTGCAGGCCGGCTTCGCCGACCCGGTGATGGACCAGGAAACCTTGAGCCTGCGCTGGGACAACCCGCGCGCGCTGCTGGCCGAGCTGCACACCTTGGGCGGCAACACCGCGCCCGACCGCGCGCGCGGCTTGCGCACGCCGCGCTGGCGCGCGCGGCTCGAGCGCGAGCTCGAGTCGCTGGCCGCAGACGACGGCAAGCTCGCGCTGAGCTTCGAGGTCGCCTACGGCCATGCGTTCAAGGCCGCGCCGCGTGCGCGCGCCGGCGAGCCGACGCGCGTGTCGCTCGACGACATGCGTGCGATGGTGCGCTCGGGTGCGGGCCGCGCCGGGCCACCACAGCCGCTGCGCTAAACTCGCGGCTTTTGGGTTCGACGGGCGGGATGCGTGCGCCCCGTTGTCGGCCCGATCAAGCAGGTGTTCAACGCTGGCGACAGCCCGGCGAGTGGCGGGGTGCAGCGCCGCGCGCAAGCGACGACTTTCACGACAAATCCGAAAACTGAAGATGTGGCAACCATGATGACGATGAAGGCACGTTTGCAAAATGTCGGTCAACGCGTCGGGCAGCTCAGCCTGATCGTCGGTGCCACGCTGGCAAGTCATGCGGCGCTCGCGGTCGGCAACCTGCCGGGCGGGCCGGCGGTGAACCAGCTCGACCTGCATCCGCCGGTCACCCAGATCGCCGCCGACCAGCGCTGGCTTCACTATTTCATGCTCGTGATCTGCACGGTGATCTTCATCGGCGTGTTCGGCGTGATGTTCTATTCGATCTTCCAGCACCGCAAGTCGAAGGGTGCGAAGCCGGCGAACTTCCACGAGAGCACCACGGTCGAGATCATCTGGACCATCGTGCCGTTCATCATCGTGATCCTGATGGCACTGCCCGCGACCAAGACCGTCGTCGCGATGAAGGATACGAGCGCTGCCGACGTCACGATCAAGGCCACCGGCGTCCAGTGGAAATGGGGCTACGACTACCTGAACGGCGAGGGCGAAGGCATCGGCTTCGTCTCGACCCTCGATGTGTCGCAGCGCGAGGCTTCCGACACCGGCAAGCCGCAGCCGGTCGACGACTACCTGTTGAAGGTCGACAACCCGCTGGTCGTGCCGGTCGACAAGAAGATCCGCATCATCACGACCGCGAGCGACGTGATCCATGCCTTCATGGTGCCGTCGTTCGGCATCAAGCAGGACGCGATTCCCGGCTTCGTGCGCGACACCTGGTTCCGCGCCGAGAAGACCGGCGACTACTACGGGCAGTGCGCAGAGCTGTGCGGCAAGGAGCACGCCTACATGCCGATCCATGTGAAGGTGCTGTCGCAGGCCGACTACACCCAGTGGGTCAACGGCAAGAAGAAGGAGATGGCCGCGCTCGCCGATGACCCGGCCAAGGTCTGGGCACTGCCCGACCTAATGGCGCGCGGCGAGAAGGTCTATGCCGCGAACTGCGCCGCCTGCCACCAGGCCAATGGCAAGGGCGGCGGCCCGATCAAGCCGCTCGACGGCTCGCCGGTGGTGCTCGATGCCGACAAGGGCAAGCAGGTGCACGTCGTGCTGAACGGCCAGAACAACGGTGCGATGCCGGCGTGGAAGCAGCTGTCGGACACCGAGATCGCTGCGGTCGTGACCTTCACGAAGAACAACTGGTCCAACAAGACGGGGCAGGTCGTGCAGCCGTCCGAAGTCGTCGCAGCCCGCAAGTGAGGCAGCGCGTTCGCGCGACCCTGCCCAGAATCAGTCGTATTTCATAGGAATGCCATGAGCGCAGTCATCGACCATCCCGGCGGCCACGCCGTCGACCACAGCCATGATCACGAGCACGGCGCCCCGCACGGCTGGCGCCGCTGGCTGTATGCGACGAACCACAAGGACATCGGCACGATGTACCTGTTGTTCTCGTTCACGATGCTGATGGTCGGTGGCGTGCTCGCGCTGCTGATCCGCGCCGAGCTGTTCCAGCCGGGCCTGCAGTTCGTGAACCCGCAGATGTTCAACCAGTTCACGACGATGCACGGGCTGATCATGGTGTTCGGCGCGATCATGCCGGCCTTCGTCGGCTTCGCGAACTGGATGATTCCGCTGCAGATCGGCGCCGGCGACATGGCGTTCGCGCGCATGAACAACTTCAGCTTCTGGCTGCTGATCCCCGCCGCGATCATGCTGGTCGGTTCGTTCTTCATGCCTGGCGGCGCACCCGCCGCCGGCTGGACGCTGTACGCCCCGCTGACCCTGCAGATGGGCCCGTCGATGGACGCCGGCATCTTCGCGATGCACATCATGGGCGCGAGCTCGATCATGGGCTCGATCAACATCATCGTGACGATCCTGAACATGCGCGCGCCGCGCATGACGCTGATGAAGATGCCGCTGTTCTGCTGGACCTGGCTGATCACCGCCTACCTGTTGATCGCGGTGATGCCGGTGCTCGCCGGCGCGATCACGATGACCCTGACCGACCGCCACTTCGGCACGCACTTCTTCAACCCCGCCGGCGGCGGCGACCCGGTGATGTACCAGCACATCTTCTGGTTCTTCGGTCACCCCGAGGTCTACATCATGATCCTGCCGGCGTTCGGGATCGTCAGCGCGATCATCCCGGCGTTCGCGCGCAAGCGCCTGTTCGGCTACACCTCGATGGTGTATGCGACCGCGTCGATCGCGATCCTGTCGTTCATCGTCTGGGCGCACCACATGTTCACGACCGGCATGCCGGTCACCGGGCAGCTGTTCTTCATGTACGCGACGATGCTGATCGCGGTGCCCACCGGCGTGAAGATCTTCAACTGGACCGCGACGATGTGGCGCGGCTCGATGACCTTCGAGACGCCGATGCTGTTCGCGGTCGGCTTCCTGTTCGTGTTCTCGATGGGCGGCTTCACCGGCCTGATCCTGGCGATGGCGCCGATCGACATCCAGCTGCAGGACACCTATTACGTCGTTGCCCACTTCCACTACGTGCTGGTGGCCGGCTCCCTGTTCGCGCTGTTCGCCGGCGTGTACTACTGGGGCCCGAAGTGGACCGGCACGATGTACGACGAGACGCGCGGCAAGATCCATTTCTGGTGGTCGCTGATCTCGTTCAACGTCACGTTCTTCCCGATGCACTTCCTCGGCCTGGCCGGCATGCCGCGCCGCTACGCCGACTACCCGATGCAGTTCGCCGACTTCAACATGCTGGCGTCGGTCGGCGCATTCTTCTTCGGCTTCGCGCAGGTCTACTTCTTCCTGTTCATCGTCGTGCCGATGATGCGCGGCCAGGGCGTGGCGGCGCCGAAGCAGCCCTGGGAAGGCGCCGAAGGGCTGGAGTGGGAGCTGCCGTCGCCGGCGCCGTTCCACACCTTCGAGACGCCGCCCAAGCTGAACGCGTCGGCGACGAAGATCCTGGCCTGAGCCGGTGGCCGGGACGCGCGCGATGACCCCCGAACAGAAGAAGAGCAACCGACGGCTCGGCCTGATCCTGGGCACGATCGCGGTCGCGATTTTCGTCGGCTTCATCCTCAAGCACGTCCTGCTGGCCGGTTGAAGCGCGATTGACCACGCGATGACCGACCCGAACCCAATCGGCCCGCGCCGGCGCGGCCTGCTCCACGACAACCGCCGCCTGCTCGGCAAGCTCGGTGTCGTGGTCGCGCTGATGTTCGGCTTCGGCTACGCGCTGGTGCCGATCTACAACAGCATCTGCACCGCGCTCGGCATCAACGTGCTGTCGCTGGCCGAGCTCGACGTACAGGGCGGGTCGCGCGCCAGCGCCAAGGGCGTCGCCAACACCCAGGTCGACCTGAGCCGGCCGATCACGATCGAGTTCGACGCCAATGCGCGCGGGCCCTGGGAATTCAAGCCCGAGAAGCGTTCGGTGGTCGTGCATCCGGGCGAGCTGACGACGGTGATGTACGAGTTCCGCAACGTGCAGAACCGCACGATGGCGGCCCAAGCGATCCCGAGCTATGCGCCGATGCAGGCGATGCCGTATTTCAACAAGCTCGAGTGCTTCTGCTTCAACGAGTACACGCTGAAGCCGGGCGAATCCAGGCGCTGGCCGGTGGTGTTCGTGATCGACCCGAAGCTGTCGAAGGACGTCAAGACCATCACCTTGTCGTACACCTTCTTCGAGGTCGGCGGCAAGGTGCCGCCGGCGCCCGACGCGAGCGCGGCCGCGCTGCCCACGCCCCCGGGGCCGCGCTCGTGAGATACCCTGTGTCAACCTCGTTATTGCGGGCCGAGCGCCGGGTCGCTCCCAAGCCGGCCGCTCGCTGGCGTGATGCGTCCACTGGACGAATCACGTCCGCACTCGCCCCCTCGGGGGATCGGCCGACGTACCCGTCGGCCGAGGGGTTGTCATGAACGAGCCGAGCTCGCCGGCGCGCCGCAAGGGCTCGTTCCTGCGCACGATGAAGGCCGTCGCCTGGTCGTTCTTCGGCGTGCGCAAGGGCAGCGACTACGAGAAGGACGTGAGCCAGCTCAACCCGGTCCATGTGATCATCGCGGCCGTGATCGGCGTCGCGCTGTTCATCGGCGCGCTGTTGCTGCTGGTGAACTGGATCCTGGCCAGCGGCGCCGCAAAATGAATTTCAGGAAGTTCTAGGAGAAGACATGTCGGCTGCGACACCCCACGGGCAAACGCCTTATTACTTCGTTCCGGCGCCCTCGCGGCATCCGGTGCTGGCGGCTACCGGGCTGCTGTTCGTGATCCTCGGTGCGGGTCAGTGGATCAACGGCCACGAATGGGGCATGTACTCGCTGATCGCGGGCTTCGTGCTGTGGGCCTTCGTGTTGCAGCAATGGTTCCGCGAGGCGATCGGCGAGAGCGAGGGGGGCCTGTACAGCGAGCGCATCGACGTGTCGTTCCGCTGGAGCATGAGCTGGTTCATCTTCTCGGAGGTGATGTTCTTCGGCGCCTTCTTCGGCGCGCTGTTCTGGACCCGACTGCACGCCCTGCCGAGCCTGGGCAGCCTCGAGAACGCGGTGCTGTGGCCCGACTTCCGCGCCGTCTGGCCGAGCGCCGGCGGCGGCACCGGCTCGCCGGCCGGCATCGTCGATCCGTTCACGACGATGGGCCCTTGGCCGATCCCGACGATCAACACGCTGCTGCTGCTGACCTCGGGCGTGACGCTGACGATCGCGCACCACGCGCTCGTGGCCGGCCACCGCGCGCGCACGATCGCGTTCATGTGGATCACGGTGCTGCTGGGCATCCTGTTCCTGACGCTGCAGGTCTACGAATACCACCATGCGTACACCGAGCTGAACCTGAAGCTGTCGTCGGGCGCCTACGGGTCGACTTTCTTCATGCTCACCGGCTTCCACGGCTTCCATGTGTTCGTCGGGATGCTGATGCTGCTGTTCATCACGATCCGTCTGATGAAGGGTCACTTCACGCCGCAGCGTCACTTCGGCTTCGAAGGCGCGGCCTGGTACTGGCACTTCGTCGACGTGGTCTGGCTCGGCCTGTACGTGGTCGTCTACTGGTTGTAGTGGACCCCTCGCCCGGCGGGTACGCCGGGCGACCCCCCCAAGGGGATGTAGGCTGGCTTGGGAACGGCCCGGCGCTCGGCCCACTGCGCGGCCGCCATCGTTGAAACGCCGCTGAACGCGGCGTTTGTTTTTGGATCGATCAGCGGCCGATCGGGATGCCGGTCGGCTGGATCCAGCCGGCCCAGTAGGCGAACAGGATGCACGCGAACAGCAGCACCGACAGCGTGACCCGCAGCGCCAGCGCGCGCATCATGTTGCCGCTCTTGGGCTTGCCGTCGCGGCCGTCGCGCATCATGAAGACGCCCGCCATGGCGAGCGCGCCGAGGATGCCGACGAACGCGAATGCGATGAGGTACTTCATGGCCGCGGATTATCCGCCGCTCATTCGGCAATGACCGGGCGCGCATCGCGCCGCGCCGCGCTGGTCCTGGTGGCCGCGGTCAGCGGGGTCGTGCTGACCGCGAACCTCGGCGCCTGGCAACTGCGCCGCGCCGCGCAGAAGGTCGCTCTGCAGGACGCGCTCGAGTCGCGTTCGACCTTGCCGCCGCTGTCGGCCGCCGAGCTCGCAGGCAGTGTGGCGCAGGCCGCGGCGCAGCACTTCCGCGCGGTGCACCTGCGCGGGCGCTGGCTCGGCGAGCGCACGGTGTTCCTCGAGAACCGCCAGATGCATGGCCGCGTCGGCTTCTATGTCGTCACGCCGCTGCAGCTCGAATCGCGCGCCGAGGCCGTGCTGGTCCAGCGTGGCTGGGTGCCGCGCGACCTGCGCGACCGCACGCTGCTGCCCGCCGTGCCGACACCCGGCGGCGTGGTCGAGGTCGACGGCCACATCGCCCCGCCGCCGGCACGGCTGTACGAGTTTGCGCCGAGTGGCAGCGGCCCGATCCGGCAGAATCTCGACCTCGATGGTTTCGCCGCCGAGACCGGTCTGCGGCTGGCGCCGCTCTCGGTGCTGCAGGACGTGCCCGCGGGCAGCCCGGCAGCGGGCGCAGCCGACGGCCTGGCGCGCGCGTGGCCGCGACCCGCGGTGGATGTTCAAAAGCACTACGGCTATGCGTTCCAGTGGTTCGCGCTGGGTGCGCTGATGGCAGGTCTGTATGTCTGGTTCCAACTCGTCCGTCCACGGCTCGGCAAGCGCAGCCTCTGAGCCGGCGTCGCCGTTGAGCCTGGCGGTGCATTCGATGCAGCCGCCCGCGCTCGATGACGACAGCGCGCGCCGCACCCGCCACGGGCGCTTGAAGATGCTGCTGGTGCTGCTGGTGTGCGCCGCGCCGGTGGTCGCGTCCTACCTGGCCTACTACGTGATCCGGCCCGAGGGCCGCACCAACTACAGCACGCTCATCACGCCGTTGCGGCCGATACCCGACGCGTTGCCGCTGGCCAATCTGCAGGCTGCGCCGGTGCTGCCCGCGGCGCTGCGCGGCCAGTGGCTGTTGGTCGTCGTCTCTGGTGGTGCCTGCGACGCGACCTGCGAGAAACACCTGTGGCTGCAGCGCCAGCTGCGCGAGACCCTGGGGCGCGACAAGGACCGCGTCGACAAGGTGTGGCTGATCGTCGACGACGCCGCGCCGCGCGCGCAGACGCTGGACGCGATCCGCACCCACACCGAGATCACCGTGCTGCGCGTGTCGGCGCGGGAGCTCGGCACGTGGCTCGCGCCGGCGCCCGGGCATGCACTGCCTGATCATCTGTACATCGTCGATCCGCTGGGCAACTGGATGATGCGCTCGCCGCCCGACCCCGAGCCGGCGCGGCTCAAGCGCGACGTCGAGAAGCTGCTGCGCGCGTCGGCCGGCTGGGACAAGCCGGGGCGGCCGTGAGCAACCCGACCGCCGCTTACGACCTCGCGCCGCTGGCTGGCATTGCGCTGGTCGGTGCGCTGCTCGCGACCGTGCCGGTGTTGTGGGTCGTGTGGCGGCATCGCGCGTCGGGTCCGGCCGAGCGGACGGCCGCACGGCTGCGCGCGCTCACGGTGCTGACCTTGTGCCTGACCTTCGATCTGGTCCTGTTCGGCGCCTTCACGCGGCTCACCGATTCGGGCCTGGGCTGCCCCGACTGGCCGGGCTGCTACGGCAACGCGAGCCCGGTCGGCGCCAGCCACGAGATCGCCATGGCGCAGTCGGCCCAGCCGACCGGTCCGGTCACGCACAGCAAGGCCTGGGTCGAAATGGTCCACCGCTACCTGGCCACCGGCGTCGGCGTGCTCATCCTCGCGCTTGCGGCCGCCACCTGGATCGTGCGGTGGCGCCAGCGCCGGTTGCCCGCGCCGGCGGAGGGC
>Ga0207648_10007323_pt1 | contig 10875 bp, 10 predicted proteins | sample KBSMisM32_FD_184310 | JGI IMG/M metagenome (GOLD analysis project Ga0207648, IMG submission 184310) | Miscanthus rhizosphere microbial communities from Kellogg Biological Station, Michigan, USA - KBS Miscanthus M3-2 (SPAdes) (version 2) | ecosystem: Host-associated > Plants > Roots >... | reverse complement strand
GCGGGGAACGATCACGATCAACGCAGATGGCGGACGCGAGCAGACGTTGAAAGCCGGCGACTACGTGCATATCCCAGCGAGGCTGGTGCACTGGGGCGTTTGTCCGGAGGACTGCGTGTTCTATCTCGGTGTCGACGGGCCAGATTCATTCAATCTCGCCGAGGGAAACAAGTGATTGATTGCTGACAATGAGCGATTGCATGGACTCCAATTTCGTTGTTGAACGTGCGCTTTGCCGATCGGGCTGCGGGAGGCACGCGGGAAACTCACTTGCAACCCACGGAGGTTAAAAATGAAGTCAATTCTTGTCATGGGAATCACTGCCTTATGCGCAATTTCGACCAATACGCTCGCCGTACAGCCGGCGCAATCGGGTCAGAATATTTTTACTTGCGATGTCTCAGTGCTGCCGCTGGAGGAAGGACACGCCCTGATTGTCTGGAAAGGCAAAGGAGTCCAGGTGACTGTCGCAAACAGCCCTGACAACCAGTCACACATCGACTGCGCAGGGACCATCGAGAACATGGCCGACAAGTCATTCAAGGCTAGCGGTTACTGTCTTCACACGGATCGCGATGGGGATAAATGGGTCGACCGCTGGTGGAATGACTCCTCCATGAAGAAAGGCCGATGGGAGTACTCAGGGGTAAGCGGCAAATGGAAAGATATGCGCGGTGTCACCGGTAATTTTGTTTTCACTGATTTGTCCACCCAGACCGAGTGCAGGGGCATCTCGAACTGGGAGGTGGCGCGCTGAGAGCTTTCTCAATAGGGATTGGAGTGTCGAGTGATGAAGGGCAGGCTACTGAACCAATCGGTCGTGTTCGCTTGATTGCCGGGAGGCGATAATGAAAATCGTTTTTTCGATCGTTCTATTGGCAGCGTCCGCTGGACTGCTCGGCAGCGGAAGTTTGGTGCGCGCCGCAGATCCTCTGCAAAGCGATCCTGGTCATCACAAATCTGAGTTCGAGAATCCGTACTTTCGCGTGGACCGCGGATTCTTCGGACCAGGAGAAATGGCGGCGGACTTCTTCGACGCCGAAGCAGTCGTCATTGTCGCTCTTACGCCCATGCGCATGAGGCTTCATCTTCCGGATGGCAAATTCGTCGATCCACCCCCGGTGGCGGCCGGTGCGGCCATCTGGGCGCCGGCGGGCAGGATCCGCCCGCAAAACCTGCTCGATCAACGAATCGAATTTGTCATCGTAATGCCACGAGGAGCCAACGGCGCGTCCGCACGAGTGGGAGCCGATCCTCTCACGGTCGACGCGGATCACTGGAAGGTTGAAGTCGATAACGAAGCAGTTCGCGCTTTGCGATATCGAGGAGACCCGCACGGAAAAGGCGTGATGCACGGGCATCCAGCTCAGGCAGTTGTTTTTCTGAGCTATGCCAAAACGTTGTCTCCGAAATCTGATGGCGCGTCCTCAATATCAGTGCGCAAAGCGGGAGAAGTTATCAGCGTGGGCGCCGGTGAACATGCGCCGGAAAACTTGCTCGACGATCCGGTTGAGGTGATTGTGGTCGAGCGCAAGTAGGGTTTCGGAAATCCCATAGCTGTCAGGACTTGCAGTCGCTGTGACGCGGGAACGTTGGTTACGGAGCGGAGAAGATAACGGATTTTTGTCACTCTCACGGAGGATCTATGACCACTCTTAAAGCAGTGCAATGGAACACCGCATTTCTGGGTTGTCTGCTTGCCGGATCGTGCTGGGCGGCGGACAACTGCTCAGGACGAGTCAATGGCGTGGCTTTGTATGGTGACACCATCGAGGTCGGCAAAGGCCACACGATGACCGTGTTCGAGAGCAACAACATTACGACGAGCGATAACTCCCCCAACAATGCAGCCGGGAAATGCGGCGGCTACGCTATTACAACACCGGATGGAAAGACACGAGTCGTAGGCGTCTGTGCACGCAAGACAAAAGACGGCGATAGCTGGAGCGACGAATGGGTATTGGAACCCGGCGCCGAGCGCGGCACCTGGAAACAGGTAGGGGGGACGGGGGTGTTCGCAGGCAAGAAATGGTCTGGATGGTGGCAGCCGGTGTTCGATGACGGAAAGATCTTCATGGGTAACTGGGGCGGCAACTGCAACTAGAAGTTAACGATTTCGCCCAATCGGAAAACTACCGCGCCGGGAGAAACCCTGCCCTCATCTGGCCGAGAGTTTCGGTCTCGACATTGGGAATGGTGGGGCGGGGCGACCGAATGAAAAACAGAACGAGGAGGAATCCGATGAATCGGAAGACACTTCTGAAAGCGTTCAAGATTACTGCCGTGGCGTGTGTGGTCGCAGTAGGTGTTGCGGACCATGCATTCGCACAGCAGAAATACAAAGTTACGGTAGGGGCCTCTGCAGCTCAGAGTAAGTATGTACAACAGCACATGATCGATGTCGGGGACGTGCCAGGACACCAGGTGCGCATCTACGAAATTCAACGCACGGGAGTCGAAACGGAGTTCTCCGGCGTCAAGTCAAAAGAAAGCTGGTCGCGCGGGAATTCAGACTATACGAACAGTACCGGAATTACCTCGGGGTATGGCGTTTGGGTCATGGAGGACGGAAGCAAGATCTTCAACCGCTACCACGGCATAAGCCAGACCGTGATTGCTGCGGACGGAGCCAAAAAAGGCACCTACCACGGTGTGACCCAAATTACGGGTGGCACCGGAAAATTCACCAAGATCCGCGGAACGATCCGAGACATGACAAGGTTCGACATCCAGGCTGGTTTCAACGAATCTTCAGGTGAGGGCGAGTACTGGTTCGAGGAATGACGCGCGCTAGAACGCCTTCCACAGCAACGAGACCCCGCTCAAAACCAGCAGCACGCTGATGAATCTGCCGACCTGCTCGCGAGTCAGTCTCGCGTGCAGGCGGTAGCCGATCGCAAGCCCCACCGGCATGGCGGGGAGCAACAACAGGAAAGCCCACCAAACTTCGGACTGCAACAACAGGCCCGAGATCAGGTAGACCATCAACCGCAGTCCGGTGCTGAAGGAGAAGACGGCCGAAAGCGTGGCGCGCATCTTTGCCGGATCATGAATTCGCGCCGACATGTAGGTCGCGTAGATCGGCCCACCCACGCCGAACAATCCACCGATGAGCCCGCCGATGAGGCCGGCGGGAATTCCCCACCATCGCGAAACCGGCCTCGCCGCTGACCTGGTGACCAGGCGGTATACGCCGTAGGCGGTGACGAAAACACCGAGCATTACGAGGGCCGCGTGCTTCGGCAACGTCGCCAGCAACGTCACGCCTGTAAGGATGCCGACGATGACCGCGGGTATCAGCAGTTTCAGCTCCGCTACTTCGACGTGTTCGCGAAACCTTACGCCATTGGACACGGTAGCCAGAAAATCCACCATCACCACAAGCGGAACGACCGACTGCAGCGGCAGAAAGTGAACCAGTAACGGAATGGTGACGAGCGCCGAACCGAAACCGGAAATGCCAAGGATGGTATAGGCTAGCAACCCGACGAGCGGCACCGCAATCAGAGTCTCGGGCGGAAAAGGCATGGGATCTAACCCGGATATTTCACCAGGCCACCCCCGATTGTTTGCAGATACGTCTGTGCAGTCAATCCAACCCCGTTTTTCGTTTTTCGCCCAGTGGATTTGGGGGCCACTCGGATTCTGGCCGGATTCCGGCGGGTTCTGGCCGGCCATATCGGGCATGCCCGTCTTGCCAATAGAGTGATCTATTGGCTGCGCCGGTCGAGCCCGATCTGACTCGCCCAGCCCTCCGCCATAATTCCGCGTCCTGATGAAATGTCCGGGCTAAGCGAAGGAAGGCGCGAAGTCTAGCATTCCCACACCTTCTATAATCCGTCATGACCAGCCGTCTCTTCACGCTCGCAACCATGAATCGCGATCTGCCCGCGGCCCATGTTGCGCGAGGCAAGCATTATGCGGACAAAGGTCTGGTCCGCAATCTGCGTTATTTCTCCGACAAGAAGCGTTTCACCGCCGCGGTGCAGGGCTCACGCCCGGAGTCTTATCGCGTCGAGGCGCAGGTGGTGAAGGGTTCGCACGGGCCCGTCATTTACGGCTTGTGCACCTGCCCCGTGCGAGTCAATTGCAAACATGTCGCCGCCATGCTTTGGAAGGCTCTGGACGCTAAATTGGATGAAAAGACCAACGAGCAATCCGCGCACGGTGCGTCCGCACCGAAGCCGCGGCCGCAACCGCCTGCCACCCTGCCATTCGATTTGAGTCTGTGGCTGGAAGATGCCCAGCGCATCACGCAGCCGGACATCGAGCGCCCGAACACGCCAGTCGACAGTGGGCAGTGCCTGCTCTACGTAATCGAATCGGGCGCGCCGTCCACGCCATCGAAGCCAACCCTGAAACTGAAGCGCGTGCGCAGACTTCAGAGCGGGGGGTACGGCTCTCCGGCCCGCTGGAGCAGCGTGCGCAAGGCCCTCACCGCGCCGCCGCGCTTCGTGTCGGCCGAGGATCAACGCATCCTGCGCATGCTGCTGATCGCCGGCGACAGTGTTCTCGACGGAGAATTCCGGTTACAGGGTGAGTCGGGCGCGGAGCTTTTACGCGCCATGCTGGCTACCGGCCGGTGCCATTGGGTGCATACGGAAACCCTGCCACTGCGGGAAGGTCCGGCTCGCAGGGGAAAGGCGACCTGGGCGATTTCCGATTCGGGCACGCAGCGGGCCATCTTCGAAACCGAGCCGGCTGCGGAAGTGATATTACCGGTTTCGCCGCCATGGTACGTGGATGTGCATAGCGGTGAATGCGGCGAGGTTGATTCCGGGCTGTCCGTTGCTGTTGTGGACATGCTGATGCAGGCACCGGCGATTGCGCCGGAGCACGCCGCTATCGCGCGCGAGGCATTGTCGAGCGCGCCCGGGGTGGCAAACATGCCTTTGCCCATTGTTCCGGAGCAGGTGGATCGACGCGATATCGTACCTGTGCCCTGTCTGCGACTGTCGACAATGCAGGTGTCCGAAGGCATGCGCGGGCGCTATCGTTCGCGCGATGAATGTCTGGACATCGCTGTGCTTACCTTCGACTATGCCGGCGCTCGCGCTGTACGCGATAGCCCGGGATTGCTGACGCGTTTCAGCGACGGCAAGGTTCTGCGCATCAAGCGCGACCATGCACTCGAAAAACACGCTCACGCCGCGCTGACAAACTCGGGATTCCTCAGGGTCATGAACGCGGTGCGCTTCTATCCAGAAGCTCACAAACACGACTACACGCTCACTACCGAGGCGAAGTGGCTCGATTTCATGATCAGCGGATTGCCGCCGTTGCGCACGCAAGGCTGGCGAATCGATTTCGACGAGAGTTTCCGCCATGCCATGGCGCAAGCGGGCGATTGGCTGGCCGAAGTCAGGGAATCCAAAGGTGATTGGTTCGACCTGGGTCTCGAAGTGGAGGTGGAAGGCAACCGCGTCGATTTGATTCCGCTGCTGCTTACGGTGATTCGGGAGCGCCCGGAACTGCTGAGCCGGGGCAAGGGCCGGAACGCGGTAGCGGAAGGCCATCTGTTTGTGCGGTTGGACAACGGACGCAAGTTGCCGGTGCCGGTCGCGCGTTTGCAGCCGCTCGTCGCGGTGCTGCACGACTTGCTCGACGCCGCTCCGGCCGGCATGTTGCGCTTGCCCAGACTGGATGCGCTGCGCCTTGCCGATCTGGACGATTCGATCGCGCTGAAATGGCAGGGCGGCGAAGCTTTGCGCACGCTGGGCCGCAAACTCGCCGGTTTTACCGCGATCGCACCGGTGAAAGCGCCCGCCGACTTCGGCGCGCAGTTGCGGCCGTATCAGGAACAGGGGCTCGCGTGGCTGCAGTTTTTGCGCGAATACGGTCTGGGGGGCATCCTTGCCGACGATATGGGCCTGGGCAAGACGGTGCAGACCCTGGCGCACATCCTCATCGAAAAACAGGCGGGGCGGCTCACACACCCGGTACTCGTGGTGGCGCCCACCAGCGTAGTGCCAAACTGGAAGGCCGAGGCGGCGCGCTTCGCGCCGCAGTTGCGGGTGCATGTATCGCACGGACTCAAGCGCAAGGAGTTTTTCGGCGAGATCGCCACATCCGATCTCGTGCTCACGACCTATGCGCTGCTGGCGCGCGACGAACAAGCGCTGCTCGGACAGGAATTCCACCTGTTGATTCTCGACGAGGCGCAGCAGATCAAGAACGCGCAAACCCAGGCGGCGCGCATAGTGGGGCAACTGCGCGCGGCTCACCGCCTTTGCCTGACCGGCACGCCGTTGGAAAACCATCTGGGGGAGCTCTGGTCGCTGTTTCACTTTCTCATGCCGGGACTTCTCGGCGATGCCCAGACTTTTCGCCGCTCTTACCGCGTGCCGATCGAGAAGCACGGAGATATCGCACGCCAGCAAAATCTGGTGCGGCGCATCCGGCCGTTTATCATGCGCCGTACCAAGGATCAGGTTGCCCCCGAACTGCCGCCCAAATCCGAGATTCTGCAACCGGTGGAACTGGCCGGGCCCCAGCGCGAGCTCTACGAGACCGTGCGTGTGTCCGTACACGAGCGGGTGCGCGCGGAAATCTCGGCGCGGGGTATTGCGCAAAGCCACATCGTCGTGCTGGATGCGCTGCTCAAGTTGCGGCAGATCTGCTGCGATCCCAGGTTGCTGAAAGTCGATGGCGCCAGGCACGTCAAGGAATCGGCCAAGCTGCAAATGCTGCTCGAGATGCTGCAGGAATTGCTGCCCGAAGGCAGGCGCGTGCTGGTCTTTTCCCAGTTCACCAGCATGCTCGATCTGATCGAGCCGGAACTGGCAAAGCTGGGGATCGCCTACGTCAAACTCACGGGACAGACGCGCGATCGCGAGCGCCCCGTGAAGGCATTTCAGTCCGGGAAGGTGCCGCTGTTTCTGATCAGCCTCAAGGCGGGCGGCACCGGACTCAACTTGACGGCGGCCGATACCGTGATTCACTACGATCCCTGGTGGAATCCCGCGGTGGAAAACCAGGCGAGCGGCCGGGCGCATCGAATCGGCCAGGACAAGCCGGTTTTTGTCTACAAGCTCATAGTCTCGGGCAGCGTCGAGGAAAAAATCGCCGCGCTCCAGACCTCCAAGGCCGCGCTTGCCCGGGGCGTACTGGAGAACGACGCGGGAGCCTCTCTGCCGTTGACCCCGGAAGACATCCAGGCTCTGTTCGAACCGATGCGCTGAGTGCGCCGCGAAAGTGCGAATCGCAGTATTCCTGCTGCTTCTATAATGCGGCGTCCCGATGTGAGGAGAGTGAGTGATGCTGCATAAGCGGGCCGTGATCATTGGCGGCGGAACGATGGGGGCCGACGTGGCGGTCATTTTCGCGCACGGCGGCATGGGCGTGGATATCGTGCAGCGGCCGGGGAAAACCCGTGATTCACTAAGTCAGCGCCTGGCCCGTTCCGGTGCGGAGCTTGGCGCCAGGCAAAGCGATGTATTGCTTCATGACACACTAGGGGGAGTGTCATGGCCAGACGCGGGCATCGTCGTCGAGTCCGTCAGCGAGGATCTGCCGCTAAAACAGAAGATCTTTGCCGAACTCGAAGCCCTGGCGCCGCAGGATATCGCGTTGACCAGCAATTCTTCCAGTTTCCCGATCAGCCAGATCGCGCTTGGACTCAAAACCGCACGGCGCATGCTCGGCCTGCATTTTTTCATGCCGGCACACATGGTGCCGCTGGTGGAAGTGGTGCGATCGGAAGCAACCGATCCTGCTGTGGCGCATCGCGTTTTCGAATTGATGCAGCACCTGGGCCGCAAACCGGTCATGGTGTCGAAAGACATACCGGGATTCCTCGCCAACCGCATGCAGCACGCCCTTATGCGCGAAGCGTGGTCACTCATCGAGCGCGGTATCGCTACACCGGAAGACGTGGATATCGCGGTGCGATACGGGTTTGGTTTCCGTTATGTCGCCGCCGGGCCGATCCTGCAGAAGGAAATGTCGGGACTCGACGTGAATTATCTCGCCTCGAGCACGGTCTTTCCCGACCTGTGCAACGACGCGAAGCCGGCCGCAAAACTCGAGGCCAAGGTCAAAGCCGGCGAGACCGGCATGAAAGCCGGCAAAGGCTTCTACGATTGGCCGGCAGAAAAAATTGCCAAGACAAAAGCCCGCTACCAGGCGGCGCTCAAGCGTGGACTGGAGATCCTGAAAGCCGAAGATGACCCAGCCTGAAAACGGGCGCGTCGTGCTCGTGCACGGCCTATGGATGAACGGACTCGCCATGCTACCGCTGGCGCGGCGGATCGAACGCTGCGGATTCCGGGTTACTCGCCATGGCTATCGCTCGGTATCACGCGGACTGCGCGATAACGCGCGAGCGTTGGCGGTGTCTTGTGCAAACAACAGCGGCCGAGTAAATCTGGTCGGTCACAGCCTCGGCGGACTGGTCGTCATGGCCATGTTGCAGGAACATCCGGAAATAGCCGTGCATCGGGTAGTCTTGATCGGCAGCCCATACGCAGACAGCGCCTCCGCACATGGCCTTGGGCGTTTCGCATGGAGTCGCGGCGTCCTCGGGCATACGATCCAGGATTGGCTGCGCCAGCCGCGCCCGCCGGTGCCCAAGGGAGTGGAACTGGGTGTTATTGCGGGCGATGTGTCTTTTGGGCTGGGTCGCCTGTTTGTCAGTTTGCAGGCGCCCAACGACGGCGTCGTCATGCTGGATGAAACCCGCGTGCCCGGTGCAGCTGATTCCATCGTGCTGCACATCAGCCATAGCGCAATGCTCGTCGCGCCGGCGGTCGCGCAGGCGGCCTGCGCGTTTCTGAAGAACGGGCGCTTCGAACGATGATCCGGTTTCTCTTCGCGGTCGCATTGTTGGTCGCGCTCGGCGGCTGCACCAGTGTGGGCTACTACTATCAGGCCGTCGAAGGGCAGATGCAAATCTGGCATCGCAGCCGTCCGATCAAACAGGTAATCGACGATGCAAAGACGCCGCCGCAGATACGGGAACGGCTGGCTCTCGTGCTGCGCATCCGTGAATTCGCCTCAGTCGAACTTGCGCTGCCAGATAACGGGAGCTATCGGAATTACGTCGATCTGGAGCGTGCATTCGTGGCCTGGAACGTGTTCGCCACCGGCGAGTTATCGGTCGCACCGAAGGAGTGGTGCTTTCCGTTCGCAGGCTGCGTTGGCTATCGTGGCTATTTCAGCCAAACGGAAGCCAACCGCTTTGCCGAAGACTTGACGCGCCAGGGCCTGGATGTATTCGTGACCGGAATTCCCGCCTACTCGACGCTGGGCTGGTTCGATGATCCCGTGCTGAGCACGGTCCTGCGCTATCCGGACGCGGAGCTCGCGCGGCTGATCTTCCACGAACTCGCGCACCAGGTCGTTTATGTTGCGGGAGACACCATGTTCAACGAGTCGTTTGCCTCGTCGGTGGAACTCGAGGGCGTCGATCGTTGGCTGCAGCACAACGGCGATGCGGCGCAACGGGAAGCCTTCGATTTGCGCGAAGAGCGCAAGACTGCTTTCGTCGCCCTCGTGATGAAATACCGTGACAGTCTCAGGAAACTATATGCGAGCGCAATTCCAGACGTGGAGAAGCGCCAGAAAAAAACCGGGACCTTTGCCGCCATGAAAGCGGAGTATCTGACTTTGAAGGCATCCTGGGGAGGCTTCGCCGGCTATGATCGGTTTTTTGCAGAAGAACTGAATAACGCCCATCTGGTACCGATCGCGACCTATTCCGAAATGGTGCCCGGCTTTCGACGCCTCCTCGCGCAAAACGATGGCGACTTCAAGCGTTTTTACGCAGCGGTGAAGGAACTCGGCAAGGTATCAAAGGCCGAAAGGGCAACGCGACTGGGCGCGTCTTTGCCTGGCGCGGCGCAAAATTGAAAACTCGTCGTAGCCACAGCGCGCTAAACTGGCTGCAACCCTGAATCGAGGCCGTAACATGTTCAACAGAATCATGCGGACGCTGGCAACCGCTGCAATATTCCTCTCACTGACTGTCGTGCCCGGTCTGGTCGAGGGCGCCAGCGACATCGGCGACCCGGCCAAGCTGGAAGCCGTCTTGTTGAACGGCGAAAAGATCAACCTCGACAAGTGGAAGGGCAAGGTCGTCATGGTCAGCTTCTGGGCCACGTGGTGCGGCGTGTGCCGCTCGGAAATGCCGGGTTGGCAGAAGTTCTACGAAGCCAACAGAGCCAAAGGCTTCGAGATGGTCGCCATGAGTGTTGACGACGGCGAGGAAGAAGTGCGCGCCTTCATGGCGCAGTCGAAATACCGGTTCCCGACGGCCTGGCGATTCGACAAGGCAGAGGACGACGACTTCCCGACAATTCGCGGCACGCCAACCACCTTTCTGGTGGACAAGCAAGGCAGGGTTGCCCTGAAGCAAGTCGGGCGCATGTCCGACGAATTTCTTCGCCGAAAGGTGGATGACTTGCTCGCGCGATAGCGGATCACCGCACGCGCTGCCGCGGGTGCTAGAATTCCCGAAATGCGACAGCGGGGCCGTTCCGGCCCCGTCCTTATTTGCGCCAGAGCACAATCGATGAGCGACTCCACGGACATCAACACCCTGCGGCGCATCCTGCGGGATTGCAAAACCATCGCGGTGGTCGGGCTGTCCGCGAACTGGTATCGGCCCAGCTTCTTTGCCGCCAAGTACATGCAGGAGCATGGCTACCGCATCATCCCGGTCAATCCTTCCTATCCTGAAATTCTGGGCGAAAAATGCTATGCATCGCTGAAGGACATCCCCGGCAAGGTCGACATGGTGGACTGCTTCCGCAAGAGCCAGGATATCGAACCCATCGCAACCGAAGCCGTCGCCATCGGAGCAAAGGTCCTGTGGATGCAACTCGGCGTCATGAACGAGAACGCAGCAGCGAAGGCGCGCAAGTCAGGACTCCAGGT
>Ga0207648_10007322_pt1 | contig 10875 bp, 7 predicted proteins | sample KBSMisM32_FD_184310 | JGI IMG/M metagenome (GOLD analysis project Ga0207648, IMG submission 184310) | Miscanthus rhizosphere microbial communities from Kellogg Biological Station, Michigan, USA - KBS Miscanthus M3-2 (SPAdes) (version 2) | ecosystem: Host-associated > Plants > Roots > Rhizosphere... | reverse complement strand
CTCGGAATTGCAGCGGTATGCCGGGAGTGACGAAGCCGGAGCTTGCCGCGTTTTCCAGGTCCGGATAATGGCTCGCGACGTCGGGGCGCGGCTGCGGGAACGACGTGCGATAGCGGCCCTTGCCATCGCAGTCCACAAACACTTCGTCAATCTTGACGCTTGCATTTGCCGCAATGATCCATCCCCATATCTGAAATTTGGCATCCCTGGAATTCAGTACGAGCGTGTCGACCACGTCGAGGGCGCACAAGAAATGCGGTTCCGACATCCGGCTCAACCTGCGATGGAAACGGCGGAGACAGTCTGCCGGTCGTAGATGGCCAACGTTTCCTCTGCCATGATCCGTGGGGTGCGCTCGTAGTGGGTAGTCAAAGACAGGCGGCGCAACCTGTCAGGCTCCAGCACGACTTCGCCTAACACGCGGGCGAGATCGTCGGCGCTTCCGCGCTGAAAGGAAAATCCACTGATCCCTTCTTCGACAAACTCCGTCATGCCGGCGACATCGGAAACGACCACGGGAGTATGCGTAGCCAGGGCATTGAGGAGCACCAGCGGGCTGTTCTCGTACCAGCGCGAAGGAATCACCAGAAGATCCAGGCTATCCATCACCTCGCGCATCCCTTCCTTCGGAAAGGTGCCGCGAAAACGGATCGGAGCGTCCTTGGTCAACGCATGGAGGCTGCTCATATACGCAGGATCCTGGTCAGCGGGGCCAAAGATATGGAGCGCCGCCGCGTCCGCCGGCAGGCGCCTGAAGGCTTCGATCAGGATGTCCGTCCCTTTGTGGCGTGCGATCTGGCCGATGAAGCCGACGACCGGTCGGTGTCCCGCGGGCCGGCTCGGTTTTGCATGCCGCTCGATGTCCACGCCGAACGGGATGCCGGCAATTTTCATGGCGAAGCCGTTTCGTTCGTAGGCAGTGCGCAGGAATTGCGAGGCCGCCACGGCTCCCCGAAGCCCTGAATAGAGGTATTGGAGCGTTTCCGGGCGACGCGCAAGGTCTTCGTAAAGTCCGTCCATCGATCCGCCGCGAAACGGCGGGAATCTGCGCGCCAGATTCATGCCACGGGCCAGCCAGATCGCGCGATCCGGATCAGCGCCCCACCGCAAAACCCGACCCGCGTCGGCGTGCTGGCTCCGATCCTTCAGGTAGCACGCCATGCAGTTGGCCCGGCTCGGGGATGGACCGGCACACAGGCTGCCGTCGGCGGCTTCGAGCTTGTTGTTGAAGCAGAACCCGAAGAAATCCGTAAAGGTGGCATAACAGGGGATTGCGAGTTCCCGTACGACTTCCAGCAATGCCGCCGTGTGATTGATGAGATGAGTGACGTGCACCACATCGGGCCGAAGATCGCGGAGAATCTGCGCCAGGATCGGTCGCATGTCAGGTTGATAGTACGTATCCTTGACCCGCGTATTAGGCAGCCGGTTCTTATCGATGCACGTCACCGGTATTCCCTGAAACTCATAGTGCGTCAGCAAGTCATCGGCCGCAGGCTCCCCCGGAAAGATCGCGGTGACCACGTGGACGTCGATGCCCATCGCCCGATACTGCTTCGCCAACTCCAGCGTATAGGTTTCGGTGCCGTAAAAGTGCGACGGGAAAAAGCAATGAACGAAGAAAACAACCCTCATCCCGGAACTCCGAGCAACTCTCCGTACACATTCCGATAAGCATCGAGCATCGCTTCCACCGAGAAAAGCGCGAGGGCGCGCTCACGGCTTCGGACGCCTATCCGCCGGCAGCGCTCGGGATCGTCGAGCAATTGAATGACCAAAGTCGCGAGTTCGTCGCTATCACCGGCTTTCGCAAGCAACGACACATCGTCGACGATTTCGGCGAGCCCGCCGACGTTGTACCCCGTGATGGGAATCCCCATGCTCATGGCAAACGAGCTGACCTGGCCAAAACTCTCCTTCCAGACCGGTGCTACAAAGATGGTCATTTGCTCGTAGAGCTCGGGCAATTTCGAATAGTCGACGTAGCCCGTAAAGACGAAATTGCTTTCCACACCCGCGTCACGCGCGGCTCGCCGGTATGGCTCCAGGAAGGTTCCGCCGCCCACGATGATCACGTTGGTCTGCGGACGCCGCTGCACAACCTTGATGAAGACATCGATCGATTGCTCGTTGAGCTTGTCGCTTTCGAGGCGGTAAACCATGCCAAGGCAATCGGCCGGGAGTTGCCGATTGCCTCGCCGCGAAAACAGGCCAAAATCACTGCCCGGATAGATGGTGAGATTCCGGGAGCCATTCTCCTCGCCAAACGTGGACCGGACATAGCTGCTCACATAGACATAGCGGTCGACAAAGTCAGCCTGGTATGGATAGACGGGTGTATTCACGTTCTCGATGACGCGGCATCCGAGCGTCTTGATCGCCCGGAAGAAGATGTCGTACCACCAGAAATCGCAGTCGCCCCAGTAGTGGACATGCACGAGCGAGGGGCGGTATTCGAGCAGGAAGGGGAGGACATCCTCGGGCGACTGCGGAGATCGGAATTCCACCACGTCGATGCCGTGATAAGCGGCGGGGGAAGGCAGGAAACTGGTGACCACTTTCTGTTCGTACGTGTTGCCGAGCCCCTCGATCAGGTCGACGACCAACCGGGATGAGCCGCCCAGCATGAAATTGGCGATCACGTGCAAAGCCCGGGGGCGTCGTGCACGCGCATCGTCGTCTGGCTTTACCAGCTGCGGGACCGGCATGGCCGCCGGACCACGTCCTTGCATCCTTCGCTTCAATCGACCCACCAGCGGGCGAACCGGCTGCTTCAGCGTTTCAGGGGTGACGCCACGCATCAGGTGATAGGTGACCTTGCCGATCTTGTTTACCGACCATCCCTGCTGGTCCCACGCCTGACCCAGCTTGTACCAGCTGGTCTGTCTCCATGCAGCAAGCTCGCGTTCCCTGTCGGCGAGCGCAGCTTCGAGTACGTCTGTCTTGTTCATCGATTTGGTCAAGGCTCGGCGTTGCTCATCCATTTCCGTCATTAAATGGTGGATCCGTTTGCCGTGATCGGCCGCAACCCGCTCCTGCTCCTCAACCGCGTCGCGCAGACGACGAATCTCGGTAACGTGTTGCGTCAACGTCCGATCCTTGGCCACGAGGGCGTCGCTCATGCGCTGGATCTCCGTGACACCCTGCGCCAATGCGCGATCCTTCTCCACAACGACTTCGTTCATGCGCCGAATCACGGCGGCCTGTTCCGCCAGCGCCGCCTTCTTGGCTACCAAGAAGTCGTTCATGCGGCGGATCTCGGCGGCCTGCTCCGCCAGCGCGGAATCCTTGGCCAACATGACATCGTTCAAGCGCTGAATCTCGGCAGCCTGTTCCGCCACCGCCGAATCCTTGGCTTCCAGGACATCGTTCAAGCGCTGAATCTCGGCGGCCTGTTCCGCCACCGCCGAATCCTTGGCCACCACGACGCCGTGCAAGCGCCGAATCTCCGCAGCCTGCTCCGCCAGCCCCTGATCCTTGGTCACGAGGACATCGTTCAGCTGAGCGATCATGAATGCCGGCGCCGTCAATGCCGCGTCCCTGGCGACCAGAGCATCGTTCAAGCGCCGGATCTCGGCCTCCTGCTTTTGCAGTCCCTGGTCCTTGTCGGCCAGCACACCATGCAGGCGATCGACCTCCGTTGCGTGCTCCGAAAGAGCCGTCGACACTGCATCCGCCGTGCGAAGCAGCCTGTTCCGCGCAGCGACGAACTGCGTGAACAGCGAATTGTCGCTTTCCGGGCTGGCCGAGCCCATGCCAAGCCGGGACAAGACTCGCCGCAGCTCCTCTGCCGCCGACTCCTGCCCTGCCAAGCGTTCTTTGCCTTGCTCGCGTTCGAGCAAGGCAAAACAATATTCGACCATCTCCGTAATGCCTTGCTGCTCCAACACTCCAACATAGCGTTGCAGCCGGGCATCCCTTTCCTCCCGGGTTCCGTCGGCCAGCCCGCGGCGATGAAGAAAGAACGCCAGCACGGCAGCGCGTTCCACATCGGTCCCGGCCCGGTTCTCCGCGATCGTGTTCTTCGAGTGAAAGCGATACTCAAGCAAGCGTCGCTCCAGAAAATGGATGGATTTCCCCGCCAGAATCAGGCGGAGGAAGAACTCCAGATCGTGGGCATACCGCAGCGAAGAAAAATAGCCCACCGAGTCGAACGCCGCACGCCTGATGAACAGATTCGACGTGGTCATGAGAAAATTCGCGTGACATAGCGCAAGCGCCAAGTCGCCGCTTGCCTTGTAGAACGCCAGCGCTTCCTCGTACCAGCGGCTTTCCACGCCCTGGCCGTTCTCGTCGATGAACGAGACCTCCGTGAACACGACATCGACTGTCGGATGGGATTGCATGACAGCCAGGCATGCCGCCAGACGATCGGGATCATAGCGATCGTCCGAGTTCAGGACAGCCACGAAATCGCCGGTTGCCCGATGAATCGCCGCGTTGAGCGTATGGTGAGCGCCTTGATTGGGCCACGACCAGAAAATGACTTCGGGCCGATCCTTGCACAAATGACGCACTCTTTCGACCGAGCCGTCGGTGGAACCGTCGTCGATGATGATGATTTCCGCGGGACGAACGGTCTGCGCGAAAATGCTTTCCATCGCGGCTTCGATGAATCGCTCGTGGTTGTAGAGGGGAATGACCACCGAGACGCGAAGGTCGGAACCTTTTTCCTTCCGCCGAGCCTTCAGCGGTCGTGCCGCTGGCAGTATGCGAGCCTGCGCTTCCACCAGCGAAGATTCGCGGGCAACCTGGTCCGTTGTCGAAAGCAACGCCGTCGGCGAGTCGGCAGCCTGGCTATTCACCGCGGCCACGACCTTCGTTTCCACGCCCGCCGTCAGCGCGTCGATCTGATTTTCGCGGGCGTCAAGATAACGGAAAATGGAGGCTGTATCCTCCAGCAGGTTTCCGAGGGCCCGCCACTGACGCTTGAACGTGGGCGTGTCCCCCAGCGGCGATACTCTTTCCCGGCAGAGCCTCAGCAGCAGATCGTAGGCCTTCCCGACGAGCTCGCCCGCCCGAGGGTCGGCCCGTACCGCCTTTGGATCGTGAACGCTGCGCCGGAGTGAATGCGATACGAAGTTATCTGCGTAAGCGGTGATCGCGCTTCGGATTTGGTCGGTGAGCGGCATGTCGAGCATGGCCGCGATCCGCTCCAGCTGCGCTCGCGGCTCGGCGATCAACGCGTCGTAATCGACTACGATCCTCGGCTTTCCCTCCGTATCGCGGACTGCGGCAAACATGTGCTGGACCCAGAGCAAATAGGATTTCTCGGGCGTGAACCCGTCACGGGCCGCCAACGAACGCGCCACGCTCATCGGGTTGCGCAGCGCGACAACGTGGTACGGCTTCACGCCCGCGCGCTTGAACGTCGAGAGCCAGAAGGGCAGGAGACGAGTAGCACGGGGATCTTTGATTCCGAACACTACTTCCTGACCGAAGTCTCGTTCAAGTATCTCCAGCGCTTCGGCCTGATACGGCGTAGTCAACGCTTCCCACTCTTGCCAAGGCGGAAGCGCCAGGCTATCCCAGCGTTTGCCGACGAGACCGAGCAATTGGTCGTTCAGGCGAACAATGTCCGGGTGCTCGAAATACCCCGTGGGGTTCCACTCGTTGGGATCAAGGAAGCTGTCCCCGACCGAGACGCCAAGCGCCTGCAAGGCCTTCGCCATGACGCTGGTTCCGCCACGGTGCATTCCAAGAACGACAATGGCGCGCGCGTCTTTCTTCACGTGGTCTGTTTCAAACGGTGGGCGAGAGCCGAAAACATACGGCAGATTGCTTCCAGCAGTGCGTCCGCGCAACACTGCGGGGTTGCGTATCACGGACGTCCAAAATAATCCCTCTATGTTATCGTAAAGGCTACGTACTTTAGCGGCAAGGAATCGCCTAAACCCGCGTGAATGCCAATCTTCCCGATACTGACGGCTACGCGCGGCCGCGTTTCCTGATCCTCGGCGCGCAGAAGGCAGGCACGGTCGCCCTCTTTCGATACCTCGCGAGCCACCCCAAGATCGTCCCGGCGCACAGGAAAGAGATCGCTTTTTTCGACCAAGACACGCTCTTCGCGCGAGGGTACGATTGGTACCATAATCAATTTCCCGCCAAGCAGATCTTGGGCGACCGTGTCACGTTCGAAGCCACGCCAGCATATCTTTATTATCAGGCGGTGCCATCGAGGCTGTTCGCGTACGATCCTGACATCAAGCTCATCGTGTTGCTGAGGAATCCGATAGCGCGAGCGATTTCCGCATGGAACATGTATCGCGATTTGCGACTCAACCAACCTGACTATCTCCTCTCTCTATTGCCGGAATGCGATGAAGGCACGCGGGCCATGTTCAAAACGATGCTCGCCAGCGACTCGTTTCCGGACGCCGACGAGGCCATGCAGAATGAGATCGGCGAAATCCTGTCCGGCGTGGCCGTCCGGGACCCTGGCTATGTGCAACGCGGGCTCTACTATGAGCAATTACAGCGGTACCTCAAATACTTCGATCGCGGACAGATTGCGATTGTCGAAAGCGTTCGCCTCAAGACAGAGCTGACGACCGTTCTCAACGAGCTTGTTCGTTTCCTGGACCTCCCCGCCCACGACTGGCACAGTACCGATTTGTCGCTCCACCATGTTGGCCAATACGACACGCCCGTTTCCCCCGGCACGCATGAGCTGCTTCGCGACTTTTACCGGCCGCACAACGAACGTCTCTATGAGCTGCTCGGAAGGGACCTTGGCTGGGAACGAGAGGCAACCTGAGGCGCACCGCTCCTTTTGACGCTTCTGCAAGGGTTTATCGGGTGATCCGCCGGGTCCAAGTACGCGCCATGAGTGCCATGTTTGCGAACAGCGAACGGATGCAACTTCACTTCCCGTCAATCTACCTATCCAAATGACCGATCGCTCCAACGAACGCCCCGCCGACGCCCGCAAAGGCGACCGGCCCGCGCAGGTTGAGCCCGATGTTGTGACGGCGTCGGAAACGACCCCGGAAAACATCCCGGTCATGCGGCCACAGCTGCCGCGGGCTGAGACGCTACTGCCGTATCTCCGGAGAATCGATGCCTCCCGCATCTATTCGAACTACGGCCCGCTGGTGCAGGAATTCGAAAACCGGTTGAGCCGGCACTTCGAATTGCCTGCAGGCGGCGCGGTTTCCGCGAGCACCGGAACCACCGCCCTGATCGGAGCTGTCCTGGCCACCGCGGGACGCGCGAGGCCGGACCGTCCGCTCGGACTGATTCCTGCCTTCACCTTCGTGGCAACGGCGGTAGCCATCGAGCAATGCGGCTATACCCCTTATCTCACCGATGTCGACACAGGCACGTTGGCCCTCGACCCGGAACGATTGCTCGCCGATGTCGGACTCGATCGTGTCGGTGTGGTCGTTCCGGTGGCGCCGTTCGGCCGCGCAGTTCCCCAAGCACCATGGCGCGCCTTCCGCGACCGCACGGGGATCCCGGTGGTCATCGACGGCGCCGCCAGCTTCGAAGGCGTCTCCGAAGCGCCGGAACGCTATCTCGGAACCATCCCCGTGATGATGAGTTTTCATGCCACCAAGAGCTTCGCGACCGGCGAAGGTGGGGGTGTCCTGTCGACCGATGTCGATCTCGCGATCCGCACGGCCCAGGCACTGAACTTCGGCTTCCACCTGTCGCGCGACAGTCGTGTAGCAAGCACCAACGGCAAGATGAGCGAATATCATGCGGCGGTGGGCCTCGCGGAACTCGATGCGTGGCCCGCCAAGAGTTCGGCCTTTCGTGCAGTGGCGGACTGCTATCGTCGTCAGATCAGCCGGGCAGGATTGGCGAGCCGGTTTCTGGCCGCACCGGATATCTGTTCCAGTTACGTACTTTTCCGCTGCCGCAACAGCGCCGAATCCGAGCGCGTTCAGGACGGCTTGCGGCGATACGGCGTCGACTTCCGCTTCTGGTACGGAGCGGGCCTGCAACAGCAGACCTATCTGTTGAATAGCCAGCGCGGCGACTTGGGCGTTACCGAGAAAATAGCGCCCTGTCTTCTTGGCCTGCCGATCGCCCCGGATATGACGGAAACGATCATCGCGCGCATTGTGAGTGCCCTTTCGAGTTCCGTGGAGCGCGACCAATGACGTTCGTTGTTCCAGAACACTTCAATCGGAACGCGAAGAACGTACAGGAGCTGGGCCCGGCGGCCGATACCGGCTTGTCGCTGATCCGGTATATGTGCGAACGGATCGGGACACCCGATCTAACCGGTCTGGATGTTCTGGATTTCGGGTGCGGCAGCCGGTTTGCCGATACGATCGTCAATCGCGACGTTCCGTTGAAGACCTATGTCGGAATTGATGTATTCAAGCCCATGATCGAGTTCCTCTCGGAGAACGTTTCCGATCCGCGGTTGAGCTTCTATCACCTCAACGCCTGGAACCCGATCTACAACCCGGATGGCGAGCCGATGAGTCCGGCGACCGTTCTTCCGATCGGCAAGCGGATGTTCGATGTTGCTTGCATGTTCTCCGTGATTACGCATCAACTCCCTGCGGATGCTCTCTCCATTCTTACCATCCTGCGTGGCCAGGTGCGGCCGAACGGGGCGTTATTTTTTTCCGCGTGCCTGGAGGACGGCGATTTCGGTTATCGGGAAGGCACTCCGGAAAGTCCTGCCGCACTCAGTATTTACACGCCAACACTCATCAAGACTCTGATCCAAACTGCCCGGTGGCGAATCGTTTCAATTGAGCCTCCCAACGCAAACGACCTGCCGATCCTCGATTCCATCTTGTGTGTGCCCGATTGACGAACAGGCTTTGCATTGACGACCTGTGGGATAGCGAAGGCGCCTAATGGCTGATCCGGACTGCTGGAACCAAGAGAAAGTGTTCTGCATCGGCTTGAACAAAACCGGTACCACTTCGCTCGAGAAAGCCCTCGGCGACCTGGGATACAGGATGGGCTCGCAACCGCACGGTGAATCGCTGCTGAAGAATTATCTTGCCCGCGATTTTTTGCCCATCATAGAACTTTGCAAAACGGCCGATGCCTTTCAGGATATTCCGTTCAGCTTGCCCTATACCTATGTCCTGCTGGATCATTATTTCAAGAACGCGAAGTTCATACTTTCGATTCGCGATACCCCGGAGCAGTGGTACAGATCGGCAGTCAACTTTCACAGCAATGCCTTCTTTCAAGGCGTTCGACCAACTGAAGCAATGCTGAAAACCCACAGCTACAGATACGAAGGCTTCATGTGGGACGCGCAGTTCGGTGTGATCCCGGCCCTTCGAGCCAAAAACGACCCCTATGACATGGAGGCCCATCTGGACTTTTACAACGCGCATAACGAGAGTGTCCGCGTCTATTTCAATGGAAAGACGAATCTGCTCGAGATCAACCTCGCCCAGCCTGATAGCTACCTGCAGATGTGTGAATTCCTTGGAAGGAAGCCTGTGGCAGACAGCTTTCCTTGGTTGAACCGGTCGACACCATGATGCGGCGCTCCCACCTATGAAAGCTGAATCGCGCGAGGGGCGCATTGGCGATCGCCTGCGCTTCCATTGCCACAACCGTACGACGGAAAACCCAGCCGCTTGAGAATCGCTGCGCACTTGGGTGTGAAGGACGAGATCGACCTCGTCGAAAAGACTATCGCCCATCTTCGGGCCATCGGCGTAGACCTCATCATAGCTGTCGATTCCTATTCGACTGACGGTACGGCGGATGTTCTCGACGCATACCGATCCGACGACTTCTGGTTCATTCAGATGAGCGATCTGGAGCCTGATGGCCCGGACAAGGCATGGCTTCGCAAGAACCTGGAGCTGGTGCAAAAGGCCGACGCCGACTGGGTGATTTTTCTGGATGCCGATGAATATTGGATTCCCGCCTCCGGATCTTTGAGAGATTGCTCCGCACTAACCAATTCCGACCTTTTGTCGGTCGATCGATTCAATATCGTCCTCGGTGCGCACGGTCCGATGGTGCCGGTCGAACTGATTCCTGAAAGGTACGAAGAGCTCCTGCTCTTCGTCGAGCCGATTCCGGATTTCCGCACTCATCTGCAGGCAAATCCGGATACGCCCTGGATCAGGGGCGTGCCGGTTCCGAAAGTGATGGTGCGACCGCAACTGATCTGTGCCATCAGCGACGGCATGCACGACGCGGTCGCGGCTCCTGACGTTGCGCTTCGCCGCAGGAAGCCGAGCGACCTGCTCATTACCCACCTCCCGTTCACGACCCGCGCACGATTCAGGCGCAAGGTCGATAATGTTCGGAACGTGATCGCGGCTCATGATGAATATTTTGGCAAGCATCTCGCCTGGCATTGGCGGAATTGGCTCGCCTTGGCCGAGCAGGGTCGGATCGACGAGGAATTCGACAGGCAACGGCTCAGCGTGGAAGCGATAGCGGAATTCCGGGTTTCCGGCGTGATCCGGTCGGCGGCCGAAGTCTTCGCCGAGCGTTCACGTGAAGGCGGCGCCGGCGCCTGATGGGCAGCATACCGCGTCAACCGAACGCCCTACGCGATAAATTGGCCACTACCTCGAAACGGGTCGCGGTGATGCAGCCGTATTTCTTTCCGTACGCGGGGTATTTTCGCCTGATGCTCGAGGCGGACGAGTTTGTGATCTTCGACTGTGTCCAGTTTCCGCGCCGCGGTCGCGTCCATCGCTGCGAGGTTCCGGGCCCCCGTGGAACGATCGATTGGCTCACATTGCCGCTGGCGCGGCAACCGCGGGAAGTTCTGATTCGCGACCTGACTTTCTCCGACAATGCCCGTTCCGAGCTGGATGCCCGCCTTGCGCGCTTGCCCTGGGTGCGCAGCGCGAAGGGCCCCTGCGCCGACCGAATCCGCGATTTCCTGTTCCGGCCCCTGGTTTCGGTGATCGACTATCTCGG
>Ga0207648_10007321_pt1 | contig 10875 bp, 11 predicted proteins | sample KBSMisM32_FD_184310 | JGI IMG/M metagenome (GOLD analysis project Ga0207648, IMG submission 184310) | Miscanthus rhizosphere microbial communities from Kellogg Biological Station, Michigan, USA - KBS Miscanthus M3-2 (SPAdes) (version 2) | ecosystem: Host-associated > Plants > Roots >... | reverse complement strand
TTTATCTTACAGGGATGCAAGTTCAATATTTTCAGGAGGTAATAGTGGATGGTTGCTCGGTGGTAATGCAATTTCCGGATCAGATTTTTTGGGTACTACTAATAATAATGATCTGCGATTCCGGACTAACAACGTACAAAGAATGGTTCTCACATCTACCGGCAGGCTTGGGATCGGAACAGTTGCTCCGGCTAATGCTGCAGAAATTTTCTTTTCCGATGATCCGATTGTGGGCAATAACGGATTGCTTTTAAGCAATAGTGGATCACATGCCGCCACTCTCTATCTTGCCAACACCAATACTGGTGGAAAGAAATGGGCATTTGCAAGTACTGGCACCAGCAATGCAGGCGGAGCTGGCAATCTTGCGATCGCTGATATCACTACCGGGATCAATGCCGCAGTGATTGAAGGAGGCACTGGAAACTTTGGAATAAATGTAAACGATCCTGAAGCCCAACTCCACGTAAGTGGAACAGTTCGTTTTGAAAATCTTCCCAGCGGAAGTGGAAACGCCCTGGTAATTGATGGTAATGGTGATGTAAAAGTGGCACAAAGCATTCTTTACCGTAATTCCCAATATGAACAGGAGATAAAAGAGCTGAAAGAAAAGGTAGATTATTTAATGAAAGAACTTGAAAAAAAAAGCTTGATAAGGGATAATTCCCTGCCATATCTTGAACAAAACACCCCTAACCCTTTTTCTTCCGGCACAATTATCCGTTATTACCTTCCTGTTTCATTTGCTACCGCAAGTATCAGGATTACAGACCTCTCAGGAAAATTAATAAGAAACATACAGACAGTCGGGCATGGGTCACAGGCTTTAACATTCAATGCTAATTCACTTTCCAGCGGTACTTATATTTATAGCCTGGTTGCCGACAATAAGGTCTTTGATTCAAAGAATATGGTGTTAGTCCGGTAAAATCTGTTCATAAACAATATAAGTAATGCGAGAGTCACCAGGGCTGCCTTGATAAGGCAGCCTTTTTCTAAAATGTGCATAATAACCCTGTTTTTGTTGTAACCTTTCTTATATCCTGTTTCTCTAAAGGGAAGGCACCATTGACTATTTTATTGACCGACCTGATAAAAATTTCCGTTATGATCAACAAGAAAAACCTGATCCTGCTGGCGGTTGCCATTGTAATTTTTGGATTCACCAAATGCAATAAGGGTGGCGTTCATGATCCGGATGCAGATCCCACACAGGTAAGTACCGGAAAGAATATATTTCGGTTTGACACTTTTGGTGATGAAGCTTTCTGGAGTGATCTTTTACATATTGATAAAGCAATAGCCGGTGCTGCCAATGGCGGATTTGGTCCGGGTGTTAGTCCACGTACAGCACTGGCAGTTGGATTAAAAGTAGATGCAGCGGCAATTCCTGCAGATCTTGCCGCAGATATACGGGCAGGTAAGGTTAACCTGGATGACCCTGCAACCACGCTTGCGTTATTGAAATTGAATGCAGTGGTTGGAGTGAAAGGAACTTTCACCGACGCGGGTTCTCTTAAAGCAATTGGTATTACCTGCGCAGTTTGTCATTCAACAGTGGATAATGCATTCTCGGCTGGAATTGGTAATCGGTTGGATGGTTGGCCAAACAGAGACCTGAATGTTGGTACTATCATTTCTCTAACTGATAATGCCAAACCTATTGCAGATATGTTGCATGTCAGTGAACCTACACTAAGAACGGTTCTGGCAGGGTGGGGACCCGGAAAATTCAATGCTGTACTTATGGTAGATGGTAAGGCAACAAAACCTGATGGTTCCATTGCTGCAAACCTGATACCTGCCGCATTTGGGTTAAAGGATGTTGCCCTCACTACCTACACCGGCTGGGGTGATATAAGCTATTGGAATTCGTTTGTTGCTAACCTTGAAATGCATGGCAAAGGAAATTTTAGTGATCCAAGATTGAATGATCCTGTCAAATATCCAATTGCAGTTGAAAACGGGTTGTACAATGTTACCAATAGCCCTGATCTCATAACTTCAAAATTGCCAGCCTTAAGAGCCTACCAGCATTCCATTACAGTTCCAAAACCTCCTCCAGGAAGTTATAATGGCTATGCCGCTAATCGTGGGAAGGGTGTATTCATGGGCAAGGCAAAATGTGCCAGCTGTCATTCGGATCAGCAATTGCGCAATGCCAACAAGATTTTGCGTTCCGCCGAAGAAATTGGAATTGATGACTTTGAAGCTAAACGCTCTCCAACAGGTAAATACCGTACTACCCCGCTGGGTGGCCTATTTGCGAGAGCTAAGGGTGGATTTTATCATGATGGCCGTTATGCAACACTGGCAGATGTTGTCAATCATTATAATACGGCATTACACCTGAATCTGACATCTGGGGAAATGAGCGATCTCACCGAATACCTGAAATCGTTGTAATCAGGCCGTGCTGAAAACCTGTTAACCATTAGACCAAACCTGTTTTTAACCCTGGTTTATTAAACCAGGGTTATACTATTTGGATAACCCTTACGTTATTGTCATCAATTCCAGCGCTGGAAATAATCAGTAGCTACCCCCGTTACCCTCTTGTAATCTTTAGATTACTCCCAGCAGATCGTTCACCCTGTATTTAAGTATCCATTGATGTATTTACCTTTATCGCAAAATCCATCCACTAAATTTCTCTTATGAAAATAAGCTACCTGCTTTCCGCCAGTCTTCTGCTGACAACTGTATTCAGTTGCACCAAAGACAAATTGAATAAAGTTCCCATCGCTAATGCCGGACCTTCCCAAAATATTCAACTACCTGTTGATAATCTAACACTTACAGGAAGTGGATCCGATGTTGACGGAACTATCGTCGGTTATTTATGGAGTGAACTGGCCGGGCCCAATATTGCAGCCATTCATGCACCAGCGTCGGCTACTACCAAAGTGTCTGGCCTTATCGTGGGGACATATAAGTTTCAACTGATGGTTATTGATAATGATGGCGCCACTGGTGTTGATACCATGTCAGTGGTAGTTTCAGCAGTAGAAAGCAAAACACTGACTCTTCAGCCTGGCCCGAATGATGGACAGGATGCAATTGTAACGTACAGGGAAGGTGACGCAAATTCTCCAATCGCGAATTATGCGAATTGGGACTTTCTGGTCTATTCCAGATGGACCTATTCTGCCGAAGGATTTGGTCAGGGAGGATCACGGACCTTCATCAAGTTTACAGGCCTTTCAGCTATACCGCAGAACGCGGTGATCACATCTGCCAAATTATATCTTTACGGAATCCCGGCCAATTCAACTACATTCCATCCTGGCAATTCACATTATCCCGGTTCGGGCTATGGTTCAAATCCTGATAATACAGGATGGGTTAGACGTGTAACCGCCAACTGGGATGAATCAACCATTACCTGGAACAACAAACCCGCAACTTCCAATGACAACCAGGTAGCGATACCCGGAACCACAGCACAGTGGAACTATAATTTGCCTGAATTGGATGTTACAGAATTGGTGAAAACCATGGTTTCAACTAACACCAATTATGGCTTCAATCTTATGCTGCAAGCTGAAGAGATTTACCGGAGTGTATTCATGTCAAGTAGTGAATCTACCGATGCAGCCCGCAGACCTAAACTCGTGGTTGTATATAAATAATAATCTACTTCATTATAAACCTGGGCTGCCTTACAAGGCAGCCTTTTTTGTTGAGGATAATTTCACCATCCCATACCTGCCTCAGGATTGTGGTTTAAATTAGCTTTCTAACGAAGCTTCTTAATATGAAACCATACTACCTGATTATTGTTTTCATCCTGGTATTGCAGTCATCTTCCTTATTTGCACAAAAGCTTGCCGACCCCATCCTCTTATGGCCAAATGGCGCGCCGGGTGCTACCGGAACAACGGATGAAGATAAACCAGGGATCATTCCATTTATTCCTGATGCAGGCAAAAGAACCAGTGCAGCCATCCTGGTTGTTCCAGGTGGAGGATTCACCATTCGGGCAGTTGACCATGAAGGTGTACTGGTAGCCCAATGGCTCAGGAAACAGGGTATTACAGCTTTTCTTCTCCGGTACCGGTTAAGGCCAATATATGACCGGAATAATTGGGTGGAAGACGGAAAAAGGGCCATGCAATATATCCGGGCACATGCCGCCGAGTACCATATAAATCCTGATCACATTGGAGCTGTCGGTTTTTCTGCAGGGGCCACCCTTATACCTGATATGACACTGAATGCTGCTAACGGAGATAATAATTCAACTGACGCTTTAGGCCATTATTCTTCAAAACCCAATTTCATGATCCTTGCTTACGGATCAATGAGAATTCCGGAGATGACGGATTCAATGATCAGAAAAAGCTTTCCGCCAACCTTTATGTACGGTACAGTAGAAGACAGGGGAAGTCAATCGGGAATGATTGAAATGTATGGTCGCCTGTACCGTGCGGGTATCCCCGTAGAAGCTCATTTCTTTCAAAACGGTATTCATGGGACCGGGTTTGCCCTGGGAGATCCTGTATTGGGTGAATGGACAAAATTATTGAGCAACTGGATGAAAGGCGCCGGGGTTCTTACCAATAAAGCCCAGGTTGCGATAGGGGGAATAGTGAAACTGGATGGTTCACCCTTGCTTAAAGGAATGGTGATCTTAACACCAGTGAATGATCCGCAGGCACCGCCAGTAATTATATATATTAATAACACCGGCACAGGAGAGTTAGGCAGATTCATGGTTCCTCAGCGTCAGGGTCCTGTTGAAGGAAAATATAAAGTTGAAGTGAGGCAGGATGCAACCAGGTGGACAAGCAACTCCCGTGATCCCTTTATGATTCAAATGATGGATAAACAAAGTAAAGGAACACTGACTGAGGAAGACAGGAAAGAATGGGGCGAATTTCTCCGGAAGCGCAACCTTTCCCCCAGCATTTATGACCAGCGTATCTATTCTCATCGCCGTCCGGGTGATAACAGCGATTACGTTATCGATATCCGGAAAGGAGAGGAACTGATGATAGAGGTGTTTAGCAGGTGATTTACTGCATTTTCCTGTTACTGCTAAAAGAATCCCTGAACATCTTCCATCCTTTCTTTGTCTTTCTCCAGAGTACGAGGTATTTCCCATTGTCAAATAATTCACCTTTTGCATTATATGATTGCCAAAGACCTTCTTCCGTCACATATTCAACAGCATCTCCATATACGGCAGTGGTAATGAACCTGCCATTTCTCAAACCATAATCATCATAGGCCGCACGATAGAATTTAGCTGCATTCTCTTTCCCGCATGCCTGGGGAGCAAAAGGAGCTTCTTCCAATCGATCATTCTGATCCGGAGTTTCAATGAATTCCTCACCAGCATTATCATATAAATCATAAATAGATATTTCAACGATAATTCTATCATCGAATTCATAAAGATTAATGGTGGCAAAGTAACCTGAGGAAGCTGTTTGCGCAATTGATCTCCCGGATAATAGTATTCCAAAGAATGCCAGGATAATGATTCCGTATCTCATAATAAAAGGGTTTTAATTATAAGTCAAAACTATCATCAGCAACAGCGTATAAATTGTAGGTTTCAGAACTTGAATAATGGTTTATCAAATAAAAAGCCTGCACAATTGCAGGCTTAGGGCAGTTGGGTATTGAAGAAAGGTCAGGATTGAGCAGTAAGCGCTGTTTCAGCTCCAAAAGCATGGTCAATTAATACTTTCCAGGTACCATCTGTTTGTTGCTTTAAGATCTCGATACCTTTTGCGGCTACTTTCGTTTGCCCTGCATCTGTAATACTCCATTCTGATCTTCCCACGGCTGTATCTCCTGATTGTAAACAGTACACTGTTTTTATTTCCATTTTGCCCTTAATGGAGAGAATTCCTTTCACTGCATTCTCAAAGTTCTCCCGTCCGCTTACCGGGTTGCCAGGTTCGGCTACAAAGATTCCATTTACATCATACATTGCCAGTACTGTTTTTAGATCGCCTGAGTTATAGGCTGCTGCCAGCGCTTTGTGTGCATCCTGTGCACTGATAGGTAAATTCATATAATTTATTTTTCAACAAAATTGCTTCAGCCCTCAGCAGGAAAATTGTACAGAACGGAACTGGTTACTTATTGGGAGAGGCAAGAATTGCAGAGGAATGCTCAATGGAAAATGCTGAAGGCGCAACACCAGTGAAGGACTTGAATTCCCTGATAAAATGTGACTGATCGAAATAGCCGCATTCATATGCAACAGACGTAAGTGAAGAATTTTGCTTTGCAAGCAATACAAGGCTATTTTGAAACCGGTTTATTTTACCATATAATTTTGGAGTGAGACCTGTGTAGTTGATAAATATCTTTTGAAGGTATCTTGAGGTAATACCGTATTTGGCAGCAACATTAGCTATATTATCGAAAAAACTCTCCTGTTTCATTTCACTCATCACTTTTTGTACCAGCGTTACCTTCTCAAGTTTTGCTGTAAATTGTGAAACTCGCTTTAAAAGGAATGACTCTACCAGTTCTATTTGCTGACGCGTTGACTCAGCATCCAGCAGTCTATTATGTAATTCCTGGACAGGTTGCCCAATGACGCCGGAAAGATCAGTAACCTTATTATTAAAGAGACTGATATTTTCATTTAAGAACACAGATGCAGCATAAGGATAAAGTCGTATCCCGAACATTCGGTTTTTGCCAGGCGTTCTGAATGCCAGCGGCTGTATGATCTGCCCCCACAATTCCGTTTTTGGAGTTACTACAAACTGATTATTTTCTTTGGTCTCCCACTGCACACCTTCAAGGTTAAACATTAGCTCAACGCAGCCTGTGGCAAATGCTTTGTCTTCTGAAATGAGTTCCGACCCTGATTCATAGACATAGTAGCATTTCACGTACCTGGCCAAAGGTTCTGATGGTATGTATTCCTTATAATTCAAATTGAGGTTGCTATTCTACCAGGCAAAATTACCCAATAAGCTGGGTATAAATTGTACAATTCGGAACTATCCATTGCCAGACGGTTTCCATTATTAATTGTCTGATTGTCTATTTTTTAAGTATTCCGGGTTAAATCCTGCCATGATTGGAGCTTCTAACTTTTGTTCTATTTCCTTAAGCCAATATTTACCTTATGTTTTCAAAAATTTTAAGTCAATGAGAAAGACGGTTTTCATTGGTGCCTGGGCCTTTTGTTTCTTTTATAGCCAGGTATTCACGGCAGGCGCCCAATCCAACAACATAACAGTAAAGCAATTTCATTTAGACAGCACAACCAGCAAGGGTAAACCAACTGGCGAAAAAGTAACCCAGGAAATAGATAAGGATGGTGGAAAGGTTTTTTCGAAAGATGGAAAAATGGAATTGCAGTTTCCGGAAGGAGCACTAAGTAAAAAGAAAAAAATATCCATTCAGTCCGTCACTAACCAGGTCGCAAATGGCAGGGGAGATGCATACGAAATGGAACCATCCGGTTTACAGTTTCAAAAACCCGTTACATTAATTTATCATTATTCGGAAGAAGAACTCACCGGCACTTCTCAGGAGTTTAAGGGAATGGCCTGGCAGGACGACAAAGGGAAATGGCAATCAATACGCGAATTCACAATCGATACAACTGCCAAAGCAATTACCACGCAGATCAATCATTTTAGTACTTATTCCTCTTTTGATGCTATTGAACTAAGGCCGATTCAGGCAAGGGTTAAAGTGGAAAAGACTGTTCACATGGAAATTCATTTTGTAATTGCCGAAGAGGAGATTGCCTTACCACCTACAATACCAAATCCTCAATGGGCTGTAAATGGTATTCCTTTCGGGAATACAGATGTTGGACGAATATCTCCATCAACAACCAATAATGCATTATTCACGGCACCAGTTAGTGTGCCGGATCAAAACCCGGTTGCTGTATCCGCAAAACTAAGTGGAATGGAATTCAGGTTTCACGGAAGAACATTCAGAGACCCTTCCCTTGTAAGTAATCTATTGATCTATGACAAAGCCTACCGAATATCTCTGGATTTTTGGGGAGATAATAGTGAAGATGGTATCTGTACAATGAGGTGGGAGGACCGCGGAGCATATACCCTGGTAATGGAAGGTACCCGGACCATGATAAAGGAAATTTCCAATCAGAATTTGCAGATCAGGCTGAATCCCTGTCCATGCGGAATAACCTGGTCTAACCGGCCTACCGCAGGTCCCATCAATATAGCTGGAGCAAGGAAAATAGATGTAATACCTGCCAGTCTTCCGGCTAACCCGTTTAGAAAAGTACGGATCATGCTTAATCATGCATTGGCGCCAATGCCACAATTCAGGTTTGCCTGTAATTCCAGGATGCCGAATCCACCTATTGGAGCAGTTATGTTGCCACCAATGATAGAATTTGTAGCCAATAATGAACCAGAACAAAAAATAACCCTGTCAACTCTGACTGCCGGATCAATGGAAAATAACCGGAGATATGGCCTGATTATCATAATAAGACTTGTCGAGGACGAAGTGCATTAAAATACTTTCTGTTCAAGAATCAATAGAATCGGTTTTTTGAGTTCCTTTTGGTTTTGATAGTTCTTTAATTATCCTTGCTATTACCATGATCAGGAAGATCAGAGACCAGCAAAACAGGAAAGGGAATACTGCACTATCCAAAACATCTTTTCCTTCAGCATAATACGCTGCAAAAAGAATGGGAGCGGGTAAAGCAATGCCCGGCTCACCCCCGCCTCCAATAAAACCAGGCCCTATTAATAATGCGTATGCTATAGCCAGGATATGACACCGAAAAGCCCACCAGCTGTTCTCTAATTTCCTGTTTAGATACCAGAAAAGAAGAAAGGACAAAACATAGTATAACAGAATACCAATCAGAAAAAGTACATCTGCCATAATACATAGTAAATGATATTGCTTCCACGAAAATGAGTGGAAACAAAATGGTCAGGAGAATTAATTCCAAAGACCCATTGCATTAAGGGCAAGGATCAAACTGAAATACAGTGTCAGGAAATAAACCAAAACACTGATAATATTAACGGCGATCTTTTTCCAACCACTCTTGTAACGAAAGAGTTCCATTATGCAATAGAACACTCCACCGAATGCGCCTCCTACAGTAACAGCTGACATGGGAATCAAAACCCAGCTACCAGATTTGGCATCTGCAGCAAGCGTTCCCAGTATAAATATTGATATCAGTACAAAGGCAATGCCTGCTCCCTGTAATGCACGTTTGAATAGTGTTTTTGAAAAGAGGAGTTGCTGTATTTCATTTTGCCAGGTCATATAAATTGGTGTTTAGTTGTTCTAATTATTTCTACTTAAAAGCACTTTGAGATACAAAGTAAGTATAGTGGAAGTATAAATACAAGCTTTTCGGAGAAAATATTTGCAGGAAACAAATAAGCCATTGAGCTTCATTTGCTGTGGATTTCATAGCACCAAACACACTAAAACAGCAAGGCCCGTTTCTATTTTTTGCTTCAAAATGCAGATACCAGGTCAGGGAAATGTGCAAAGATTTAATATTGAAAAACTGCTTATTTATTGATTATCAATAGACAAGAGGGGATTGAGGGGCAAAACTTAACATTGGCTTAGATTACCTTATTGTTAAGTTTGTATTACCCAAACTTTAATACAAATGTCAAAAGCAAAGAAATCGGCCAGGAAAGAGTTCAGAACGAAGATCGCTGAGCGCCTGTCCACCTCATTCGGGGATTTAAAAGAAAGGATCAGTGAAAAGAAATTTGAACGCAGAATTCAAAAAGCTTCTAAATTACTCTCACAGGGAGTTAAACTGGAAAAAGCTGCAAAGCCTGAAAAGAAGAAAACACTAAAGAAGGTTACGCAGGAAGATGAACAAAAGAAAGCATCCTAAGTAGATTTATCAGTTTACTAACCCTCTAAATATATTAGGTGCACCAAGGTCAAAAATCCCGGCGTATGCCGGGGTTTTTTTTATCAGGTTCGCCACCAGGATCTCATTATTTATACCTCCTGAGCTTTCTGGCCTTATTATTTTTTCGGAGATAAAGATTTCTTATAAGGCCTACTGCTTTTAATGGATCTTCATCATCCTTATGTAGTTGAATGAATTCACTCACAAGGGAAGTATATAATTTATTGCTGGTCACATTTAACCGCACCTGTGCTTCCATTTTTAATTTATCATCTTTCATAACATCATGCGCAGCTTTGTTAGCTGCTTCCATCATGTCATTCATTCTTTTTTGTTTTTCAGACCGTTTAACTTTTGACATGTTCGGATAAACAGTAATAACTGTTTTGTCCCCATATCGTTTAAAAACGATCTCCTTGTTAATTTGTCCCGATGCTTTCATCAAGAGTAAGCTTTTCGTTGTTGCCATAGATAAAGTTTTAATGGTTTATATACACTAAAGCTATATAAAAAGTATACAGGATGTTTTATCATTTTACGGTATTCTTTCGAATTTCTTTCGATATTCCTTCGGTATAAACCCCTAGAAAACCCTACAAACACCCTAGGAAAACCCTAGGATGACCCTAGGATGAGATAATATCGTCCATATATTCTCTGAAGAAGGAATAACCCATTTTGCATAAAGCCCTGGATAGTCTTCAGGATTTTTTGGTTGTTGATCAAACTTCGATAACGGGAGTATTTACCCACATAAGTATTAACTACTATAGGCCCGTATTATTAGAATCCTAAATTGTACGGTCGTTTTTTCTAAACCTAACCACACCGTCATGAGAAAATTTAACCTAACAATCAGCCTGGCCATATTGTGCCTGGTCGTTCATTCACAGGAATCTAATTTCTGGACAAGGATCAGTGAGACCCAGATCGCAAAAAATCTTTTTTCCAATCGTTACAAACCTGATGCCTATCAGCTGTTCCAGTTAAATGAATTTTCA
>Ga0207648_10007319_pt1 | contig 10877 bp, 10 predicted proteins | sample KBSMisM32_FD_184310 | JGI IMG/M metagenome (GOLD analysis project Ga0207648, IMG submission 184310) | Miscanthus rhizosphere microbial communities from Kellogg Biological Station, Michigan, USA - KBS Miscanthus M3-2 (SPAdes) (version 2) | ecosystem: Host-associated > Plants > Roots >... | reverse complement strand
CGCTGCTGACGCTGGTCGTATTGATCGCAAACTCGTAATAGTCATAGTTCGCCGTGACCAGAGTGGTGCCGGTCGTGATCGCACCGTTCGACCCCCAAGAAGTGGTGCCGTCGGCGGTAGTCGTGCTGTTCGTAGACGAGATCGTAGGGCTGGACGATCTCTTTCAGTCGGTTGGCCGCGTTCGATAGCGGCCCGATGTATTCGACGTGCCGATGGCCGAAGCGCTCGATCTGTTCGGCCAGCGCACCGCTGTCCGGATCGGTGATGGCCACCGGGTCGAAGACGCTCTGCTGCATGTGAGCCGCGGCCTGCGGCGCGCCGCGGCGCAGAGCACCTAGATGTGGACGACCTCGCCCAGCGCGGCCGCGGTCGCCTCGTACATGACCTCGGACAGCGTCGGGTGCGGGTGGACGGCCGCCAGCACGTCGTGCGCGGTCGCCTCGGAGGTTATCGCCAGCGACATCTCGGCGATCAGATCGGTGACGCCGTAGCCGATCGCATGGACGCCGACGATCTCGCCGCGCGCCTTGTTGGTGATCACCTTGATGTAACCGTCGGTGTGGCCGGCGCCCAGCGCCTTGCCGTTGGGCGCGAACGGGAACTTACCGATGTCGATGTCGATGCCCGCCTCGCGCGCCTGCGCCTCGGTCTTGCCGATCGACGCCACCTCGGGATCGCAGTAGGTGCAGCCCGGGATCGCGTCGTAGTTGATCGGCACGACGTGTTTGCCGGCCATCGCCTCGACGGTGCGGACGCCTTCTGCCATCGCCACGTGCGCCAGCAGCGGCGGCCCGGCGCAGTCGCCGATCGACCAGATCCCGGGGCTGGTGGTCTTGTACGCGTCGTCGACCTGGATGAAGCCGCGGTCGATCGCGACGCCCATGCCTTCCAGACCGATGTTCTCGATGTTGGCGCGCACGCCGACCGCCAGCAGCACGCGCTCGGACGTGACCGTCTGGTTCTTGCCGTCGGAGTCGGTGAACGACGTCGTGACGGTCTTGCCGCTGACCTTGACGCCGGTGGTCTTGGCGCCGGTGTGGATCGTCATCTTCCGCTTCTTCAGCGTGCGCGCGAGCGTCGCCGAGATCTCTTCGTCCTCGATGGGCAGGACGCGCGGCATGTACTCGATCACCGTGACCTCGACGCCGAACGCGTTCCAGAAGTCGGCGAACTCGATCCCGATCGCGCCCGCGCCGATGACCACGACGGACTTGGGCACCTCGGGCAGCACCATCGCCTCGCGGTAGGTGATCACGCGGTCGCCGTCGGGCTCGATGCCCGGCAGGAACTTCGCGCGCGCGCCGGTCGCGATGATCGTGCGCGGCGTCTCCAGCATCAGCTTCCCGGACGGTTTGCCGGCTGCGCTGGTCGCCACCTCGATCTTGCCGCGCCCGGTGATGGTCGCGGTCCCCAGGATCTGGGTGACGCCGTACTTCTTGAACAGGTGCTCGACGCCGCTCGACAGCTTCTCGGCGACGCCGCGGCTGCGCTTGATGATCTTGTCCCAGTCGAACCCGATCTCGCCCTTGATGATCACGCCGTAGTCGGCGGCATGCTGCACGTGGCGCATGGCGTCCGCCGACTTGAGCAGCGCCTTCGACGGGATGCAGCCCCAGTTCAGGCAGATCCCGCCGGCGCGCTCGCGTTCGACGCAGGCGGTCTTGAGGCCCAGTTGCGCTGCGCGGATCGCGGCGACGTACCCGCCGGGTCCGGCGCCGATTACGACCAGATCGTATTTGTCGGCCATCGTCGTAGCTGGCTAGAACGCCAGCGAGATCGGCTTCTCGAGGATGGCGACGATCGCCTGCAGCAGCTTCGCGCCCAGCGCGCCGTCGATGACGCGGTGGTCGCAGGACAGCGTGATCGACATCTGCTGGCCGGGGACGATCTTGCCGTCCTTCACCATCGGGATCTTGCGGACGCTGCCCACCGCCAGGATGGCGCCTTCGGGCGGGTTGATGATGGCGGCGAAGTGCCGGATCCCCATCATGCCCAGGTTCGACACCGAGAACGTGGCGCCGGTGTACTCCTCCGGCTTCAGCTTGCGGTCGCGCGCGCGGGCCGCGAACTCGCGGGCCTCGGTGCCGATCTGGCCGATCGTCTTCTTGTCGGCATCGCGGATGACCGGCGTGATCAGGCCGTCCTCGATCGCGACCGCCATCCCGATGTCGACGCGGGCGTGGTGGATGATGGCGTCTTCGGTGAACGACGCGTTCGCCTCGGGCACCTTGCGCAGCGCCAGCGCGCACGCTTTGAGAACCAGGTCGTTCACGGAGAGCTTTGCGCCGTGGACCTGCGCCACCTGCTCGCGGAACTCCATCGCCGCGCCCATGTCGACGTCCGCAGTCAGGTAGAAGTGCGGGATGGTCGACTTTGCCTCGACCAGCCGCGTGGCGATCGTCCGCCGCATCATCGACAGCGGCTTGACGATGTCCTGGGCCGGGACGGCCTGAGCCGGGCGGGCCTCGCCGCGGCGGTCGGGGACGATCTGGGCGGGCAGGGGGGCCGCCGAAGACACGCGCGGCGCGGACGTCTGGGGTGCTTCCTCGGCCGCGTGCCAGTCGGTCGCCTCCGCGCCGTTCGCGCCACCTGCCAATCCACTTTGGGCCGCCTTCACGTCGCGCTCGACGATGCGGCCGCCCGGGCCGGTGCCCTGGATGCCGCGCAGGTCGATGCCGAGATCGGTCGCCAGCTTGCGGGCGAGCGGCGACGCCAGCACCTTGGTACCAGCGGGCGCTGCAGGTGCTGCCGGGGTCGGAGCAGCCGCGCGCTTCGGCATCGGCGCGGGGGCGGGGGCGGCCTTCGGCGCGGGCGCGGCGGCCGCCTGCCCGTTGGCAGCAGCCGGAGCAGGCTTCGCCGCAGGGGCGGGAGCGGGGGCGGGCTTGGCGGCAGGCGCGGGCGCCGCGGCCTTGCCGCCGCCGCTGACGCGCGCCTTGGCCTCCTCGATCAGCTTGGCGACGTCCTCGCCCGCCTTGCCGATGATCGCGATCGGCGTTCCGACGGGCACCGATGCGCCGTCGGCGATCAGGCGCTTGAGCAGCACGCCTTCGTCGAACGCCTCGAAGTCCATCACCGCCTTGTCGGTCTCGATCTCGGCCATCACCTCGCCGGGCGAAACCTTGTCACCTTCGTTCTTGCGCCACTTCTGCAGCACGCCGATCTTCATCGTGTCGGACAGCTGCGGCATGTCGAGGATCTGGGCCACGGCCAGGGGCTCCTTGTTTTACTCGAGGTAGAGAAGCTTCTTAGCAGCGGCGACGGCGCGAGGCACGTCCGGGATGCACTGCTGTTCCAGGTGGTGGTTGTAAGGCATCGGCATGTCGGCGCCGGTGAGGCGTTCGACCGGCGCGTCCAGATCGTCGAAGCAGCGGCGTCCGATGCGGTAGGCGATCTCGGCGCCCACGCCGTTGAACGGCCAGCCTTCTTCGAGGATCAGGCAGCGCTTCGTCTTCGACACCGACTGGACGAGCAGCTCCTCGTCCAGCGGGCGAATCGTGCGCGGATCGACGACCTCGGCCTCGATGCCCTCGGCCGCCAGCGCTTCCGCCGTGGCCAGCGCGATCTTCACCATCTTCGACCAGCCGATGATGGTGAGGTCCGTGCCCGGACGCTTCACCTCGGCGACGCCCAGCGGGATCGTGTACTCGCCGTCCGGGATCTCGCCCTGGTCGGCGTACAGCACCTCGCCCTCGATGAACACGACCGGGTTGTCGTCGCGGATCGCGCTCTTGAGCAGGCCCTTGGCGTCCTTCGGGTTGGCCGGCATGACGACCTTCAGTCCCGGGACGTGCGCCCACAGCGCCTCGGTCGACTGGCTGTGCTGCGCCGCCAGCATGTGCGCCGAACCGCCCGGCCCGCGGAACACCACCGGCAGCGTGAACTGCCCGCCCGACATCTGGCGGATCTTGGCGGCGTTGTTGATCAGCTGATCGGCCGCCACGAACGAGAAGTTCCACGTCATCAGCTCGATGATCGGGCGCAGGCCCACCATCGCCGCGCCGATGCCCACGCCGACGAAGCCGCCCTCGGCGATGGGCGTGTCGATCACGCGCTTCTCGCCGAACTTCTTGAGCAACCCCTTCGACACCTTGTAGGCGCCGTCGTAATAGCCGACCTCCTCGCCCATGAGAAAGATGCGGTCATCCTTCTCCATCTCCTCGGCCATGGCTTCATTCAAAGCCTCGCGAAAGGCTACGGTGCGCGGCATCGGTCTCGTTACTCCTTGTACGTGAACTCGGAAAGCTTCTCGAAGGCCAGCTCCGGGCTCTCCTCGGCGAACTTCACCGCCTCTTCGATCTCCTCGGCTACCTTCTGCTCGATGGCGACGATGTCCTTCTCGTCCATCTTCGCCCGCACCAGCAGGTCGCGTCCGTAGGCGATCGGATCGCGCTTCTTCCACTCCTCGACCTCTTCCTTCGTGCGGTAGAGGCCGGCGTCCGACATGGAGTGACCGCGGAAACGGTAGGTGATGATCTCGACCAACGTCGGGATCGACTCGCTGCGCGCCCGCCGGACCGCTTCGGCGATGCGGTCGCGCACGCGCAGGACGTCGTCGCCGTCGAAGCGATCGCGCGCGATGCCGTAGCCGAGCGCCTTCTGCGACACGTCGGCCACCGACAGCGACCGGTACAGCGGCGTCCCCATCGAGTAGAGGTTGTTCTCGCAGATGAACACCACCGGCAGGCGCCACAGCGCCGCCAGCGCGACGCCCTCGTGGAACGCGCCCTGCGGCACGGAGCCGTCGCCGAAGAAACAGAGGGTGACGCGTCCGTCGCCGCGGTACTTCGACGCGAACGCGGTGCCGGCTGCCAGCGGGATGTGACCGCCGACGATGCCGTAGCCGCCGAGGAAGCCCTTGTCGGCGGCGAACAGGTGCATCGACCCGCCCAGACCCTTCGAGCAGCCGGTCTCCTTGCCGTACAGCTCGGCGATGATCTCCTTCGCGCTCATCCCCTTCGCGTACGCGTGGGCGTGCTCGCGGTAGGTGGCGATGACGTAGTCGTCCGGCTTCAGCGCAGCGATCGCGCCGACCGCCACCGCTTCCTGGCCGATATAAAGATGCAGGAAGCCACCGAACTTGCGCAGGGCGTAAGCCTTGGCCAGCGCCTCCTCCATGCGCCGGATCGCCAGCATCTGGTGGTAGTAGCGGGCGAGGGTGGTCTTGTCGGGGGTGCGAGGGGCCTGGTGGGGCTCAGAAGCCTCACTCTCAATTGCGCTCATTGCCAAGGTTTCTCCGGGCCTCTGCTGTTGTTTCGGGTGTTCGGGGAAGTTCGGGGGGTCAAGAGCGCGAAGATATACCAAGAGCCGCAGTCTCCGGGAAGTCTTTCACAGCCGTCCCGGGCGAACAGGCCACAGGGTAAGCCCTCAACTCCGGGCGAAACCGGCCGATGAGAGGGCAGCGATGGAAGCCTCGAGCACCGGCGGCCCGAACTCGGGCTCGATCGAGGCTGGCCCGGCTGGCGATCGAGTCATCGTCGACGCACCGAGCCGAGGGCTGATCCTCCTCGTGGACGACGAGCCCGCCGTCGCGCGCGCCTACGCGCGGACGCTGGGCGCCGCCGGCTTCACGGTGGTGACCGCGGGTGACGGGCGGGAGGCGGCGGACGCCGCGCGCGACAAGTCGTTCGACGTCATCGTCAGCGACATCGCGATGCCGACGATGGACGGCATCGAGCTGCTGCGCACGGTGCGCGAGTACGATCTCGACGTTCCGTTCGTGATCATGACAGGCGGGCCCGCGGTCGACAGCGCGGCGCGCGCGATGGAGTACGGGGCGCTCCGCTACCTCGTCAAACCGGTGACGCCCGAAGATCTGGAGGCGGTGGTCGCGCGCGCCGTTCGGCTGCACCAGATGGCGAAGATCAAGCGCGAGGCGCTGGAGATGTTCCGGCTGGAGGGGAAGCATCTCGGCGACCGGGCCAGCCTGGAGGCGCGTCTCGGCCGCGCGATGGAGACGCTGTGGATCGCGTACCAGCCGATCGTGTCCTGGTCGCGCCGGTCGACCTTCGCGTACGAGGCGCTGGTCCGCAACGAGGAGCCGACGCTGCGCTCGCCGCCCGACCTGTTCGAGGCGGCCGAGCGGCTGGGCAAGCTGCAGGACCTCGGGCGCGCCGTCCGCGATCACGTCGCGCGCACCCTCGACGAGCAGCCGATGTCGGCGCTGCTGTTCATCAACCTTCACGCGATGGAGCTGGACGACGATTCGCTGATCTCGGCAGCGGCGCCGCTGTCGCGCCACGCCGCGCGCGTCGTCCTCGAGGTCACGGAGCGCGCGCCTCTGGAGAAGATCCGCGACGTCACCGCGCGCGTCGCCCAGCTGCGCGGGCTCGGCTATCGGATCGCGGTCGACGACCTGGGCGCCGGGTACGCGGGGCTGACCAGCTTCGCGCACCTGGAGCCGGAAGTGGTGAAGGTCGACATGTCGCTGATTCGCGGCATCGACCGCTCGCCGATGAAGCAGAAGCTCCTGCGGTCGATCGTGTCCCTGTGCCGCGAGCTGGGAATCGAGATCATCGCGGAAGGCGTCGAGACGGCGGAGGAGCGCGATGCGCTGGTGGGCATCGGCGGCGACCTGTGCCAGGGCTATCTGTTCGCCCGTCCCGAAAAGCCCTGGACCGACATCAAGTTCTGAGAAGCGGCGGCGAGAGGCGCCGCGCGCGCGTGCTACGCTGTCCGGCGTGGACGTCGAGCTCACGAAGGAGTACCGCTTCGAGGCGGCGCATCGGTTGCCGTGCGTGCCCGAAGGGCACAAGTGCTCGCGGCTGCACGGCCACAGCTACAAGGTCGAGGTCAGCGTCGCTGGCCCGGTCGATCCCGCGACGGGCTGGCTGATCGACTTCGGCGTCATCGACGACGCCTGGGCCGAGCTGTTCGTGCGCTTCGATCACCACAACCTGAACGACGTGCCCGGGCTGGAGAACTCGACCTGCGAGAACATCGCGATCTACGTCTGGCGCGCGTTGCGGCCGCACATCGCCGTGCTGTCCGCGGTGACGGTCTGGGAGACCTACGACAGCAAGTGCACGTATCGGGGCGGATGATTCCACCCGCCAAACCGCCGGGCGTGCTGCGCTTCCTGACGCTGAACCTGTGGGGCGAGAACGGTTCCTGGCAGGGCCGCATGGAGCTGTTGCTGGACAGCCTGGCCGCGCTGGCGCCGGACGTGATCGGCCTGCAAGAGGTGCGGGACGTCCCCGGACGCGTGCCGAACCAGGCCGCCGAGATCGCGCGCCGCCACGGCTGGCACCACGTGTTCGCGCCGTCGACGGCGTGGGGCGGCGGCCACGAAGGCCTGGCGATCGTGTCGCGCTTTCCGATCGACTCCCACGAGGCCAAGCCGCTGCCCCACAGCGCCGAGAACGAGGGGCGGATCGTGCTGTCGGCGCGGATCGACGACCCCGCGCGGCCGTTCTGGGTGCACACCACCCACCTCTCGTATCGGCTCAACGAGGGGAAGAAGCGTGAGGACCAGGTGCTGTTCGTCGATCAGGTGATCGCCGCGCACGCAAACGATCACATCCAGATCCTCATGGGCGACTTCAACACCGTGCCCGAGAGCGACGAGGTCCGGTGGCTCAGCGGGATGACGACGCTCGAGGGCCGGCGGGCCGCCTACCAGGACACCTGGACGCGTGCGCGTCCGGGGGAGGAGGGGATCACCTGGGCCAGCGCCAACCCGTACGTGGGGTTGATGCACTGGCTTCCGCCGGACCGGCGCCTCGACTACATCTTCACGACGCAGGCCCGGCGAGATCGACGCGGGACAGTTCACGGCGCCTGGGTCGTGCTCGACGAGCCGGGCGAGACCGCGGCGGGCGAGCGCGTGTTCGTGTCGGACCACTTCGGCGTCGTCGCCGACGTGCAGATGGTCCCGGAGCCGGCGCATGCACCGGCCTGACCGCGGCGGGATGTTCCTGCTCGCGCACGTGACCGATCCGCACTTTCGCGGGTCGCTGGCGGGCGTCGGTCCCACCGACTTCATGAACAAGCGGGCGCTCGGCGCGCTGAACCTGATCGTCAACCGGCGCCGGAAACACAAGATGGAGCTGCTCGATGCGTTGCGCCTGGACCTGCGCGCGCAGGCGCCCGACCACCTGGCGCTGACCGGCGATCTCGCGAACGTCTCGCTGCCGGGCGAATGGCGCGCGGCGCTGGCGTGGATCGACACCTGCGGGCTGGAACCGGCGGCGATCAGCGTGATCCCGGGGAACCACGACGCGTACATCCCCGCCGTCGTCGCGTCGCGCGCGTTCGAGAAGGCGTTCGCGGCGTACATGACGGACGACCTGTCGCGGGGCGGCGAGCGCGCCGACTACCCTTACGTCCAGATCCGCGACCGCATCGCGTTCGTCGGCGTGTCCAGCTCGGTCGCGACGGGCGATTCGGGCGCGTGGGGACGCGTCGGCGACGAGCAACTGGCCCGGGTCGAAGCGGCGCTGCGGGCGCCCGAGCTCGCCGGCAAGGTCCGCGTCGTGCTGATTCACCATCCGCCCGTGCGGCAGAAGCACGGCGAGGAGCGCAACCTGCGCGACCGCGCCGCGCTGGTGGCGACGCTCGCGCGGGTCGGCGCCGACCTGGTGCTGCACGGCCACGACCACCAGGACGAACACACCGAGCTCGCGGGACCGGGTGGCAAAGCGATCCCCGTGATCGGCGGCGGCTCGGCGTCGTACACCGGGAGCCCCGACAAGCGCTCGCGCTACAACCTATTCGAGATCGAGGACCGGCGCATCACCTTGATCACGCGCGCCCATGATGAAGCGTCGGACGCGTTCAAGGAAGTGCGCCGCGAGCGCCTCGCGTAGGCGCGGGCCCTCACCCTAACCCTCTCCCGCAAGCGGGAGAGGGGATCTGATCTGATCTCCCTCTCCCGCTTGCGGGAGAGGGTCGGGGTGAGGGCCCGCGTGCGAGCGCCAGCTCCGCGCGCGGATCACGCGTCGATGCGGACGGCGCCGTAGCCGACCACGCGGCCGCGATCGCCGCCGGCGTCGGCGCTGGTCGCGTAGCCGACGACCGTCGCGCGCGTGGCGCCCAGCGCGCGCGCCGCGATCAGCGCCACCGTCGCCGGGATGTAGCCGCACATCGTGATGCCGTGGGCGCGGACGGTGTCATAGAGGCCGCGCGCGTCGGCGGCGGCGAGGGGCGCCAGCGCCAGGCGGTCGGTCGCGCGCGCCTCGTCGTCCTGCAGGTAATGGCTCATGTCGGACGACGCGACGATCAGCGTCGGGCCATCAGCACGCTGGACCGCGCGGGCGATTCCGGCGCCCAGCGCCTCGCATTCCTTGTACGACTGGCCGCCCAGCACGATCGCGGCCAGGCGCAGCTTCGGTTGGCGCACGGCGATCAGCGGCAACAGCACCTCGATGGCGTGTTCGTCTTCGTGGGCGTCGCGATCGGCGCGGAGCGCCGGCACCTCGGCGAGCAGCGACGCGACGAACGTGTCGTCGATCGGTACGTCGATCCCCGGCAGCTGCCAGCTGGCCGGCCCGTCCGCCGACCAGACGCTGGCGCGCTCGCCGCGGCCGGTGTGGTTCGGACAAAGGACGAGCACGCGCTCCGGCACCACGACGCCCGCGAACAGCTTGCCGGCCAGCGCGCCCGAGTACATCCAGCCCGCGTGGGGCGAAACGACGGCGATCGCGGGCGAGGGTGGGGCGCCGCCGCTGACCAGCGCCGCGGCCTCGGCCGCCACCGCGGCCGCCGACCGCGGATAGAACGTCCCCGCCACCGCCGGCTGCCGATTCACGATGCCAACCATAGTCATCTAGATAGTAGCCGCACACCGCGCTTCGCGCGGAGCGGCTAACCCTTCTTCTGTTCGGGACGCACGACCTGAGGTTTGGACGCGCCGTCGTCGTCGCGCTTCCGGTCGGGCAGCGGCATGAGATCCGCGATCGTCACGCCGGCGATCCGCCGCCTGCGCCCGTCCTCCAGCTCGCCGACCAGCTTGGCAAACGACGGCGCCGTCGCGCCGTGCGCGATCTCGATGTCGCTGGACCGGAACGCCGACAGCACCTCGTCGAGGTGGATGGTCGAGGCCGGACGCGCCGGGATGTAACCGTTGATGTCGCCGCGCACCTCGCCGATCAGGCCGCGCAGCTTCAGCCGCGCGACCACGCGCTCGACGTTGTCCGGCGTCAGCCCGAAGTCCGTGACGAGCTTTTCTTTCGGGTGGCCGGCGCCGCCCACCTCGTGCGTCGCCGCCACCGCCGCCAGCAACTGCGCCGCCAGCAGCCCATTGATCGGCTCGTCGTCACGCCGCCGCCGATCCTCCGCCTCCAGCAGGCGCAGGTTCTGCAGCGCGTGCGCGATCTCCGCGCCCAGCAGGACCAGCAGCCACGAAGTGTACATCCAGACCAGCACCAGCGGGACCAGGCCCAGCGGTCCGTAAACGCTGCTGTAGCTCTTCAACATGATGCGCACGGCGAACGTGACGAACGCCCACTTCACCACCTCCAGCAAGATCGCCGTGATGAGACCGCCCAGGCCGGCCCAGATCCATTTGACGTTCGCGCGCGGCAGCAGCCAATTCATCAGCGTCAGCGCGAAGAACTGGATCAGGAGCGGCGTGACGAAACGCCAGAAGCTGCTGGATTCGATCAGCTTCCCGGACCAGTAGAGCGACGACGCCGCCAGCGCCGGCAGAAATGTGACCATCGCGTTGAACGTCAGCAGTTTTCCGATCAGCGTACGGCGCTCGCGGACGCGCCAGATGTCGTTGAAGATCTTCTCGACGTAGCTGTACAGCGAGTAACAGGTGACCAGCGTGAACAGCAGGCCGGCGCCACCCAGCGCGCCGATGCTGACCTTGCCCGAGTACTCCTGGATGCGGTCGGTGCCGTCGCACATCTGCGGGAACAGGTGCTCGGAGACGAACT
>Ga0207648_10007318_pt1 | contig 10879 bp, 9 predicted proteins | sample KBSMisM32_FD_184310 | JGI IMG/M metagenome (GOLD analysis project Ga0207648, IMG submission 184310) | Miscanthus rhizosphere microbial communities from Kellogg Biological Station, Michigan, USA - KBS Miscanthus M3-2 (SPAdes) (version 2) | ecosystem: Host-associated > Plants > Roots > Rhizosphere... | reverse complement strand
TTGTGACGGGATCCCTCGTCGCTGCGCTCCTCGGGATGACCGCGCGCCGCGCAAGCGCGCGGGGCCATTTGGCCGGAATTGTGACGGGATCCCTCGTCGCTGCGCTCCTCGGGATGACCGCGCGCCGCGCAAGCGCGCGCGCGGTCACTTTCCCAGGATGTGGAATTTTAGGGAGAGCAGCAGGCGCTCGATGTCGCTGCGCGACTGGAGCTCGATCGAGAAGGACTGTCCCTCGCCGACTTCCTTGCCCTGCTGATCCTCGAATCGCAACCCGACGGTGACCTGGTGCCCTTGCGAGAGCTGACGGCGTGGCACCTGCACCTCGAAGACCTTGCTGATTTCCTTGCGGTGATTGAGGCTCGACGCCAGCAGATCGTCGACCGAGATGCCGGTGGCCGGACGGCGCGGCTTCTCGGGTTCGGGCGCGGTGGAGGTCGATGTCTTCCGCAGACGATCGAGCTCCGCAAGGATGTCGAGGTTGGAGCGGACCTTGACGTGCCGCACCTCTTCGGTAATCGCTTTCTCGGGCTCCGGCTGCGCCGCCTCGGCGAAGGACACGTCGGCGATGTCGCCCTCCGCCGGAGGAGCCGCGGAGGCGGCGGCGGCGGCGGCCGCTGGCGCCGCTTCGGGCAGCGGCGCGTCGAGCGAGTCGAGGGCCTGCTCGAACTCCTGGACCGTCTCCTGGTCCGAGCCGTCGAAGGTCGAGGGGGGTTGATTGAGCTCGTAGGCGCGCACCGGAGCCGGAGCCTTTTCGGAGAACGTGCCGGGGTCGACGTCCAGTGCGTCCTGAAGGTCGTCGGGGGGCGGCGGGGGAGGTGGCGCCGCCGGTTTGGCCGCGGCCTTCGGCGCGGACTTCGGCGGCGCCGCCGGAGCCGCGGCCGTCGAAGGCGCTGCGGTCGCTGCGGTCTTTGCCGGGGAAGCCGCTTTCGGCACGGGCGCCGACACGGGCGCTTTCTCTTCGCCGAGCATTCTCTTCTTGAGCGAACGCAGCGTGAGGCGAGAGATCGCCTTGAGCGTTTCGAAGACGCCCTGACCGAGAACGGCGCAGGCTTCGTAGCTCTCGAAAAGTTTCTCCGGATTCAGGCTGTCTTCGAGCTCCGCGAGCGAGAGGATGTTGGCGAGGTCGCGCTTGTTGTACTGGAGCACGAGGGGAATCTCGTCGAGCTTCACGCCGATCTCGGCGAGGTTCGTCTTGAGATTCGCGAGAGACTCGACGTTCGCGTCCCGCATCGCGCGCTGGGAGTCGGCCACGAAGACGATGCCGTCGACGCCCTTGAGCACGAGCTTTCGCGTGGTGTTGTAGAAGACCTGGCCGGGGACGGTGTAGAGCTGGACCCGCGTCTTGAACCCTCCGATCACCCCGACGTCGAGGGGCAGCAGGTCGAAGAAAAGCGTCCGGTCGGTCTCGGTCTCCAGCGACACCATCTCGCCGCGCGAGCCGGGCGCGGTGCGGCCGTAGATGTGGTGCAGGTTCGTCGTCTTCCCGCAGAGGCCCGGGCCGTAATAAACGACCTTGGCCGCCATCTGCATCGTGGCGTAGTTGAAAAAAACCATGACTTTCTGAGCCCGGGCGCGCCGCGCGCCAAGCGGGGCGTTGCGACGGGCTGCGCAAATTGTAGCACCCGGAGTGGGTTACGGGCACCCCGCAGCTCGGATGGAAGATTCGGATCGAGGATTGTCGATCGTCCCGCGCTCAGCCTCGCGTCAGGATTCCGCGGATCTCGTCTTCCTTTCCTCGGCCTTGCGTGCGTCGCAGGATCTCCTCCGCGAGCGCGCGATAGAGAGCGAACGCTTCGGGGTGGGGAGCGAGCGCCTCGGTGTGCGCGCGCACAGTGCCGACGTCGCGGCGCGCGACGGCTCCGGTGAACGCTTCGCGGAACGGCAGCTTGCTCGCCGCGGCCACCGCTCGTTCCGCCAGGCCCGAAAGGACTTCGCGGGCGGTGTCCGCGGGCACGCCGGCGGCGATCCAGGCTTCCACGGCGACCGAGACGACGGCGGCGGTGCCGCCGGCGGCGAGCGACGCGGCCGCGTGGTACAGCGGCTTCGCGTCGGGCGAGAGGGCATGAGGCCGCGCTCCGACCGCGCGGGCGATCGCCGTCGCCGTCTCCGCCGCGGCCGGGTCGCCCTCGACGGCAACGAAAGCCCCGCTCCAATCTTCGTGCACTTCGCCGGTGAAAGGCCGGACGGGATGGAGCGAGCCCACGGCGGCCCCGAGGCGGGCCAGGGGAGCGAGGACCCCGCTCGAAAGAGCTCCGGAGAGGTGAAGCGCCACGCGGCAGGACACCCGGGAAGCGAGGGCTTCGGCGACGCTCTCGATGGCGTCATCCGAGACCGCAAGGATCAGAACGTCGCAGGCTCGAGTCGAGGGAGTCGAGCCCGCTTCGCGGACCGGGACGGCGGGAATCCCCGCGAACTCGGCCGGAAGCCCGCTGGCGGACGCCGGATTGCGGACGATGAGGAAAGGGATGCGGCCGCCGGCACGGAGCCAGGACCGCGCGAAAGCTCGGCTCGCGCGGCCCGCTCCGGCGAGCGCCAAACGCGACTCGAGAATCTCTGCCGCCACGGCGCGGAGTCTAACGGCCCTTTTTGGTATCATTAGCACTCTCTCGACCGGACTGCCAAAGGCGGAGCCAAAGCCCAAATCCCATGTCGACACTCGAACCCCGAAGCCGCGCGATCCTGAAGGAGATCATCCGCGTCCACGTGGACACGGGACGTCCGGTCTCTTCGCGAACGCTTTTCAAGTCCAACCGCTTCGACCTGTCCCCGGCCTCGATCCGAAACATCATGGCCGACCTGACGGACTCCGGCTTCCTGGCCCAGCCCCACACCTCAGCGGGCCGGGTCCCGACCGACCGGGCCTACCGGGTCTACATCGACGAGCTCATGCGCCAGCGGAAGGTCGGCGACGAGGTCCGCGAGCAGATCGACTCCGACCTCGATTCGGCCGGCCACGACGTCAGCCGCCTCTTCACGGCGGCTTCACGCCTGCTTTCCCAGCTCTCGGGTGAGGTCGGGTTCGTCGTCGCGCCGGACGCTCTGCATACGGTCGTCAAGAGCCTGCGCTTCCTGGCGGTTGCTCCGGGCAAGATCCTCTGTGTCCAGGTCCATGAGCCCGACGTCGTGATCTCGCGGGTGCTCGAGACCGAAACGACCTACTCGCCAGCCGAGCTGGACGCTCTCTCCGAGAGGCTGACGCGCGAATATGGCGGCCTGACGCTGCACGAAGTCCGCCGCCGCCTCGCCGCGGCCATGGAGCGCGAGCGCGCCGAAGCCGACCGGATCGGCCGGGTCGCCGCTCTCGCCCGGCAGGCGTTCGACCGCAAGGACGGAGAGCACCAGCTCTTCTACGATGGCACGGCGCGCCTGCTGGAAAAGCCCGAGTTTTCCGATCTGTACTCGATTCGCCGGATCTTCCAGGCGTTCGACGAAAAAGTCCGGGTGCTGGAGCTCGTCTCCCGTTACCTCGATTCCCCCGGCACGAGCGTGATCCTGGGCTCCGAAGACGACCGCTCCGTGGACCCGAAGCTCTCGGCCGTCTTGACCTCTTATGGCACGGGAGAGACACTGACGGGAATGTTGGGAGTCATCGGACCGGCGCGCCGGGAATACACCCGGGTCATCCCCGTCGTCGACCTGCTCGGCCGGGCTGTCTCGGATCGGCTCGACCGCCGGGAAGAGCGCCAGAAGGAGGATCGCTCCGAATGAGCGACCGCGACCGGAACCGGCGGAGACCCGATGAGGACACGCTCGAAGTGTCCGATTCGGGCGAGTCCCTGCAGTCGGCGCTGAACGAGGAGGAAGTGAACGCCCTCGCCGCGGCCGAGGACAGGCTGCGCCACATCCAGAAGGAGATCGAGGAGCTCAAGGACCGCCACATCCGCAAGCTCGCCGAGTTCGAGAACCACAAGAAGCGCAGTGAGCGCGAGCGCCAGGAGTACTTCAAGATCGCCCTCGCCGGGTTCGCGCACGACTTTCTTCCCATTCTCGACAACTTCGAGCGGGCCTTCGCGCACGCCCGTCCCGAGGACCTCACGAGCGACTTCGGGCAGGGCATCGCGATCATCGCCAAGCAGCTCGGCGAGCTGTGGAAGCGCAACGGGCTGATTCCCATCGACACGTCCGGGGCGTTCGATCCCAACCTGCACGAGGCCGTCGCGACCGAGAAGACGGACGCGGTCCCGCCGAACACCATCGTCGAGGAGCTCCAGCGCGGCTACTTCCTGAACGAACGCCTCATTCGGCCGTCGTTCGTGAAGGTCGCGGTCCGCACGACGCCCGAAGACGAGGCGCCGGCGGTCAAGAAGTAGAAGTCAGGAATTCAGGAGGCCGCGTGGGAAAGATTCTCGGCATCGACCTCGGAACGACCAATTGCTGCGTCTCCGTGGTCGAGGGCGCGACCCCCCAGGTCCTGACGAACCGCGAGGGCAGCCGGACGACGCCCTCCATCGTGGGATTCACGGAGGACGGCGAGCGGCTCGTCGGACAGATCGCCAAGCGGCAATCCATCACGAACCCGATGAACACGGTGTTCGCGGTCAAACGCCTCGTCGGGCGCAAGTACGACGCCGAAGAGACGCAGCATGCCCGGGAGGTCCTGCCCTACGAGATCGTGCGCGCCGTCAACGGCGACGTGAAGATCCGGGCGCGGGCCCGGGAGTACAGCCCCGAGGAAATCTCGGCGTTCATCCTCTCCGAGATCAAGGAGTTTTCGGAAGAGGCCCTCGGCGAGGAGATCACCGAGGCGATCATCACGGTTCCCGCCTACTTCGACGACGCCCAGCGCCAGGCCACGCGCGACGCCGGCCGGATCGCGGGACTCGAAGTCCTCCGGATCATCAACGAGCCGACGGCGGCGTCTCTCGCCTACGGCCTCGACCGGAAGGGCAGCGAAGTCGTGGCCGTCTACGACCTCGGCGGGGGCACGTTCGATATCTCGATCCTGCAGCTCGGCGACGGGATCTACGAGGTCAAGGCCACGGCCGGCGACACGTATCTCGGCGGCGAGGACTTCGACAAGAAGATCATGGACTGGCTGCTCGACGACTTCCGGAAGGCGACCGGCATCGACCTCCGCCAGGACCGCATGGCGCTGCAGAGGCTGAAGGAAGCCGCGGAGAAGGCCAAGTGCGAGCTCTCCACCGCGACCGAGACGACGATCACGCTGCCGTTCATCTCGGCCGACGCGTCCGGTCCCAAGCACATCAACCGCACGCTGACGCGGGAGCGCTTCGAGAGCCTCGTCGCCGACCTGATCGATCGGACGGCCGCTCCCTGCCTCGACGCTCTCTCCGCGGCCGGGCTCAAGCCCTCCGACGTCGACCAGGTCATCCTCGTGGGAGGGCAGACGCGGACGCCGAAGGTCCAGCGGATGGTCGCCGAGCTCTTCGGCCGCGAGCCCAACCGCGACATCAATCCGGACGAGGTCGTCGCCATCGGCGCCGCGATCCAGGGCGGTGTCCTCAAGGGCGAGATCAAGGACGTCGTCCTCCTCGACGTGACGCCGCTCTCCCTCGGCATCGAGATGCACGGCGGCGTCTTCGAGAAGCTCATCGAACGGAATTCGACGATCCCCACCAAGAACACGAAGGTCTTCACGACCGTCGCGGACAATCAGTCCGTCGTCGAGATCCACGTCCTGCAGGGCGAGCGCGAGATCGCCAAGGACAACAAGTCTCTCGGCCGCTTCGAGCTCGTCGGAATCCCCGTGGCTCCGCGCGGCGTACCTCAGATCGAAGTGACCTTCGCGATCGACTCCAACGGCATCGTCAACACGTCCGCGCGGGACCTCGCGACGGGCAAGGCCCAGGGCATGCAGATCAATCCGGCGGGCGGCCTCTCGCAGAACGAGATCGACAAGATCATCAAGGAAGCGTCGGCGTTCGCCGAGGCGGACCACGAACGCCGCGAGATCGCGGCCATCAAGAACCGTCTGGAGGGCATGATCGCCTCCAACGAGCGGGTGCTCGGCGAGTTCGGCGGCTCCCTGGCCGACGACGAGCGCCAGCGCATCGAGGAGACGCTCAAGCGCTCGCGCGAGATCGCCACCGGCGAGTCGCGGGAGGCCTTCAACGAGGCCATCTTCGACATGCAGGGCGTGTCGAAGGTGTTGACGCGGGTGATGCTGGCCCGGGCGGGCGCGGGCGGCGCCGCGGCGAGCTGAGAAGAAGTCGAAGCGTCGGAACCTTGAAGTGTCGAAACGTGAAATGGTGCGACATCGGCTTTGACGCTCCGACCTTTCGACCCTTCGACTCTGAACTCCCATGACTAAACGCGACTACTACGAAATCTTGTCCGTTTCGCGCGACGTGGACGAGCCCACGCTCAAGTCCACCTATCGCAAGCTGGCTCTGACCTACCATCCCGACCGCAACCCCAATAATCCCGACGCGGCCGAGAAATTTCGCGAGGTGTCCGAGGCCTACGCCGTGCTGTCGGATCCCGGGAAGCGGGCGCGCTACGACCAGTTCGGGCACGCCGGCGTGGGGGCCGGGGCCGGGGCGCACGGAGGCTTCTCGGGCTTCGATCCTTCGGCCTTCGGCGACTTTTCGGATCTCTTCAACGGCATCTTCGGATTCGGAGGCGCGGCCGGGGGCCCCGCCGGCGGAAGCGATCTCGTTTACCGGATGGAGATCACGTTCGAGAACGCGGCGCATGGCGTGGAAGCGCCGATCGCGATTTCTCGCCTCGAGAGCTGCGGCGACTGCGACGGCGTGGGTGCCGCCGAGGGCACGCAGCCGCGCTCTTGCCCGGGCTGTCGGGGCACGGGACGCCAGCGGCTCTCGCAGGGATTCCTGACGGTCACGCGGCCCTGTGGGACCTGCCGCGGGGACGGGCGCGTCATCGACAAGCCTTGCGCGGGCTGCCGCGGAGAAGGACGGCGCCGGGGCAAGAAGGAACTGACGATCAAGATCCCGGCCGGCGTCGAGACGGGAACCCGCCTGCGGCTCACCGGAGAGGGGGACGCGGGCCCCAACGGCGGCCCGGCGGGCGACCTCTACGTCGTGCTCACGGTCGCGGAGCACGAGATCTTCGAGCGCGAAGAAGACGACCTCATCCTGCAGCTCGACCTGCCGTTCCCCACGCTCGTGCTGGGCGGCGACGTCGAGGTCCCGACGCTCGAGGGCCCGGAGACCGTCTCGATCGCCGCGGGCACGGCCTCGGGTGCGAACGTCCGGCTCCGAGGGCGCGGATTCGGGCGGCTGGGCCGCGGCGGCAAAGGCGATCTCGTGCTGAAGATCGGCGTGCGCGTGCCCGACAAGCCTTCGAAGGAAGAGAAGGAGCTCCTCCGGAAATACGCGGAGCTCGTCGGTGCGCCGGTGTCGGACAAGAGCGTTTTCTTCAAGCGGAAAGCCAAGAAGATTTTCTCCTGAGAGGCGGCCCGTTGGCCCGCTCGCGCTTCAGCCGCCTGCTCGTTCCGAAGAAATCCGGGGACGACGCGCTGCTCGGCCTTCTGGCTCTCCACGCGCCCCTCGGATTCGAGAGCGAAGGCCCCGACCTCGTGGCCTTCTTCCGGGAAGCGGTCGCGGCCCGGACGGCGGCGGAGTTTCTGCGAGCGCGCGGGATCCAGCACGCCCTGACGACCGACATCGCCGAGGGGGATCCGCTCGAGGCCTTCCGAGCCGCCTCTCGCACGTTCTCCGTGGGCCGGAGACTCTGGATCGATCCCGGCGATCCGAGCGACGCCGAGCCGCCGGAGGGTCGCATCGCGCTGCGGCTGCCGGCGTCTCGCGCATTCGGCACCGGCGAGCACGCTTCGACTCGCCTCGCCCTCCTCGCGCTCGAGGAAGAAGCCATGGAGGGCCTTTCGGTGCTCGACGTCGGCACGGGCTCGGGCGTCCTCGCTCTGGCCGCCGCGGCGCTGGGCGCCCGCGTCGCCGTCGGACTCGACACCGACGCCGAAGCCATCTTCGTGGCCCGGGAGAATCTGCGGCGCCACGGGTTCGGGGCAAAGGTCCGCCTTTATGCGGGACCCCTCGCGGCCGCGCGGGGAGTCTTCGACCTGGTCCTTGCAAACATGCTCGCCGACGAGATCCTCCCGGAAGCGCCGCGGATTCTGGCGCGCGCCGGGCGTGCGGGGAGGATCATCCTCTCGGGCGTAACGCGCGAGCGCGAGAAGGACGTCCTGGAGAAACTTCGCATCCGGCGCTGGAAGCTCGCGGGCCGCCGGTCCGAGAAGGAGTGGGTCTGCCTGTGCCTGTCGCGCGCTTCGTAGTCGAGAGTCTCCCTTCGGCCGGAGCGTCTTGTGTTCTCGGTCGCGAGAAGGCGGCCCACGCTCGCGCGCGGCGGCTGGCCGCGGGGGACGCCGTCGTCCTGGTCGACGGAAGCGGCGCCGAAGCCTCGGGTCGCGTCGCGGCGCTCGCTCGCGACCGCGTCACGATCTCCATCGAGAGCGTCTCCCGCGTCCCGCCGGAGGAGGTGCCGCCCGTCCACCTGTGCGTGGCGGCCGTGCGTCCGGAGCGGCTCTCCTGGATTGCCGAGAAGGCCACCGAGCTCGGCGCGTCCTCGCTGCTGCTCGTCGTCAGCGAGCGCACGCAGAGGCCGCGCGCCGGCGCGGGCCTCGTTCCGCGGCTCCGCCGCGTGGTCGAAGAGGCCGCGGAACAATCCGAGAGCGCGCGCTGGCCGAGGATCGACGGGCCCGTGGCGTATGCCTCGGCGCTCTCGCGATTCGAAGAATGCCAGCGGTTTCTCCTGGACCCTCGCGGCGAGCCGTTGCCGGCGGGGCTTGCGCTTCGGGACACGGCGCTGCTCATCGGTCCGGAGGGAGGATGGAGCGATCCCGAGCACGCCGCGGCGATCGCCGCCGGCTGGGTAGCGGCCTCACTCGCATCGGGAAAGCTTCGGGCCGAGACCGCCGCGGTCGCAGGGCTCGCCCTCGTGCGGTCGGCGCTCGCGAGGTCGGCGCTGGAGCGCCGCTCGCATTGACACCCCCCCGGGTTGGGTCAATACTCCCGGTCGAATCCCGGAAGGGCGAAGCGAAGAGGCGGAGGTCCCCATGTCGTACGAGGACGTCAAGAAAGTCTGGATGAACGGGCGGCTCGTGGACTTCGCCGACGCGAAGATCCACGCGTTCTCGCACGTCTTCCACTACGGCTCGGCGATGTTCGAGGGCGCCCGGCTGTACAAGAACCGCCACGGGTCGGCCTTCTTCCGGCTCGACGAGCACATCAAGCGCCTCTACGACTCGTGCAAGGTCTACCGAATGGACGTGTCGCTTTCGATGGCCGAGTTCAAGGAGGCCATCGTCGAGACCATCCGGGCCAACGGGTATGACGAGTGCTACATCCGGCCCGTCATCTACCGCGGCCTCGGTGCCCTCGGCGTCAACCCGTTCCACAGCCCGGTCGACGTGATGATCGCGGTCTGGCGGTGGGGCAAGTACCTCGGCGAAGAGGCCCTCGAGCAGGGCGTCGACGTCTGCGTGTCCTCCTGGAACCGCATGGCTCCCAACACTTTCCCGGCCATGGCGAAGGCCACCGGCAACTACCTCAATTCCGCGCTGATCAAGATGGAAGCCGTGACGAACGGCTTCACCGAGGGCATCGCGCTCGACAACGCGGGCCGGGTGTCCGAAGGCAGCGGGGAAAACATCTTCGTCGTCTACGGCGGGCGCCTTCTGACGCCGCCGCTCGCGGGAACCATCCTTCCCGGCATCACGCGCGACTCGATCATGACGCTCGCCCGGGACGCCGGGTTCACCGTGGTGGAGCAGCAGATCGCCCGGGAAATGCTCTACATCGCCGACGAAGTGTTCTTCACGGGTACGGCCGCCGAGATCACCCCGATCCGTTCGGTCGACCACATCGCCGTGGGCGCCGGGCGGCGGGGACCGGTCACCGAACGCCTCCAGAAGGACTTCTTCGAGCTCATCCGGGGCGAAGCGCCGGATCGGTACGGCTGGCTCACGCCGTTGCCGGTCGAGGCGGCGGTGCGCTGACTGTCCGCTTCGGCTATCGGCCGTCCGCTCAATACGTTAGAAGTGGCCGTTCGGCCGGGGCGCGGTCCGGCTGACAGCTGAACTCCCGGCGCGGACGGCTTTCTTTCCCTTCCCAACGAGCGTAATCTAGCTGCCAACCGAGGACACAAACCAATGCATATCAACGATCTGCTGAAGATTGCGGTCGAGCGGAAGGCGTCCGACCTGCACCTGAAAGTCGGCGCGTTTCCGGTCATCCGCGTCGACGGAACTCTCCTGCCGCTGGCCGACATGCGGCGCCTGATGCAGGAAGACACGATCGCGATGGCGTTCTCGATCATGTCGGCCCGTCAGAAAGAGAAGTTCAAGAACAACTTCGAGATCGACATCGCCTACAACGTGCCGAACCTCGGCCGCTTCCGGTGCAACATCTTCCAGCAGCGGGGCACCGTCGGCCTGGTCCTCCGCGTCATCCCGGCCAAGATCCTGACGATCAAGGAGCTCCTGCTGCCGCCCGTCCTCGAGAAGATCTGCCTCGAGCAGCGTGGCCTCGTGCTCTGCACCGGCACGACGGGCTCGGGCAAGTCGACGACGCTGGCCGCGATGATCGACCACATCAACGCGACTCGCAACGAGCACGTCATGACGATCGAGGACCCGATCGAGTTCCTCCACCGCGACAAGAAATCGATCGTCAACCAGCGCGAGGTCGACGTCGACACGAAGGGTTTCTCCCTCGCCCTGCGCAGCGCCCTGCGCCAGGACCCCGACGTCATCCTCGTCGGCGAAATGCGCGACTACGAGACGATCGAGACGGCCCTGACGGCGGCCGAGACGGGCCACCTGGTCTTCTCGACGCTCCACACCCTCGACGCTACGGAGACGATCAACCGCATCATCGCGGTCTTCCCGCCGCACCAGCAGAAGCAGATCCGCCTGCAGCTCGGTGCGGTGCTCAAGGCC
>Ga0207648_10007317_pt1 | contig 10879 bp, 10 predicted proteins | sample KBSMisM32_FD_184310 | JGI IMG/M metagenome (GOLD analysis project Ga0207648, IMG submission 184310) | Miscanthus rhizosphere microbial communities from Kellogg Biological Station, Michigan, USA - KBS Miscanthus M3-2 (SPAdes) (version 2) | ecosystem: Host-associated > Plants > Roots >... | reverse complement strand
GAGAGGATCCAAGCTCGACCGGCAGCGTACAGCATGGCGCGCGTGACGCCGGCGCGAAGCGCTCGGCCGGCAAGGGCTCCGATGACGTCAGCCTTGGCAAGAATTACTTCAATGCCGGAAAATTCAGCCTTGCCGAACGCCACTTCCGCCGTGCGCTCGAGTTGCATCCGCGCGATCTCGACAGCTGGATCGGGCTGGCGGCCTCATACGATCGGCTGCGCCGGTTCGAGCTTGCCGACCGAGCCTATGAGCAGGCGATCAAGATCGGAGGCGCGACCGGCGAAATCCTCAACAACCGCGGCTACTCCTACATGTTACGGGGCGATCATCGGCGTGCCCGCGAGACGCTGCTGGAGGCCCAGGTCCAGGACCCGGGCAATGCCTACATCAAGAACAATCTCGAACTGCTCGAGGCGAGCGCGCGCAAGACCAAGGCCACCCAGTAGCGCGTCAATCGGCAATCGGGAAGTCGCTGCGGCCCTAGACTTTGCAAGGCCGGCGTGCAACGTGGCGCGGTCTCAACGGCTCACGGCACGCATGTCATGTTCGATAGCTTTCGCAAATTCTTGTCCGACGTCTCCGAAGGCGAGAAACGGCCGACCCATTTCGAGCACGATGACTATCGTCTTGCGGCGGCGGCGCTGCTGGTTCATGCCGCCGCCATCGACGGATCGGTTTCCGATGTCGAGCGCGAGAGGCTGCACGCCGTCATCAAGCGGCAATTCGGGCTTGATGAGGAGACGACGGACGAGCTGGTGGCGGAAGCGACCGCGGCGGAGCATGACGCGATCGATCTCTATCATTTCACCACGCTGATCAACCGCTCGCTCGAGGAGGACGGTCGCCGCCGCGTGGTCGAGATGATGTGGGAGATGGTCTACGCCGACGGTCACGTCAGCGAGTTCGAGCGCAACCTGATCTGGCGCGCCGCGGATCTTCTCGGCGTTTCATCGCGCGACCGGATCGAGCTCGGTCAGCAGGTGGCGAGCCGGCGGAGGTCCGGCTAGCGCGGCCACAAGCTCGCTGGCCAATTTCAAATCCAACATCGCATCAGGCCGTCATTTGCTCAAAGGGTGCCGCGAGGGTTTGCGAACTTCGGATCATCCAGGGCACTAGTGCGGCGGGATTGAAGTTCCTATCGTTGCACCCGCAGGCTCGCTCCGAATTTTCAAATCCAAAGACCGCACCAGGATCATGAATTTGCCAGTGACGCTGGAAAAACGCCCGGTCACGTTGATCACAGGAGCGTCGGCCGGCATCGGGGCGGCGCTCGCGCATCGGTTTGCCGCCAACGGCCACGAACTCGTTCTCGTGGCCCGGCGCGAGCAGGCACTCGCGGCGGTGGCCGACGCCATCGCAGCATCGGGGCAGCCTCGCCCCACCGTTCTGCCGGTGGACGTCGCGCGCGCGGGCGCGGCGCACGACATGGCCGCGGCACTGGCCGCGCGTGATCTCGAGCCGGAGACGGTCGTCAACAATGCGGGCTTTGGTTTGATCGGCGCCGCGAGCACGCTCGACCGGGCCGAGCAGCTCGCCATGATCGATCTCAACGTGCGGGCGCTGACCGATTTCTCGCTCGCCTTCCTCGACAGCCTGGAGCGCCGCAAAGGCGGGATTCTCAACGTGGCATCGGTGGCGGGCTTCCTGCCCGGCCCCGGCATGGCGGTCTACTACGCCACCAAGGCCTATGTGATTTCCTTCAGCGAGGCGCTGCATCACGAGCTCAAGCCCAAAGGCGTGCGCGTCACCGTCCTGTGCCCGGGTCCGGTGCCGACCGAGTTTCAAGCCCGCGCCGGCATCAACCAGGAGGTGTTTCCGCCCCTGCTGACGCGTTCCGCCGAGCGGGTCGCGCGGGACGGCTATCGCGGACTCAAAGAGGGCCGCCGCATGGTGGTCCCCGGTTCCGCTAACCAGGTGGTGACGGCGATTCTTCCGATGCTGCCGCACGGCCTGCTGCTCGCGCTTGCCGACTTGCGCAAACGCCGCCTGCGTTAGTCGCGCGTGCCGGGCATTGAATCCAGTCGCGTTGCCCGACATGATCGCGCGATGCTGCCGCCGATTCTGATCGTCATGCATCAGGAGACTTCGACGCCTGGGCGTGTCGGTCACGCCCTGCGCCAGCGCGGCTATCCGCTCGACATGCGGCGACCGCGTTTCGGCGATCCGCTGCCCGCGACCATGGCAGGGCATGCCGGCGCCATCTATTTCGGCGGTCCGATGAGCGCGAACGACACCGACGATTTCGTCCGTCGCGAGATCGATTGGCTCAGGGTCCCACTCAAGGAAAAGAAGCCGTTTCTCGGCATCTGCCTCGGCGCGCAGATGCTGGCGCACCATCTCGGCAGCCGCGTCTACCAGCACCCCGACGGCCACGCCGAGGTCGGCTATTACCCGATCCGGCCAACCGAGATCGGGCGCGACGTCTGCGATCCCTGGCCGGAGCAGGTCTACCAATGGCATCGCGAAGGCTTCGACCTGCCGCTCGGCGGGGAACTGCTGGCCGAGGGCGATTCGTTCCCGGTGCAGGCCTTCCGTTACGGCGGCCCGGCCTATGCGCTGCAATTCCATCCCGATGTGACGCACGCGATGATGTGCAGGTGGACCACGCGCGGGCATGAGCGCACGCTGCTGCCCAACGCCAAGCCGCGGGTCGCGCATTTTGCCGATCGCGCGGTCTACGATCCGGCCGGCCGCGCGTGGCTCGCGGCCTTCCTCAATCACTGGCTGGGGAAGCCGGCGCCGGAACAAAGCCAGGCGTCGGCGGGCTGATCCAGCGGACGCTTCAAGTCTTTTTCATGTAGAAGCTGTCGAAATGACGAAGCGTCGGAAAGGCGCGCGTCCAGATCAGCACCACCAGCAGGATTCCGACGCCGCCGACCAGGACGGCCGGAATGGCGCCGAGCCAGGCGGCCATGACGCCGGCACGGAAATCGCCAAGCTGATTGGAGGTGCCGGAGAAGAGCGAACTCACGGCGTTGACGCGACCGCGCATCTCGTCCGGCGTTTCAAGCTGGACCAGCGTCACGCGGATCACCACGCTCACCGCGTCCGACGCGCCCAGGACCGCGAGCGCGGCCATCGACAGGATGAACGACTTCGACAGCGCGAACACGATGGTCGCAAGCCCGAAGCAGGCAACGGAGGCAAACATGATGCCGCCGACCCGTCGCGTGAGCGGCGACGTCGTCAGCACGGCCGTGATCGCCAGCGCGCCGATCGCGGGTGCCGCGCGCAACAGCCCGAGCCCCTCCGGGCCGGTGTGGAAGATTTCGTCGGCGAAGATCGGCAGCAGCGCGGTAGTGCCGCCCAGCAGGACCGCGAACAGATCCAGCGAGATGATGCCGAGCACGATCGGATTGCGGCGGATGTAGGAGACGCCGGCGAAGAACGCCTCGAAGCTTATGGGGGAGCGGTTCGAGACGAAGCGCTCGATGTGAACGAAGGCCAGCAGGATCACCGATGCCAGAAAGAGCGCGGAGCAGGTGGTGTAGGGAACGGTCGGCCCGAAGGCGTAGAGAATGCCGCCGATCGCGGGGCCGGTGATGGTCGCAAGCTGGGTGGTGGTAGCGGCCGCCGCGACCGCGCGCGGAAACAACGCGACCGGTACGACTGCCGGCAACAAGGTCTGCTGGGTCGGCGACTCGAACGCCCGTCCGACCCCGAACACGAACACCGCGGCCAGGATGAACTCCCGCGTCACCCAGCCGGAGACGGAACCGATGGCCAAGGCGGCGGCAGCGAGGCCTTCCAGCGCCTGGCAGATCTGCAGCAGGCGGCGCCGGTCGTAGCGGTCGGCCACCTGGCCCGCCACCAGCATGAACGCCGCCATCGGCAGGAACTGGACCAGCCCGACCAGCCCGAGGTCGAACGCACTGCCGGTGAGCGCATACATCTGCCAGGCCACCGCCACCCCCAGCACCTGAAAGGCCAGGGAGGAGCAGGTCCGTGCGCTCCAATAGAACACGAATGGGCGATGCCGCAGGATCGAGTCCGGCGCGGCTTCAGTCGGGTTCATGGGCGTTTGACGGTTGTCGCCGGGCACGCGGGTGAGGTTCGTTCGGCCCACCTCCGCCGGACAGCGGGCCGCGACAGTCGGCAGGCTTCGATCGGCAGCCGTTGTCCTTTGGCGGGTAGCGCTTTGGCGGGTGGCGTGCCAGCCCGGCCGCAGAGCGGTGAAGGCTGGTGGAGCCGAGGGGGGTCGAACCCCTGACCTCCTCATTGCGAACGAGGCGCTCTCCCAACTGAGCTACGGCCCCGGCCAAAATGCAACCGTGTTGCGGCGGCTGTGAGTGCGGGCCATTTACGGCCCGGAGTCCAAGGAGTCAAGGATCAGCCCCGCCCAGATGCGACCACGGCGGCGGTGGCTCCGCGTTGCGTCAGCGCGGCAACGCGATTATCTAGCTCCCGGCGACTCGCTTCGGCAGCGCCGGTCGGCCTATTCGGGGTTATTCCATGAATCCGTTTCTCTGGCTCATCCATACCCTGATCTGGATCTACATTTATCTCCTGATCGGGGCGGCCGTGCTGTCGTGGCTGATCGCATTCAATGTCGTGAACAGCCACAATCCCACGGTCCGCATGATCTGGGATTTCCTCTACCGGGTGACCGAGCCGGGCCTGCGGCCGATCCGCTCGGTCTTGCCCAATCTCGGCGGTATCGACATCTCGCCGGTGATCCTCATCATCGCGCTGATGTTTCTCGATCAACTCATCATCTGGCTCTTCGTCTCAGCGTTCAGCTGAGTGAGCGCGGCTGCTCCTCCCTGGCGGGTCGAGGCGAACGGACTCGTGCTCGCGGTGCGGCTTACGCCGCGCGGCGGGCGTGACGCGATCGACGGCATCGAACAGTTGTCGGATGGACGCCGTGTGCTGAAGGTGCGTGTGCGCGCGGCGGCGAGCGAGGGCGAAGCCAACGCGGCGCTGACCAAGCTGGTCGCCAGGACGCTCGGCGTTCCGTCCCGGGATGTCAGCCTGGTGGCGGGCGCCAGCGCGCGGCTGAAACGGATACGCGTTGCCGGAGCGGCCGCAACATATGCCGTGATGCTGGAGAAAATCTGCGCCATCGGGTAATCCGGTTCATCCGCTCCCGCCCCGAGGAACCGCCGACATGTGCGTTCGGAGGATGGGCGCGCCTCATCATCCTGGCGGATAGTGCCATGACCGCAAAGATCATCGACGGCAAAGGGATCGCGGCGAACCTGCGCGGCAAGGTCGCCGACGCCGTGCACCGGCTGGGGCGCGACCGCGGCGTCACGCCGGGGCTCGCGGTCGTGCTCGTTGGCAACAATCCGGCGAGCGAGAGCTACGTCGGCAACAAGATGAAGATGACCACCGGAAGCGGCATGCGGTCGTTCGATCACCGGCTACCGGCGACGACGAGCGAAGCCGAGCTGCTGACGCTGATCGGGCGCCTGAACGCCGATCCCACGGTCCACGGCATCCTGGTGCAGCTTCCGCTGCCCGCGCAGATCGACCCGCAACACATCATTGCCGCGATCGATCCGGCAAAGGACGTCGACGGCTTCCATCCGGTGAACGCCGGACGCTTGTCCGCGGGCCTGCCGGCGCTGGCGCCGTGCACGCCGATCGGGTGCGTCCTTCTCGCCAAGAGCGTGCGGCCTTCGCTCGCCGGGCTCGAGGCTGTCGTGATCGGCCGTTCCAACATCGTCGGCAAGCCGCTGGCGCAGCTGCTGCTGGCGGAGAACGCGACGGTGACGGTGGCGCATTCCAAGACGCGCGACCTGCCGGCGGTCTCCCGCCGCGGCGACCTGTTGTTCGCGGCGGTCGGACGTGCGGAGATGGTGCGGCGCGATTGGGTCAAGCCCGGCGCCGTCGTGATCGACGTCGGCATCAACCGGGTGACGCAAGAGGGCGGCAAGTCGCGCATCGTGGGCGATGTGGCCTTTGCCGAAGCGACCGAGATCGCCGGCGCGATTACGCCGGTCCCCGGCGGCGTAGGGCCGATGACGATTGCTTGCCTGCTGGCCAATACGGTGCGGGCGGCTTGTGCGATCGCCGGCTTGCCGGCGCCGGCACTCGGCCAGGGGCCTACAGACGATCGCGAATGAGACGGTCGCGAATGAGGGACGACTGACCACAGCGACGGAGAACAGACTAGGCTGTCATCCGTCGCTTCGTCTCATGTCTCAGCCATTCCAGGCGAAGGCGACCTTGTCGAGGACGCGGTTGCCGAACTTTTCGGACGAGCGCGCCACGGCCTTGCCACCGAGCGCGCGATAGAAGCCGGTTGCGGGCTCGTTATCCGACAGCGCCCACACCACCATGCTTTGCAAGCCGCTCTGCATCAGGTCCCGTCGCGCCGCCGAGAACAGCTTGCGGCCGAAGCCGAGGCCCTGAAATTCCGGTCGCAGATAGAGCTCGTAGATCTCACCATCGTAGTAGAGGCTGCGCGCGCGGTTGCGGCCGTAATTGGCGTAGCCGGCCAGGCTGTCGCCGAACGCAAGCACCGCGATGCGGCTACCCTTGCGAACCGCGCTGTCCCACCATTGCGGGCCGCGCCGGTTGATGAGCTTGTCGAGTTCAGGCCCGGGAATGATGCCCTGATAGGCACCGCGCCAGGCCTCGTCATGGGTCGCTGCAATCGCCGTTGCATCTGACGGCTTTGCGCGACGGACTTCGATGAGGATCGTGCTCATGACGTTATACAAGCAAGCACTTCGTCGCGCTTCAAGAGCTATGTTTAATGCTCGGTTAATAGCGTTGGCGATTGATGTGGATTTGCCACACTGCGACGCCCCACACCGTCGAAAACCGGTGAAGATGTTGCAGCCGCGACACGCGCAAGCGACAAAGACCGCCCGGCGCTGCGTTCGGAACGACTACCGCAGCTGCGAATCGATCAGTCGGTGAGACCGATGTGTGCCCGGACGGCGTCGACCGGCTGCGCCGTCGCCGCCCAGAAGTCCCAATCGGGACCGAACAGGTCGACCTTCATGCGCTCGCCGCGGGCCCAGGCGTGCCAAAATTCCTGCGGATCGAGGGCGCCTTTGGCGGATCCCGCCAGCTCATTGAGCGGAATGCCCAGATGCCAGCTGAAAATCACCGGCAGAACGTGGCCCGACATGGCCTCGCTGCGATGCATCGCGGCGGTGAAGGTCGAGGCCAGGACCTCGCCGCGCGGTGAGGTGTCGTAGCCCGCGAGCAGATGCGACGAATCCTGCGGCGCCGCGAACGCGAAATTTAGCGCTTCCTCTTCACCCGGGAAGGCATACTTATTGGCGCGATAGAAGGCGGCGAAAGCGTGGCCGAACGTTTCCTTGGGCAGATCAAGCAACGTGTGGAAGCGTGCGGCCAAGGCCGGATCGGGCGTGGTCTTGTACGGCATCAGCCACGGCATGGCGTCGTCCGTGTCCCACGGCTTGCCGGTCAGGCTTTCGAGATTGGCCCGGATCATATGCGCGGTGGCGCTGAGCAGGTGACCCCGGGCCGCCTCGGCGATGTCGTCGACGAAATTCGCTTTGACGCCGAGCGTCGCCGCGAGGCTGGTTACGGCGCCGAGCTTGGCGTCGTCGAGCGTCCCGTCGACGAAGGCCATGACCGTGGCGAAGCAAACCGCCTCGGTGGCGAGATCGGGCCGGGCCGCCAGCGCCTTGAGTTCCTCGGGGCGGGGCGGCGCCAGTCCGGCAAGGTCGGGCGAGAGCTCGATCTGGAAGATGTAACGCGCGGCCGCAACGACGTTGGTGCGATCCGCCGCTGTGATGGCCGCTCCCGCTGCCGCGACCGCGCGCATCGCCTTGAGAATGGTTTGCGCCTCTGCGGGAGTGGCATCGATATGCATGATTGTGCTCCGGTGGGGTCGTCCGACGGCGCGGACCGTATCACGCCACCTTCGACACGGTCACGACGCGCACCTGCACCGAGCGATATCGCGTCGGATTGATCTCGCCAAGCGTTGCGCGATCTCATCCGGACAACAACGTGCAGCATTTCGCGCGCGATCATGCTCGCGCGCGAAACCACATTCCCGAGCTGTGATTGTTGTCGCGTCCGCGCGGAGTTGACAGTGGCGTGCGTCCGATTCAGCCGATCGGACGTCTCACACCCGCTCCGCTTCCTTGACCCGCTCCGCCTTCTTGCGGTCGTTGGGATCGAGCAGCTTCTTGCGCAGCCGGATCGCCTTCGGGGTCACCTCGACCAACTCCTCGTCGTTGATATAGGCGAGCGCCTTCTCCAGCGTCATCTGGATCGGCGGGATCAGGCGCACGGCCTCGTCCTTGGAGTGGGTGCGGATATTGGTAAGCTTCTTGCCCTTGAGGACGTTGACTTCGAGGTCGTTGCCGCGGGTATGCTCGCCGACGATCATGCCGCGATACACCTTCCAGCCGGGCTCGATCATCATCGGGCCGCGGTCCTCCAGGTTCCACAACGCGTAGGCGACCGCCTCGCCCTGGTCGTTGGAAATCAGCACGCCGTTGCGCCGGCCCAAGATATCCCCGCGGTAGGCACCGTAATCGTGGAACAGGCGGTTCATGACCGCGGTGCCGCGGGTATCGGTGAGCAGCTCGCCCTGGTAGCCGATCAGGCCGCGCGTGGGCGCGTGGAACACGAGCCGCACGCGACCGCCGCCCGAGGGACGCATTTCGGTCATCTCGGCTTTGCGCTCGGCAAGCTTCTGCACCACGATGCCGCTGTGCTCTTCGTCGACGTCGATGACCACTTCTTCGATCGGCTCCAGCAATTCGCCGTTGGGATCGCGATCGAGCAGCACCTTCGGCCGCGACACCGACAACTCGAATCCCTCGCGCCGCATGGTCTCGATCAGGATGCCGAGCTGCAGCTCGCCGCGACCGGCAACCTCCATGGAATCCTTCTCGGTGGACGCCCTAATACTAAGAACAAAATTGCCCTCGGCCTCGCGCAGCAACCGTTCGCGTATCACCCGGCTCTGCACCTTGTCGCCCTCGGTGCCGGCGAGCGGGGAGTCGTTGATCCGAAAGGTCATCGCCAGGGTCGGCGGATCAATGGGCTGCGCCGGAATGGGCTGTGTCACCTCCGGCGCGCAGATGGTGTGCGACACCGTCGCATCCGGAAGTCCGGCGATCGCGACGATGTCGCCCGCCGATGCCTCTTCGACCCCGGTGCGGTCCAGCCCGCGGAAGGCGAGGACCTTGGTCAGGCGGCCCACCTCGATCAGACGGCCGGTACGATCGAGCACCTTGACGTTCTGGTTCGGCTTCACTGCGCCCGAGCTGATGCGGCCGGTGACGACGCGGCCGAGATAGGGATTGGCCTCAAGGATGGTGCCGAGCATGCGAAACGGCCCCTCCTCGATGGTCGGCTCCGGCACATGCCTGGTGACGAGATCGAACAGCGGTGCCATGCCCTGGTCCTTCGGCCCATCGGGGGAGGCCGCCATCCAGCCTTCCTTGGCCGAGCCGTAGAGAATGGGAAAATCGAGCTGGCCCTCGCTGGCATCGAGCGCGGCAAAAAGATCGAAGACCTCGTTCACGACCACCGTCGGCCGCGCGTCCGACCGATCCACCTTGTTGATCACGACGATGGGTCTGAGTCCGACCTTGAGCGCCTTGGATACGACGAATTTGGTCTGCGGCAGGGGACCCTCGGCGGCGTCCACCAGCACCAACGCCCCGTCCACCATATTGAGAATGCGCTCCACCTCGCCGCCGAAATCGGCGTGGCCTGGCGTGTCGACGATGTTGATGCGGGTGCCATGCCAGTCGATCGAGGTCACCTTGGCGAGGATGGTGATGCCGCGTTCGCGCTCCAGGTCGTTGGAATCCATCGCACGCTCCGCCACCCGCTGGTTCTCGCGGAAGGCGCCGGACTGCTGCAGCAGCCGGTCGACCAGAGTGGTCTTGCCATGGTCGACGTGGGCGATGATCGCCAGATTGCGCAACGACATAAGGGAAATCCGGTGGGGCCCGGCCGAGCCAGGGCTACGCTGCAGCGCAATATAGGCATCGGCGGCGCGATCGCAACGCCAAAATCAGCGAAATCCCGCTCCAGGCACAAAAGGCCTGCAAGGAAAGTCCCGAAGGAACAAGAGCCTCTTGCGTCGCGCTGCGGAGGAGGCGACGATACGCCGGACAGGGTGGGAGGTCGCGTGCGCTGCTCGATCCCAATCAAGAACAGACGCCGGGTCTTGTGCGTTTTCCCGCATTACACGCCCTCGTTCGGTACCTTCAACCACGCCTATCGGTTGATGAAGGGGGTGCGCGCCTTCATGCCGCCGCAGGGCCTCCTCCTGATCGCTGCCTACATGCCGGAAGGATGGCCGGTCCGCTTCATCGACGAGAATATCCGCAAGGCCACCGCCGCCGAGCTCGAATGGGCCGACGTCATCCTGGTCAGCGGCATGCACGTCCAGCGCCAGCAGATCAACGATATCGCCGAGCGCGCGCACGCCGCCGGCAAGGTCGTGATGCTGGGCGGCCCCTCGGCGTCCGCCTCGCCCGAGATGTATCCCGACATCGACTATCTCCACATCGGCGAGATGGGAGATGCCACTGATCGGTTGATCGCCTGCCTCGATGAGAGTGTCGCGCGCCCGTCCGCGCAAATCCGCTTCGAAACCAAGGACCGGCTTCCGCTGCGAGATTTCCCGATCCCGGCGTATGACCTCATCCCGCTGAAGAAGTACCTGATGCTCACGCTGCAATTCTCGAGCGGGTGTCCCTACCTGTGCGAGTTCTGCGACATTCCCAATCTCTACGGCCGGCAGCCCAGGCTCAAGACCGCCGCGCAGATCACCGCCGAGCTCGATGCCATGCGCCAGCAGAAGGGGCATCCGCCGGTGGTCTATTTCGTCGACGACAATTTCGTCGGCAACCGCAAAGCCGCGAAGGACATGCTGCCGCATCTCGTCGCCTGGCAGAAGCAGCACGGCTACCCCATGAGC